>OASY01000096.1_pt1 | contig 81848 bp, 71 predicted proteins | sample 1501231 | NCBI WGS metagenome assembly OASY01 (sample SAMEA2579917, study PRJEB22360) | human gut metagenome | biome: human gut; feature: human-associated habitat; material: faeces | place: Denmark | collected 2008/2010 | reverse complement strand
TTATTCTACCAATAAAAATTATAAAATCCAACACATATTTATAATTTTTTATAAGCCTATTTTAACAGTTAAACACCTTCCTTATTATAGCAGTTAATAGTTATTTTCATTATAACACGATTGATAGCCTGAAGCTATCAAAAAACACTAAAAGATATATTGGAAGTATCAATCAATATGGAATATAATATAGCCATAAGGTTGTTAAAAAATTAACTTTTGGGTGAATGAAACTAATAACAAGCATATTATTTAAGGAGAAAAATTATGGCAGAGAGAATTACAGGACATACTGAATTAATCGGATTAATGGCTTATCCAATCAGACATTCAAGCTCACCTGCAATGCATAATGAAGCATTCGCAACATTAGGACTTGACTATGCATACTTAGCATTCGAAGTTGACAACAGCACATTAGAGGATGCAGTCAAAGGACTTCGTGCTTTAAAACTTGTTGGATCTAACGTGTCAATGCCGAACAAAACAGTTGTAGGACAGTACTTAGATGAGTTATCTCCAGCAGCTAAAATGGCAGGAGCTGTTAACACGATCGTAAATGACAATGGAAAACTGATCGGACATATCACAGACGGTATCGGATACATGCAGTCATTAAAAGACAACGATATTGACGTGATCGGTAAAAAAATGACAATCGCTGGTGCTGGTGGAGCTGCGACAGCAATCGAGATTCAGGCTGCATTAGACGGTGTCAAAGAAATGTCAATCTTCAATATCAAAGATAAATTCTGGGCTAACGCTGAAGAAACAGTAAAGAAGATCCGTGAAAACACAGATTGTATCGTAAATCTTTACGATCTTGATGACAAAGATAAATTAAGAGAAGAAATTGCAGACAGCTACTTATTCGCACAGGCAACTGGTGTAGGAATGAAACCATTAGAAGGACAGACAGTTGTTCCTGATGAAACATATTTCCGCCCTGATCTGATCGTAACAGATACAGTTTACGCTCCAAGAGAGACAGAAACATTAAGACTTGCTAAGAAAGCTGGATGTAAGACAATGAACGGTCTTGGAATGATGTTATTCCAGGGTGATGCTGCTTTCCACTTATGGACAGGAAAACATATGCCGATCGACCATATGAAAGAAGTATTAGATATCAAATATGACTAGAATCAGTCATAACCATATAGCAAACGAGAGGAATTATTAAAATGAATAAAAAATATTTACCAAGTGCCTTGATCTTGTATTTGAACTATTTCATTCATGGAATCGGGTGCTCCATCTTAAGTCAGCAGGTAGTAAAAGAAATGCTCGCAAGCCAGTGGGGATTAAAAGATGTTATGGCAGTAACTTCCATTGCAGCAGCATTAGGATTGGGACGTTTGATCTCCCTTCCATTTGCAGGACCTTTATCTGACAAATTAGGACGTCGTTTATCAGTGATCATTGGATGTGCTTCATACGTTATTTTCTTAGTAGGGATCGCATTCTCACCAAATACAACAATTGCTTATATCGCAGCAGTTCTTGGTGGTATCGCGAACTCATTCTTAGATACAGCAACATACCCAGCTGTAACTGAAATTATTTACAAATATACAGGTATCGCAACAATGGGGATCAAATTTTTCATTTCTGTTGCACAGTTATTAATGCCTTTCTTCTTAGGTATTGTAGCAGGAACAAGCATGTCATACTTAATGCTTCCAGTGGTAGCTGGTGTATGCATCGGTATCCTTGGAATCTTAGCAATCTTTGCTCCATTCCCAGCAGCATCTGAAAGCGGAAAATCAGAATCTTTCATCAGTAACTTAAAGAATGCACATTTCTCTATTGAAAGTGTTGCCTTAATCCTGATCGGATTCACAAGTACAGCAACATTCCAGTTATGGTTAAACTGTGCTCAGACATTTGGTACAGAGATCGCTAAGATTCCATCTCAGAATGTATCTGTGATGCAGACATACTATTCTGCAGGTACAATGGTAGCATTATTCGTAACAAGTGTATTGATCACAAAATTCAAACAGGTAAGATTCCTAGTGATCTACCCAGCAATCTCTCTTGTAATGTTAGCATTAGTTTACATGATCAAGACACCTATGATCTGCTATGTTGGAGCATTCGTGATCGGATATGCTGCAGCAGGTGGAGTACTTCAGATGGCAACAGCCGTTGTAAATGATCTGTTCCCTAAGATCAAAGGAACGATCACAAGTTTAGTTATGATCGCATCTAGCTTATGTAACTACACGATCTTAACAGCAGCTGCAAAAATGACATCTACAAGCGTAATTATGATGAATATTGTAATTACAGCAATCGGAATCTTATTAGCACTTTTCGTAAACGTACGTTATGGTGTATTATTAAAGAATGCAGAAGAAGCATCTAAAAATTAATTAGTATTGGTAACAGGAACTCCCGAGGTTTATGCTTCGGGAGAATGTTCAGACAATAGGAGGAAATTGTCAATGAATACAGTAAAAGTAAGAAATATTGAAATCGGAAGCGGAGTTCCTAAAATCTGTGTACCTATCGTAGGGGTTACAAAAGATGAGATCATCGCAGAAGCGAAAACATTTGACAGCATCCCAGTAGACGTTGTTGAATGGCGTGTTGACTGGTTTGAAGGAGTTTTCGAATTTGATAAAGTAGAAGATGTATTAAAAGATTTAAGAGAAGCTTTAGGTGAAACACCAATTCTTTTCACATTCCGTACATCAAAAGAAGGTGGAGAAAAAGCAATCGAAGCCGAACCGTATAAAGAATTAAATATCGCTGCTGCGAAAACAGGATATGTTGATCTTGTAGACGTAGAAGCATTTACAGGGGATGAGATTGTAAAAGAGATCGTAGCAGCAGCTCATGAATGTGGAGTAAAAGTTGTTGCATCGAACCATGATTTTGACAAAACACCTGAAAAAGATGAAATCGTAAGAAGACTTTGCAAAATGCAGGAACTTGGTGCTGATATCCCTAAGATCGCAGTTATGCCAACTTGCAGACGTGACGTATTAACACTTCTTTGTGCAACAGAAGAAATGTATACAGAACATGCAGATCGTCCGATCATTACAATGTCTATGGCAGGAACAGGACTGATCAGCCGTCTTTGCGGTGAAGTATTTGGATCTGCTCTTACATTTGGAGCAGCGAAGAAAGCATCTGCACCTGGACAGGCAGCAGTGAACGACTTAAATAATATGCTTCAGTTCCTTCATGAAAATCAGGGATTATAAGAACTGAATCTTTAAAAATTAAATGCAGAAGAGGAGAAGATTCGTAGTTATTCTTTTCCTCTTTTTTGAATACATAAAAAATATCTATTGATTTTTAAAAAAAGATTTATTTGTTTTATGTATAAATAATTGTTATAGTATTAACGAGATTGTTAAGGAATTAACCTTGGGTGAAATAGAAATATTGGTTTTTCAATGGGAAATATCTGATGTTAATAGATAAAATCTATGATATATATAGACAAAAAATATTTGCTGAAATCCTATTTTTTCGGTATAATTTAGTAGGGCAAATCGTTAAAGTTTTGCCATAGTTTGTGAAAATAAAGACTTTTGTTATAGAAAGTAGAAAGAGGTGAATCATGCTAAAATGGCTTGATGAGAATCTGGAAGAATTTCTAATGGTAGCATTATTGATTGCAATGACAGTGATCATGGGAATCCAGGTATTTGCAAGATATGCACTTGGAGCTTCTCTTTCATGGTCAGAGGAACTGACAAGATATTTGTTTATCTGGTCAGGCTTTATCAGTGTTAGTTATTGTACTAAGAAATGTATTTCCATTAAAATTGAACAGTTTGTAGCAATGTTTCCAAGAAGAGGGAAAGCATTGTTCAAAGTGGTGAACCACACGATCGAACTTGCCTTGTTTTTATATCTGATTCCATATGCAGTTCTTTATCTAAAGAGTGCATTTGAAAGTGGACAGGTAAGTCCCGCATGTCAGATTCCAATGTATTATATTCAGGCAGCCCCGCTGTTTAGTTTTGTTTTAGTAGCATTTCGTATCATCCAGCGTTGGATCATCGAATTTAAGATCGTGATCCGCAAAGGTGAAGAAAAGGAGGAAAAATAAATGTCAGCAGCAGTCGTATTTTTACTCTTCTTTGTTTGTTTGATCATTGCAATTCCGATTTCAATCGCCCTTGGGATCGTATCTGTACTTCCAGGAGCATTTGATCCGTCATTTACAGCAAGTGGACAGTTTGTTATTCGTTCTATGCTTGGAGGAATCGACAGTTTCCCATTACTTGCAGTTCCAATGTTCGTATTATCTGGAATGATCATGGCAAAAGGTGGAATCTCTAAGAAGATTTTTGATGTTTTTGCATTTTTTATTGGGAAATTAACGGCAGGAATGCCATGTGCAGTAATTGTAACCTGCTTATTTTACGGAGCAATCTCAGGATCTGCACCTGCAACTGTAGCAGCAGTAGGAAGTATGACAATTCCGATCTTAGTCCGTTTAGGATATGACAAATCATTTGCAACGGCAATCGTAGCGGTAGCTGGTGGACTGGGAGTTATCATACCGCCAAGTATTCCATTTATCATGTATGGTATGGCATCTGGGGAATCTGTAAGTGACCTGTTTATGGCAGGAGTTGTACCGGGCTTACTGATCGGAGCTTTATTAATGGTTTATGCCATTTATTATTGTAAGAAACATGGAGAAGATAAAGAAAAGATCGCAGCAGAAATCGATCAGTTACATGCAAAAGGATTTATTGGAGTATTTAAAGAAAGCTTTTTTGCGATCTTAAGTCCGGTGATCATTCTTGGATGTATTTACACAGGAGTTGCATCTCCAACAGAAGCAGCGGTTATTTCCGTATTTTATTCTTTGATCGTCAGTTTATTTATTTATAAATCCATGAAATTTAAAGATATCTGGGGAATCATGATAGAAGGTGTGAGAACATATGCACCTATTCTGTTTATCTTGGCAGCATCCATTGCATTCTCAAGAGTATTAACATTGATGCGTGTACCACAGTCCATTAGTGCATGGATCTTAGGTAACTTCCATAATAAGATTGTGATCTTGCTTGTGATCAATATATTCTTGTTGATCGTAGGTATGGTCATGGATACGACACCAGCGATTCTTATTTTGACACCAATTTTATTACCGATCGTTACAGCAATCGGTATGGATCCGATTCATTTTGGTGTTATGATGGTTGTAAACCTTGCAATTGGTTTCGTTACACCACCAATTGGAGTCAACTTATTTGTGGCATCATCCTTAACGGATATTCCAGTGATGAAGATCGCACAGAAAGCAATGCCGTTGATCGTCTGTTTCCTTGTTGCATTACTTCTGATCACATTTATTCCACAGATCAGTCTGGCACTTTTATAAGGAGGTTTAGGATTTCATGAGAAAAATCATAAAAAGATCCGTTGTTGTTCTTCTTGCAGGAGTTTTATTATTTAGTTTATCTGGATGCAAGAAGAAACAAAAGAAAGACGAAGTACAAAGATATGCATGGCCGCTTGGAACTTCTAGTCCGGAAGATACGGTAACGCAGTTATATGCAGAGAAATTTGCAAAAGAAGTTTCTAAGTTAAGTCATGGAAAGATGAAGATCGAAGTTTATCCAAACAGTACACTCGGAGGAGACCGTGAGCTTCTTGAGAGTTGTAAAGATGGAGATATCCCATTTGTCGTACAGAATACTGCACCACAGGTAACATTCCTTCCAGATACCGCAGTATTTGACCTGCCAAGTGCATTTACAACGATCCAACAGGCACGAGCAGCTGTTGATAATGAAGAGTTCTATCAGAAGATGGAGAAAGTATATCAGAAGGGTGGATACAAATTACTTGGATATGCCGATCAGGGATTCCGTGTTATGTCTACCAATAAGAATGTTAAGAGGATTAACGACTTCAAAGGGCAGAAGATCCGTACGATGGAGAACAGCTATCATTTGAAGTTCTGGAAGACACTTGGAGCGAATCCAACACCAATGACGTTCAGCGAAGTTTATATTGGTCTTCAGCAGGGAACAATTGATGCACAGGAGAATCCTTACGAAGTTATCGTTTCCAGCAAATTATATGAACAGCAGGATTATGTTGTAGAGACAAACCATTTGCCACATTATATTTCGCTGATCGTCAGTGATGAATTCTATAATAATCTGTCAAAAGACCAGCAGAAGATTATCGATCAGGCATCACAGACAGCGAAAGTGTATGCGAGAGAAGCATCTGATAAGCGAATTGCAGACCGTATCAAGATCATTGAAGACAGTGGTACAAAGATTGTGAAACTTGATACAAAGACACAGAAAGAGATGCGTAAGCAGGCACAGCCAGTTTATGATGCGATCAAGAAGAATATCTCAAGAGATATTTATAATGCATATTTAAGCGGTGCAGAGAAATAATCGTGTAAAATAGAAGAAATTATAAAAAAGAAGCATGTAAGACAAAATTACGTGCTTCTTTTTTGCGTACAAAATATTGACTATTTCTTATATTTTTCACGAAATTCAAGAGGTGAATAATGAATTCGTTTTTCGAACAATTTAGAAAAATAACTAGTATTTTCGTAACCAACCTTTTCAGAAATAGATACAAGAGATTGATTGGTATTGATCAGAAGCCATTTTGCATCATTTAATCTGCGGTCGATCACATAATTGATCGGAGAGATTCCGTAGATTTTACGAAATTCATGGCTGATATAATCTGCACTGATATGAAAATGTTCGGATAATAGTTTTAATGTTATTTTTTTATCATAATTTTCATTGATATAGATTAGAATGTTCTGTGCAAAAGAAGAATCTTTTCTTCGTTCCATTGTTGGATTCTCACGAAAGATTTCATAATAAATATTAACAAGAGCAGTTCCTAAAATATCAGAAGTAGAAATTCTTGTATTTGATGGGAAAGTACGAAGCAGATCAAGTTCATGGAAAATAGACTGGATCAGCGGTTCGTGAATTCCTGCTTTCATATGCGGACACACGTTTGCAGGCAGCATAAATCCAACATAGATCCGGTCATAAAGTTTATAATCATATGCGGCACAAGTCCAGCAGTCAAGAGGAGTATCCTTATCTGAAATCAGAGAATGGATGGCTCCTTTTTCTACGATCAGGATATCTCCTTTTGTGACATGATATAAATTTGTGTTGATACTGAAGGCCCCTTTGCCACCTGCTATATAAATAAATTCTGTCTCATTTTTGTGAAGATGATATTGATAGCTCCAGTTTGGATTATTGTAACTATGTGATAAACGAGTGATCTTTGCGTACTGCTCATTTTCAAAAACAGGTGGTTTTGTCTGTTTTGGATATTCTTCTAAAAACATGATGATTTCTCCTTAAAATACAAGATAATTCTATGGTAGAACAAGATAATTTAAAAATGCACCATAATATATACATTTATTATATATTAATCATAAAAATAAAACAAGATAATTACAAAGTACAACAGGATACATTCTTTCAAAAAACAAGATATTTGGTAGAATTTAAATATAGAAAACAGGAGGTTTTAAGGATGAGAAAACCAGAAAGAAAAGGAACAAAAGTTCCTGTAATGAAAGCAAAAGAGGCAGTAACATATATCAAAGATAATGATAGTGTAGCAATCTGTGGAGCTGGTGGTGGAATCGTTGACCCAGAGGTGTTGATCAATGCATTGAGTCAGAGATACGAAGAAACTGGAGAACCAAAAGATCTGACACTTTGGCATGCTACAGGATTAGGAGATCGAAATGATCGTGGAATGTCACCACTTGCAAAGAAGGGACTTGTAAAACGAGTGATCGGTGGTCACTGGGGACAGTCTCCTAGACTTGCGGAGATGGCAGAGAGAAATGAAATCGAAGCATATAATTTTCCTCAGGGAATCATGGCACAGCTGTTAAGAACAGCAGCAGCCGGACAGCCTGGCTTATTATCCCATGTTGGATTAAACACTTTTGTAGATCCAAGACAAAAGGGTGGAAAGTTAAATGATGTAACGAAAGAGGATCTGATCAAACATACAACACTGAATGGAAAAGAATATTTATTTTATCCAACGCTTCCATTAGATGTCTGCTTTATCCGTGCAACAACAGTTGACAGCGATGGTTACGCATCGATGGAAGATGAGATCACATATGTTGATGTTCTTGCGATGGCGCAGGCAGTCCATAACAATGGCGGACTTGTTATTTTACAAGCAAAACGAATGGTAAAAGCAGGTACAATTCATCCAAGGCAGGTAAAAGTTCCGGGATATTTGGTTGACATCGTTGTGATCAATGAAAAACAGGAGCAGTTATATAATGGTTCTGATGCATTCTTTACAGGAGATTATATTGCAGAAGAAGATGAAAATGCATCACTTCCATTGGACCAGAGAAAAGTCGTTGCAAGACGTGCATTAATGGAAATCGGACCTGGAAATGTTGGAAATGTCGGAGTTGGAATTGCCGATGGAATTGGAACAGTGGCAAGGGAAGAAGGTGTAGGTGAAGAATTTACTTTAACGGTAGAGACAGGACCAGTTGGAGGAGCGACAGCACAAGGAATCTTCTTTGGGGCAAGTATCAATTCCAAAGCATTGATGGATATGCCATCACAGTTTGACTTCTATGATGGCGGCGGATTGGATGTCGCGTTTTTAAGTTTTGCCGAACTGGATGCAAAAGGAAATGTAAATGTGCATAAATTCAATGGCAAGATCATGGGAACCGGTGGATTTGTCAACATTTGCTCTGGATCTAAAAAAGTTGTTCTTTGTGGAACCTTACGAGCTGGTGGGTTAAAAACTGAAGTAGGTAATGGTCAGATCAAAGTAGTACAGGAAGGAAGATTTGAAAAGATGATTCCAGAATGTGAAGAGATCACATTTAGCGGAGAACAGGCATTAAAACAGGGACAGAAAGTTGTTTATATCACAGAACGTGCAGTATTTGAATTAACAGAAGAAGGAGTTGTATTAACAGAGGTCGCTCCAGGAATTGATGTCGAAAAAGATATCATTGCACAAATGGGATTTAAGCCGATCATTTCCAAAGAGTTAAAACCGATGGATGAGCGAATCTTTCAAGACGAAAAGATGAACATTCGTGAAGAGTTCATGAATCAGTCTTTCAAATAAAAAATAACAAACATAATAAAAACAAAATATAAAGGAGAATCACGATCATGAGTAACATTAAAAAAGTAGAAATTCCATTACATGTAGGAGATACAGCAGAATTTACAAAAACAGTCACAGAAACAGATGTATATTTATTCGGTGGTATCACAGCAGATTACAGTCAGATGCATTTCAATGAAGAATTCATGAAGAAAACAATGTATGGAACAAGAATTGTACATGGTATTTTAACATTTGCGATCGGATGTACAGCATCAACAAAGATTCAGGAGCAGGTAAAATCTCCAGTTCCAAGTGCATCTTATGGATATGACAGATTACGTTTCATCAAACCAGTATTCTTTGGGGATACTTTAACATGTAAATATACAGTGGACCGTATCGAAGAAGAGACAAATAAGACATTCTCTAAACTGGAAGTATTCAATCAGCATGGAGATATCGTATTAGCAGCAACACATATCTTAAAATTCTTCCCATTAGAAGAAGATAAATAATTGCGGTCAGAGATTTTATAAGGAGGAATAGATTCCATGAAGATTTGTATGTTAGGAACAGGTTCCCTTGGAAGTACGATCGGTGGTACACTTGCACAGGGTGGATCTGAAGTATATTTTGTTGATCAGTGGAAAGAGCATATTGATAAGATTAATGAAAATGGTCTGAAAATGACCGATGAAAAGGAAGATTGGTATGTAAAAGTAGATGCAAGAACAAGTGCAGAAGGAATGGGACCAGTTGATCTTGTTATCGTTTTAGTGAAATCATTTGCAACGAAAGAAGCGGTTTCTCAGTTAAAAGAGACAAATGTGATCGGTGAGAATACATTAGTTATGTCACTTCAAAATGGTCTTGGAAATGAAGAGACAATTGCGGAAGTTGTAGGGGAAGCCAATGTGATCAGTGGAAAAACATATGTTGGAGGAAGATTATTAAGTCCTGGATATGTAAGTGCTGGTGTGAAGGGTAAATACACTTACATTGGAGAACTGACAGGAGAGATCACAGATCGAATTCAGGCTGTTTGTGATGAATTTAATAAAGCAGGTTTACTATGTGAAGTCAGCGATAATATCAAAGGATTGATCTGGGACAAACTTCTGATCAATGTGGCAGCAGGAGCACTCTGTGGTATTACAAGACTTCCTTATGGACCGCTTTATGAAGAAGAATATATCAAGGAAACAGCAGTTGCTGCGATTCAGGAAGGAATCGATGTTGCGAAAGCAGCTGGAGTGAAATTAAAATCTGAAGATCCGGAATATCCATGGTATGCAGCAAGTGAAGGACTTCCAGAAACATTCAAAACATCTATTTTACAGAGTCTTGAGTTAAAACGTCCAACAGAAATTGACTTTATCAATGGTTCTGTTGTGGAATGGGGAAAGAAATTTGGAATTCCAACACCAGTCAACCGGACATTGGTTACATGTGTTAAAGGAATTGAGAAATTCTTGTTAGAATACGAACCATCTCTTAATAAATAACAGGAGGATATTATGGCTTCATATTTAGAACATATGGCATTGAAAGTGTCAGATATTGAATGGCATGTAAAGTTTTTTGAGGAAGTATTTGATATGCCAGTGAGAATGACACTTGGGGAAGCACCTAATCGAAAAATCTGGCTTCATGCGGGAATTCAGTTAAATGAAGAAACAGATTTTGAGAATATCGAAGGAAGAGCAGACCATCTTGGAATCATGACAGACAATGTAGATGCGGTATTAGAAAAAGCATATGCCCTTGGAGTAAAAGAACTTCCACAGGGGCATAACTGGATCGAACTTCCAAGTGGCATTCATATCGAAGTGATCGGTGCCAAAAATGATGTACTGCATGAGATTTTAGAGAAAAAACCTTGGTTAGAGAACGAATAGGAGAATGATAATGAAAAAAGTAATGATGCTTCACAGCGTAAACCATAACATGTATGGAAAAAGAGACCCAGAACAGTATGGAACGATCACATTAGACGAAATTAATGATTTGATTGAAAAAACAGCAAAAGAAGAAGGAATCATCGTTGATAATTTCCAGACAAATCATGAAGGAGAAATGGTAGACAAGATTCACGAGGTGTTTTATGAAAAATACGATGGAGTTATCATCAATCCTGGCGCATGGACACACTACAGCTATGCAATTCATGATGCGTTAGAGATTCTTGAATGCCCAATTCTTGAAGTTCATATGTCAAATATCTTTAACAGAGAAGATTTCAGATCTCATTCTGTGATCGCACCAGTCGCACACGGAATGATCGCTGGAATGGGTGCATCTGCATATTCATTAGCAGTGAAGGCAATGGGAGAGATCTTCAGAGGAGAAGATAAATAATAAGATTGATTTAAAGGAGAAATATTATGGCAGAGAGAATCACAGGACATACTGAATTAATCGGATTAATGGCTTATCCAATCAGACATTCAAGCTCACCTGCAATGCATAATGAAGCATTCGCAACATTAGGACTTGACTATGCATACTTAGCATTCGAAGTTGACAACAGCACATTAGAGGATGCAGTCAAAGGACTTCGTGCTTTAAAACTTGTTGGATCTAACGTGTCAATGCCGAACAAAACAGTTGTAGGACAGTACTTAGATGAGTTATCTCCAGCAGCTAAAATGGCAGGAGCTGTTAACACGATCGTAAATGACAATGGAAAACTGATCGGACATATCACAGACGGTATCGGATACATGCAGTCATTAAAAGACAACGATATCGATGTGATCGGCAAAAAAATGACGATCGCTGGTGCTGGTGGAGCTGCGACAGCAATCGAAATCCAGGCTGCATTAGACGGTGTCAAAGAAATGTCAATCTTCAACATCAAAGATAAATTCTGGGCTAACGCTGAAGAAACAGTGAAGAAGATCCGTGAAAACACAGATTGTATCGTAAATCTTTATGATCTTGATGACAAAGATAAATTAAGAGAAGAGATCGCAGACAGCTACTTATTCGCGCAGGCAACTGGTGTAGGAATGAAACCATTAGAAGGACAGACAGTTGTTCCTGATGAAACATATTTCCGCCCTGATCTGATCGTAACAGATACAGTTTACGCTCCAAGAGAGACAGAAACATTAAGACTTGCTAAGAAAGCTGGATGTAAGACAATGAACGGTCTTGGAATGATGTTATTCCAGGGTGATGCTGCTTTCCACTTATGGACAGGAAAACATATGCCGATCGACCATATGAAAGAAGTATTAGATATCAAATATGACTAGAATCAGTCATAACCATATAGCAAACGAGAGGAATTATTAAAATGAATAAAAAATATTTACCAAGTGCCTTGATCTTGTATTTGAACTATTTCATTCATGGAATCGGGTGCTCCATCTTAAGTCAGCAGGTAGTAAAAGAAATGCTCGCAAGCCAGTGGGGATTAAAAGATGTTATGGCAGTAACTTCCATTGCAGCAGCATTAGGACTGGGACGTTTGATCTCCCTTCCATTTGCAGGACCATTATCTGATAAGTTAGGACGTCGTGCTTCAGTAATCATCGGATGTGCATCTTATGTGATATTTTTGGTGGGAATTGCATTTTCACCAAACACAACAATTGCCTATGTTGCAGCGATTTTTGGTGGTATCGCTAACTCATTCTTAGATACAGCAACATATCCAGCGGTAGCAGAGATTATCAACAAGTACACGGGTATTGCAACTATGGGAATTAAGTTATTTATTTCTGTTGCTCAGTTATTAATGCCTTTCTTCTTAGGTGTTGTAGCTGGAACAAGCCTTTCTTACTTAATGCTTCCAGTTGTAGCAGGTGTATGCATCGGTATTCTGGGAATCTTAGCAATTTTTGCACCATTTCCAGCATCATCTGAAAGTGGAAAATCTGAATCTCTGATCAGTAATATTAAAAATGCACATTTCTCTATCGAGAGTGTTGCTTTGATCCTGATCGGATTCACAAGTACAGCAACATTCCAGTTATGGTTAAACTGTGCACAGACATTTGGTACTGAAATTGCCAAAATTCCATCCGAGAATGTATCTGTTATGCAGACATACTATTCTGCAGGTACAATGATAGCATTATTCGTAACAAGTGTGCTGATCACAAAATTCAAACAGGTTAGATTCTTAGTGATCTACCCAGCAATCTCTCTTGTAATGTTAGCATTAGTTTACATTATTAAGACACCTATGATCTGCTATGTTGGAGCATTTGTACTCGGATATGCAGCGGCAGGAGGAGTTCTTCAGATGGCAACAGCTGTTGTAAATGATCTGTTTCCTAAGATTAAAGGTACGATCACAAGTATTGTTATGATCGCATCTAGTTTATGTAACTACACAATCCTGACTGCAGCATCTAAAATGACATCTACAAATGTTATTGTCATGAACATGGTAATTACAGCAGTTGGTGTGTTACTAGCATTGTTTGTTAATTTAAGATACGGCGTATTATTAAAAAATACGGAAAATCAGTAAAAGATATAATCTGTGCATGAATTTTTAAGGATTTATGCACAGATTATTTGTATTTCCATAGTTTCATCTTGCCAATCTCAAAAACGTATTATAAAATAAATAAGATAATGTTAAAAAGGATTTAAAAATTATAAATAAAAAGGAAGATAAATTATGTTTCAGAAATTCTACCCGTCCGAAGATATCAGAAGTACTTATGATATTGATTTCGAACGATACTACAAAGAAGGATATCGAGGAGTGATCTTTGATGTCGATAATACGTTAGTACCACACAATGCACCAGCAGATGAACGTGCAAAGAAGTTATTTAAGAGACTGGATGCGATGGGGATGCAGTATTGTTTTACAAGTAACAACAAAGAACCAAGAGTGAAAGCGTTCTGCGAGGCAGTTGGTGGAAAATATTATGTATACAAAGCAAATAAACCATCGATCAAAGGATATGAGACAGCAATGAAATTGATGGGAACGGATAAGAAGAATACATTCTTCGTTGGAGATCAGTTGTTTACAGACGTTTATGGAGCGAACAGAACAGGTATACATAGTATTCTTGTAACACCGATGAATCCGAAAGAAGAGATTCAGATCGTCATAAAGCGTTATTTTGAAAAGATTGTGTTGTGGCAGTATCGTAAGAAAAAGTATTAAGAAACTATAAAAAGCAAGGGTCAGATTTTATTATCTGACCCTTACTTTTTTCAAAAAATCAAAATTTTACTACAATCTTTGACGCCAATAAAAGATTGTAAGAAAAACTCATGAGCTTTTTAAATGAAATCCTGACGTTCTAATGCAACTAAAATGTCACGACCTTCTTTTACACCCTCGATGATACGACGTGTCTGAGCACTGTCACCGATATTAAGTACTTCAACACCTTCATAGATGAAGTGGTTGTATAATTCCTGAAGAGAAGGAGTAGCAGACTGCATTCCAAGACATACAAATCCATAATCAAAGTCTAATTCAAGATCTTTATAATCATGTCTTACAATAAAACTATGATCTTTCACTTCTAATAAAGAAGCATTTGGATACTGGTTAACTTTGTTCTTATTCATGAATTCGATAGAACCAGTCTTAGTGATAAAGTCAAGGTTCTCACCGAAGTGAGCTTTCTGCTCAACGATCGTTACATCAGCTTTTCTAGGAACAAAGAATTCAACAACGTCAAGTCCTACGTTACCACCACCGATCACAACAACTTTCTTACCAGATAAATCTTCTGGATAAGAATCTACGTGATCTACCAGATCAAAGATCGTAGATACATTACCTGCTTCTAAGTTCTCCTTTAATCCAGGAATATTTGGAAGAAGAGGAACGGATCCTGTTGCGTTAACAACGATATCTGGTTTGAAACCTTCGATAAATTCGATAGAAGCTTCTGTATTCTTACAGATAAACAGGTTCTTAAGTTTCATTGCACGACGTTCTAAGTACTGAGGGAAATATCCAAGACGCTGTTTGTTAGGCATCTTTCCTACACGTCTGGCAAGTCCACCGAGTTCTCCTGATTTCTCGATCAGAACAGTTGCACATCCAACTTCAGCAGCTGTGCATGCAGCTTCAAGACCAGCAGTACCACCACCAACAACGACAACGTTACATGGTTTCTTTAATTTCTTATCTTTATATAATGAACCTGAAATAAGAGCAGGATTGATGCTGCATCTGATAGGTTCATCCCCTAATGTTGCTGTACATCCATTGTTACATGAGATACAACGATTGATATCATCTGTGTTACCAAACTGAACTTTATTTACCCATTCAGGATCAGCGATCAATCCACGTCCGATTGCGATCAGATCTGCTTCACCATCTTCAAGAATACGGTTTGCAACTTCTGGTTCACGGATATTACCACTTGTCTGACAAGGCTTTCCAGTCTTTTCTTTGATTGATTTAGACATATAAGATTTCCATCCATCTGGAAGGTAATCTGCATCATACTGGTACTGGATAGAACATGTAAGTCCAGCAGAAACATCAAATACATCAACGTAATCTTTGAAATATTCAACGATCTCTAATGTATCATCTAATGTGTTACCACCTTCAGCAAGTTCATCAGCACTGATTCCTAAGAAAATAGGAATATTTTCACCAACTGTCTCACGAACAGCTTTTAATACTAATGTAGTGAAACGTGCACGATTCTCTTTAGATCCACCAAATTCATCAGTACGGTCATTTGTTGTTGGAGATAAGAACTGGTTTAATAAATAACCATGTCCAGCCTGAATCTCAACAGCATCAAATCCTGCTGTAACTGCACGTTTTGCTGCTTCAGCAAATTTATCAACGATCGTGTAGATTTCATCTGTTGTTAAAGCACGAGGAATATCACCACCAACTCTGGATGGAATATCAGATGCAGATACTGGTTGGATGTTTGTTATTTTACCATTCGCTGCAGAACCAGCATGGTTTAATAAGATGCTGATTTTGGATCCGCAGTCATGGATGCTTTCACATAATCTGTATAATCCAGGAATATAGTTATCGTGGTCGATACGAAGCTGGTATGATCCGCTTGCTCCCTGTGGTGAATAAACACTCGCAGCTTCAATTGTGATCAGACCTGTTCCGCCCTTTGCACGCTGTTTATAATAATCAATGATTCTCTCATTTACTTCTCCGGTATGCTCAGCAAAATTTGTTCCAATGGGAGTCATGACAATTCTGTTCCTTAATGTCATAGATTTTACTGTGTACGGTTCAAATAATTTACGGAAATTCTTTGCTGCCATAATTATGATCCTCCAATTTGTTTAATAGTTTTCTAAAAATAATTATAGCAAAGTAGATATATAAATGCAATGAAGAATATGGTATACTATCCATAAATAAATTTTATGAATTGAAAGGAAATAGATTATGAATTTGAATCATTTGTACTATTTTCGGGCATTAGCTAAGGAAGAACACTATACAAGAACCGCCGACATGTTGTCCATTACGCAGCCAAGTTTAAGTCATGCAATCTCATGTCTTGAGAGTGAATTAGGAGTGAAATTATTCGAAAAACAGGGGAGAAATGCAAAATTAACGAAATATGGAGCATTGTTTTTACGTTATGTGGAGCAGTCGTTGGATATGTTGGATGAAGGAAAAAGGGTGGTAACAGAAACATCAGGAACCAGCGGTGGATTTATTGATATGGGGTATATCTTTACTTTGGGAAGTCATTTTATTCCAAATCTGATCAAAGGTTATCTGGAAGAAAAAGGGAAGAATCATATTCATTTTTCATTTGGACAGGGAACGACGAAGAAAATCGTGGAAGAATTAAAAGATGGGAAATATGATCTTGCATTTTCTTCTTATGTGGAAGGGGAAGATGAACTTGAATTTATTCCGGTTGGTCAGGAAGAACTGGTTTTGATCACACCAAAGGACCATCCATTGGCTCAAAAGGAAGAAATCGATCTTCTGGATACAGTTGAATATGATTACGTATATTTTACAAAGAACAGTGGATTAAGGCCAGTGATCGACAGTTATTTTTCAAGGATTAAAAGGCAACCAACGATCGCATATGAAGGGGAAGAAGATTCTTCTGTTGCAGGGCTTGTTGCAGCAGGATTTGGAATTGCGATCGTTCCAAAGATTCCGCTTCTTGATACAATGGATGTGTGTGTTCGTCCGATCATATCACCAGAGATCGAACGATATATATATCTTGTACTAAAAAAAGAAAAATATCTGACACCGGTTGTGAAAGATTTTATTTCATTTATCACAGATCAAAGTGAATTTGCCTAAATTATAGAGGCAATGAATTGAAAAAATATAGGAATGTATGATATACTGAACAAGACCGCACTTCATTATCTGAGAAGTATGGGGACATTTAGTATAGAAAAGGAAAGAACAAGAAGATGAGTCAGTTAGAAGAGATTAGAGAGAGATTAGATCTGTGTGATAAGAAGATTGTCTCTGTATTAGAAGAGAGAATGGATATCATCAAAGAGATCATGGTCTACAAGAAAGAGAATGGATTGCCAATCCTTCAGCCAGAACAGGAAAAGAGACAGCGTAAGATGCTGCTCACACATGTGGATGAGAATACCTATAAGGATGAGATTCTTGATATATTTACTTATATTGTAGAAAACAGCAGAAGAATTCAGGCAAAGACATTATTTACACATAACATCTTATTGATCGGATTTATGGGAGCAGGTAAGAGTACTGTTTCTACATATCTAAGTAAGATCCTTGCATCTCCACAGGTAGAGATGGATGAAGAGATCGTGAAGAAAGAAGGAATGTCTATCAATAAGATTTTTGAAGAATATGGAGAGACATATTTCAGAAACTGTGAGACAAACCTTTTGATTGAGCTTCAGAAGAAGAATAACCAGATCATCTCCTGTGGTGGTGGAGTTGCGCTTCGTGATGAGAACGTTGCTGAGATGAAGAAGAATGGAAAGGTCGTTTTATTAACAGCATCTCCAGAAGTGATCTTAGAGCGTGTCAAAGACAATGATGACAGACCATTATTACGTGGGAATAAGAATACTGAATTTATTTCTAATATGATGGAACAACGCCGTCCAAAGTACGAAGCGGCAGCAGATGTTGTAGTGAACACAGATTATAAGACTGTGGAAGAGATCGCAGAAGAGATCGTTGTGAAGTTAACAAGAGATGCAGATTAATCAGTAACATACAAGTTTTGCCCCTGTTTATGGGCAGATGGAGGATGAGCGAATGCATGGATTTACCCAGTATACACCAACAAGAATCATTTTTGGAAAAGAGACACAGAAGCAGGCAGGAGAACTTGCGAAAAGCCTGAAAGCTTCCAAAGTATTCGTTGTCTATGGTGGAGGAAGTGTTGTAAGAAGCGGATTACTTGATGAGGTAACTGCTTCATTAGAAGAAGCCGGTCTTGAATATATGACAGTTGGAGGCGTGAAGCCGAATCCAAGGCTTTCATTTGCGAGAGAAGCAGTGAAGAAATCCATTGAATTTGGAACGGACTTTGTATTGGCAGTAGGTGGAGGAAGTGTGATCGATACCTCAAAGGCTGTTGCACATGGAACAGCGAATCCGGATACAGATATCTGGGAGTTCTGGTCTAAGAAACAGACAGTGAAGAAATCTCTTCCTGTTGGAGTTGTATTAACACTTGCAGCGGCAGGAAGTGAGACAAGCGATTCAGCAGTACTTACGAATGAAGAGACGAAGATCAAGAGAGGTCTTTCCACAGATTTCAACCGCCCGGCATTTGCGATCATGAATCCTGAACTTACATATACATTACCAAAGTATCAGGTAGGATGCGGCATTGTGGATATTATGATGCATACATTGGATCGTTATTTTACACAGACGGAGAATAATGAACTGACAGACGAGATTGCAGAAGGTCTGCTTCGTACAGTAATCAGAAATGGTGCGGTTGCGATCAAGGATTCACACGATTATAATGCGATGAGTGAGATCATGTGGGCAGGAAGTCTTTCACACAACGGAATTACAGGACTTGGAGCTGAGAAAGACTTTGCAGTGCATCAGTTAGGACATGAACTGAGTGCGAAGTTTGATATTGCACATGGGGCAAGTTTATCCGCTGTCTGGGGAGCATGGGCAACTTATGTATATGATGCAAAACCAGCCAGATTTGCGCAGTATGCAAGAAGAGTCTGGAATGTAGAAGAAGCTGACGATGTGAAGGCAGCACAGGAAGGAATCCGAAAAACAGTTACATATTTTGCATCACTTGATATGCCGACAAGTTTTCGTGAGGCGAAAGAAATTGGTTCAAAAACAGACGAAGAAGTGAAGCAAATGGCACATGGATGTTCCTATGAAGGAACCAGAACGATCGGTTCTTTTAAGGTCTGTGATGAGAATGACATATACGAAATCTATAAATTAGCAAATAAATAGTTGATTCAACTATAGATTTAAGATAAAATAAAAAAAGATATAATTTAAGGAGGACAATTATAATATGGTTACAGCAGGAGATTTTAAGAATGGATTAACAATTCAGTTCGAGAATAATATTTACCAGATCATCGAATTCCAGCATGTAAAACCTGGAAAGGGAGCAGCGTTCGTACGTTGTAAATTAAAAAATATCAAGAACGGTGGAGTTGTTGAGAAAACATTCCGTCCAACAGAGAAATTTGAAAACGCTCATATCGAACGTAAAGAAATGCAGTATCTGTACAATGATGGAGAATTATTCTACTTCATGGATAACGAAACATTTGATCAGATCGCATTAGGACCAGATGTTATCGGAGATTCTTTAAAATTCGTTAAAGAAAACGAAAACGTTACGATCGTTTCTCACGCAGGAAATGCATTCCAGGTTGAGCCACCAATCTCTGTAGAATTACTTGTTACAGAATGTGAACCAGGAGAAAAAGGAAACACAGCACAGGGTGCTACAAAACCATGTATCGTTGAAACAGGTGCTCAGGTAATGGTACCATTATTCGTTAACGAAGGTGATACGTTAAAGATCGATACAAGAACTGGAGAATATTCTTCAAGAGTATAATCTTGTTATGAAAGATAAGAATCGTGGAATTATATGCATCATACTGTCAGCTTTTTCCTTTGCCCTTATGGCATTGTTTTTAAAGCTGTCAGGAGATCTTCCAGCGATCGAGAAGAGTTTTTTCCGCAATTTAGTTGCGGTGGTCATTGCATTTATCATGATCATTCGTAGTAAGGAAAAGATTCAGATTCAGAAAAGAAATTTGCATTGGTTTATTCTAAGGTCCCTTTTTGGGACCTTAGGTATTTTCTGCAACTTTTATGCGGTAGATCACCTGGTGCTTTCAGATGCTTCATGTCTAAATAAGTTATCGCCATTTTTTGTTATTGTATTTTCTTATTTAGTACTGAAAGAGAAGATCACACCGACACAATGCGCATGCGTGATCGCAGCTTTTGTCGGTAGTTTATTTATTGTAAAACCAAGTTTCGCAGGCGGGATGACACCAGCAGCTGTGATCGGCTTTGCAGGGGGAATGTGTGCAGGTTTTGCATATACCTGTGTGAGAAAACTTGGACTTAGAGGAGAAAGAGGACCAATGATCGTGCTTTTCTTCTCAACATTTTCTATGTTGGCGTGTGTACCATATTTGATCATGGATTTTCATCCGATTTCAGCAAGGCAGATATTCTTTTTGTTATTAACAGGATTAGCTGCTGCAGGAGGACAGTTTGGAGTCACAGCGGCATATACGTATGCACCAGCAAGGGAAATTTCTGTATATGATTACACACAGATCATGTTCTCAGCAATTATGGGGCTTCTCGTTTTTGGACAGCTTCCAGATATGCTGAGTTTTGTAGGATATTGTGTGATCATTGCAGCAGGAGTGATTATGTTTCTTTATAATAAGAGACGTGGAGGAAATTAGATGAAATTCATATCATGGAATGTCAATGGAATCAGAGCATGTGTGAAGAAAGGATTTTTGGATTTTTTCAATGAGACAGATGCCGATATTTTCTGCATTCAGGAAAGTAAGATGCAGGAAGGCCAGCTTGACCTGGATCTTCCGGGATATCACCAGTACTGGAATTATGCAGTGAAGAAGGGATATTCAGGAACAGGCATTTTTACAAAAGAAGAACCGGTCAGTGTTTCTTATGGTCTTGGGATAGAAGAACATGATCAGGAAGGACGTGTGATCACACTAGAGTTCAAAGAATATTACTTTATCACAGTGTATACACCGAATTCACAAAGTGAATTGGCAAGGCTTTCTTATCGAATGAAGTGGGAAGAGGATTTTCTTGCTTATTTGAAGAAGTTAGAAGAGAAGAAGCCGGTTATTTTCTGCGGAGACTTGAACGTGGCAGTAGAATCCATAGATCTTAAGAACCCAAAGACAAATAGGAAAAATGCTGGTTTCACGGATGAAGAACGTGAAAAAATGAGAACAATCCTTAACAATGGATTTATCGATACCTTCCGTTATTTATACCCAGACCAGACAGGAATCTACTCCTGGTGGTCTTACCGCTTCAATGCAAGAAAAAATAACGCAGGGTGGCGCATTGACTATTTTATTGTATCAGAGTGTTTAAAAGATCGTATCAGTGATGCGAAGATCTTAACAGATGTGATGGGATCAGATCACTGTCCGATCGAGTTGGATTTCAAATGAAAATTACAGACTGTGGATTGAAACAGATAATAAGAACAGAAAGAGGTAAAATCAGATGGTAGAATTAACAAACAAAGAATTCTTTCAGGATTTAGATCAGACAATTGCAGCTCAATTATTTGAACAGACAACGTATCCATGGGAGATTCTTCCATTGATCAAAGATTTTGTACTGGAAGTTGGACCAACACTATCAGTAGATGAATATGATCAGGTAGAAGAAGATGTATGGATCGCGAAAAGTGCAACGATCGCCAAGACGGCAACGATCAATGGACCAGCGATCATTGGTCCAGATACAGAAGTGCGCCCAGGAGCATTTATCAGAGGAAATGCATTGATCGGGGCAGGATGTGTTGTAGGAAATTCTACAGAGATCAAGAATGATATTTTATTTAATAATGTTCAGGTGCCTCATTACAATTATGTAGGAGATTCTATTTTAGGATATAAGTCTCATATGGGAGCTGGATCCATCACATCGAATGTAAAATCTGACAAGACAAACGTTGTGATCAAAAATGGAGAAGAAAAGATTGAGACTGGAAGAAAGAAGATCGGTGCGATCTTAAGTTCTCGTGTAGAAGTAGGATGCGGAACTATCTTGAATCCAGGATCAGTGGTTGGTCATGATACCAATATTTATCCATTATCTATGGTACGTGGATGTATCGCACCAAACAGCATCTATAAGAACGCAGGAGAGATCGCTCAAAAACGATAGGACCTGTAATGGAGGGAAACCATATGAAAGGTGCAAAATATATACTAACAGCAGCGGTGATCGCAATGAGCAGCGTGATGATGACGGGATGCTTTAAGCCGTCAAAAGATGCTGTCGTGGAATCAAAATATTATCAGAGTCTTAAAGATGAAAGAGATAAACTGTCTGTTCAGTTAAAAGAAGAAAAGAAAAAAACAAATTCACTAAATAAGAAGATCAAAGCAATCCATGCAACTTCTGGAGATCAAAAGATTGCAGACTACAAAAGTCGTGTCAAAGACAGCAGGATCATTAAAGTTGACTTTGCAACGAATACGATCAAGAATCAGAGTTTTGCAGTAACGAATATTCCTGTCTGCAAATATGTAAAGAAGATTGTAACTGGATGTAATCGAATGATTGGAATCACACCAACCGATGTAGAGAAGCAGTATAAACAAAGTTATTCTTATGCGTTGATTGATGAAGATAATACAACGTTTGAATTCAAAGTATATGGTGACAGTTATATTGTGTTTGATGAGATTCCAGAGAATGTTTACGCATATAATGGTGCTTCAATCATTGGAGATGCGTTGATCGATGCCAAAGAGCAGAAGAATTACAGTAACGTAGCAGCAAGAATTGCAGATGCCCAGATCGTTGTAACAGATAAGAAGATGAAATTTAATGATACAGCGATCAAAGTATCTAAGATTGTTGGGAAAGCAAAGAAAATATCTGCAAAGGATACTACACAAGACGCAGCTTCATGGAATGAATATCGATTCTATACAAGTGGTATATTAACAAAAATACTTCTTGGAGATCGTACTGTCATTGGAATCGAAGATGAGAATGGAAAACAGACTTTTTATCAGATCAGTGACAAACAAAAGAAGAATCTGCAAAAATACATGAAATAATAAATGAAAAAAGACGTTTTGACATATTGAAAATATATGTCAAAACGTCTTTTTTTCGTGCTTTTATGAGCAAAGATGAACATAATAAAAATTTCTTTGAATCAGTTATTATAAATTTCTATAACGATATTTGTTGACATGTATACAGAAATCATCTATAATCCAATTCATATAAAACATACAGAAATAGTATGGAATTAAAATAAAGGAGAAGAAACCATGAAAATAAGACAACAAAGAACCAGTAGAATAAATATCTGTAAGAAAATGATCCTTTTAAGTTTCTGTATGATTCTTATGGTTTCTATGGCAGGATGTGGAAATAAGAGAGAAGAAAATCTTACGATCACAAATGTTTCTTATGATCCGACAAGAGAGTTTTATGAGAAATATAACAAAGATTTTATCAAATATTATAAAGACAAATATGGAGAGAAAGTCGAAGTGATCCAGTCCCACGGTGGTTCTGGAAGTCAGGCAAGATCAGTAGTTGAAGGAAGCAATGGTGATGTTGTAACACTTGCCTTAGAACATGATATTTCACTGATCGAGCAGACAGGACTTATAAATAAAGGGTGGCAGAAGAGATTTTCAAATGATTCTGCACCATATACATCAACGATCGTCTTTCTTGTAAGAAAAGGAAACAAGAAAAACATCAAAGACTGGAAAGACTTGATCAAAAAAGGAGTGGAAGTCATCACACCAGATCCAAAGAGCAGCGGGGGTGCCTGCTGGAACTTCTTAGCAGCATATGGTTATGCGATTGATACCTATCATGATCAGAAAAAGGAAGAGCAATTCCTGACAAAATTATATCAGAATGTATCCGTTATGGATTCAGGAGCCAGAGGTTCTACGACAACCTTTGTAGAAAATAAAAAAGGTGATGTTTTGATCGCATGGGAAAATGAAGCAATTCAGACAGTTAAAAATTATCCAGACAAATACGAGATCATTACACCAAGTATCAGTATCTTGGCACAGCCAAGTGTCAGCCTTGTCGATGATAACGTAAAGGTCAATGGAACAAATAAGATCGCAACAGAGTATTTAAAATATCTCTACAGTGACAAAGCACAGAAACTCGCAGCCGAAGAAGGATACCGGCCATCAAATGAAACAATCTTAAAACAGTACAAAGGTAAATTTAATCTGAACATGAAATTATATAAGATCAGTGATTTTGGAGGATGGGATCAGGTTTACAAGAAATATTTTGAAGATGGAGCGTTGTTTGACAAGATTTATATAAATCAATAAAAAGGCAGGAATGAAGATGAGTAATACAAATAACGAGAATAGGACATTAAAAAAAGCGAAAAAAGCAAGGGTCATCCCAGGGTTCGGATTAACGATGGGAGTTACAGTAACGATGTTATCATTGATCGTACTGATTCCATTAGCATCCGTATTTGCATACGCACTAAAATTATCGTCGAATGAATTCCTTACATTAATATCGAAAGAAACAGTAAGAAATGCATTTATCACAAGTATCGGAAGTTCGTTTATTGCAGCATTGATCAATGTTGTGTTTGGGCTGATCATTGCATGGGTGCTTGTAAAGTATGAATTCCCGGGGAAACGATTAATGGATGGGATGATCGAACTTCCTTTTGCACTGCCAACTGCAGTTGCTGGTATTACATTATCAAAAATGTATGCGGAAGATGGAATGATCGGACGATACTTTACACACTTTGGGATTAAGATTTCTTATACAAGGATCGGGCTTTTGATCGCACTTGTGTTTATTGGGATTCCATTCATTGTAAGAGCGGTTCAACCAGTGCTTGAGAAAATGGATGGTCAGTATGAAGAAGCAGCGTATATGTTAGGTGCAACACCGACAAGAACATTCTTTAAAGTCATTTTACCAGAATTAAGACCTGCATTATTAACAGGATTTGGACTGGCATTTGCAAGGGGAATCGGGGAATACGGAAGTGTGATCTATATCTCAGGAAACAGTGCCAAGGAACATACACAGATGATCTCTTATGTGATCATGCAGAAATTAAACTATATCGACTATAAAAGTGCAACAGCTATTGCTCTTGTCATGCTGATCATTTCCTTTGTGATGTTATTTGTGATCAATATCATACAGGTAAGACAGGCAAGAAGAGTCAATGCATAGTAAGGAGAAGATCATGAATGAACAGCAGAAGTTTGAAAAAAGAAAACAGCGAACGAAGATCATCCTGATCACGATCAGTGTTTTATTTATGATCGTTATGTTGGTCTTACCGTTATTTTCCGTTATTACAAATTCATTAAGTGAGGGATTTAAATTTTATGTAAGTTCCATATCAACGGAGTATGTAAGAAGCGCTTTATTTGTAACGATTCTGGCAACGCTTGTTGCGGTAACGATCAATACATTTTTCGGGATCATGGCAGCATTTTTATTGACTAAATTCAGTTTCAAAGGAAAACAGGTTTTAGCAACTTTGATCGATATTCCATTTTCCATTTCACCAGTTATCGTAGGCCTTGCATTCTTGATGACATTTGGAAGACTTGGATGGACGTATCCAGCGATTCGAGCGATCAACACCTTCTTTGGAACGAATATCCGGATCGCATTTGCGATTCCAGGAGTCGTTTTAGCAACCATTTTCGTGACCTTCCCATTTGTGTCAAGGGAGATCATACCGATCTTAAACTCACAGGGAAAAGACGAAGAAGAGGCAGCAGCATTGATGGAAGCCAGTGGATTTACGATCTTTCGAAAGATCACACTTCCTCAGATGAAATGGGGATTGATCTATGGGATCATCTTATGTAGTGCCAGGGCATTAGGAGAATTTGGTGCAGTTAATGCACTTTCCAAAACAAGAGGTGAGACATTTACCTTACCATTGGAGATCGATGCCTTATATATGTCAGGAACAACATCATCGATCACAGCAGCATTTGCAGTATCATCAGTCTTAGTATTGATCGCGGTCGTTGTACTGATCTTAAGAAATATTGCATGGTACCGCTCACAGGACAAACAACAGGGAAAGGACGGAAGATAAAATGTATGTCGAAATGAGAAATATCTATAAACAATACGGAAACTTCCGGGCATCAGATAATGTAAGTTTTGGAATTGAAAAAGGGAAACTTGCAGCGTTGCTTGGGCCAAGTGGAAGTGGAAAGACAACCCTGCTTCGAATGATCGCAGGATTGGAAAATCCAAATGCAGGAGATATCTTTATTGATGGAAAGAGAGTCAATGATATTCCGGCAGCAAAACGAGGAATTGGATTTGTATTTCAAAGTTATGCACTATTCCGATATATGACAGTCTTTGATAATATCGCATTTGGACTAGAGATTGCAAAAATGCCGAAGAAACAGATCAAAGAACGAGTTTTTGAATTGCTAGAATTAACGGGATTATCAGGACTTGAAAATAGATATCCAAACCAGTTATCTGGCGGGCAGAGACAGAGAGTTGCATTTGCAAGAGCATTGGCTCCGAATCCACAGGTATTACTTCTTGATGAACCATTTGCAGCGATCGATGCAAAAGTAAGATCAGAGCTTCGACTTTGGCTAAAAGAAATGGTATCAAAGCTTGGTATCACAAGCATTTTCGTTACACATGATCAGGATGAAGCCGTAGAGGTTGCTGATGAGATCTTGATCACAAATCATGGAAAGATTGAGCAGATGGGAAGCCCATTAGAGATTTATAAATCACCAAAGACGCCATTTGTAGCCCAGTTTGTTGGAAGATCATCTATCGTAGAAAATTATGAATCCTTAAAAGGATTTGAAAAAATAGAACATGCACAGAAAGCGATCGTCAGACCAGAATTCCTTGAGTTAGCAAAAAAAGGGGAATTAAAACGATATATGAGTGCATCAGAGAAAGGCATTGTAGAAGATGTGATCTTTAGTGGAAGTCGACTGGATGTAGTCGTAAATATCAATGGGATCAAAGTAACAGCTGAGAGATCTTTGGAAAAAGATCCGGTAAGCGTTGGAGAAGAAGTTGATATCATTATTTACCGTTTATATGTATTTGATGAAAAGGAAACTTATTTATTAGAGAATAAAGAAATGCAGGAAGGCGATGTCTTCTATATTTAAGAAATATACCAGAAAGGACCGATTATGGAAATTACAAAACAACAGATCATACATACCGATGTTCTGATCATCGGAGGTGGAACAGCTGGATGTTATGCGGCACTTACGATCAGGGAAAAAAGTGATGCGAAGATCGTCATCGCTGAAAAGGCCAATATCAAGCGAAGCGGATGTTTAGCAGCTGGAGTTAATGCGATCAATGCTTATATCGTAAAGGGAAGAAAACCACAGGATTACGTTGATTATGCAAGAAAAGATGCCGATGAGATCGTACGAGGTGACCTGCTTCTTACCATGTCAGAACGTTTAAATGAAGTGACAAGCAAGATGGAACAGTTAGGATTGGTTATTTTAAAGGATGAAAATGGTGAATATGTTGCCAGAGGAAATCGAAATATTAAGATCAATGGAGAAAATATCAAGCCAATCCTTGCAGATGCAGTAAATCAGCTAGATAACGTAGAGGTGATCAATCATTTGAATATCACCGATTATATCGTGGAAGATAACACGATCAAAGGAGCCTTCGGTTTTCATATGGAAAATGGAACAGCCTATGAGATCCGTGCAAAAAAAGTCCTTTGTGCAACGGGCGGGGCAGCAGGACTTTATAAGCCAAACAATCCTGGATTTTCAAGACATAAGATGTGGTATCCGCCATTTAACACTGGTGCCGGATACGCAATGGGAATTGATGCTGGAGCTGAGATGACAACCTTTGAGATGCGTTTTATCGCATTAAGGTGTAAAGATACGATCGCACCAACGGGAACAATCGCACAGGGAGTCGGGGCAAAGCAGGTAAACGCTAAAGGAGAGATTTACGAAGATAAATACGGAATCACAACTTCTCAGCGTGTCTATGGAACAACACAGGAAAATCTGGAAGGAAGAGGCCCTTGTTACCTAAGAACCGAAGGAATTGAGAAGGAAAAAGATACAGACCTTAAGAAAGCATATTTAAATATGGCACCAAGCCAAACCTTAAAATGGATCGAGCAAGGCAAAGATCCAAGTGAACAAAATGTAGAGATTGAGGGAACGGAACCATATATCGTGGGTGGACATACTGCCAGTGGTTACTGGGTAAACACAAATCGAGAGACAACGATCCATGGGCTGTACGCAGCCGGAGATGTCGCAGGGGGATGTCCACAGAAATATGTGACAGGAGCTTTGGTAGAAGGTGAGCTTGCAGCACTGGATATCGTAGAGAAATTAAAAGATCAGACGTTTGATATAACAGATAACAAAGAAGAACAGTTATTAGACGAGAAAGTCAAAGAATACAACAATATTTTATCAGACAAAGACAGTATTTTTACGATCGAGCAGATGGAAGAAGCGATGCAGAAAGTCATGGATGCTTATGCAGGCGGAATTTCAAGTCATTATCAGTTTAATGAAAACTGCTTAAATCTCGCAAAAGAAAAGATTAATAATCTGATCACATTATCTGGACAGTTAAGTGCTCAGGATTACCATGAATTAATGTTTTATTATGAACTAAAAGAACGATTAACGATCTGTCTGACTCTGATCGAACATTTAAAAGCAAGAAAAGAGACAAGATGGCACAGTTTTGCAGAAAATCTTGATCATCCACAAAAGAGTGATGATTGGAAAAAATACGTCAATACAAAGAAAGTGGATGGAAAGATCAAAGTCATCTTACGAGAACTAGTAAAGGAGGATGAGCACTATGAGCATCAGAATTAACAAAAATAAATGTGTTGGATGCAAACGATGCTTAGACGTCTGTCCTGGAAGTTTGATAAAGACCGATGCAACTGGCAAAGCATATATCAAATATCCAAAAGACTGCTGGGGATGTACATCCTGCTTAAAAGAATGTAAAACAGGAGCCATCGCATTTTTCCTAGGAGCCGATATCGGTGGAATGGGAAGTGAAATGACAGTTAACGAAAGCAAAGATACGATTCTCTGGAAGATCAAAAAATATACCGGAGAAGAACAAATCATAGAGATCAACAAGAAAGATTCAAACAAATATTAGATTGGAGGACATCAAAATGAGCGAATTATCACATCTTGACCAGTTGGAGGCGGAAGCAATCTACATCATCCGAGAAGTTGCAGCTTCTTGTGAAAAACCAGTTATGCTATATTCTATCGGAAAAGACAGCTCAGTTATGTTACATTTAGCATTAAAAGCATTCTATCCGGAGAAACCACCATTTCCATTTTTACATGTTAATACAACATGGAAATTCAAAGAAATGATCAAATTCCGTGATGAAACAGCAAAGAAATACGGATTAGAAATGATAGAATACATCAATGAAGATGGTGTAAAACAGGGGGTTAATCCATTTGATAGTGGAGCCGCTTACACAGATATCATGAAAACACAGGCCCTAAAGCAGGCGTTAAATAAATATGGATTTACCGCTGCATTTGGAGGTGGACGTCGTGATGAAGAAAAATCTCGTGCAAAAGAAAGAATCTTCTCTTTTAGAAATGAAAATCAGGCATGGGATCCAAAGAACCAGAGACCAGAAATGTGGAAATTATATAACTCTAAGATCAAAAAAGGAGAAAGCATTCGTGTATTCCCAATCTCTAACTGGACAGAGACAGATATCTGGAAATATATCAAACGCGAAAAAATTGATATCGTTCCATTATATTTTGCAAAAGAACGCCCAGTGATCGAGAGAGATGGAAATATCATCATGGTCGATGATGACAGATTAAAATTAAGACCAGGTGAGAAGATCGAATACAAGAGTGTGAGATTTAGAACCCTTGGATGTTATCCATTAACTGGAGGAGTGGAATCAAAAGCCTCAACACTTGATGAGATCATTGACGAGACATTAAGTGCGGTTTCTTCAGAAAGAACAACCAGAGTTATTGATAATGAAGCAGCAGGAAGCATGGAAAGAAGAAAGAGAGAGGGGTATTTCTAAGATGATAGGATTATTAAAATTTATTACTTGTGGTAGTGTAGATGATGGAAAATCTACACTGATCGGACATATTTTATATGATTCAAAGTTATTATATACAGACCAGGAAGAAGCATTAGAGTTAGACAGTAAAGTTGGAAGCCGTGGTGGAAAGATCGACTATTCTTTATTACTTGACGGATTAATGGCAGAAAGAGAACAGGGAATTACGATCGACGTTGCCTACCGTTATTTTACAACAGAAAAAAGAAGTTTTATCGTAGCAGATACACCAGGACATGAAGAATATACAAGAAACATGGCTGTAGGAGCATCCTTTGCAGATTTAGCAGTCATCTTAATCGATGCATCCCAAGGAGTATTAGTACAGACAAGACGCCACGCAAGAATCTGCGCCCTAATGGGAATCAGACACTTCGTATTTGCAGTCAATAAAATGGACCTTGTAAAATATGATCAGGAAACATTCCGAAAGATCGAGGAACAGATCAAAGAATTACAAGAAGAATTATCACTTGCAAATGTAAAGATCATCCCAGTATCTGCAACAGAAGGAGATAACGTTACAACAAAATCAGATAACATTCCATGGTATACAGGAGAACCATTACTAGAATACCTAGAGACGGTGGATGTACGAGAGAAATCTGAAGAAGAAGGATTCTACATGCCAGTTCAGAGAGTATGCCGTCCAAACCACACATTCCGTGGATTCCAGGGACAGATCGAATCCGGACAGATTTCTGTCGGAGATGAGATCGTGACATTACCAAGCAAAGAACATGCAAAGGTTAAGAGTTTATTAATTGGTGATAAAGATGCACAGACAGCTGAAAAAGGCCGTCCAGTAACGATTCAGTTAGACCGTGAAGTTGATGTATCCAGAGGATGCGTACTGGCCAATAAAACAGAACTTCCAGTCAGCAAATCATTTACAGCGACAGTTCTTTGGATGGATGACGGAGAATTGTTACCAGGAAAAGAATATTTCGTAAAGATCGGAACAAAAGAAATTCCAGGAATCGTAACAAATATTCAGTACAAGATCGATGTCAACACAGGAGAATACATTCCAGCAAACAACTTAAGAAAGAATGAGATCGCAGTATGTGATGTTATCTTGCAGGAAGAAATTGTCTTAGACGAATTTGATGATCATAAAGCCTTAGGAGAGCTGATATTGATCGACCGTATCACAAACATGACATCTGCATGCGGAGTGATCAAAAATTCCGAAGTTGACGAAGAAACAGACCTAAAATGCGTTTTTGCACATGGAAAATTAAAAGCCAATGGAGACATCTTTGAAGAATTCTACTACAACATGGAAAGTATGACAGTCACAAAGATCAAACCATCTGGAAAATCCTACACGATCGGAGATGAAATTCCAGTAAAAGGAGAAAGTTATCAGTATCCAGACTACTTTGATGTTATCGTATTCAGAGACAAAGTAGCCGTACAGATCAGAGACCGCAAGGTAGCAGCAATCCAGCCAATCGAAGAATACGAATACAAAGGATTACCATTAATCAACGGACGTGGATTTGAAATACTTGTAGATTCCAAAGAAAAAGCAGATAAGTTATTTGCAGAATTAAAAGAACAAGGATACAAACCAGGAAGCGAATTCTTTAACCGCTGGTTACGATTTGAAGCATATCGTAAGATTGTGTTTAGGGATAGTATTTACTAATTAAATTGTAATTGTATAACGGAAATGTATCGAGTATTCATAAAAACATAAAAAAGATAGAGGTACGAAAAACGAATTTCATTGACGGATTTTTTGTAAAACGCTGATTCGCCAACACTCCTGCACAACTCACTGCGTTCAAACAGTGCCCGTGTTGGCTGCGATTTTGCAAAAAATCCTATGGAATTCCATCATTTCGTACCTCTATCTTTTTTATGTTTTTATGAATACCTGAAGACATTCTCGTATAAAATTAAGAATTTTCAAACGGAAGGGTGTGTATGTTAGACGTTATTGGTTTTCAATTTTTGTAGTGGTAGACAGATATTTATTATATTCCAAAACACTTCAACAAATTGGTGTTTATAAATTTCATTGACCTTCTGTCAACGAATCCAAAACTTATCAGTCAATACCATTTAACATACACAATGTGTAGTGATTTGAATAGCGTTCCGTTGTATGAGTCAGAAAGAAGATAAGAAGAAATATTTATAAGAAAAAAGGATGACAACATGAGCACTTTTTGAATGCGTTTTTTACAAATTCGCAGCGCCCTGTGGTTGATTGTCTGACCGTAGCTGCGGGCATTTTGGCTCGCAGCCAGGAAGTTATCAAAGGAACAGGCGCGGATCAGCGATTTGTAAAAAACGCTTTCAAAAATGCGGAGTGTCATCCTTTTTTCTTATAAATAGTTCTTCTTATTTTCTTTCTGACTCATACATGCAACACTATTACAAATCAAAACATTGTCTCTATTCATTACTGACAAACTATAAATACTGACAACAAAATGTCACTATTGAATGTCGTCAAAACCATCATATCAATCGCTTGTTAAAACCACCCATTGTATATATAATAATACGTGAAAGGGGATGATACAGAGTGTCTAAGAAATCCGGATTAACAAAAAGACAGAAACTTATCATTGAGATGTTAGCAGCTTTTAATGCTGACGATCCAATTACAATACAGGCAATATCAGAAAAACTGAAATTAAGTTCAAGAACCGTATTAAGAGAAATGCCTCGCATCAACGAATGGTTTGAGGAGAATGACTTTAAACTAGTCAAGAAACCAAGAATCGGGATGTATGTGGATGAAGATACAGAAACAAGAAACTATATTAAAGAACTCGTAGATATGGATGAGAACAAGCCAGTATACAGTAAAGCAGATCGCCAGATGATCATATTACTTGAACTGTTAACGATCAACGAACCACTCAAATATTTTTACTTTACATCCCTTTTTCATATTTCGGATGCAACATTAAGCAACGACCTGGAAGAGGTTGAAACATGGCTTGATCACTATAATCTGACTCTTTACCGAAGACCGGGAATGGGAATTTACTGGGAAGGAAAAGAGGAAGATTACCGTCAGGCAGTGACAATGGTATTGAGACAAAAGTTAAGAGGACATTCCTTAAAAGTATTGTTTGATAAAGAGAAAAAACTCAAAGAACGAATGTTTCCGAATCTTACGCAAGAAGTGTTAGATGATACAAGAGATATCATTAAAAATATGCAGGGAGTGTTAGATATAGAATATACTGACCATTCCATTAGGCATTTAAGCTTGTATTTATTGATCACACAAAACAGGGTAAGAATGGGACATGAGATCAAAGAAGAGAAAGACGTCAGATCGATCACTCATTTACCAGAATATCAGATTGCAAAATGGCTGGGAGGCAAGTTAAGCAACTTTGAAGGACATCAGCTCTCACAAGGAGAAGTATATAACATAGCAATGCAGCTTTTGGCAGCGAAGATCTGGAAAAACAAAAGTGAGAATAAGATTGATGAAGAAAGTTTTAAAGTCAGGCAGTTGGTCATGCGGATCATTGCTGAGATGGAAATACTTTTAGAAATGGAATTTTTTGAGAATGCAGTGTTGATCGATGGATTATGTAATCATATGAAACCAGCGATCAATCGAATGAAACAAGGTGTATTTACGGAAAATCAATACATTGATTTTTTAGAAGAAAAATATTCCAAAGTTTATGTGGCAACGATCAAAGCGTGTGAGTTCTTAAAAGAAGAATTACATATAAAAAAACTCCCGGAAGGGGAGATGGGGTTTATCGCATTATACTTCTGTGTAGCGGTTGAACAGCAAAAAGATAAAGAAGAAAAGTTATCTGTCTATGTTGCCTGCCCACATGGAGTTGGGACATCCCATATGTTAGCCGTTCATCTGAAAAAAGAATTTCCGCAGCTGATGGTACAAAAGATCATCTCGACAGCAGAGATCAAAGAAGAGGAGCTGATCGAAGAAGGAATTGATTTTATCGTTTCCACAGCAAAATTAAATCTGACATTTCCAAATGTCTATGTGAACTCTATTTTAACAGAGACAGATAAGAAAATGATCAATGCCATGATCAAAAATATCGACAAGAAGAAAAGAAAAAATCCCATAAAGACTGTAAAACCAGTCAAAAGGATTGGAAGAGAAGACATCGAGTATATGACACTTCTTGGAGAAGAGATCTTACAGGTATTAGATAACATTAAAATATCAACAGGTGAAAACATTAAGAATAAGAAACAATTGATCGAATATGCAGGAGAATTATTTGCAAGAAATGAAACGACAGCAACAGAGATTACTTTTGCATTAAACAAACGCGAGAATATCGCAAGCACATTTATTCCGAGTATGAATGCATTATTTTTACATTGTGAAACAAAAGGCATCAGACATTGCAGATTTGGTTTTGTCTATTTAAATGATGAGATCATTGAAGATGGGCAGCCAATCAAGGGTGCGATCTTGATGCTTGTTCCACAGGGAGATGGAAGTAAGGTTTATCGCGAAGTTATGAGTGAAATAAGCGGAGCATTAGCCGAGAAAGACCAGATCATCACTTACTTATTTGACAAAAACAGAAATGCAGTTGAGGCAGAACTTGGAACAAGCCTTGGCAACTATTACGAAAACAAAATGAAGAGAAGATAGAAAGCAAAAGGAGGATATTGTAAATGAAAAATGGATTACAAAGATTTGGTAAATTTTTAAGTGCAATGGTAATGCCAAATATCGGAGCATTCATTGCATGGGGATTCATTACAGCATTATTTATCGCAGATGGATGGATTCCAAATGCGAAGTTAGCATCGATTCAGCCATACATGTTAACATTCTTATTACCAATGCTGATCGCCTACACAGGTGGTAAACAAGTTGGTGGAGATCGTGGAGGAGTCATGGGTGCGATCGCAGTCATGGGTTGTATCGCTGGAGTTGGTGGATTTGATGGACAGCCAATGTTAATGGGAGCCATGGTTATGGGACCATTTGCAGGATGGGTCATCAAGAAATTTGATAAAGCAATGGACGGGCATATGCCAGCCGGATTTGAGATGTTGATCAATAACTTCTCCGTTGGTATCTTAGGAATGATCGTAGCGATCATTGGATACTTCATCATTGGACCATTTATGTCAGGCGTATTAGCAGTGTTAACAGCAGGAGTTAACGTACTTGTAAAAGCAAAATTAATACCTTTAGCAGCAATCTTTATCGAACCTGCCAAAGTATTATTCTTAAATAACGCTATCAACCATGGTATCTTTACACCAATTGGTATTGAACAGGCAAAAGAAGCTGGTAAATCTATCATGTACATGTTAGAGGCAAACCCAGGACCAGGACTTGGAGTATTATTAGCATATGCAGTATTCTCTAAAGACAAAGTAACAAAATCATCTGCACCAGGTGCGATCATCATTCATTTCTTCGGTGGTATTCATGAGATTTACTTCCCATATATCCTGATGAACCCAATCGTGATCATCGCTCCGATTGTTGGTAACATTTGTGCGATCACATTCTTCACATTTACAAAATGCGGACTTATTGGACCATCTTCACCAGGATCAATCATCGCTTATTTATCAATGTCACCAAAGAGCCAGATTCCATTAACAATCTTAGGAGTATTGATCGCAACTGTAGTTTCTTTCTTAATTGCATCACCGATCATCCGTATGTCAGATGGTAAGAGTCTTGAAGATGCACAGGACGATATGGCAGCAAAGAAAGCAGAATCTAAAGGAATCACAGTTGACCCAGGAGAGAAGAAAGACGCAGATAAAGTTAAGAAGATCGTATTTGCATGTGACGCAGGAATGGGATCATCTGCAATGGGAGCTACAAAATTCAGAAACCGTGTGAAAGCACAGAGACCAGATCTTACAGTGATCAATACATCAGTAGATAACATCCCAGCGGATTGTGATATCGCAGTTGTTCAGGCAGTCTTAGCAGACAGAGCCAGAAAATCTGCACCACAGGCACAGTTAGTTATCATCAATAACTTCTTACAGGATCCAAACTTAGATGGATTATATGAACAGATGACAGCAAAAGTTGATGCATCAGCACAGACAGCTGCAGCTGTTGAAGAAATTGAAACACCAGTAGTTACTGGAAATGCAAAGATCCTTGTAGAAGAAGGAATCAAAACAGGATTAAAACCAGTCGACAAATTCGAAGCGATCAAAGCAGCAGGAAAACTGTTAAATGAACTTGGATATGTTGAAGAAGGTTATATTGACGCTATGGTAAAACGTGAAGAAACAGTTACAACATACATGGGATTAGGTGTAGCAATTCCTCACGGAACAGGAGATGCCAAGAAGAAAGTACAAAAAACTGGTATCGTAATGCTTCAGTATCCAGAAGGTGTAGACTTTGATGGAGAAAAAGCTCAGTTAGTCTTCGGTATTGCTGGAATCGGTGATGAACATCTTGGATTATTAGCTAAGATCTCTGAGATCATCGAAGATCCTGAAAGATTAGAACAGTTAAAAACAACAGAAAACGTTGACGAAATCATGGAAATGTTTAAATAAGATTTAAACAAAAAAAGGTCAATTTAATAAGCGGGAAATCATTCTCGCTTATTAAATACCTAATATATATACTTATAGATTTAGATTTTAATTTTAGGAGTGAATAAAATGAAGAAAGCAATTCAGTTTGGAGCAGGAAATATTGGACGTGGATTTATCGGTGGACTGTTAAGCAAAGCAGGATATCATGTAGTATTCGCAGACGTAAATCAGGAAATCATTGATAAGGTCAACGAAGATAAGAAATATACAATTTTTGTAAAAGACGTAGAAAGCAGCGAGATCGTGATCACAGATATCAGCGGAGTAAATTCAACAAAACCTGAACTGATCGATGAAGTAAAAGAGGCTGAGATCATCACAACAGCCGTTGGAGTAAGAATTCTTCCGATCATCGCTCCATCTATCGCAGAAGGAATCAAAGCAAGAAAAGAAAATGGTTCTGAAGAATACTTAAACATCATTGCTTGCGAAAATGCAGTCAAAGCAAGTTCTCAGTTAAAAGAAGCTGTTTATGGAAACTTAAATGACGAAGAAAAAGCATATGCAGACAAATATGTAGGATTCCCAGACTGCTCTGTAGACAGAATCGTGCCTCCAGTACGTTTAGATAATCCAATCGACGTCGTTGTAGAAAACTATTATGAATGGAATGTCGAAGAAGCATCCTTTAAGGGAGCTGTTCCACAGATCGAAGGAATGAATCTTGCAGATAACTTAATGGCATATATTGAAAGAAAATTATTTACATTAAACACAGGACACTGCATCACAGCATATCTTGGAAACTACAAAGGATTCAAAACGATCGATGAAAGTATTGCTGATGAAGAAATCTTTAAAACTGTAAAAAAAGCAATGCAGCAGAGTGGTATGGCATTAGTCAACAAATATGGATTTGACAAAGATGCTCACTTTAAATACATCGACAAGATCTTAAATCGTTTCAAAAACCCATACCTTGTAGATGATACAGCTCGTGTAGGTAGAGAACCATTAAGAAAATTAAGTGCAACAGATCGTTTAACAAAACCAACAATGACAGCATTAGAATATGGTCTTCCAGTGGATGCACTATTAGCAGGAATGGCAGCAGCATTAAAATATGATAACGCTGAAGATCCACAGAGCGTAGAATTACAGGATAAGATCAAAGCAAACGGAGTAAAAGCAGCATTAAAAGAAGTATCTGGAATCACAGATGAAAAAATCTTAGAAGATGTTGTAGCAATCTACGAAGCAATGTAGTCGAAATAATATCAATAAAAATCAACCAAAAATCAAATTAACAACCTTTTTTCTTAACTCATATAATCATAATACAAAGTGTCAAGAAACAATTTCTTGACACTTTTTTCTCGCATTATAAATACAACTGTCTATTCAACAATTTCAATTCCATCAATATTCGGAACACACATCATAGAATAGTTTGTATGATAAATGACAAATCCAGGTTTTGCCTTTGGCGGCTTTCTTAGTTCTTTTCTCTGAACATAATCAATCTCAACCTTCGGTGCCTGACGCCCCTTGGAATAATAAGCTGCAAGGCGGCCAGCTTCTTCAAAGGTAGCATCTGGAAGAGTCTCCGCTTGTTCCTTTCGTACAATAACATGGGACCCAGCCATATTCTTTGCATGGAACCACCAGTCTCCGCCATTTGCAAACTTAAAACTTAATTCATCATTCTGATAGTTATTTTTTCCAACATACATATGGAAACCATCAGAAGAGACAAAATGTAATGGCTTAGATTTTGCCTGTTTCTTTCCCTTTTTCTTCCCATGGCTCTTTATATAACCATAATCAGAAAGTTCATCTTTGATCAGCTGCAGGTCTTTCTCATCTTCGGATAAAGAAAGAGCAGTAGAAATCGAATCGAGATGATCAAGATCAGCTTTTGTCTCCACGACAAGCTCAGAAAGAGCTTCATAAGTACGTTTTAGCTTATTATATTTTGCAAAAAACTTTTTGGAATTCTCCAAAGGAGTCTTTGTTGGATCAAGAGGGATCGTAATCTCTTCGTTTGTGTAATAATTCATGCAAGTTAAAGATTTTGCATTTGGCTCTAGTCCATATCCATATGTCTGTGTAAGTTCTCCATAAACTTTGAATTTCTCACGCTTCTCGGTATCCTTTAACTGACGAAGCTGTAGATCATATTTCTTGCTTGTCCTCTCAAGAGCAGTCTGCACGATCTTACGAAGGTCAGAAGATTTCTGCTTCATTCTTGTATATTTTTCCTTCTCAGAATAATACCCGATCAGCACGTCAAAAATAGAATCATATGTTTTCTCTGTACAGTCAGGATAAGAAGTTAAAGGAATACAAGAAAATTCCTTAGGTTCTTCCCCAGAATAAATGATATTTGGCTGATATGCCTCATCTTCTACAAGAGCATTTAATTTTACAAGCTGGCCATATAATCCAGCAGCACTATCATCGGTCAAAGAATCAGTAGATGCATTCCCATCGAGCCCAGCACGATAACAAAGTTCATTTGCGATCAAAGGACTCATACCTGTGATGGAAGTATAAAGTGCTTTACAAAGATTCAGTGGTTTGGTGATGATATGCTGATAAAAATTCTCCGTAGTCAGACTTGCTAAAGGATGTTTCCCTTTAGACGGTGGAAATGTGTAAGTACGTCCAGGTAAAACCTCTCTGACAGAACTGATATTTGCAGAGATGTGCTTGATACTATCTAAGATCACATCATCACTGTTTACAAAAATGATATTACTGTGTTTTCCCATGATTTCAACGATCAGACGTTTCTGACAGACATCTCCAAGCTCATCCAGATGCTCAATCTTAATTTCGATAATACGCTCAAAGTCAGGCTGTGTGATCGAAATGATCCTTCCACTGCTGATATGTTTACGAAGCAGCATGCAGAAATTTGGAGCCTGCATAGGGTTTGCTTTTCCTTCTTTCGATAAATAGACAAGAGGAAGAGAAGCACTGGCTGAGAGATGAAGTCTTGTTGTCAATCTCTCTTTTTTGATCACAAGCGTGATCTCGTCGGCCTCTGGCTGATAAATCTTATAGATTCTGCCACCAATGATCTGTTTATTAAGTTCTGATATAATATTTGAAATGACAAATCCGTCGAATGCCATGATAAATACCTCCTGGTAATAAAATCAGTTATCTAATTTAAAATAATAAGATAAATCCGTCAAACAATTATATCAGAAATTCGAAAAAGTATAAAGAAAAAACGATCAAATTCACAAATCATAGAAAGATAGTCGGGATTTTGTTGTAATTAAAATCATTTCTTATTATAATGAATATTAAGTGTACAATAAAATAATCTATGGAGGACAAGTCATTGAGAAAAGAAGCGTCAAAGAATGCATGGAATCAGTTATACGACATTACATTAAAACTAGACAAATTAGAGCCTTGGAATTACCTTGGTGACACACAACTTGTAACCATTCAGCTAAAAGACAGAGAAGAACCTGTATTTTGCAGTGTGATGGGAAAATTCAGCGGAGAAAGAGGAATTGCAGTCTTTGATGGAGTTGAAGGCTTAGGAGATTTCTATATGATCCTTGGAAGTGAAGAAGGGGATCTTCCAGCACAGTATCTGATGGATGAACATTCAAGTCTTACATGTTTCTGGGGAAGCATGATGAATGTGCCAGATGAACAAAGAAAAGTTATCGATGAATTAGATATTCGTTTTAAGACGATCAGTGACTGGATTTACTTTGTTTCTTATAAGAAAGGTTACAAACCATATCAGTTAGATGAAGATGAAGTTGCACTTCTTATAGAAACTTATGAGAACCTGTATATGGTAGTGGAAGCAGTCAGACAGGGAGAATTAAACCCAGAAATCGAACAGGCAGAAGGTATCGTTCGCCGTTATAATACTGAAAATGATACTTGGGAAATGTTTGTAAAAGAGATACCAGAAGCTGAAAAAGAATTTCCGTCAGTGATGTTAGAAGATCAGGAATTAAAAGATGAATTAAAGAATCAAAAACAAATCGATCTTGAAGTGATTTTAGATTTTACTTATCTTCCAGTTATGGTAGAAGGGGAAGAAGAAGGGGAGCGTCCAAAGAATCCACTTTTATTTATGGCATATGATAATACCGATGGCGGTGTGATCACAATGGATATTTTAGAAGAGGGTGATGATGAGATCAGCAGAACATTAGGATTCTTTATCAGTTTTGTGCAGCAGAATGGAAGAATGAAGACGATCAAAGCAAGAAATCCATGGATTTTTGGAGCATTAGAGGATATTTGTGAATATTGCAGCGTGGACCTTGTATATGATCCGGTAGAGATCATGGATCAGGTGATCGAAGAAGTTGTTTCTCAGTTGTAGGAATTTCATGTAACATATCAAAAGATGAATTAGAGTGAACGAGGTTGACAAATAAGTTAAGGATTGGTAAAATACAGATAATTTGATGTGCTACCCAAGTAGCGCTTTAATTCGATAAAGTATCAAGGAGCGGCAAAAATATGAATAAAAAGAGAGTCCACACACCAGAAGGTGTCAGAGATGTATATGGAACAGAATATGGACAGCGAAGTAAGCTGAAGGCAAAATTAAACAAAGTCTTTGCATCTTACGGATATGAAGGGATCAGAACTCCAGGATTTGAATTCTTTGATGTATTTAACAGTGAAAAAGGAACCGTATCCGCAAGGGAAATGTTTAAATTCTTTGATAGAGAAGGAAATACCTTAGTTCTTCGTCCGGATGTCACACCATCCATTGCACGCTGTATTGCAAAGTATTTTAATGAAGAGAATATGGGAATCCGTTTATCTTATGCAGGAAATGTATTTTTAAATAACTCAAGCTATCAGTTGAAGTTAAAAGAAACATGCCAGTTAGGTGCAGAATTAGTCAATGATGCGTCTGTACAGGCAGATACAGAATCTATTGCAATGGCAATTGATTGTTTTCTGGCAGCTGGATTGACTGATTTCAGACTTTCTATCGGAGAAGTTGAATTCTTCAACGGATTGACACAGACGATCAAAGATGAAGAAGTCAAAACACAGCTTCGAGAGCTGATCTTAAATAAGAATTATTTTGGATTAATGGAATATGTAGAGACATTAGATCTGTCTGATAAGATCAAAGATGTATTTTTACATTTTAACGAACTGAATGGAGATGTAGCGATCTTAGATCAGGCAGAAGCAATGGTTGAGAATGAACAGTCTAAGAAAGCGATCAAAAGACTTCGCGATGTATATGATATCTTAAAATTATACGGCAAAGAGCAGTATGTAAGTTTTGATCTTGGAATGTTAAATAAGCATAATTATTACACAGGAATCATTTTCAAAGGTTATACTTATGGAACAGGAGATGCAGTTCTAAAAGGTGGACGATATGATAATCTGATCGAACAGTTCGGAAAGAAAGCCCCATCAGTTGGATTTGCGATCGTATTAGATGAGCTGATGATGGCATTAAGCCGTCAGGGAATTCATATGGAAGCAGATCATATGGATACAATGATCATTTATAAAGAAGCAACAATGAAAGATGCGATCCTTCGAGCAGAAGAATTAAGAAAAGAAGGAAAGAAAGTCATCTTAGAGAGAAAGAATGATCTGTGCAGCAAAGCAGACTATGAAAGATTTGCTAAAGAGCATCGCCTCGGTGGAATTCTTTATTTCATCTAATCAACAAATCGAGCAAAAGAAGGGAAACAAAAGACCATGAGATATATTACATTTGCCCTGGCGAAAGGGCGCCTTGCAAAGAAAGCGATGGCTTTATTAGAAGAGATCGGGATCACATGCGAGGAAATGAAAGACGAGAAAACAAGAAAATTAATCTTCGTAAACGAAGAATTAAAATTAAAATTTTTCTTATCCAAAGCAAGTGACGTGCCAACTTACGTGGAATATGGAGCAGCTGATATCGGTGTTGTTGGAAAAGATACGATCCTTGAAGAAGGAAGAAATCTATACGAAGTATTAGACTTGAAATTTGGAGCTTGCAAGATGTGTGTGTGCGGACCCAAAGAAGCGAAGAAATATTTAAACAGTAATGAGATCATCCGTGTGGCATCCAAATACCCACATATCGCTAAAGAATATTTCAATAATCAGAAATTACAGACAGTAGAGATCGTTAAGTTAAACGGATCTGTTGAACTTGCACCGATTGTTGGATTATCAGAGGTGATCGTTGATATCGTTGAGACAGGAACAACCTTAAAAGAAAATGGATTGGAAGTCTTAGAAGAAGTTTGCCCATTATCAGCAAGAATGGTAGTGAATCAGGTAAGCCAGAAGATGGAACAAGAACGAATCAGCAAGATCATCGTTGCACTAAAGAAGATCTTGGATGAAAAAGAATAGGCCGGAGGAGAGAAATATGAGAATAGTAAAAGTTAACAAAGATTCCATTGCAAATATTTTATCAGATTTATTAAAGAGAAGTCCTACAAACTATGGGGATTTTCAGGATAAAGTCGATGCGATCATCAAAAATGTCAGAGATAATGGAGATAAAGCTGTCTTTGATTATACAGCACAGTTTGATAAAGCGGAGATCAACGCAGACAATATTTTAGTTACAGAAGAAGAAATTAAGGAAGCTTACGAAGAAGTGGACGATGAATTGATCAAAGTTATCCGCAAAGCGATCAAGAATATTCGTGATTTCCATGAAAAACAGATTCAGAAGAGCTGGTTTGAGACAAGAGAAGACGGAGTAATGCTTGGACAGAAAGTAACACCAATGGAAACTTGTGGTGTCTATGTACCAGGTGGAAAAGCAGTTTATCCATCTTCTGTTTTAATGAACATTGTTCCAGCACACGTTGCAGGAGTGAAAAATATCATCATGACAACACCTCCTGGAAAAGACGGAAAAGTTACAGCAAATACATTAGTTGCAGCGAAAGAAGCTGGAGCAACAAAAGTATATAAAGTCGGTGGAGCACAGGCAATTGCAGCGATGGCATTTGGAACAGAGTCTATTCCAAAAGTAGACAAGATCGTAGGACCTGGTAACATTTTTGTGGCTCTTGCCAAGAAAGCAGTTTATGGAAACGTAAGTATCGATTCCATTGCAGGACCAAGTGAGATCTTAGTGTTAGCTGATGAGACAGCGAATCCAAGATATGTGGCAGCAGACTTACTTTCCCAGGCAGAACATGATGAGATGGCAAGTGCGATCCTTGTTACAACAAGCGAAGAATTAGCACATAAAGTATCTGATGAGATTGACGGATTCTTAAATCAGTTATCAAGAAAAGAGATCATGGAGAAATCTTTAGATTCCTTCGGATATATTCTTGTTGCAAGCGATATGAAAGAAGCAATTGATACGGCAAACGCTATTGCGTCTGAACATATGGAGATCATGACAGCAAATCCATTTGATGTTATGACAAGGATCAAGAATGCAGGAGCGATCTTTATCGGAGCATACAGCTGTGAACCTTTAGGAGATTATTTTGCAGGACCAAACCACGTACTTCCAACAAATGGAACAGCAAAATTCTTCTCTCCATTAAGTGTTGATGATTTCATCAAGAAATCAAGTGTCATCTACTATTCAAGAGAAGCCTTAGAGCCAGTACACAAAGACATCGAATTCTTTGCGAATCAGGAACAGCTGACAGCACATGCTAATTCCATGAAAGTAAGATTTGAAGATAACCAGGAAGGATAAAAATATGAGTAGAAGTGCATCAATTGAGAGAAATACAAGTGAGACAAAGATCAAACTTTCCATTGATCTTGATGGAAACGGAAATGGAAATATCCATACAGGGATCGGTTTTTTTGACCATATGTTAAATGCATTTGCACGTCACGGATTTTTTGATCTTGATGTGGAAGTTGAGGGAGATCTCTATGTAGACTGCCATCATACGATCGAAGATGTCGGAATCGTACTTGGAGAAGCGATCAAACAGGCCGTTGGAGATAAGAAAGGGATCAAACGTTATGGATCATTTATGCTTCCAATGGATGAGACATTAATGTTATGTGCGATCGATCTGTCTGGAAGACCATATTTTGTGATGGATTGTGATTTTACGGTTGATCGCGTTGGAGAATTTGACACAGAGATGGTAAGAGAATTCTTTTATGCAGTATCTTACGGCAGCATGATGAATCTTCATTTGAAGAAATTACATGGAGAAAATAATCATCATATGATCGAAGCAGCATTTAAAGCATTTGCAAAAGCTTTGGATGAAGCAACCAGCATGGATCCAAGGATCACAGATGTACTTTCCACGAAAGGAGCCTTATAAGATGAGTAATGAGGCAAAACCATTAAATAGCAAGATGAGTTTTGATGAATTCAAATTAAACAGCGACGGAATGTTAACCGTTGTTGTACAGGATCATAAGACAAATGAAGTTTTGATGGTCGCATATATGACAAAAGAAGCATATGATAAGACGATCGAGACAGGGATTATGACTTATTACAGCCGAAGCCGTGATGAATTATGGATCAAAGGGGAGACATCCGGACATTATCAGTATGTCAAAGATTTATATATTGACTGCGACAGAGACACCTTACTTGCTAAGGTAAAACAGATCGGGGCTGCCTGCCATACAGGAAATTATTCTTGCTTCTACACAGATTTACTAGAAAAAGAAGATTAAGAACGTAATCTTTGTGAGAAAATATTTGTGTTTCTAAGTTCGATTTGGTATAATCGACTTTATAAGATAAGGAGGCAAGATTATGACAGCATTTTTATCAGAATTAGTCTCTTATGTATTGAAGTTTGCGATTCTTTTTGCATGCTCTGCGGCAGGAATTTATTTCGGAGTCGGTCGTGCGAAGGCAAAGAAGAAAGAATCATAAGATCATACATGATTAAGAGAAGATCATTTAGCTGCATGAGAATACAGGCTCATGCAGCTAAAAAGCCGTAAAGGCAAGGTCTTCTTAAATATAATGAAACGACACTAGGAGGATGAAACGTTGAGAGCATATGGAGTCAACGAACTCAGGAAGATGTATCTTGAGTTTTTCGAAAGTAAAGGACATTTAGCATTAAAGAGTTTTTCACTCGTGCCAAAGAACGATAACAGTTTATTACTGATCAACGCTGGTATGGCACCACTGAAACCTTATTTCACAGGACAGGAAGTACCACCAAGAACAAGAGTGACAACATGTCAGAAGTGTATCCGTACAGGAGATATTGAGAATGTTGGTAAGACAGCAAGACATGGTACATTCTTTGAGATGTTAGGAAACTTCTCTTTTGGAGATTACTTCAAACATGAAGCGATCGCATGGTCTTGGGAATTTTTAACAAAAGTGATCGGATTAGATCCTGACAGATTATATCCATCTGTATACGAAGATGATGATGAAGCATTCGAGATCTGGGAGAAAGAGATCGGAATCGCACCAGAGAGAATCTTCCGTTTTGGAAAAGAAGACAACTTCTGGGAGCATGGGGCAGGACCTTGTGGACCATGTTCAGAGATCTACTATGACCGTGGAGAGAAATACGGATGCGGAAGCCCAGACTGTACGGTAGGATGTGACTGCGACCGTTATATGGAAGTATGGAACAACGTATTTACACAGTTTGAGAATGATGGGCACAACCATTATACAGAATTAGAGAATAAGAACATTGATACAGGTATGGGACTGGAACGTCTTGCAGTCGTTGTACAGGAAGTAGATTCTATCTTCGACGTAGATTCTATCAAAGCGATCCGCGATGAAATCTGTAAAGTTGCAGGAGTTACTTATGGTACAGACCACGAGACAGACGTATCGATCCGTGTGATCACAGACCATATTCGTTCTGCTACATTTATGTTATCTGATGGTATCACACCATCTAACGAAGGACGTGGATATGTTCTTCGCCGTCTGATTCGCCGCGCAGCAAGACATGGAAGATTATTAGGGATCGATCATCTGTTCTTAACAGATATCAGTAAAGTCGTGATCCGTGAATCTAAAGATGGATATCCAGAATTAGAAGAGAAAGCAGAATTTATCTTCAATCATTTATCTCAGGAAGAAAAACAGTTCAACAAGACGATCGATCAGGGACTGTCTATCTTAGCAGATATGGAAAAAGCTATGAACGAGAAAGGCAGCAAAGAGCTTGCTGGTGCAGATGCGTTCAAATTATATGACACATATGGATTCCCATTAGATCTGACGATCGAGATCTTAGAAGAAAAGGGATTTACTGTAGATAAAGAAGGCTTTGAAAAAGAAATGCAGGTTCAGAGAGAGACTGCCAGAGCTGCAAGAAAGACAACAAACTACATGGGTGCAGATGCAACTGTATACGAACAGTTAGATCCAGCCATGACAACAAAATTCGTTGGATATGATGAACTTACTTGTGAAGGTGAGATCACAGCTATGACAACAGAGACAGAAGTTGTTTCAACTCTGAACAAAGGAGACAAAGGAACGATCGTCGCTGACCAGACAGCATTCTATGCTACAAGTGGTGGTCAGGAAGCAGATAAAGGTGTGATCATCAGCGGAGATGCATCTTTTGAAGTAGAAGATGTCATTAAATTATCCGGTGGTAAGTTTGGACATGTTGGACATGTAGTCGAAGGAACATTCAACGTAGGAGACAAAGCAGTCTTTACAGTGAATGAGAAGAACAGAGCATTAGGTGCAAAGAACCATAGTGCAACTCATTTATTACAGAAAGCATTAAGAGAAGTGCTTGGAACTCATGTAGAGCAGGCAGGATCTTTAAATAATGCGGAACATTTAAGATTCGACTTTACACATTTCTCACCATTATCTGATGATGAGATCGCAAGAGTTGAGAAGATCGTCAACGAAAAGATCGCTCAGGATCTTCCAGTTGTGACAAAAGTTATGTCTATGGAAGAAGCTAAGAAAACAGGAGCTATGGCACTGTTTGGAGAGAAATACGGAGACGAAGTACGTGTTGTATCCATGGGAGATTTCTCTGTAGAATTATGTGGTGGTACTCATGTGAAGAATACAGGAGCGATCACAGCATTCAAGATTTTATCTGAAACTGGTGTTGCATCAGGAGTTCGAAGAATCGAAGCAGTGACAGATCAGGGAGTATTTAACTACTACCATAAGCAGGAAGAAGAATTAAAAGAAGCAGCCAAAGCATTAAAAGCTACACCAGCAACACTGCTGACAAGAATTGAATCACTTCTTGCAGAAGTAAAAGAATTAAAGAGCGAAAACGAATCCTTAAAGAGCAAACTTGCAAAAGACGCTCTGGGAGATGTTATGGATCAGGTAGAAGAAGTAAAAGGAGTGAAACTTCTTGCAACTTCTATAGAAGACGTTGATATGAATGGACTTCGTGAACTTGGAGATAACTTAAAAGAGAAATTAGGAGAAGGTGTCATTGTCCTTGCTTCCCAGAAAGACGGAAAAGTATTCTTAGTTGCCATGGTAACAGACGAGGCACAGAAAGCAGGAGCACACGCTGGAAACCTGATCAAAGCGATCGCCGGATGCGTTGGAGGCGGCGGTGGAGGACGTCCAAATATGGCTCAGGCCGGAGGAAAGAATCCAGCCGGAATTCCAGAAGCAGTAGCAAAAGTAAAAGAAATTTTAGAAAGTCAAATTTCATAGTTGACAAAAATCTAAAATGTGATATACTAATCTAGTGCAAAAAAATTAAAACCCAAACAGTCCTATGCACAAGTACAAGACTGGAGGGGAGGTCGGGAATAGAATGTCAAACGTAATCGTTAAAGAAAATGAATCTTTAGATAGCGCTCTTCGCAGATTCAAGAGAAACTGTGCAAAAGCAGGAATTCAGCAGGAGATTCGTAAAAGAGAACATTACGAAAAGCCAAGCGTAAGACGTAAGAAAAAGTCTGAAGCGGCTCGTAAGAGAAAATCTAAATAATTTTTACTTGATTGAAAAGATAAGCATCATTTACCTAGGAACAGGTATATGGTGCTTTTTTTCGGCATATATTAAACCAAATGCCACAAAAGGAGTTTTGCATGAAGAAGAAACCAAAAGAAGTGATTGCTAAAGGACTTTCTCTTCCAAGAGATGTGGTGTTTGGAGATTTTATTATAACCTTGACAGGAAACTGTGAAGCATACATAGAAAATTACAGGGGGATCGTATCATATGATGAGAATAAGATCTCCATTCAGGGGAATCATGTCGTATTAAATATCTGTGGATGTGATCTGGAGGTTGATTTTTACTCACAGGAATCAATGAAGATCAAAGGAAAGATCAAAAGGCTGGAATATGTATGATATTCTTTGAAAGGAGCATGAGAAATGCTTAAAATTCTGCACTTTATATTTGGAAGGCTGTATTTTCAAGTCAAAGGATATCAGACAGAGCGTTTTTTGAATCTCTGTGCAAAAAATCATCTTGTATTGTGGGAATTAAAACCAGTATCAGACGGCTATGTGTTTTTTATCAGACGAAGTTCTTATCAAATGTTGGAAGCATTAGCAGAGAAAGCAAATGTTGATCTTGCGTTACAAGGGCAAAAAGGACTGCCATATTTCTTAAAAGAACATAAAAAACGTAAAATATTATTTTTTTCCATGTGTTTGTGCGGTTTAATGATCCTTTCGCTGAGTCAGTTTTTATGGGAGATTACAGTTTCTGGAGGAGAAGTATATTCAGAAAGTGATATATTAAAGTATGTTACGGATAACTACTACCATATTGGAACATTAAAATACCAGATTGACTGTGATGCATTGGAAGACCATCTGAGGGAAGATTATGCTGAGATTGCGTGGGCATCCTGTTCGATTCAGGGAACAAGACTGCATATTGAGATAAAAGAGACCTTAGATCGCAAAACAAAGCAGAATCCAAAGAAACCATGTGATATCGTGGCAAATAAATCAGGGATCATTACAAAAATGGCGGTCAAAAGTGGAACGCCGCTTGTAAGTGTTGGGGACAGTGTCAAAAGCGGAACAACTTTAATTTCTGGATTGATCTATTACTACAGTGATGATTTTACTGTGACACAGACGGATAAGATCAAAGCGGACGGAGAGATCGTGATGCGCACTAAAGAGGTGTACAACAATTCAATTCCCATGGAATATTACGAGAAGCTGATCACAGGCAAGAAAAAGAGTATCAAAAATTTATATTTTGGACAGTATCAATTCGATTTTCCCGAAAAGAAAAGACAGGATCATACAAATGTTATGACAAAGAGAAGATCATTAAAGATAGGGAAATCTTTTTATCTGCCCATTGGGATCACGATGCAGATAACTGAAAGATACAGGCCAAAGAAGAAAATCTTGACAAAAAAAGAAGCACAGTTAAAATTAAAAAAACAGTTGGAACGATATCTTATGAAGAAAGCAAAAGCAGGAGCAAAGATCGTTCACTGTGAAGGAAATTATAAAAAAAAGAACAACCGATATGAAGTTAAGGCATCGATCATCAAAGAAGAAAGTGTCGGAAAGATCCGAAATATCAAGAAATTAACAAAGAAACAAGAAGAAATGATCACACCAACAACAGCGCAGCAATAAATAAAAGTTATGAATCAGGCCATATGGATTTTGCCACTCAGGTTGAAAAACTTTGTAACAGATGGTAGAATACATAAGGAATATACACAAAGAAGGAGACTGAGAATTAGATGAATCCAGTTGAAATAGAAATGAATTTTCCGGCAGAACATGGCGGGAATGTATTCGGGCAGTTTGATGCCTATATGAAGAAAATCGAAAAAACACTGCATGTGAGTCTGATCCTGAGAGGTGACCATTTAAAATGTATTGGAACACAGCAGGCAGTTAATCATGCAATCTCCGTGATCGATGAACTACTCGAATTATCCAAACGAGGAAATGTGATCACAGAGCAGAATGTAAACTATGCGTTATCGTTATCAATGGAAGAGAAATCTCCAAGTCTTTTGGAGCTTGATAAAGATGTCATCTGTCATACGATCCAGGGTAAAGCAGTCAAACCAAAGACTTTAGGACAGCAAAAATACGTCGATGCGATCAAGAATAAGATGATCACATTTGGAGTCGGTCCTGCAGGAACTGGTAAGACATATCTTGCAATGGCAATGGCGATCACAGCATTTAAGAATGATGAAGTCAGCCGTATCATTTTAACAAGACCAGCAATTGAGGCAGGAGAGAAGCTAGGTTTCTTGCCTGGAGATCTACAGAGTAAAGTTGATCCATATTTAAGACCATTATATGATGCATTATATGAGATCCTTGGGGCTGACGCATTTATGAAGAATATGGAGAAAGGCTTGATTGAAGTCGCTCCATTAGCTTACATGAGAGGACGTACACTGGATAATGCATACATTATCTTAGATGAGGCACAGAATACGACACCTGCTCAGATGAAGATGTTCTTAACACGTATTGGATTTGGGTCCAAAGCGATCATCACGGGTGACTTAACACAGAAAGACTTGCCATTTGACAGTATTTCAGGATTAGAAGAATCTCTAAGAGTGTTAAGAAAAGTTAAGGAGATCGGGGTCTGTGAGCTTACCAATAAGGACGTTGTCAGACATCCATTAGTACAGAAGATCGTTGCAGCATATGATCAATATGAAGCAGCCAGATCTGCGAAAAAGAATAAGAATAACAATAACAAAAAGAACAGAAGATAGGAATGTTATGAGTATTATAATCGAGAATGAATACGAAGGGGAGATCAATATCCCTTATGAAAAGATCGCACATGAAGTGATCGAGGCAGCAATTGATTATGTGGACTGCCCTTATGAGTGCGAAGTGAATTTAATGCTAACCGATAATGAAACGATTCATGCGATCAACAAAGAACAAAGAGAGATCGACCGGCCAACAGACGTACTGTCTTTTCCAATGGCAGAATACGAAGAACCAGCGGATTTCTCAAAGATTGAAGAAGATCCGATGGCATTTGATCCGGAGAGTGGTGAATTTCTGCTTGGAGATATCGTGATCTCCATGGACAAGGTATGGGAACAGGCCGAGAATTATGGACACAGCAGGGAGAGAGAATATGCCTTTTTGATCGCTCACAGTATGTTACATCTGTTTGGATATGACCATATGGAAGAGGAAGAACGAAAAGATATGGAAAAACGTCAGGAAGAGATTTTGACAAAGACGAAATATACAAGAGATGAAAGAGGTTTAGTATGAGTAAAAGCAGCAAAAACTCATTTTTAATGCAAGGAATGATCTTAGCCGCAGCATCCATTGTCTGCCGTGTGATCGGATTATTATATCGTAGTCCACTGTTTGGGATCATCGGCAAAGAAGGTATGGGGTACTATTCTTATGCGTATAATATCTATAACATTATTCTGCTGATCGCATCCTTTAGTATTCCACTTGCGGTATCCAAATCAATTTCTGCAAGACTTGCGAAGAAAGAATATATCAATGCTCAGAGAATCTTCTATGGAGCATTAGTTTATGCAGTTGTCGTTGGTGGTATCGCGTCCATGATCGCATATTTTGGAGCACCAACCTTTGTCGGACATCAAAAAGGTGCAGCACTTGCCCTTCAGGTCATTTCCCCAACGATCTTTTTCTCTGGGATTCTTGGAGTACTTAGAGGATATTTTCAAGGACATAATACAATGGTGCCAACATCCATTTCCCAGATCATTGAGCAGATCTTGAATGCGATCTTTAGTATTTTGATGGCATATGTACTGATCTTACCATATCTGCCATCTAACAAGATCACATATGAGATCGCAAGACATGGGGCAGCAGGTAGTGCGATCGGTACAGGAGTCGGTGTTTTAACAGGATTGATCTTCTGCTCTATCATTTATCGTGCATACCAGCCAAAGGTCAAGATTCAGATGAAACATGACCGTACAAAATATATTGAATCTTATGGGAATATCTTAAAGATCTTATTATTAACGATCACACCGGTTATCTTTAGTACAGCGATCTATAACTGTAGTGCAACGATCGACCAGACGATCTTTAGTAATATCTTAGTAGGAAAAGGAATTACGGCGAAAGTAGTTTCAGAATTTTATGGTTTGTTCAGCGGTCAGTATAACGTGTTGATCAATGTTCCAGTTGCGATGGCATCTGCACTTTCCAATGCGATCGTGCCAAATGTTTCTGCAGCCTATGCGTTAGGCAAGAAGGACGATATGAACGACAGTATCCAGATGGCGATACGTTTTACGATGATGATCGCGATCCCATGTGCGGTTGGACTAGGTGTGTTAAATAGTTCGATCAATGGATTGATCTTCGGTGCAACATATGCCAAGGGATTAGGAGCAGCTATGCTTCGGATCGGTGCAGTTTCCGTTATTTTCTACTGTCTGTCAACGTTGACAAATGGTATCTTACAGGGAATGGGAAAGATGAGAGTGCCAGTCAGACATTCTGCGATTTCCGTTGTGGTCAATATCGTTGTATTATGGCTTTTATTAACATACACAGATTGTAAAACATATGGATTGGTATTTGCGACTATGGCATTTTCCCTTGTGATGTGTCTGTTAAATGCACACTCCATCAAGAAATACACAGGTTTTCATCAGGAGATCACAAAGACATTTATCAAGCCTGCATTAAGTGCAGCAGTGATGGGTGTTGTCTGTTTTCTGATTCAGTATGCGGTTCAAAGCGTTCTTCCATTCGGGCGAGTATGCTTTGCGGTCTGCGTGATCATTGCAGTGCCAGTTGGAGCACTGATCTATTTTGCAGCGATCATTAAGTTAAGAGTATTTACAGAAGAAGAACTTACTAAGATTCCAAAAGGAAATCTGATCGTCAGATTAGCAAAGAAATTACATTTGCTGTAAGGATCGTAAGGGCTTCCATTTATAAAAGGAAGAAAAAGTCCAGATCTGCTATGATTTGGGCTTTTTGTATAAATTCCCTTATCTTTGGTAACAATATAGCCAAAGGAGGGTTGCATTATGAAGAAGATCAATCGATTTTTGATGATATATATGGTTGTGATCACAGTTTTGTGCATCTGTATGTGTTATCTTGCATTCTCAGCAAATGAAAAGAAGGACAACCTCAAGGAAGTTCGTTCTCAGATAACAACAACAGCTGAAAAAAAACAGACCAAAGCAGTCAAGAAGGTTAAGGCAACGTACAGTCTGAAGATTCTTGATGGAAGTCTGGCTGTGATTAATAATAAGACCAAAGAAGTTTTTGAATATACAGATATGAAGAAAGAGAATCTGCCAGCAGACATCAAAAATATGCTGAAAGAGAATTTTATCTTTGAAAACAGAGAAGAAGTATATCATTTTCTGGAATCATACAGTAGTTAAAATAAATATTTGGAGAAAAATAACGAATGAAATATGATGTGATCATCGTTGGAGCAGGGGCTTCTGGTATGATGGCAGCGATCACAGCAGCTAGTCATCATAAGAAAGTTCTCTTGCTTGAACGGATGGATAAATTAGGAAAGAAAATATTAGCAACGGGAAATGGAAGATGCAATCTGTCAAATGCTTACATGGACGAGAATTGCTACAGAGGGCAGAGACCTTCCTTTGCCTATCCGATGATCGAGGAATTTGGATTAGAAGATCTCATTCAGTTCTTTGAATCTCTCGGAATGCTTGTGACAGAGCAAAATGGATATTATTATCCTGCATCTTTGCAGGCAGCAACTGTTGTTGATACATTGACACAGAAATTAAAGCATCTGCACGTGGATATTCTGACAGAATTTGAAGTCACGAAAGCAGAGAAACGTAAGTCCACATTTTATGTCTATGGAAATGACAAATGTTTTCAGTCAAGCAATCTGATCCTTGCAACTGGTGGATGTGCACAGCCAAACTTAGGAAGCAACGGAAGTGGATACAAGCTTGCCAAAGACTTTCATCATAAGATCACGGATACATTCCCGTCTTTGGTAGGATTAGAAGCAGAAGGAAAATATTTAAAAGACACCTCGGGAGTTCGAAATGTCAGTAATGTCAGCGTCTACGCGAATAATGAATTGATCGCCAAAGAACATGGAGAAGTTCAGTTTACAAAATATGGAGTTTCAGGGATCCCGATTTTCCAGATCAGTCATTTTGCGATCGAAGCATTAAGAAGAAAGAAAAAAGTAAAAATCTATTTAAATCTCATGCCACAGATGGTAACCTTAGAAGAAACAACAGAAGTATTCTTAAAGAGCTGCAATTATAAGACAGTCGAAGAATTCTTCCAGGGACTTTTAAATAAAAAACTGGTATATGCAATCTTACTGAGATTAAAGATTGATCCAAGAAAACCAGTTGCTCAGATATCCAGGAAAGATCTTAACAGGATCTTAGATATGATCCAACACTTTGAAGTTGAGATCAAAGGATATAAAGGATATGATATGGCACAGGTAACAGCCGGAGGCGTATCCACAAAAGAAATCATACAAGGAACATTAGAATCAAAGTTATTAGAAGGGCTTTATGTTGTCGGTGAATTACTAGATGTCGATGGAACATGCGGAGGGTATAATCTTCAGTGGGCATTTACATCTGGATACATCGCTGCAAGCCAGATAGGAAGACAATGATAAGAATCAACCAGATTAAGCTGCCGATCGATCACAAAGAGGCAGCACTTGAGAAGAAGATAAAAAAAGCATTACATAATACAGAATATAAACAATACAAGATTGTAAAACGGTCTATTGATGCGAGGAAAAAAGAAGAATTATCTTATGTGTATGCAGTTGATGTGACATTAGGTAAGGGTCAAGAAGAGAAATTCCTCAAAAAGAACAAGAATCGTAATATCATGACAGTAAAAGAAAAGAAGTTTGAATTTCCAGAAAATCAGCGGGAATTTAAATATCCACCGGTTGTGATCGGAATGGGACCGGCAGGTCTGTTTGCAGCACTGATGCTTGCAAGAGCCGGATTACATCCGATCGTCTTAGAACGAGGGAAAGATGTCACAAACCGTATGAAAGATGTAGAACATTTCTGGGAGAGTGGTGAACTGAATCCTGAATCCAATGTACAATTTGGAGAAGGAGGAGCAGGAACATTTTCAGACGGAAAACTAAATACCTTAGTAAAAGACAAATTCGGAAGGAATAGATTTGTTTTAGAAACTTTTGTAGAACATGGTGCACCAGAAGAGATCTTATATGAAAATAAACCACATATCGGAACGGATCTTTTAAGAAATGTCGTTGCAGGGATCAGAGAAGAGATCAGATCTCTTGGCGGAGATGTTCGTTTTGAGGCAAAAGTGACAGATTTCGTGATCCAGGATGGAAAATTAACAGGGCTGATCATCAATGATAAAGAAGAAATTAAAACAGAAGCAGCGATCTTAGCACCGGGACACAGTGCCAGAGATACATTTAAGGTCTTATCAGATCGTGATCTGGAAATGAATCCTAAAGCTTTTGCGATCGGACTTCGTGTGGAACACCCGCGTGAGATGATCGACCATTCGCAGTATGGAAAGGGAGCAGATCAATATGATCTTCCAGCTGCATCATACAAACTAACATATCATGCAAACAATGGAAGAAGTGTTTATTCCTTCTGTATGTGTCCGGGAGGTTTCGTTGTCAACGCGTCCTCAGAGCCAGAACGATTGACGGTCAATGGAATGAGCAATCACGATCGGGCAGCAAAGAATTCCAACAGTGCGATCATCGCAAGTGTTACACCAGAGGATTTTGATGGAAATGACGCATTAGCAGGCGTAAGATTTCAGCAGAAATGGGAAGAAAAAGCTTTTAGCGAAGGAAAAGGAAGAATCCCGGTTCAGACATTAAAAGATTTCAGAGAAGGAAAGATTACAGAATCCTTTGGCGAGATCACACCGAATACCAAAGGATTGACAAGTTTTGGAAACTTAAGAAACTGTCTTCCAGAACCGGTCAGTGAAGCAATTTCGGAAGGAATGCAATATTTTGATACAAAGATCAAAGGATTTAATCGAGAAGATACGATTTTGTGCGGAATTGAAGCAAGAACATCTTCTCCGTTAAGAATCGAGAGAGATCAAGGATTTGAGAGCAATATCAAAGGAATCTACCCATGCGGAGAGGGAGCAGGTTTTGCCGGCGGCATCACTTCTGCGGCAATGGATGGAATTAAGGTTGCACAAGCCCTCGTTACAGTGTAAAATACCTTTCAAGGAGTGAATGTAAAATGAATAATCGTGAAAAACTAAAAGATAAACAAAGAATCGTCGTCAAAGTAGGTACATCTTCTTTGATCCATAAAGCAACAGGAAACATCAATTTATTCCGATTAGAGAAATTAGTCCGTGTTTTAACAGACTTACATAACAGCGGAAAAGACGTGATCCTGGTATCTTCAGGAGCGATCGGTGTAGGATTTAAAGCCCTGGGATTAGAAAACCGTCCGACATCCCTTCCAATGAAGCAGGCATGTTCTGCTGTAGGACAGGGACAGTTAATGATGATCTACCAGAAACTGTTTGCTGAATACAATCAGGGATCTGCACAGATTCTGATCACAAAAGAGACGATGCTCAATGACGAGAGAAGATATAACGCCAAGAATACATTTGAAGAATTACTAAAACTCGGCGTGATTCCGATTGTAAATGAAAACGATACGGTATCTACAGAAGAGATCGAGTTTGGTGACAATGATACCTTATCTGCAGTCGTAACAGCGGTTGTACAAGGTGATCTATTGATCCTCCTGACAGATATTGACGGACTTTATACGGATGATCCACACAAGAATCCACTGGCCAAACTGATTCCTGAAGTGCCGGTCTTAGATGAAAAGATCGGAAGAATGGCAAAAGGAGCTGTAACTAAGGTCGGAACTGGTGGAATGGAAACGAAGATCGCAGCAGCCAATATCGTAACAGATGCTGGAGCAGATATGGTGATCGTAAACAGCAATAACTTAAACAACGTCAATAAAGTTGTTGCAGGAGAAGAGATTGGAACATTATTCTTAGCACACAAACGACCAGACTTTGATTTCAAGAAATATTTAACAGAACGCCCATATTTTAAGGCATAATAAGATAAAACAATGTATTATATAGAAAGGAAATATTACAGATGAAAGAAAAAGATATTCAAAGAATTAATGAATTATACAATCTGGATAAATCCATTGGGTTAACACCAGAACAGAAAGAAGAACAGAGAAAGTTAAGACATGAATACATCCAGTCTGTTCGTGCAAACTTAAGAGCACAGCTTAATAATGTAAGTATCAAAAATGAAGATGGATCGATCACTCCATTAAAACCAAAAGGATTAAACTAGAGCAGATAAAACAGATGGAGATAGATGCAAACCGCACCGAAAAGGAGGCATTCGTAATGTTAGAACAACTAGGAAAACAGGCTAAAGAAGCATCAGTGATTCTTGGAAAAGCAGGGATTGAAGATAAGAATGAAGTATTAAGAGAAGCAGCCAAATGTCTGGTACAGAATCAGGAATATATCTTAAGTGAGAATTATAAAGATGTAGAGAATGCAAAAAGCAATGATATGAGCGAGGCGTTGATCGATCGTTTATCCCTGAATCCTGACCGTATCGAAGCAATGGCAGAAGGACTTCGTCAGGTAGCTGAACTACATGATCCAATTGGTTCTGTAGAACATATGCAGAAAACACCGAATGGACTTTTGATCGGTAAGAAAACAGTACCATTAGGAGTTGTCGGTATCATCTACGAATCAAGACCAAACGTAACAGCAGATGCATTTGCACTATGTTTTAAGACAGGAAATGCATGCCTTCTTCGTGGTGGAAGTGATGCGATCAATTCAAATCTTGCGATCACAAATGTGATCCAGAGTGCACTAGAATCCTGCAATATGCCAAAATACAGCATTCAGCTGTTGACAGATACAAGCCGTGAGACAGCTACAAAGATGATGCAGTTAAATGAATACTTAGATGTTCTGATCCCAAGAGGTGGTGCAGGACTCATTCAGAGTGTTGTAAAGAATTCTACAGTGCCAGTGATCGAGACAGGAACAGGAAATTGTCATGTATACGTAGATGAATTTGCCCAGAAAGACATGGCAGTTAACATCATCATCAATGCAAAGACACAGAGACTTGGAACATGTAATACATGTGAATCTTTAGTATTACATAAGAACATCTTGGAAAGTCACGGTCCAGCAATCATCGATGCTTTATTAGAAAAAGGAGTACAGGTACGTGGAGATGAGAGAGTTTGTGCTTTAAATGACCAGGTCATCCCTGCAATAGAAGAAGACTGGGGAACAGAATACTTAGATTCTATCATCTCTGTGAAAACTGTCGACAGCTTTGACGAAGCAGTGGCACATATCAATCATTACAATACGGGGCATTCGGAAGCGATCGTCACAGATTCTTACCAGAATGCACAGGAATTCTTAAATCAGATCGATGCAGCAGCCGTTTATGTTAATGCATCCACAAGATTTACTGATGGATTTGAATTTGGATTTGGAGCAGAGATCGGAATCAGTACCCAGAAGATTCATGCTAGAGGACCAATGGGATTAGATGCACTGACAACCAGCAAATTTATTATTTATGGAAATGGACAGATCCGTAAATGATAGAATATAAAAGCCAGAATTGTAAATTATTTCAGAATCTTAAAAAATCTGAAGAAAAACATAGAATTTTGTATGCAAATGCAAAGAAATTGTTAAAAAAACATTGAAAAATAAAAAAGACTATGGTATTATAAGTCTTGTGTTCAAAGGAGTTTTCATTTTATGAGAACTCTTTTTTTTCGCAATGGAAAAAAATGTAAAGAAGAAAGGAAGGCTTAAAATGGCATTGTTTACATTTAGCGGCGGTGTTCATCCGGCAGATGGTAAAGAATTTGCAAAGAATTCACCAATCACCGAATACCTGCCAAAAGGAGATGTTGTTTTACCTTTAGGTCAGCACATCGGTGCTCCTGCACAGCCAATCGTTAGCAAGGGAGACCAGGTGTTAGTAGGCCAGAAGGTGGCAGAAGCTGGAGGATTTGTATCCGCGAATATTTTCAGCTCTGTTTCAGGAACTGTAAAGGCGATCGAGCCAAGAATGACTCCAGCAGGAGCAAAAGTTAACTCTATCGTAATTGAGAATGATGGAGAATTCAAAGAGGCTGCCTTTAAGGCAAAACCTTATGATCAGATGTCTAAAGATGATGTTTTAGCAGCGATCAAAGAAGCTGGAATCGTAGGACTTGGTGGAGCCGGATTCCCAACACATGTGAAATTAGCGCCAAAAGATCCAGATGCGATCGAATATATCATCGTAAATGGAGCGGAGTGTGAACCTTATATCACAGGTGACTACCGCATCTTAATGGAGACACCAGAACTTTTAATTGAAGGATTAAATATCGTACTTGATATGTTCCCAAAAGCAAAAGGTATCATTGGTATTGAAGATAATAAAAAAGATGCAATTGCTAAAGTAGAAGCATTAGTAAAAGGTGATGCAAGAATCAGCGTTGCTACATTAAAGACAAAATACCCACAGGGTGCAGAACGTTCTTTGATTTATGCAACAACAGGAAGAAGCATCAACTCCAGCATGTTACCAGCAGATGCAGGATGCATCGTAGATAACGTAGCTACGATCGTAGCGATCAAAGAAGCTGTCAAAGATGGTAAACCATTATACGAACGTGTTGTGACAGTTACTGGAGATGCGATCAAGAATCCAAGCAACTTTAAAGTACGTACAGGAACAAACGTACAGGAACTGATCGAAGCAGCCGGTGGATTTAAGACACAGCCTGAGAAGATCATTTCTGGTGGACCTATGATGGGTATGGCAATGTTTACAACAGATGTACCAGCTGTCAAAACATTCTCATGCTTCTTAGCATTCACAAAAGATGAAGTTGCTGCGAACCAACCAAGCAATTGTATTCGTTGTGGAAGATGTGTAAGCGTCTGTCCACAGAAGCTGATGCCAGCAAAATTATCTGTATTAGCAGATCATAATCAGTTTGACGAGTTTGAGAAACTTTATGGAGCAGAATGCGTTGAGTGTGGATCTTGTTCATTTGTATGTCCAGCAAAACGTAACCTTGCACAGTCCATGAAGACAGGTCGTAAACAGGTATTAGCTAACCGTAGAAAGAAATAAAGGAGAGATACATATGAGCGAAACATTATATCATGTGTCAGCCAACCCTCATGTCAGAGATAATGGCTCAACACAAAAGATTATGTTAGATGTTATCATCGCATTACTACCCGCTACAATTTTTGGTATCTATATCTTTGGAGCATCTGCGGCACTGACAGTTGCAATTTCTGTTGCTACCTGTGTTGTCGTTGAGTATATTTACCAGAAACTTATGAAACAGCCAATCACTGTAGGTGACTTAAGTGCGGCATTGACCGGACTGTTACTTGCATTAAACTTACCATCAGGAGCACCATTCTGGATGCCGATCCTTGGTGGAATCTTTGCGATCATCGTTGTAAAACAGGTGTTCGGTGGATTGGGACAGAACTTTATGAACCCAGCCCTTGGTGCAAGATGTTTCTTAATGATCTCATTTGCAGCAAGAATGACAACATTTACATATGATGGTGTGACAACAGCAACACCACTTGCTGTTATGGAACAGGGAAAAAGCGTAGATGTTATGAAATCATTCTTAGGATTCGTTCCTGGAACAATTGGTGAAACATCTGCATTATTACTGATCATCGGTGGAGTATACTTAGTATTTAAGAAAGTCATCTCTCCGATCATCCCATGTGTTTACGTTGCAGTTGTAGCAATCTTCGTACTGATCTTCGGTGGTCATGGATTTGATCTATCTTACATGGCAGCACAGATCTTCAGTGGTGGATTAATGTTAGGTGCGATCTTCATGGCAACAGACTACGTAACATCTCCAATTACAAAGAACGGAAAGATCATCTATGCGATCGTTCTTGGTATTTTAACTGGATTATTCCGTCTGTTCGGACCAATGGCAGAAGGTGTATCTTACTCAATCATCATTGCAAACTTATTAGTTCCACTGATCGAGAGAGTGACAGTACCAACTCCATTTGGAATCGTAAAAAAAGGAGGTAAGAGCAATGAATAAGAATCTCGTAATGGATTGTATCAAATTATGTGTGATCACATTAATTGCAGGACTCCTTTTAGGTATCGTATATAATGTAACAAAAGCACCGATCGCCGCACAGGAAGAAAAGACAAAACAGGAAGCTTACAAAGCCGTATTCAAAGATGCAGCGAAATTCGATACAGTAAAATTAGACCAGAAAGACGTAGCAGCTGTCTTAAAGAAAAATGATCTTGGACAGAACACGATTTCTGAAGTTGTAAAAGCAGTTGACAAAAACGGAAAAGAACTTGGATACGTATTCTCTGTAACAAACCCAGAAGGATACGGTGGAGATGTATCTTTATCTGTAGGTGTTAGAGATGATGGAACAGTCAATGGTTATGAAACATTATCCATCAGCGAAACAGCTGGTTTAGGTATGAAAGCCAAAGAACCAGAATTCAAGAGTAACTTTAAAAACAAAAAAGCAGACAAATTTGAAGTTGTAAAAGATGGATCTGGCAAGAACGATGATTCTAAAGTAGATGCCATCAGTGGTGCAACGATCACAAGCCGTGCTGTCACAAGTGCAGTTAACAGCTGTGTTGCATATTCAAAGAGCCTGAAGGGAGGTAATTAAACATGAAACCAAATCCAATGGAACGATTGATTAATGGTATCGTAAAAGAAAACCCTACCTTCGTCTTAATGTTAGGTATGTGTCCTACATTAGCAGTAACAACATCTGCGATCAACGGTGCAGGAATGGGACTTTCAACAACAGCCGTATTAATGTTTTCTAACATGATCATTTCCGCATTAAGAAATGTCATCCCTGATCGTGTACGTATCCCAGGATATATCGTAGTTATCGCATCTCTGGTAACAATCGTACAGTTCCTATTACAGGGATATGTTCCAGCAGTTAACGACGCATTAGGATTATACATCCCACTGATCGTAGTAAACTGTATCATCCTTGGACGTGCAGAATCCTTTGCAGCAAAGAACGGACCAATCAACTCCTTCTTTGACGGACTTGGAATGGGACTTGGATTTACTGTAGCCTTAACAATTTTAGGAGCATTCCGTGAATTATTAGGAGCAGGTCAGATCTTCGGAATGCAGGTAATGCCATCTGCATACGAACCAATCACAATCTTTATCCTGGCACCTGGAGCATTCTTCGTACTTGCATGCTTAGTAGCGATCCAGAATAAAGTTAAGAGCAAAAAACCTAAAAAAGCCGGAGAAGCACAGAGTGGTGGATGCGGAGATTGTTCTCACTGCGGAAACAGCGCTTGCGGTTCCAGAAGCTTTTTTGATACAACTGTAGATGACAAATAAGGAGGATTAAGATGAAAAGTTTACTGTTAATTGCCATCGGTTCAGCGCTGGTAAATAACGTCGTATTAAGCCAGTTCCTTGGTTTATGTCCTTTCCTTGGAGTTTCTAAGAAAGTTGAGACAGCAGCCGGAATGGGTGCAGCCGTTCTCTTCGTTATTACTATCGCATCAGCAGTTACAAATTTAATTTATACATTTTTATTAGTACCAACAGATTTAACATACTTAAATACGATCGTATTTATCCTGGTAATCGCAGCATTAGTACAGTTCGTAGAAATGGTATTAAAGAAATCTATGCCAGCATTATATGAATCTCTGGGAGTATTCCTTCCACTGATCACAACAAACTGTGCAGTTCTTGGTACAGCATTAACAAACGTACAGAACGACTATAGTTTCATCGCCAGCGTAGTCAATGGTATCGGTATCTCTTTAGGATTCCTGATCGCTATTGTTATCCTTGCTGGTATCCGTGAAAAGATGGAATACAACAACATCCCAGAATCTTTCAAAGGAATGCCTATCACACTGTTAACAGCAGGATTAATGGCAATCGCATTCTTCGGATTCTCAGGACTTATTTAGGAGGTAAAGAAGATGAATATATCAGCAATTTTACTTGCCATGGTTGTTGTCGGAGGAACCGGTCTGCTTATCGCAATCTTACTGGGAATTGCCTCAGAGAAATTTAAAGTTCCTGTAGACGAGAAGGAAGTAGCCATCCGTGCAGAACTTCCAGGAAATAACTGTGGTGGTTGTGGATACGCAGGTTGTGATGGACTTGCAAAAGCAATCGCAAATGGAGAAGCACCAGTGAACGGCTGTCCAGTTGGTGGAGCAGCTGCAGCTGAGAAGATCAGTGCGATCATGGGTGTAGAAGCAGGAGAATTCGTGAAGAAAGTCGCATTCGTAAAATGTGCCGGAACTTGCGAAAAAGCATCTGATAAATACCAGTACTCAGGAGTTCAGAGCTGTATCGAAGCGATGAACGTACCAGGTGCAGGACCAAAAGGATGCGAATTTGGATGTATGGGATTTGGAAGCTGTGCAGCAGTATGTCCAGAAAATGCGATCTCTATCGTGAACGGAATCGCTCACATCGATGAAGAAGCATGTGTAGGATGTGGAAAATGTGCAGAAACATGTCCAAAAGCATTGATCGACCTTGTACCAGAAAACAAGAAAACAAGAGTACAGTGCAGCTCTAAAGAATTCGGTAAAAACGTTATGTCTGTATGTAAAGCAGGATGTATCGGATGTAAAGCATGCGAAAAAGTATGTAAACTTGGAGCGATCAAAGTTGAAAACAACATCGCACAGATTGATTATGATAAATGTGTAGGTTGTGGATTATGTGCAGGTAAATGTCCAAAAGGAATCATTACAGGAAAGAAATTAGTTCCTAAGAAACCAGCACCAAAGAAAGAAGCTTAATCTTTCTTTATATCATTATAATAATAAAGAAGCAGGAGATTCGAGAGATCAGAATCTCCTGCTTTTTTCTGCTTCTATTCATGGAAAAAAAGAATACTATTATAATAGGAAGAAAAAGGATTCCTGACATGAAATTTCTCGAACTTCGGCAAAAAGATGTGATCAATTGTAATACAGGAGAATGTTTAGGCCTTGTCCTAGACCTCGAATTTGAAATCCATACGGGTAAGATCTGTTATCTGATCGTTCCCAAAACAACGAAGATGCTCATATGCGTTGGCAAGAATAAAGTTTACAAAATCCCCTACAAATGCATTGTAAGGATCGGCAGAGATACGATTCTAGTCGATATCAACGAAAAAGAATGCCTGAAATGAAAGAAAAGCTTTCCTTTCTACAAAAAAAATGATATACTTCAAGCAGTAAAAACACGGAGGTACAAGAAGATGAGATGCCCATATTGTGGAAGTGAGAATTCCAGAGTCGTAGATTCCAGACCGGCAGAAGACAACAATGCGATCCGTAGAAGAAGACAATGTGACGAATGCGGAAAACGTTTTACAACTTATGAGAAGATAGAGACAGAACCGTTGAGTGTCATCAAGAAAGACAAGACACGACAACTCTACGATCGAAACAAGATCCGGAATGGAATCGTACAATCCTGTCACAAACTCCCAGTATCCATGGGGCAGATCGAAGCAGCGATCGATGAGATCGAGACAAAGATCTATAACATGGGAACAAGAGAAGTTGAAACATCTGTGATCGGAGAGATGGTCATGGATAAATTAAAGGATTTAAATGAAGTTGCATACGTAAGATTTGCAGCCATTTACCGTGAATTCAAAGATGTGAACACATTTATGAGTGAATTAAAGAAATTATTAAAATAATCACAATTGTTTTGAATAAACAAGATTGTAAAAATATTACTTTTGTGATAAACTAATCATATCATTTTGAAACCAGCTTCCTTTTTGAGAAGAGAAGGAGTTGAGTATTATTTATCAGGAAGTAATCACAGGAATCGTCAGTGGAGTGAGCGGAAAGCTCATCCACGTAGAAGTAGAGATCAGAAACGGCCTGCCATATTTTACAATGGTAGGCTATCTTTCCAAAGAATCCATGGAAGCAAAAGAGCGGGTTGCATCAGCACTGCGCTCCATCGGCCATCCCTTACCGTCGATGAAGATCACCGTTAATTTATCCCCAGCCAATATAAGAAAGAACGGAACCGCGTTCGATTTCCCAATCGCCGTGGCCTTTTTAGGATGCCTGAATTTAATTGATGCAAGCAAGTTAGATGACATCTGTATCATGGGGGAATTAGGACTAAACGGCAAGATCAGAGGTGTAGGAAACTGTCTTCCGATCGTTTTAGAAGCAAGAAAACAAGGAATTCACAAGTTCTTTGCGGCAAGTGAAGATGAGAATTCTCTAAGAGGGATTGAAGATATTGAAGTGGTATTTATGGACAGTTTACAGGATGTCCTGGACTATTTTCATGGAACATATCATCAAAAAAGTTGCAGAAGTGCAACAACTTATCAAAAGGAAGAGTCAGAAGAAGACTTCAGTGACATTATCGGACAACAACATTTAAAAAGAGCGATGGAGATCGCGGTCACTGGAAGACATCATCTATTGATCATTGGTTCCCCAGGTTCAGGAAAAACAATGGCAGCCAGAAGGATCCCGACCATTCTTCCACAACTATCAAAAGAAGAGAAGGTGGAAGTTCAGGCAATCTATGATGCCACTGGAATTCCACGGTATTTAGAAGATGATACCAGACCATTTCGCCAGCCACATCCAATGATCCCGAAAGCCGCATTCCTTGGAGGCGGCAAGATGCCGACGGCAGGAGAGATCACATTAGCACATCATGGCATTTTATTTCTGGACGAATTTATGGAATTTAAAACAGAATGTATCGAAGCACTCAGACAGCCATTGGAAGATGGAACGATCGATATCACCAGAAATGGGATTTACCACAAGTTTCCGGCAGACTTTCAACTGATCGCCACCATGAATCCATGTCCTTGCGGTTATGGATTGGAAGATGGGATCTGCCGATGTACTTATCATGAAAAAAAGCGTTATCTAAAGAAATTGTCCGGTCCGATCTTAGACCGTTTTGACATGGTCCTATGTCTAAGTAAAAAAGAGGCTGATACACAGAAGATACAAAAAGAGAGTCAAGAAACATCCCATCAGATCAAAGAACGCATCGAAACAACCATCCAAAGAGAAAAAAAGTTATTAAAAAACTATCAATGCAGTGATACCAGCCATTTAAGCCACATACAGTTAAACAAGCTCCTTCATTTATCCAAAGAATGCAAAGAGATTTTAGATATTGCCTATCGATCTGGAAAGATCACAAGGCGAGGAATGGATAAGATTTTAAAAGTAGCACTGACGATCATGCTTATGGAAAATGAATCAGAGATCAAACCAATCCACCTGATGGAAGCCATGACCTTCAGAAATACAGGATTTATCAAAGAGGTGCTTGAATATGGAAGATAAATTATATTGGTACTGGCTATGCGGCAAAGTCCGATTGCCGATCAAGAAGCAAAAAGAATTGATGGATATCTTCATTCATCCAAAAGAACTCTATAAGATTAAACCAGCAATCTTAAAAGAACACATGACACAACTTGAATATGATCGTTTCGTTCATTCAAGAGATGAAACAGCGATTCAGAAAGGCTATGAAGCCTTGCATCGTGAAAATATTCGTTTTATCATTCAAAAAGAAGCTGCTTACCCGAATCGATTGAGGAAGATCTACGATGCTCCGTATGGGATTTTTCAAAAAGGTCAGCCATATGAAGAAAAAGAACTGTCAATAGCGATCGTTGGATCAAGATATCCGACAACTTATGGATTCGAAATCTCAAAAAAGTTCGCAAAAGAGCTGGCTCAGCAAGGCGTACAGATTGTAAGTGGACTCGCAAGGGGCGTAGATGGGACGGTTCACCGTGAAATAATCGACAAAAAAGGACAGGCTGTTGGGGTTTTAGGATGTGGGATCGATCTCATTTACCCAAAAGAAAATTTTCAGTTATTTTATGACATGTATGCGAATCAGACAGTTATTTCTGAGTACCCGCCAGGCAGTGAACCGCTCAAATGGCATTTTCCAGAAAGGAACCGCATCATCAGTGGACTAAGTGACGGAATTCTCGTCACAGAGGCCAGAGCAAGGAGCGGATCGCTGATCACGGCGGATTGCGGGCTTGATCAGAACAAAGAAGTGTTCGCAGTTCCCGGAATGATCACAGACAAACATTGCCAAGGGTGTCATGGATTGATCAAACAAGGTGCAAAATTAGTTGAAAATGTCGACGATATTTTAACAGAATTTTCAGAATTCACGGGATTTTCACGAAAATTTCCAAAGCATAGTGCAAAATCTCTTGCAAAGGCAGAAAAAAGGGTGTATGATATGTTGAGTTTGAAACCGAAATATATTGATGAGATCTTAAGTACATCCCAAGATTCTTATGAAGAAGTGATCCAAGCTTTATTTCAATTAGAAGCGAAAGGATATATCAAACAGATCCATCAGAACTTATATATCAAAAAAATGTAAACAAGGGGTAATACTATATGCCAAAATATCTAGTTATCGTCGAATCACCGGCGAAAGCCAAAACAATCAAAAAGTTCCTAGGCAGGAATTACGAAGTGATCGCGTCCAACGGGCATGTTCGCGATCTGCCAAAGAGTACCTTAGGAATAGATATCGAGAATGACTTTGAACCAAAGTACATTACGATCCGTGGGAAGGGTGAAGTATTAGCAGCTCTTCGTAAAGCGGTAAAAAAAGCAGACAAAGTATACCTCGCGACTGACCCGGACCGTGAAGGAGAAGCCATCTCATGGCATTTATATTACGCATTAAAACTAGAGAACAAAAATTACAGCCGAATCACATTTAATGAGATCACAAAAACAGCTGTCAAAGACTCCATTAAACACGCAAGAGACATCGATATGAACTTAGTCGATGCACAGCAGGCAAGACGTGTTCTGGACCGAATCGTAGGATACCAGATCAGTCCGATCCTCTGGGCAAAGATCAAACGAGGGTTAAGTGCTGGACGAGTTCAGTCCGTAGCCCTACGCCTGATCTGTGACAGAGAAGAAGAGATCAATCTGTTTATTCCACAGGAATACTGGTCCTTAGAAGCCTTATTAGATGTCAAAGGAAGCAAGAAGCCATTAGAAGCCAAACTGATTGGCAATAAAGAACAGAAGATCGAGATCCACAGCGAAGAAGAGATGAATGAGATCTTATCCTATTTAAAAGGAAAAGAATTCACCGTCGAAGGAGTGAAAGTCACAGAACGATTAAAGAAGAGCCCACTTCCATTTACGACAAGTACTCTTCAGCAGGATGCATCCAGCAAGTTAAACTTCGCACCACAGAAAACGATGCGTATCGCACAGCAGTTATATGAAGGTGTCAATATCAAAGGACAGGGAACCGTCGGTCTGATCACATACTTACGTACAGACTCCACACGTATCTCTGTAGAAGCCGATGCAGCAGCGAAAGAATATATCAAGGAAGCTTATGGAGCCGAGTTCGTTGGAGCAGGAACTGTCGCCAAGAAAGACGACAAGAAAGTACAGGATGCACATGAAGCCATCCGACCAACTTACATGACAAATTCACCAGCAAGCATCAAAGACGAACTATCAAGAGATCAGTTCCGTTTATACCAGCTGATCTGGAACCGTTTCATGGCAAGCCGTATGGCACCAGCCAAATACGAGAATACATCCGTAAAGATCGCTGCCGGAGATTATCGTTTTAATGCATCCGCAAGCAAGATCGCCTTCGATGGATTCCTATCTGTATATAACATTAACAATGAGAAATCCGAAGGAAATGTAATGTTAAAATCCATCGATGAAGATACCAAACTTACATTGAATGATTTAGAACCAAAACAGCATTTTACACAGCCACCAGCTCATTATACAGAAGCATCTTTAGTTAAGACACTAGAAGAGTTTGGAATTGGACGTCCAAGTACTTACGCACCAACGATCTCAACGATCACAGCAAGACGTTATGTTGTCAAAGAAAAGAAGAACTTATATGTCACAGAGCTTGGAGAAGCAGTCAACAACATGATGAAGAAAGCATTTGCAAGTATCGTCGATGTGAACTTCACAGCGATGATGGAAGGCCTGCTTGATATGGTAGAAGAAGGTAAAGTCCATTGGAAATCCGTCATTGAAAACTTCTACCCAGACTTTGAGATCGCAGTGAAGAATGCAGAAAAAGAATTAGAGAAGATCAAGATTGAAGACGAAGTCACAGACGTTATCTGCGATGAATGTGGAAGAAATATGGTCGTGAAGTACGGACCATATGGGAAATTCCTTGCATGCCCTGGATTCCCAGAATGCAGAAATACAAAACCACATTTTGAAAAAGTCGGAATTCCATGCCCAATGTGCGGCGGAGAAGTTGTCTTAAAGAAAACGAAAAAAGGAAGAAAATATTACGGATGTGAAAATAATCCGGAATGTGAATTTATGTCATGGCAGAAACCATCCACAGTCAAATGTGAAAAATGCGGAAGCTATATGATCGAAAAAGGTAAGAAGCTTGTATGCTCTAGCAAGGAATGTGGATTCGTATGCAGCATGCCAGAAGATGCAAAAGAGAAAGAGACTTCTGGGGAGTCAGTGTCAAAATAAGGAGAAAAAATATAGATGAGTAGTATACAATTACTAGATAAAACAAGAAAGATCAATAAATTACTTCATAATAACAATTCACAGAAAGTTGTATTTAACGATATCTGTAAAGTTCTGACAGAAGTAATGAATTCAAACGTCCTTGTCATCAGTAAAAAAGGAAAGATCTTAGGTAAAAATGAAGCAGACCACATCGAAGTGCTTCATCAGCTGATCTCAGGAAATGTTAAAGATTATGTTGATTTTTCACTAAATGAAAGACTATTAACGATTCTTTCCACCAATGAAAATGTCAGCCTTTCCACACTTGGATTTGAGTCAGACGTTGATGATTACTATGCGATCATCGCACCGATCGATATCGCAGGAGAGAGATTCGGAACATTATTTATGTACCGCCAGAGAGAGAATTATTCCATTGATGATATTATCTTAGCGGAATATGGAACAACCGTTGTCGGACTTGAAATGTTAAGATCTGTAAGCGAAGAAGTGGAACAGGAACGAAGAAAGAAAGGAATTGTTGATTCCGCGATCAGTACATTATCCTTCACAGAACACAAAGCAGTGATCCATATCTTAGAAGAATTAGAAGGCAATGAAGGAGTCTTAGTTGCAAGTAAGATCGCAGATAGATTCGGGATCACAAGATCTGTTGTCGTAAACGCACTAAGGAAACTAGAAAGTGCCGGAGTTGTTGAGACAAGATCCTCTGGTATGAAAGGAACATATATTAAAGTAGTGAATGACTTTATATTTGACGAGATCACAAAGCTTGATTAATTCTTTTAGAATTAAAGAAAAAGTTCTTGCAAAGAAGGACAAGGTTTGATATACTGTCATAGGTAAAAATAAACACGCTATTGGAATTCTGGTAAGTGCCCAAGAGGTTTGTCAGAACGATGAAAATAGCGGAAGCAAAAACTAAAGGAGATTTAAAATGAGCGTTATTTCAATGAAACAGTTACTTGAAGCAGGTGTACATTTCGGACATCAGACAAGAAGATGGAACCCTAAAATGGCACCATACATCTACACAGAGCGTAATGGTATCCATATCATCGACTTACAGAAATCTGTAGGAATGGTTGACGATGCTTACAATGCAGTAAAAGATTGTGTAGCACAGGGTGGAAAGATTCTGTTCGTAGGAACAAAGAAACAGGCTCAGGATTCTATTCAGGCTGAAGCAGAACGTTGCGGAATGTTCTACGTAAACCAGAGATGGTTAGGTGGAATGATGACTAACTTCAAGACAATCGAATCTAGAATCGCTAGACTGAAAAAGATCAAAGAGATGGAAGAAGACGGAACATTTGACGTACTTCCAAAGAGAGAAGTTTTAGAACTTAACAAAGAAAAAGACAAATTACAGAAGAACTTAGGTGGAATCGAAGAAATGGGTGGACTTCCAGACATGATTTTCGTTGTAGACCCTAAGAAAGAAAGCATCTGTGTACAGGAAGCACATACTTTAGGAATTCCTCTTGTTGGAATCGCAGATACAAACAGCGATCCTGAAGAATTAGATTATATCATCCCAGGAAACGATGATGCGATCCGTGCAGTAAAACTGATCACATCTGCTATGGCTGATGCAGTTATCGAAGCAAACCAGGGAATCGATGCAGACTCTGAAGAAGTTGCAGAAGACGCTGAATAATTTATTCACATTTTCATTTTAGGAGGAAAAGAATCATGGCTATCACAGCAGCAATGGTAAAAGAATTAAGAGAAATGACTGGTGCCGGAATGATGGATTGTAAGAAAGCTCTTACAAAGACAGAAGGAGACATGGACGCAGCAGTTGAATTTTTAAGAGAAAACGGTCTTGCAAAAGCAGCAAAGAAAGCTGGACGTATCGCAGCTGAAGGACTTGTTGCAGTAGCATTATCTGATGATGCAAAAGAAGCAGCTATCGTTGAAGTTAACTCTGAAACAGACTTCGTAGCTAAGAATGATACATTCAAAGCATACGTAGCAGAAGTAGCTGATCAGGCTCTTACAACAGCAGCAGCAGACATCGAAGGATTCTTAGCAGAAGATTCTAAAGCAGAAGCTGGAAAAACTGTTAAAGAAGCATTAGATGGTAAGATCGCTGTTATCGGAGAGAATTTAAACATCCGTAGATTCGCTAAAGTATCTGCAGCAGACGGATTTGTTGCATCTTACATCCACGCTGGTGGTAAGATCGGTGTATTAGTAGAAGTTGCTACAGACGTAGTTAACGACGAGATCAAAGAGATGGCTAAAAACGTAGCAATGCAGGTTGCAGCTATTTCTCCAAAATACACAAGCAGAGATGAAGTTTCTAAAGATTACATCGAGCATGAAACAGAAATCTTAAAAGTTCAGGCTATGAACGAAAACCCAGACAAACCAGAAAACATCATCGAAAAGATGATCGTTGGACGTCTGAACAAAGAATTAAAAGAAGTATGTCTGTTAGATCAGGCTTATGTTAAAGCTGAAGACGGAAAACAGGCAGTTGGAAAATACGTAGAACAGGTTGCTAAAGCAAACGGAGCTAATGTTACAATCAAAGGATTCGTTCGTTTTGAAACTGGTGAAGGTATTGAAAAGAAAGAAGAAGACTTTGCGGCTGAGGTTGCTGCTCAGTTAAAATAATTGATTGATTCTTTGTTAGAGTTAATTTGATATTTTTTTAGTGAGTATTAAAGGGCATATATCCTTGTGTCAGATATATGCTCTTTTGTTATATCAATATATTTAAAGAACAATCGTTCGATCCTTGTTTTGATTGTCAAGAAGAAAGAATATAACATAAATGTTAATCTATATACAAAACTTGAAAATAAAGAAAAGAGGATAAAATGGCATTTAAGGTGTTAGATTTATTTTCTGGGGCCGGTGGATTATCAAGAGGTTTTTATGATGCTGGATATGAAGTTGTTTTAGGTGTTGATTTTGATAAGGCTGCACTTAAAACGTTTAAAGAAAATCATGGACAAGCAGAAGCAATGAATTTAGATCTTTTTGATCACGATAATATAGATGTAATTATTGATTTTTTAAAAAATAGAAAGATTAAGTTAGATGTTTTAGTTGGTGGACCACCATGTCAGGGATTTTCAGTAGCCGGACCCCGTGATATGAATGATAAAAGAAATACGCTTTATACAGCGATGGTAGAATTAGCTGATAGAGTAAAACCACAAGTTGTGGTTTTAGAAAACGTTCCAGGTATGGTTCAAACAAATGGAGGTATTGGCGCAAAAAGGGTTGTAGAGGATTTTGCTAAAATTGGATATAATATGGTGGCTAAATTATTATATGGACCGGATTATGGCTTACCTCAGATTAGAAAAAGAGTATTTTTTGTTGGATTAAAAGATAATACAAAAGAATTTATTTTTCCAGAAGCTACAGTTGATAAAGAACATTATATTACATGTGAACAAGCAATAGGAGATTTGCCATCACTTCAAACGGATGATGGAGAAATAATTTATGGAGAGACCATCCAGAATTATGAGATTCCTGCGCAAAATGAATATCAGAAAAAGATGAGAGCACATTCTAAAAATATACAGAATCATATTGGAAGTATTCCAATTGAAAAAACAAAGTATATGATTTCATTGGTTCCTGAAGGAAAGAATTATAAAGCACTTCCAGAACAGTATAGAGGAATGTATAAATATCATGAAGCATTGACTAGATATCATAGTAAAAAACCGTCACGTACAATAAATACAGGACATAGATCACATTTTCACTATAAATGGAACAGAATACCAACTGTACGTGAAAGTGCTAGATTACAAAGTTTTCCAGATGATTTTGTTTTTTATGGAAATAAATCGGAACAGTATAGGCAAGTAGGAAATGCAGTTCCTCCAATGCTTGGGCAAGTTGTTGCAGAGGCGTTGCTGCCTTATTTAAAGGATGGAGAATAGAAATGTATAAGTTTATTGATTTATTTGCTGGATGTGGTGGCTTGGAAGATGGTTTTTTACAATCAGGAAAATATACAGATATAGCCGCGGTTGAATGGCTTAAACCGCAAGTAAATACATTAATTCATAGACTTGAGACAAAATGGAATATACCAGATGCAAAAGAAAGAGTAATGCATTTTGATATCCAACGAGAGGAAGAGTTGTTTTCTGGTTGGGATGATAAGAAGTTTGGCAATAGTAATGGGTTAGACTATTTTGTAGATAAGGCTGAAGGAATTGATGTTATTATAGGCGGTCCGCCTTGTCAAGCTTATTCAATTGCAGGACGTGTTAGAGATGAAAATGGAATGCATGATGATTATCGAAACTATCTTTTTGAACATTACCTTAATGTAGTTGATAGATATCGACCTAAGGCATTTGTATTTGAAAATGTGCCAGGAATATTAAGCGCAGCACCTGGTGGTGTTCCAATAACTGATCTTATTAGAGAGGGCTTTTTGAATATTAATTATGATATTGTAGAAGATCTTAAAATTGCAAAATTAAATGCAAGTGATTATGGGGTGCCTCAAAATAGAGAACGTGTAATTATTGTGGGTATTGATAAGAATAGATATAACAATAGCCAAGAAATACTTCTGAGGTTTTATTCTGAAGTATTAGAAAAGTATAAAGAAAATAGGAAGATTACGGTTCGAGAGGCAATAGGAGATTTGCCGGCATGTATGCCATATTTTGATGAAGAACATCATAAGAAACGAATATCCCATATGACACCAGAAACAACGATAACATGGCAAAAACCAAGATATCATAATTTAAGAGATATGGATACTTTCAAAATACTTGCTGATGATATAGAGACAGGAAGACGTGAGTATGATAGTAAAAAAATCAGTGAATTATATGAAAAGAAAGTAGGATCAAAATCTCCTATTCATAGATATCATGTATTAGAACCAGATATTCCAAGTACAACAATCATTGCTCATCTTTATAAAGATGGTAATCGTTTTATTCATTATGATTCAAAACAGTGCAGATCTATTACTGTAAGAGAAGCAGCTAGATTGCAATCTTTTGATGATGATTTTGAGTTTGTGGGAGCACAAGGAAATGCGTATCAGATGATAGGAAATGCGGTGCCACCTCAGCTTGCAAAGAGGATAGCATTAGCACTAAGTGATATGATGGAAGAATACTTAGAAAGTTAAAAAATTAACAATGTATATCAAAAGGGTTATTACAGGCTTATGGTAATACCCCTTTTTTCATTGTAGATATAATGTAAATATGCTAAAATTTTTATATAAAATAATTTGACGATTAATATAAATTAAGAGGTATAAAAAATGGATGTTCTGACGAAGGAACAACGCAAAAAAAATATGCAAAATATTAAGGCAAAAGATACCAAAATAGAAATTATTTTAAGAAAGGCATTATGGAAAAAGGGATACCGATATAGAAAAAATTACAATAAATTACCAGGAAAACCAGATATTGTTTTGCTAAAATATAAAATAGCTATTTTTTGTGATGGAGAATTTTTTCATGGAAAAGATTGGGATATGTTGAAAAAGAAACTTAAGAATAGTAATAACAGTGAATTTTGGATTAATAAAATATCTCGAAATAGAGAAAGAGATGATGAAATAAATAAGAGATTATTTTTTGAAGGATGGACTGTGATTCGATTTTGGGGAGAAGATATAAAAAAACATACAGATGAGTGTGTAAAAGCTATTGAGGAAATAATATTTGATCAAAATATAATGGATTAAGAAATAGATAATTATTTGGGTAGTTTTATTGTTCTTATTTACCATATTAGTAGGATATTTAATATAAGTTGTCCTAGAAATTGTAGAAAGATTATATTTATCAAAGATAAAAATTATTTTTATAAAATTATGATGAAATAGCTGTATAGTGATTGAAAAAGTACTATCGTTTTAACTAAAAAATTAATTTTCTCTTGGTAAATTACATAATGAAAATAAAACGAGGTGATAATTTACATGACAGTAAAGACGAAAGAATTAGTGTCCGAAATGACGGAAGCACTTTATCAGAAAAAAGCTGTTTTACTCACTGGGGGAACAGGAGTTGGCAAAACATATTTAGCAAAAAAAATTGCGGAACAGTTAGGGAAAAAAGAATATAGTTGTTTTCCATCGAGTGAAAATCAATCAGTAAATATTAAAATTATTTCATGCCATAGTAGTGTTACATATGAAGATATTGTGGGTGGGATAACTGCTGAAATAGATTCAGGACAAATGATTTTTGAATATAAAGATAAAATTTTAATTGAAACAATCGAGAAAGCTTTGGAGGACTATAGAATACATAAGGGTACTAAATATGTTCTGATTATGGATGATTTACAACGTAATGATGTATCTATACTTTTGGGTGAAGCAGTGGGTGCAATAGGAGCGGAAGGAACGAAAACAAGACTTTATTTAAATTCAAGAGTTGGGATTGAAATTCCACCGAACTTTTATATTATTGGAACATATAATGCTGCAGAAATAGGAGCAAATTCTCTTCCGAATGAATTGATAAAAAATTTTTATGTTAGAGAAATATTATCGGATATTGAGTATATTACAGAATTATCAGATTCGGAAAATGTAGTTTATTATGAAAAGGTACGAAGTTTAATAGTAAATTATTTGAATATTCAGTATAGATTTAGTCCTTATGATCAGAACAGATATTTCCTTGGACATGGATATTTTTCCGGCGAGGATCTTTCTTTAAAAATTAGATATCAAATAATTCCAATTCTTAAACAATACATAAATGAAGGAATAATTGATAGTACAGCTGAAGAACCTTTGCATTTATTAGAAACAGCGTGTATAAAACAGAAAAAAATATCTAAAGTTAAAAGAAAAAGTAGCTTTAGCAAATATAATAAAGGTGTGACAGCTAATCAATTTATGACTGAGGATGCCAGTAGAAAATGCAGTTCCATACCAATAGAAAATCTTGTAGGTAGAATTATAGATCAAAAATTACTTACAGACAATCAAATTAAAAATGCAATTTTGTTTAATAAAAAGGTATGCTATAGAGAGATGATGATTGAAGGAAAATCTTATCAGGCGATGTTAATTGCAAATAAGGAGCAACATGACAAGATTCGTAGAGGTGGAAAAGCAGAAGGAAGATGTTTATATAATGGTGGTACTATTTATATAGATAATTCAGAACATTATTTTACAGGAGGATTTCATCCAAAGGATTATGTAAAAGCTGCATGTTGGGAAAATCAAGGGGAATATAAACTTGGAGAATCGTTTGGTGGCAATTTAGTGATTTATAGGATTGTATGGCAGTATTATCAAACATTAATAGAAGAATATACACAGTATTTAAGAAATAATCGTTTAGATGTTAATAAGCAAAAATTACTTTTTTATATACAAAAAGAATGGGAATCATTTTTGAATAATTATAAAGAAATTGAACCTAAAAGTGTTTCTAAGGAAGGAAAAACAAGTAGGGAATGGAAAAACGAAGAAGCAGGTTATAATCAAGAGGCAAATGCCATTGTCAGACAACGAATTGCTGGGTTAAAAATATTATGGAGTAATCCTGGCGACGTAATTGTAACAGAAGATGGTTCTGAAGTAAGATTAGAAGGAGTGGATAATAATATGGATGATTCAATTTATAAGGAATACAAAGATGTAATGGAGACACTTGGAATTAAGCAGATGATACTTCAGGGACCTCCAGGGACTTCAAAGACTTATTCAGCAAAAGAATTTTTAAAATATATAGCAAATGCTTGTTCTGATGAGGAATTATCTGATGTTCAGATTTCTGATTATTCTAACGAAAATAAGTATTGTGCGAAATTATTTAAAGGGGAGTCTAAGCCAGAGATAGCATGGGATATAGTACAATTTCATCCATCATATGGGTATGAGGATTTCATAAGAGGAATAAAGGTCTCTACAAAACCAGGATCAGATACAATTTTATATGAAACAGTAAATAAGGTTTTGGGAAATATTGCTGAGCTTGCAAAGAAGCATAACGAGACAAAATTTTTCTTAATTATTGATGAAATTAATCGTGCTAATCTGGCAACAGTATTTGGTGAACTTATATATGGCCTTGAATACCGAGCTGAACCGGTTGCTACGCCATATTCAGTAAATAATGATAATAGAATAAGTTTACCCAATAATTTGTATATCATTGGAACTATGAATACAGCCGATAAATCTATTGGAGGAATAGATTATGCTATCAGACGTAGATTTCTTTTTTTTGAACTATTGCCAGATGCGAAGGTTATTAGTGAATATAAATCAGAAAGAGGAGCAGATCAGTTAGAGATTAATGCACAAGCATGTAAACTTTTTGAAAATGTAGAGAGAGTATTCGAAGAAAAATATCTTAGTCCAGAATATAGAAAAGAGGATGTGCAAATAGGACATACCTATTTTCTGGTAGATAGTAAGGATAAGCTTATGAAAAGATTTGAATATCAGATTATTCCAATTTTAAAGGAATATTATAGAGATGGGATTATTAGTATTGAAACCAGTAATGAAATAGATGGTTTTGATGGGTTTCTAAATTGTATTACAGGAAAAATTAATATGACATCGCAAAGAGAGGATATTGAAAGAATATTTAGCGAGCTTATTATGTAGGTGGTGGTTATATGAATGGATGGCAAGAGCCGAAAGATGGGAAGCGTATATATCTTATAACAGATAACTCCAGAATGGATGGATTTCATGATCATATTAAATCCGATGATATGGAGAGACTTTATATTACATATGGTGAATCAAAAGTGAATCTTGGAATTCACTATTATCGAAATTATTTATATTCATCAAATTTAGTTGGAATTTGCAGACTAAAGTCAAGAGAGAATGAGATTTTGTATGATGTTGAAGGAAATGAATTGTTAATAAAAGTAATCCCAAGGTTTAATGTTAAGGTTGTAGAACTTTTGAACTACATCCGAGAAGATGATGAATTTGATCGTTATATGGCACCGCAAACAGTAAGTAACCGGCAGAAAGAAAAAGATATAGAATCAATTGATCGAAATGAAATTTTTTATTTTTTCGAAAATGAAAATCCTTTAAAGGTAGATGATAGTACATCAAATGAAAATAGTATCATTACAGTTACAGTATTTCTTATCTTGTTGAGATTGTTATGTAAAAGACCGCTTATGGGGAGAATGGTAAAAAAAGAAGAAAATCTTACAGGAAAAGTTAAAGGGAAAATTGTTATTGAAAAAAATATAAGTAAAAATGCTATGCATGGAAGGAATGATAGATTTTATTGTCAATTTTTACGTTTTTCCGATAATATTATCGAAAATCAAATTTTAAAAGCAGCATTGAAAAAAGCAAAAAGATTTCTTGTTGATTATTTCGCTAATAGTGTTGATAAAGATAATAATTATGCAAATATGATTTCCTATTGCTCAAATGTGTTAAAGCATGTATCTGATATACAGTGTAGTGGAAATATATGCAATGGTTTGAGGTTTTCTGGATGTTATACTTATTATAAGCCTGTAATAATAATGGCAAAAATGGTTCTGGATGATATTTCGATTGAATCAACTGGCGATATTAGTACAACTGGATATATTATTCCATATGCAATATCAATGGAGAAACTTTTTGAAATATATGTACGTGCATATCTTAAGAAAAATGGGGTTGCTTCGTATAAAAATAAAAGTAAGACAGGTATCAGATTAGAAAAATTTGATGACAAAAGGGATATTTTTATAGAAGATGAGGAATTACAAAATCCTGGAAGGTATATTTCCGGTTCAATAAAGCCAGATTTAATTCTTACTGATCAGGAAAGTGGAGAGACAGTTGTTTTTGACGTTAAGTACAAAGATTATACGAATGGAAATTCAAGAAATGATAGACTTCAACTTCTCGCGTATAGTATGATGCTGAATGCTAATAATGTTGGAATAATCTTACCAGCACAAACTGACGTAGAAATATTTGATGCTAGAAGAATTAATTCAATGGAAAATCGAGATATCAAATATCATCAAGTGTTACTAGGTATGATGAAAGATAATCCTGTTATTGCAAATTATATTAAAGAGAATATGTTTGAAAAAAAGGATTAGAAAAAAATATTTATAAATGAGATAATAAGAGGAAGAAGCATGGCGAGAACAAGAGATGCAGTGGATACAATTAAGGGCTATTATTATCAATTTGATTATTTTATTTTGCAAATAATTGATTCAACTGATGATTCAGATGAGATTACAATAGAAGGAATAGAAGATGTTGATATTTTTAATAAGGATGGAGTAACAGCAGTACAGTGTAAGTATTATTCTAAAACGGAATATAATCATTCGGTTATTGCTCAACCTATTAGACTTATGTTAAGAGATTTTGCAAAGAGAAATACAGAAAATCAAATAAGATATAAAATATATGGTAAATATAAATCCGGCCATGAAAAATATCCAGAAGAATTAACGGTAGATTTTGTAAAAAAGAATTTATTTACATATACTAAAGATAAAGAAAAACATGTATTACATGAAGAACTCAACCTAACAGACGAGGAAATAGAAAATTTTTTAAGTTTATTAGATGTTAATATTAATGCAGAAGATTATGATATATTGCAAGATAAAGTAATAAATGGGCTGAAAAGTATTTTTCGGTGTGGAAAATTTGAAGCTGAGTATTATTACTATAATAATGCATTAAGACTAGTAAAAGAAAAGGCAACACAAAATAATGAGAAGAACAGAATTATTAGTAAGAAAGATTTTCTGGATAAAATAAATAATAAGAAAATGTTGTTTGATAAGTGGTATCTTCAGTATAAAGGAGTACAGGCGTATTGCAAGGATATAAAAAAACAATATTTTACTCAAAAAAACATATCACCATATGAAAGATTTTTTTTAATAGAATGTGATTCTGTAATTAATGATAATGAATTACTTTTTATAATTGAAAAAATATCAAGTAATTGGAGTAAATTATCTAGAAGAGAGATTAAGCCATTTTGCCCATATATTTATTTGGAAGGAATTTCGAAAGAAAGATTGATAAATTTAAAAAAACATTTACAAGAAGAAAATATTCGTATATGGGATGGATACGATTTTCTTGGAGCGGACTTTAAAGTTGATTCAATTATACGAAAAACTAATTTTCAAAATGATGTAAAATTGAAAATAATTAATGATATAGAAAATTTAGATACTATTTTAGAAGTTGCAAGAGGAACTAAACAAATTTATCAATTTTATTTAGATGAACCTTTTTATGAAAACAACAGATATGGTGTGAGCTATGGAATACAAATTTCATCAACACATGATATTATTAAGATGATTTAAAATAGTCCAGCGGTGTGATGTCAAGAGATAAATAACACAAAAAACATATATTTTTGTA
>OASY01000093.1_pt1 | contig 83847 bp, 73 predicted proteins | sample 1501231 | NCBI WGS metagenome assembly OASY01 (sample SAMEA2579917, study PRJEB22360) | human gut metagenome | biome: human gut; feature: human-associated habitat; material: faeces | place: Denmark | collected 2008/2010 | reverse complement strand
ATCCCGCATAGTTACTGAGATAATCCACAGCTGGAATTTAGTTTTTCATTTAAGTTTAAATGTATTTTTAAATTCTACCTTGCAAGAGTAAATTCTATACCTGTAGAATTTACTTCTGCATGGATTTTTCCTTCTTCTTTTTATAAAATACTACTGCAGATGATCCCCTGCCTGTGCAGAAGGAGGATAAAATGAATACAGGAAGACCAAAGGGTAACCAAAAACATCTTGATTTATCTGCACGTATTATAATCGAACAGCATTTAAATAACGGTGATTCATTTAGAAGTATTGCAATAGAATTAAACAAGGATCCAAGTACCATATCCAAAGAAGTCAGACGTCATTCTATTATCAGGGAAAGAAGTACAGATGCATTTGCCCCTATTCCCTGTGCAAATAATTATGATCGTTCAAAGCCCCGGACAAATATATGTAATGTCATGCATATGTGCGGTGATAATGAATGCCGGCACAAATGTGTCCTCTGCAGAAAATTCAGATGCAGCGATGTCTGTAAATTTTATAAACCAAGAGAATGTGAGAAATTAAATAAACCGCCTTATGTGTGCAATGGATGCAGCAAGAAAACGAATTGCATGATGGACAAAAAGATTTATTCTTCAAAATACGCCCAGGACACCTATGAAGCCCTTAGGACCACAAGCAGAGAAGGAATCAATCAGACACCGGAAAGTATACAGAAACTGGACATCCTGTTGTCACCGCTTCTCAAAAAAGGACAATCTATTGCCCACATCTACGCATCTCATGCTGATGAGATTGCCTGTTCCAGAAGAACCATATATTCTTACATAGACCGTGGCGTTTTTCAAGCCAGAAACATAGATCTGCGCCGTAAAGTGGTATACAAGCAGCGGAAAAGAAAAACTACTGCCAGCCTTAAAGACAGAAGTTTCCGAAAAGATAGGAGCTATAAAGAATTTCTGGAATATATCGCAGCGAGCAAATCTGTTTATGTAGTCGAGATGGATACCGTTGAAGGAGCAAAAGGTACCAGTCCCTGCTTTCTGACTATGTTCTTTCGAAACTGTAGCCTTATGCTTATGTTTCTTTTAGAAGAACAGACCCAGAAAGAAGTAACCAGGATTTTTGATCATTTAACAGAATTACTTGGAATTGAACTGTTCCAGAAACTTTTCGAAGTGATACTTACGGACAACGGACATGAATTTCAGGACCGGCAAAGTCTGGAATATAGCAAAAATGGGGAAGTACGCACACGTATTTATTATTGTGATCCCAACCGTTCTGATCAAAAAGGTGCTTTTGAAAAGAATCATGAATATATAAGGTATGTCCTTCCAAAAGGAACAAGCTTTGAAAAAATGACAGACAAGACAACGCTGCTGTTATTAAATCATATCAACAGCGAAAAACGGGACAGCCTCAATGGACACAGTCCATATGAAGTATCCCGTCTCCTGCTGGATAACAGACTTCATAAAGCATTAGGACTGGCAGAGATACCAGCCGATGAAGTCACATTGATACCAGCATTAATAAAATAATAATAACAATACAGGCACAGGCAAGTTTCATTGCATAGAATTTAGTCTTTCCAACAGACATGTGGAATTTAGTCCTGCACACTATTTCCAGATGTCCTTTTATCATGCAAAAAACTATGCTGTTTATGCCGTATAAAAGCATTATATACTAAAAAAATTAAGTTGTGTATCTCCGAAAATAGAATTTAATCCCGCATAAAATCAAGGTATGTTAGAATGTAGAATTTACTTTTTCATTCAAGCTCTAACTCATCACTGAAGTAACGAGAATGCGACGCGCGGTCATTCAACCATATCAATCTTCTTCAGCTTCTGGTGCATAAACAGATTGACGATCATGGAAAATCCCACCGTCAGCAGTCCGCTGTACAGGAAGCTGATCGGTTTGATGTTTCTTCCAAACATTACCGCATCCACTTTCACAGTCAAAATAATATATCTGTGCAGGAAAATTATAAGTCATATGGCGGCTGTTCTGTATTATGAATACTTAATCGTTTTCAACTTTGTCTGCGTAAAAATATCCCCATATATTTTCTTTTTTAATGAATTGATACGGTAGCTTTTAATTGCATAGGTATAAGTTACTCCTTTTTTTAATCCCGTATCTGTAAAATTCTGGGTTTTTCCATTGGTTATCCTTTTCACACAGGTAAAAGGTTTCCCGTTTTCAGATCTCCATACTTCATACCCATCTGTATGTGCTGTCTTTTTCCATCTGACAGTCAGTTTTCTGTCTGTCTTTTTCGTCAGAGACGTAATTTCTGGTTGTTTCGGCCAGAAGCTAACTTCTGCATAAGAATAAGGAGTATAACTTTTCTTCCCGTCCACTCCTGTAGAATAAGCTCTGATTCGAAAACTTATATCTTTTCCATAGTAACTTGAAATTGTAAGCAGTGAAATTGTCGTAGTACAGATATCACTGTTTTTTATATTAAAGCAGGTAGTGTATTTACCTCCAGCTTCTTTTTTCTGAATCAGATATCCGTCTGCCATTTCCGGTTGATTCCATTTCAGTCTGATTTCATCTGTAAAACTCTGGTCGTCTTTCCTCTTAATTCTGGATACCTGAAGTTTTATTTTTTCATCCTGTATATTTTCAGCACTGTAACGGACAGGGATTTGATGTTTTTTTGCAAATTTTTCCGCATAAGATCCTTTGACCGTATAAATTACAAGAGATGGACAATTTTCAAAAGCATTTTCTTCAATCACTGTAGTTGCAGATGGAATAAACAGTTTTTTCAGATTTATGCATGATGCAAAAGCTTTTGACTCAATGAAGTAATTTTCTTTTCCCAGACGTACTTCTTCCAGCCTGTCACTTCCATAAAAGGCTTTCCGTCCAATTCCTTTTACATTATCTCTAATCCGAACTTTACTGACTGAATTGTCAAAATCAGCAACACGGGTTCCCTCGTATTGTGAAGGACCATTATTTTTTACATAATCCCAGTAATCCATTCCCTGCTCTTTTTCATGCCATCCATCTTCACCATTTTCATTGAAAAAGGGCTCAGGGCTTCCTTTCCATGGAAGTCCGCCATCTGCTGACACAAGTACCTTGCTGTCTGCATCAAACGCATCATCCGCTATGGATACTTCTGTACCCTCATAATAATTGATTAAAGCAAAATCATATAATTTCGGACAGTTGCGAAATGCACCACTTTCTACCTTTATTCCTCCAAAAAAGCTTACTTTTCTTAAACTGATACAGTTTTCAAAAGCATCTTTTTTTATTTTGAAATTTTTGTGATGATCCAGTATCCGGATTCTTTCTATCTGATCACATCCTGCAAAAGCACCTTCTCCGATTTCCAGAACTTCTTTTCCTTCATATTTCTCCGGAATACGGATTTCTTTTTCATTCACGCCCTTCTTCACACGATATCCATCGATTTCCGGGACATATTCATACTCCAGTCCTTCTGTACCTTTGTCTTCTGTTTTATCTCCTGTCAGATCTTCCTCTTCGCTATTTCCATCTGTAATCTGTGCAGCATCTGCATTTTCTTCCATATCTGCAAAAGCTGGCATTGTGTCCTCCGTCAGTTCACTGTCTTCCATCCCGAACAGAGAAGATTCCGCATCCTGTACACTTTCTGCAGTCCCATCCGAAAAATCTGCTGCATACACTGGTACACCGGATGCCATTATTGTGCATGCAAGAAGTAATGCAAGTATCTTTTTATTTTTCATAATGCTTTTTCCTCCATTTCCGTATCATTATAAAATATAATAATATTACATTTCATTTTTACTATACCATATTTCTTTCCATTTTCTGTAAAATAGTTTTAAAGCTCATCAAATGTCCCTGATTCAGATATTTATCCAGTACTCCTGTCCGGAAAAATTTTATACCAGAAAAAATTTACTTTCTAATATTCCCGCGATATAAAAAAGCAGAAAAATCTTATCTCTCTTTGGATAAAGCTTTCCTGCTTTTCATAGATTCATTTTTATTCTGGTTTACAATCTCTGTTTTTTCTACTCTTTATTTAGTGTAACTGGTAAACATCAATTCAAAATAAGTTCATTTAAAGGAGGACAAACAAACAACTTTATAAAATAATGCTCCTGCTTAACAATCGCCCGTTTTAAGGCATTTATTACTGAGGATGATTTTATTCGGGTTTCGATGTTTTTCACGAAAGTAGCAAAAAATACCTGCTGGCGGATACACTCGCTTAATGCAAAACGGAAATCCTGCACGCTTTTATCACGATAATCAGAAAATTTTTCATCCTGATATGACAATAGTTTCATACCACAGTAAGTGATGTTAATAAGATTAATCATCATCTCAATGCCCTTGCAGCTCCGTACCATGTAGCTGCATAGCGACCAGAAAGTTTTCTGTTCATAGTAGCTGATTTCAATACCAGCGAAACGAATAAATACTGGTTGTGACTTTAGAGATTCAGGAATCAGATGCAGGGCTATTTTAGCTGTTACATTCATAAAGCCTGAACAATCAACTTTGGCATAGGAACACGCATAATAAAAGGCATTCAGCGACTTTTTCGTAATACCGGATAAAAAGTGTCGGTAAAAAAACGTATGGAATGAGCCGACTCCAAAGCCAGTATTGAGAGTACCAACAGAAACAGCTTTTCAGCTCTTGGGACTGAAATTATTACGCCCAGTACCATCCATATAATCTGGTACCATCTTTAGTTGTACAGTATGCTCTCACATAATAATTTTCATTCTTATTTAGTTTTCCGGTTTTATCTGTATAAGATGTAACATTTCCATTTTTTATAGTTTTAATTTTTCTGTACTTCCGGGCATTTTCATCATATCTGTACAGAATATATCCCTGTGCGCCTTTTGCCTTTGTCCACTTAAACGTAAGGTTTTTCCCCTTCTTCTTTTTAGAAACATCACTTACATTCCCCGGTCGTCCCTGGACAGTCACTGTATTACTCTTCTTACTGTACTGGTCTGTATATATTCCGGCTAATGTTCTCACCCGGACTTTGTATTTCACTGTTCTCCCTGCAGAGCTCTCAGGCTTATATGACGTAGTATTCTGGTCAACTTTGCTTACACATTTATATTTTTTTGTGGCTGTATCATATCTGTAAATATAATATTGAAAAGTATATTCTACCGGAGTCCAGTTTAATGTAGCATTACCATTTTTTGCATCATAAGATACTTTCAGTTTCGGTACCGGTACTGCTGTCGGTGCTGGTATTGTCTTACAGGTCAGATTATGTTTCTTTGCATATTTTTCCGCATAAGAGCCCTTATCCGCGTAAATAGTAATGCCAGAAGCACCATCAAAAGCATCGTCACTGATTGCTGTTATACCGGAAGGCATAATAATACTCATATTTTTGCACTTTGCAAAAGCTTTTGACTCAATCGTTGAAGTTTTCCTCTCAATGAGCACTTTTTTTACATTTGAGCATCCATAAAAAGCTTTCCGTCCAATCACTTCCACAGCAGACCACACTCTTACCGATGCCATTGTATCATCACAATCTACGCAGAATGTTCTGGAATCTCCTTCACTCCAGTCATCATAATAAGAAGTACCATCTTTATCTGTCAGAACATAATTATCATTATCCGTAATTTCCATAAATACCCTGTTCTTGTCTGCAAAAGCCTTAACAGTCTCCGGAATTCCATTATCTCCTGCTCTGAATATTACCTTTGTATCCGCGTCAAAAGAATCCTGTTCTATTTCTGTATCAAAAGAATCATAGTAGGAAACCCCTGTATACTCCCACAGCTTCGGACAATTATAAAATGCCCTGCTTTCTAGCTTCGCTCCCTGATCAAAAGAAACTTTTCTGAGATTTTCACAGTTCTCAAAAGCAGATTTATCAATGCGGATACGATTTTTCCTTCTGTCAGCTCCCTCTTCTGCTTTCACAGTCTTTATGTTTATACATCCGTAAAAAGCTCTCTCTCCAACCTCTGAGACTACTTTTCCATTATACTCATAAGGTATTATGACATTCTCTGTATCTGTTCCCTTTGTCAGGCGGTATGTATCAGATTCTTTAAGATATTGATATGTAAATCCATTCGCATCCGCTTCCCCTGAGGATACTCCTGTTGCTTCATCCACAAATCCGTCTGTATCTGCATCTGATTCCACTTCATCCTGAAATGTATCAGTTTCAGGATCCTGACTATCTGTCTGGAATTCCTGTTTCTCTTCTTCTGCTCCATATTCCTGTACTTCCCCATCAGAAAATGCTGCAGATTCTGATGCATAAACCGGAGCACCGGATAAACCAAGTGCTGCTGAAATAACAACCGCTAAGAACTCTTTTCTATTCATAAAAATTCCTCCATTCCGTGATATTTAACCGTTAATGTTAATATATCACAAGATGGAGGAATTTTTGTAATTATGGCATTAAATGTATTTTGATAGACATGAATCTTATTCTTCCATCTTGTTCCCCATAAAACAAAGAGTCTGCAGCATTTAGCCTGTCTTTTTTAATCTGCAGATCCTCAGGAAATAATCATTGCATAATTTGTGATCCCTCTGGTCCACCGCGTATCAATAACTGGTCTGTTTAATGTCTGATAAGCATCCACCTGTACCATTATCTGTACGGCAGTGTCCAGTCCTTCATTATTTTCATCCTCATTCAGTTCCAGAGATCCGTTGACCAGAAAACTTTGAGCTGTTTTTTCTGCACCATTGGTAATTCCAGTCACAGGCTCAACAGCATCTGCCAGTCCCTGATAAATCCGGTCTCCTACAATAAAAGAATCCTGTTCCTCATAGTTTCCGGCAGGAAGATTCTTCTTATCAACAATATCCACAGCAGCACAACTTCCAGTCTGCATTTCTTCATCTGTATTCGTATCGAAAATCGGTGAATAGGAAAAATCAAAATACCTGCTCTGCGGAAAATCAGACAGATGAAGTGTATCCGTTCCTGCATTATAAAGAAATAATCGATTAACTTAATTTCTTTCACAAACAAATTTACCCGTTTATAAAGTACTATATCTTTTATCATTCTGAAACAATAATTCCTGTCTGTATTTATTTTTTATTTCCGGTTTACAAATCATGAAAAAACGTCTCTTTACAAAGTGAATTTGCAAATTCCAAAAATTTAAAGGAGGCAAAAAAATTATGCCAGGAACATTCAATGGAACAACTTTAACCATTTCAGCTACACCCGTAGACCATGCACTAATTCCCGATGAAGGTGCAACAAACGTAGCGGGAATTGCAATTGTGGGGTCAGATATGTATTGCGTAAAGACAACCGGTCTTAAAACTACATTACTCAAAACGACTGACTACATGGCAACAAAAGCAACTGCCGTAAAAAAAGATCTGAACTGGTTCGCTCTGGGACTTACCAAAATTGGAAATTATCTGTATATGCTTGCAGAAGACCATAAAGGTTACGGCGGTTCTACAACCATCGTAAAACTGGATACCAAAGGCAATCAGCTCGGTACGTACAGTATCAATGAAATTTGTCCAAAAGGCGCATTAGGTATCACTGCTGCTGACGGAACTAACGAGAAATTTATCATTATGCATTACGCTGACAAGAGCAATGCTGGGACATTAACTTTCAGTGTTGTAGACTGGAAGGCTGCTAAAGCAGCAAGTACATTCACAGTTACTAACTCAGGCTTTGGTTATACCACACAGCTCCAGGATATCTACTATCACACTTCATTTGGATTATTTATCCTGACAAATAACACTTTTTCAACACTTCAGAACCGTATTCTGGTAGTTGATTATCATCTTACTGATGATAAAGGTAAAAAATACACTCCATGTGCGGTCATCAATGTAAATAAAACAGGTGAATATAAACAGTACAACCTTGAATCAATCTGTATGAAAGCCAATCACCTTGTGCTTGCATCCAATGTTATAACATCCGATGGAACCGCAGAAGATAAATTCTCTGTACTGGAAGGCATTACCTACTCCGGTAAAACCTATACTTTTGCATGCGGTTTTAGAGCAGGAGCCCGTGTGCCTACCAAAGTAGATCCCAACTATGAAACAACCAATCTGGGATGTGTATCCTTTAACGGAAACAATACTCCATATTTTATAAAACAAAGTCAAGATAAAGTCGCTGTTCTTGGCTACTGTAAAAATTATATGAATACAAGCGCAGGTGTATCTCACTTTAAAACATTCACTGACGGTTTATTAGGTCATGCCAACGGTATGAGCTGTTTTAACGGAAAATTCTTTGTTGTCGCAGGAAATAACAAAGTGGTTGCTATCAGCAGTAACAAAGAGGATGAGGAAATAACATATACAGTAACTCCCAACGATAACGATAAATCATTTGCTCTTAAAGCAATTAATTATTTTTATGAGGCAAATACAGCTTTATTATTGTCCGTTGTTGACGGAACATTAAAACTCTATAAATGTGCATTTGAAAATGAAAAAAATGTAAAAGCCACTTATCTTTGCACACTGATAAATGCCGGTCAGCCTACATCTCAGGATATTTTTTATCACAATAAATTAGGGCTTTTTGTCGGAACCAGTAATCCACATAATGTAAGTGGAGTAACGACTAAAATCACAACAAAAAACACTTTGCTTCATTATAATCTGAAAAAACTTGATGATAGCAAACTTTTATACCCAGATTTTGGATTTGTTACAGATATTCCTGCTAAAGATGCTCAGGGCCGCACATATAACAGTTTTGAACTGGAATCAGTGGCTCTGGATCAAAATAATAAATTAATCGCTGTGTGCAATGCCAATGTCAAAGATGCTACCCACACCAGTGGTTTAGCATCCACTGACGGCTTCTTTCAGTATAATACGCTTGAATTTATTACAGCTTGATTTCGCTACATCAATAACAGCATAAATTTCCATTATAAAAAGCAGGCAGTTTTTCGCCTGCTTTTTATAATTCCAATTTTCTATTTAACAACAACTTTTTTATTATCTGACCATACGCCAAACTGTTTAATACCATTCAACAACGTATATGCATGCGCTTTCAAATAGTAAACTCCCGGTTTTATATTTTTAAAAGTAACTGTATTTTTCTTTTGATTTTTTAATACAATATTTTCTCCTGAATCTGCATTCTTAAGTACGCAATCAAACCCATCACTGTATTTTAAATTTCCAAACTGTGCGGTTACTGTTTTCTTTTTCCCGGTAATTTTTATTAATTTTATATTATCTTTATTTAGTTTAACAGGAGGCATACGCATTTCATTAGACCACCTGCTATAACTTTTTTTACCATTTTGAACAGTATAAGAACGGACTCTGGCAAATCCCATAGTCGGCACTTTTTTTAATATACAGGTTGTGTTTGCAGAATTTTTATTAGCTAATACCTTAGTACCATCATATATTTGATATTGATATCCATCTGCATTCTTTACTTTTCCGCTCAAATCAATTGTAACATAGATTTGTTTGTTTACTATATCTGAATCAACAGATTTTATATACGGACGATTTGTTTCTGGTTTTGAAGCAGTTCCCTCACTTACAAAAGGAATACCATTCATCTTACAGTAATAGTATGCATATGAATTTTTCTTTCCATGAACTGTTAGAGAATCACAATTTATGAACGCCTCAGCACCTATCTCAGTAACTGTTTCAGGTATATATAACGTTTTCAGTTTTCGACAGTCAGCAAATGCAAAAAAATCTATACTTTGAAGATTTTGGGGAAGTTTAACACTCGTCAGTTCACCGCAGTATATAAATGCACTTTGTCCAATTTTTTTCACATTATCAGAAAGTATTACCCTTTTAAGCTTTGGACATGTGCTAAAGGCAAAAACTGGAACAGTATCTACTGAAGCTATCCACTCTACTTCTTCTATATTCAAATTATCTTCAAAACAAAATTTTTCTACTTTAGAAACCGAAGGAAGAAGTGTTATCTTCTTATAATCTCCAGTTGGGTATTCTCCATACACACGGCTCTCTGAAATTTTCAACTGTTCATACTTATTTTTACTTTCAACGGTTATCTGCGATTTCATAGCAGCTTCTGCTGAGACAGATGTAGAAACTGCTGCACACGTTAAAGCAATCAACAATATTTTCTTTACTTTCTTTGACTTCATAGAATCTCCTCCAATCAATAATATTCAGCTATTATCATAATATATCACTAACTATAAAAGATCCTGTATTTCTGGCATTAAAAGTATTCTAATGACCCCGAACCAAAATGCAAATTTAAATTAATCTGTTTCTTCCAAAAAATATTCCATATCTTATCAATTTAATTCCTTTAAGAATCCTATTCATTCCTTCGTCAGTCGTTATGTCTTTTTGATTTCTACAATTAATTTATATTTTTTCCATTTTTCAGTTTCTGATTTCATCTGTTCTGCCAGGTCAAACAGTTCCGCAATGGTAACTCCCAGTCGATTCGCCATAATCTCCAGAAACTTCCCGGTTCCGGCAGAACATTTATCATTCATAAGAAAATCCTGGATCATTCCCTGATCTACCAGGATTACTTTCGTATCCTGACCACCCACATCAATAATTGCACATTCATTTCCCGCCAGTTCTCTGCCACCTCTTCCATGACAGGTAATCTCCGTAATCACAAAATCTGCATAATCCACAGCTACGCGCCCATATCCTGTAGCAGCTACACGAACCCCTTCACTCATTACATCAATCCCCTCATCCAGAAGCCTTGAAGCAATCTCCGAAGCCGTCGAACCAATATCAATTCCAACATAATACAACTTTTCTCACCTACTTTTTTGGTATTTTTATCCATTCTGTTTACTGTAACTTCTATTATACCCTTTCCCATTAATAATCAAAAATTCAAAAATACAATAAAAGCAGGTGGTTTATTCAAAAAAGCTATAAATGATTTTTACCCCACGAACAAGCAATGATACACGACAGATAATGATAAAATCCTCTTTATAAATTTATCTGGTAAAATCAAGACACAATAGATTTTTTGTTACATTTCCATTATAGCAGAAAAGAAAAACCAGTAACGTTTCGGGTATATATCAAAAACATTACTGGTCTTTTTTTATAAGATTATTCCACACTTTTTATTCGATACAGGGAATCTCATAATTCCAGGATTTACGGATATCGTCCATGATTTTCATAATCCTTATTGTCTCTGCATGAGGCATTTCCGGACACTCCAGTTTTCCTTCCTGGATTGCTTTCATGCAAGATTCTACCTCATATTCATATCCTGAGATCTGTTCCGGCACAACATAAGAAGCCACTTCTTTATGTTCGGTATCAAACACTGTAATCTTTTCCGGATTATTGATATTCTGCACCTGCATATATCCTCTGGTTCCGAAAATACTTCCCATTCTGTCTGAGATTTCCCTTGCTCCACACTGAAGGGTTGCCATGCAGTCTCCCTCAAACACCATGGCAATGCTGTCCAGAATATCCACTCCATTCTGAAAGATTGCAGTAGCCTTTACATCCTTTACCTTATCGCCAAGCACCATGGAAGCAAAATTGATTGGATATACGCCTACATCCAGAAGAGCACCTCCTGCAAGCTCCGGTTTACGGATACGTTCCACATGACTTACTGTATAGCTGAGATTCGCCGTAACTGCCGTAACTTCGCCGATCACGCCGCTTTCAATAATATCGTTGATCATCTTTCTGGACGGCATATATCTTGTCCAGATTGCTTCTGTGATCAGAAGCTTTTTCTCTTTTGCAAGATCAAATAATTTCTGTGCCTGCTCTGCATTTACAGTAAATGCCTTTTCGCAAAGTACATGTTTTCCCGCTTCCAGACACATCTTTGCATGCAGATAATGGTGTGAATGAGGGGTTGCGATATAAACCAGTTCAACCTCATCATCTGCCAGCATTTCCTCATAGGATCCATATGCTTTTTTTACTTCATATTTCTGTGCAAATACCCGGGCACGTTCCAGATCACGGGCAGCAACCGCATACACCTCCACACCTTTCATTTCTGCCACTGTTTTCGCCATAGTAGAGGCAATGCCTCCTGCTCCCAGAATACCTAACTTCATTTTATTGTCCTCCCATATTTATAGCAGATAAAATTATCCACTTCGCTACTTACTCTAATTTTACAGCATCATCGCCCGGAGAACAAGTTTATTCCGTTATATGTTTATCCCATATCATTCATTTATTTTTTCAGTTTCTCTTTTTTTCGTTTCGTCATCAACCCTCCGATCCTTCCAGTCTCTTTCGCAGACAGACTTTTCCATCCATCACTCAATACCCTGTCCAGCAGTCCCATTTCCTCTGCAATTTCATACTTCATTCTGACCTCCGGCAATAATTCTCCATCAAGATAAGCTTTTATTTCCTTCTCTTTATCCAAAACAGCCCACACTCCTTTTCTTTGGAGTATGGGCTGTTTTCTTAATTTTTATACTGTATTTCATTCAAACGGATATTCGCAATCCGCTTCGCTGCCTGCCTGATTCGGTTAAACTTCTGTCCATTACAGATTGGATCCTGAGATTCTGTTATCTTTTGGGAATAATAATTGCCGCAATGATATATGCCCAGATTCCCGCACCGCCAAAGCAGGTAAGGATCACCCATGCCAGACGCACCAGCGTAGGGTCAATATCAAAATATTCTGCGATTCCTCCACATACACCGCAAAGCATACTGTTTTCTGATGATTTGTATAAACGTTTGTCACCCATGTCCATTTCCTCCTTAAACCCAGATTAGTCGAGCAGATAAAATCATCCGCTTCGCTACTTACTCTACACCGAATAACTTCCTGATTCGGTTAAATACCACTTTTATTTCTGCCCGTCAGAGTGTATAAATATATACTCCTCAGGATGTCTGCAAATCCCTGTGTTCTTTCCCGGAGAAATCTACTGATATATTTCCCATACCGCACTCCAGATTCAGTTTCCTGTCTGCGCCTTTATTGGAAATGCTTTTCTCCCGTCCAAGTCCGCTGTAAGAATCAGAACCTACATCCAGATTTCCCACTCCACATTCCAGATCATAATTATAATCCTCCTGCGTACCGGTCAGTGTCAGATCCAGTTCACCCAGACCACATTCTCCATCTGTCTTCCTGGCGCTCAGATCTGCAAATGTCATACTTCCGGTTCCGATTTCCAGATCTGCCTCCCTTGCAGTCACCGGATTCTTACTTTCAAATTCCCCGGCTCCCATCTCCACACTCAGCTTCTCTGTCTCAATATCTCTGTTCAGATAAACAGTACCTGCACCCATCTCAATCTCCAGCTCCTGAAGCTTAACATCTTCCGGATAAGAAATACACACCTTTCTGTTCTTAGACAGTTTTTTTGTGCTTTTGACCTTAAGAGTATCTGAACTCTCCTTCACTGTCACATTCTTCCCACTGTCATCATAAACTCTGACACAGAAACTGTCACCCTCTTCCAGGATCAGATCATCGTACTTCAGCTCTATATCCAGCTTTGCGGGCTGATACTTCAGCTGATATACAGTGCCATCTTCCTCATCCTCATCAACAGCGCGGGCATAATCCTCACTGTCGTCATAATCATCGCTGTCATCATAATCACTACTATCGTCATAATCATCATCGTCATCATAATCATCGCTGTCATAGTCATCGCTGTCATCATAATCATAATCCCCGTCTGCCACCAGAAGCACCCTTTTCAGGCTTTCCACCCCTGTCAGTTCCGACATACTGGCTCCCATAACACCACCGGCAGTTGTCAGCCCGATTCCCACAGCACCAAAAATCCCCGCTGCGATCAACATTCCTTTTGTAAACTTCTTCATTTAACCGCCTCCTTTCTCTTTCTGTAAAGTACCCTGTTAAAAAAGTCGGTAATCTTCCGAAACCACTTCGGCACAATACGTACTGCGACACTGATCAGCCCCAATACCATAAGGATTGCCAGAGCAATCATAAGACATCCAATTCCTATTGTCATGATCCCGGTTCCGATCATTACAGTCAAAAGCCCTGCTCCAGCCACAACAGCTGCAAGCCCGCCAACCAGTAAAGCCACAGCGCCTATACCCAATCCAACGATCAGCCAGAACGGAAGCAGTAAGATTCCAACTGCAAATGTCAGAATCCCACCAACAGCCCCCTTAACAAAGGGAGAGATAAAAACCAGCAGAATCACCGCAAGGATCAGCACCGCCTGATTCCCCTTTCTGAAAAAACGCTTCCCTGTTCCCGACTCTTCTCCATATTTCTCAGGCATCTGTCCTCTCTCTTTAGTTCGGGCATCCTCATAGCCATGCTCCGTATATTCTCCATACTCATAGCCTCCTGCCGAACCTTTCAGATCCGCCTTGATAATCGCTGCAACCTTCTCGGGACTTCCAAGTTCCCTGAGCACCGAAGCTTCATTCTCAGCTCCTGCATCATCGAAATAACTATTATAAAAATCAAGGGCATCCTGCCTCTCTGTCTCGGAAATATCAGCAAGCAGCTTCTCCAGCGCCTGCATAAACTGCGCCCTGTCCATCATCCTATTCCTCCCTCAAACATCCCGCTTATCTTGGATGCATAAATTTTCCATTCAGCTTTATAAAACTCCAGCTGCGCAGCACCTCTGTCCGTCAGCTTATAATAACGCCTGTTACGCCCTGCATACGCCATATCATAAACCTCCAGACAATCATCCTTCTGCAGCCTCCTGAGCACCGGATACAAAGTAGACTCCGAAACATCCAGAACTCCACGCACATCCTGCGTGATCTTATACCCGTAAGTCCCTTCCTTCTCCTTAGAAACAACCGCCAGAACAACCGCATCCAGAAGCGCAGCACCCGTATTAAAAACCATATGCTCACTCCCTCGTTTCAATTATGTTCTGTACAGACAGCATCATCTCTGCAATCCAGCCTTAGAGCGTGTCTGAAAAATGCTCCAGACTATACCAAAGGTAAACGCCATTTCACATCTGATACATTTATTCCATCCTGTTCACATACTATACAGAACATCAATATTGTTTTGTTAACGATATTATATGATGTATAATATGATTTTGTCAATACTATTTAGCAAAAATCATTTATACTTTATAATCATTTTGATACCTTTACCGAAAATACCTCCTTAACGTCTTCCGGTTTACTATAGCACTCCTCATAAATAATGTATTTAAAAGCATTGCTATATATCAATTTCTTATTTCATAAATTACTGCAAACAATCCAGTCCATCATAGCGTGAAGTCCTGCTGAACTGTCTTGATTGCATTATTTTATTAAATTGCTATAGTATTTCATAAACTTAATATTCCATAAACCTCACGTTATACTACAGTTATTTTCAGTAAACAGCGCAGGAAAATATATCTGTCTGAGTGCATTTGCAGGCATCTTAGATCTTCTTAGCCGGTAGAAATCTGCGTTATGGAGAAAAATCGCAACCTGTCTGAGCGAAGCCTGCAGCGGAGCGAGTTTTGCATTTTTCTCCATGCTTTTAGCAGATTTTTACCGGCTTAGAAGATCTTAGATGCCGAAACCGCACTCAGACAGATATATTTTCCTGCGCGTCCCCACCCACCAATCAAAAACTACAGCAAAGGAAACCAACCCATTATGAACGAAAATACAACACAACTCCACCCCGCATTCCTCACCCGAATGAAAGAAATGCTCGGCAACGAATACCCCGCCTTCCTCTCCAGCTTCAGCGCCCCCCGAACCTACGGCCTGCGCATAAACACCTCCAAGATCACCTGCGAAGACTTCGAAAACCTGTCTCCATTTCCAACCCGTCAGATCCCATGGATCAAAAACGGCTACTTCTACGATGAAGACATCCGTCCTTCCAGATGCCCATACTACCAGGCCGGCCTCTACTACCTTCAGGAACCCAGCGCCATGACCCCCGCCTCCCGCATCCCCATCGAGCCGGGTGACAGAGTCCTGGACCTCTGCGCAGCCCCGGGCGGCAAGGCAACTGCAGCAGGCGCAGCACTTCAGGGACAGGGACTTCTGGTAGCAAACGATATCAGCACTTCCCGCGCCAGAGCCCTCCTTCGCAACCTGGAACTCTTCGGCATCCCAAATGTCTTCGTAGCAAACGAAACACCTGCAAAGTTAACCAAAGCATTCCCCGAATTCTTCGACAAGATCATCCTGGATGCTCCATGCTCCGGAGAAGGAATGTTCCGTAAGGAAGAAGCCCTTGCCAAAGACTGGACTCCCGAAAAATCCCTGGAGCTTTCCGAAATCCAGAAAGAGCTTATCCTCCAGGCAGCCGATATGCTCCGTCCCGGCGGACTGATGCTTTACTCTACCTGCACATTCGCGCCTGCAGAAGACGAACAAACTGTTTCCCATCTTCTGGAAAACCGTCCTGACATGGAACTGGCAGAAATGGAAGATTATGAAGGCTTCTCCCATGGAGTTCCTGAATGGGGAAACGGAAATCCTGAGCTTACCAAATGCATCCGGATTTTCCCACACAAAATGAACGGAGAGGGACACTTCCTTGCGCTCTTCCGTAAAAAAGGACAGGCAATCAAGGAAAGCTCCCGTCCTCACACAAAACCGAACAAAAACGCATTTCCACTGATTGAGGAATTTCTGAACGAAATCGGTCTGAAAACCCTCTGCGGCCAGCCATTTGACTGGGAACGTGTGGAAATCCGCGGTGATAAAGCCTACTATCTTCCCCCGGTTGCCCACAACTTCCGCGGCATCACCTTCTTAAGAAACGGTCTCTATCTCGGTGACCTGAAGAAAAACCGCTTCGAGCCGTCTCAGCCACTTGCACTGGCGATCCGCAAAGATGAAGCAGAAGCAGTCATCTCTCTCTCCGCTTCTGACGAAAGGATCACCAGATATTTAAAGGGCGAAACCTTAAATATCGAACCCGAAGAAGCAGCTCACAAAAAAGGCTGGCATCTCCTCTGTGCAGATGGATATCCCATTGGCTTCGGTAAACTGGTCAACCAGATCCTGAAAAACAAATATCCGGCAGGGTGGCGCGTATAACACGCGCTTATCCCTGCCGGATATTTGAATTCACAATAATAATTTTTATTCCGCTCACAGCAATATCTCTTTGTGCAATGTAAACGAATAAATGATCTTTTCCTTCACTCTTTTCCCCGTCATCCGCTCCAATGCCCGGGCATAATCCTCAAGCTGCACATGATACAGATCGATCAGCTTCTGTTCCTGTCCTCTCCTCACTCTATCCGTTTTATAGTCCACAAGAACAATCTCTTCCTCTTCCATAAAATAGGCATCGATAATTCCCTGCACCAGCACTGTTTCGTTCTTCCAACCATCATCGAGCATAGAAGCATTTCTCTGGATCACAAAAGGCTGTTCTCTGTAAAGATGTTTTTTCATGGCAGCCTTCTTCATCCTCTGCCCCAGCCCGGACTCCACAAACCTCCTGATATCCCGGATCCGGATACATTCTGCTTCCTGCTCTGTCATCTTCCGGCTCTCCAGAAGTCTCTTTAACTGAGCCCGAAGCTGTTCCTCTGTATCTGCTTCTGCATAATCCAGACATTCCATTACTCTGTGATAAGCAGTACCTCTGGCAGCCCCCTTATACTCTTCCTGCTTCTCTGCCATAAATGCGGGAACCGGCGCTTCCTGTTCTTCCTCCTGCTCTTCGGCAGACACACTGATATTCTCTTCCAGTTCACTTTCATCATGCCAGCTTCTCTTTTTCAGATCCGAAACACTGACTTTAACCGGAATATCTTCCAGATATTTATACGGATATACAAAGGAAAATCTCTTCTCTATCTCTTCCTTCACAGCCTCATCATACACTTTATTTTCATCCCAGTTCTTCAGATATTCCTCCTGCATCTGGTTTCCTGCCTGGATGAGAACTGCCTTTTCTGTCATCTGACGGACAGTAATCTTTTTTATCACAAACTCAGAGATATCATCGTAAATCCCCGGCTGTTTCTTCATGAGGATTCCATATTCCCACAAAAGTTCACTCATTGCCCGATGCCGCACCAGCGCAGGCAGTACAAAAGCCCAGTAATTCTTTGCTTTCATTCTGGTTCCCAGTGGGAGCAGTTCTTCTTCCTCATCCAGAAAACGCGACAGCGACAGCATCTGCTTTTCCAGCTTTCCGACTGTTCCTGTAAGGATCAGTTTCTCTTTTGCTCTTGTCATGGCAACGTAAAGTACCCTCAGTTCCTCTCCCAGACTCTCCTTCAGAAGCTGTCTTCTGATCACCTGCTTATTCAGCGAAGATGCGATCACCCGTTTCTCCGGTATGATAGCATCAGCCCCTATTCCCAGTTCCGGATGAAGCAAAAGACCTGCATTCATATCCTGAAAATTAAACTGTTTTCCCATACCGGCCACAAATACTACCGGAAATTCAAGTCCCTTACTCTTGTGGATCGTCATGATCTCCACTGCGGTATTGCCCGCTCCTGTCAGATTGACTTCTCCATAGTCTACCTGATATGCCTGTAGCTGTTCGATATAACGAACAAAGTTAAACAGACCCCTGTAGCTTGTCTTCTCATAGTCCATAGCTTTCTCCACAAGCATGGTAAGATTTGCAAAACGCTGCTCCCCTCCCGGAAGTGCCCTTGCATAATCTCCATACCCGGTTTCTTTCAGCACATAAAGGATCAATTCGTGGACCGGCGTATATGCAGCCATATTTCTTACCTTTTCAAGTAGACTCAGAAATCCTTTTAATTTAATATTCAGAGAATTCTTTTCATCTGTTCGCAGATTACTGTTTAACAATTCAGATTTCAGCTTATCCGGATCCAGTTCTTTTTCGGGGATTTCATTTTCTCCTGCATATGCCGAAACACTCTCATAGAGCAGACCATCAGGATACTGTATTCTAAGCTCTGCCAGTTCCTGTGAAGTGCATCCGACGATCGGTGAACGAAGCACTCCCATAAGCGGAATATCCTGCAGCGGATTGTCACACACCTTCAGATAATTCAATACAGTCACAATCTCGGTTGCAGAGAAATATCCGGTTCTTGATGTACAATATACGGGAATCCCCTGAGATGCCAGCACTTCCCTGAAGGTTTCTGCCCATCCATAGGCAGTGCGCAGCAGGATTACAATATCCCCGTATTCCACAGGCCGGTATTCCTTCGTCTCTTTATCTACGATATGTTCTTTTCCCACAATTTCTTTAATTCTCTGTGCAATGGCCAGCGCCTCCAGTTCCTGCCCGGTCTGATTTTCCATTTCCCTGCGGTTTCCCGATGCACCTGCGTCTTCATAGTCCTGTACATCAGACAGTTCTTCTCCGTCTCTCTCGACCAGAAGAACCTCTGTCTTTACAAATTCCTCTGACTCTCCTTCCGGAAAAGAAGCTCCGGGATAAAGGGCCGCATCTTTGTCATAGGTAATCCCTCCCAGGTCTTCCCCCATGATCTGTCGGAAAATAAAGTTTACACTCTCCAGAACCTGTTCCCTGCTCCGGAAATTTTTGTGCAGGTCAATTCTCTGCTCCTGTGCTTCTTCTGTGGAATAACTTTTATATTTTTCCATGAAAAGCTCCGGCCTTGCCAGACGGAAACGATAGATACTCTGCTTTACATCTCCTACCATGAAGATATTTTTCTTCTGGTTGATCCACCCGGATACTGCTGTTGTCAGAAGCTCCTGCACTAAGTTACTGTCCTGATATTCATCCACCAGGACTTCATCATACTTTGCGGAGAGCTCTCTCGCAGCCTGAGACATATGGATTTCTTCCCCTTCTTTCGTCATCAGTATCTGCAGGGCAAAATGTTCCATATCCGTAAAATCCAGAATATTCTTTTCTCTCTTCGCCTCTCCGAACTGTTTTTTAAATCGTGCCGTCAACTCAACTAACATCTCTATTGGGCCTCTGATATATCTGATCACTTCCAGAAGTTCTTTCTCTGCACTCTGGAAATATCGCTGCCCCAGTTCCTTCAGAATCTCCTTTTCCTCATCCCGGAGATCTTTCACTCTCTGCTTCTTCTGTTCATCTACATCCGCAGCCTTCTTTGTGCTCAGCCGGGCAAATGAGGGTTTCATAAGTATTTCTGCAGTTCCATTATAATCTCTTTTCTCTGCCAGTTCCTGCAGACTTCTTATAAGAAGCAGATCACTGCTCAATGCCTCATCATACAGATACGGACCATCCGGCTCTGAGCAGATTCTTCGAGCCTCCTGCACCAGAAGCTTCGCTTCCTGCAGTTCATCCTTCACTGCATCCCAGAGCATCCTCATCCACTCAGTCTCTCTTAACTCTTCCAGGGAATCAATCCTGTAATCATCCATACACCCGGACAGCCATTCCTGCGGAAAAGGATTGCTCATAGCCATTTCATATAATTTCTGTATCAGGTTTCCCAGATTTTCATCTGACTTTCCTGTTGCAAAGCATTCCACGAATTTCTGAAACTTTTCATCTTTTTTGGCATAATATTCTTCAAGCAGTGCTTTCACAACATCTCCTCGCAGAAGCTTCAGCTCCCCCTCATCTGCCGTCCGATATCCCGGATCCAGTCCGATCAGATGAAAGTAATTCCGGATAATATAGGCACAGAAACCATCAATAGTTGTAATCTGTGCAGTATGAAGCAGGGTTGTCTGTCTCTGCAGATGCTCATTATCGGGATCCTCACAGAGTGCTTTTTCAATAGCTGCCGAGATCCTCTCTTTCATTTCACCTGCTGCCGCTCTTGTAAATGTCATGATCAGCAGTCTGTCAATATCCACAGGGTGTTCTTTATCTGTTATCTTACTCAGGATACGTTCTACCAGTACTGCCGTTTTTCCGGACCCGGCTGCCGCACTGACCAGAATATTTCTGTCCCGCAGCCGTATAACCTCCTGCTGCTCCTTTGTCCACTGTACACCCATCTTATTCTGCCTCCCTGTCAAATGCTTTCCATAATTCCTCATCAGAGAAGTTTTTCAGTCTGCGAAATTCATATCCTGACAGCCTGCGGTCAAATCCGCATATCGTCATATACGGACAATAAGTACACGCATTCTTTTTTCCGAGCTCATAGGGAGAAACCTCTGCATCTCCCTCCAGAATAGAACTTCTTATCTTCTCAATCTTCGTCCTTACATACCGTCCAAGCACTGCGAACTGTGTTCTGTCTGCCACAGAAGAATTTTTGCGAAAGCTTCCGTCCTTATTAAATGCGACAGGAATGGAGCCAAGACTGCTGTCCATCCTGTACACAAGCTCCGGATCTGCCTGAACCAGCCCATTCATCTTCAGTTCTTTCATAAGACCTGCACTGACTGCTTCCACATCCGCATCTATCTTCTCCTGGATCATAGGATCCTTGATATTGTAATAGAAAACTCCCGCAGGAATAATCTCCTTATCCGGATATTTCTTCTGCTCTACACGCAGAGCACCATCCAGATAGATCATCAGCTGTAACTGCAGGCCATGATACAGATAAACCAGGTCAAAGGATGTATTTCCGGTTTTATAATCAATCACCTTCACATACACCTTATTCTGATCTTCCATAATATCTACTCTGTCAATCCGTCCTCCCCCGAAGGTTACCTCAAAGCCTTCTGGCTGAAATTCTCCCTGTTCCAACTGTTTCTGAAGTGCCCATACCGTCCTTCTGAGGATTCTCCTTGTTCTCTCGATCATATATTCATTTCTGGCACTGCTTTTGAGCACCGTGTTTCCATAATCTGCCACAATATTATCCAGACACCGGTCCGCAATCTCATTCCGTTCCTGTTCTGTCAGCTCTGTCCATTTCATGCCTCTTTTTCGCACTTCTTCTGCAAAGCTTTCCAGTGCTTCATGCATAACATTTCCCATATCCATAGGTTTAAACTCATATTCCACACGCTCGGTCAGCTTCATTCCATACTGAAGGAAATGTGCAAATGCACAGGCTGCAAAACGTTCCAGTCTGGTAGCACTGTAAGGCGAAACCTCTCCGTATAATGCCTTCGCCACACTCTGGCTGATAATGTCCTTTGGTTTTCCGGAAAAAGCCGACTGTACCAGCTTCTGTACTCTGCTTCTGTATTCCGAATTCCGCAGATACCAGCTATAAAGCTCTCCAAACATTGCATCCGTCTCATCTGCCTGCTCCAGAATATCCTCATGTTCTTTCTCTGTCTCCTGTACCAGCTTCTCCAGAAACAGATTAATCCCAGCTTCCGGATTTTCCGGATAACAATAATTGTTTATAGAATTTTTATGGGGTCTGACCCCGGCTCCACCCTCAATTTCCAGCTTCGGATACAGACTGCGTATACTCCCGATCAGATATGCCGGGCTTATGCCTTCTCCTTTTGCATTGGTATCACTATAGGAGAGGATCAGCTTTTCTCCCGGTTTCGTCATATTCAGATACAGATAAAACCTCTGCATATTCATCAGTTCTTTAGGCCCCGGTGCCAGTTCCACTCCCTGCTCCTGGAAGAAATCCCTGTCAAGCTCTGATAAGATTCCGCCTGTCTGTGTGCTCTTTGGGATATTTCCCTCATTCACGCCAACAAAGAACAACGCCTTAATCTCCTTTAAGCGGGATCGTTCCATATCACCCACCATTACCTGATCTATGCTCGGCGGAATCAGAGCTACTTTTGCCTGAGAAAGTCCTGATTCCAGAAGCTGTCGGAACTCCTGTCTGTTTACCGTTTCTTCGCCAAGAATCTCAACCATCTTATCCAGCAGGTCCATCACAATTCCATAAATCTGGTTATATTCTTTTTCCATTGCTTTATCGCCTGACTCTTTAAACTTTCGCTCCTGTCGTTTCAGTTTCTGCCAGACATTGCTTTTTTGGATAAACTCATAGAGAATCCGGCAGTACTCTTCCACTGTCTTCTTCCCGGAACCAAATCCCTGCGCAAGTTCCCTTACTTCTTCCGCAAAGATTTCTCTGATCTCATTCAGTTCCTGTATCTTCTCCGCTTCCATTCCTCTGTACACACGAACCCATTTTTCAGACCATTTCTTATATCCCCGGATTCCCAGCGCCAGCACGTAATTCTCCAGCTTATCAGCCTGTTCTCTGGTAACTTCTGACATCCCGCATCTGAGATAACGGAAAACACTCTCATAAGGAAATCCCTGTACCGCCATCTCCATGGCAGCGCGCAGATACTCCACAAAAGGATTCATCATTACCGAATGCTTCTCGTCAATAAAATATGGAATATCTGCCTCCTCAAATACCTGTGCTGCAAGTCTTGCATATTCTTCCAGATTTCCTGTGATCACTGCAATCTCACCATAGCGGTATCCGCAGGTACGCACAAGTTCTGACATCCTTCTGGCAGCCTCCCGCATTTCTTCCAGGGGGGATGGCGCAGTAAATATTTTTATCTCCTGCTGTTCTTCGGCATACACGCCCTTTCTGTAGCGGAAGATATTTTTCTCCAGGAACTGTAAGGCAGGTGCCTGTGCAAACCGGGACTGTCCGGATGGTTTCAGATACACTGGATCCTCCAGATTTCTGGTCAGCCCTGCAAGTGTCCGTATCATCTGCTTGCTCATAAAGAAAAGCTGATAAGGTTTTCCCGGAGAAAAAGCATCCTCCCGTTCGTCCATAGTCACAGTAACACTTATGCGGTCAGCAATGACCAGAAGTTCCCTGAGCACATTGACCTGAATTGGCGTGAATCCGGTAAATCCATCAAAGAGAAATTCCGCTCCCTTAAGTTTTTCGGAAAAAGGAAGCTGTTTAAGCAGGACATCCATCACTTCTTCTCCAGTCATATAATGCCCCTTCAGGAATTCCCTGAATGACTGATAAAGGATTCCCACATCCTTAAGCTTCATTTCAAGTAATGGCTGATCTTTGGCCTTCTCTTTCATTTCTGCCAGATTCTCTTCTCTGATATCATACTGCATAAATTCTGAAACCAGAGACTTCACCTCATCCAGATATCCCGGCTTATTCATCTGACTTCCCAGATAGGCAAGTTCCTTTCTGTGCTGCTGCACCATTTTCTGCAGCACCATGCTTTTTCCCGTATCTTCCAGAACCTTTCTGTTATCTCCGCCGGTTTCTTCAAATACACGGTACGCAAGACGTTCAAAGCTCAGGATGTCAATATTCAGGACTCCTTTTCCCGGATGCATTTCCACCAGCGTCTTCTGTGTCTGCATGGTAAACTGCTCCGGAACAATAATATAGTAATTTCTCTCCGGATGTTCCATGGACTCCCGGATTACTCTCTCATATGCAAAATAAGACTTTCCGGCACCGGAACTGCCGATAATAAACTGTAATGACATTCTTCTCTCCTTACTGTCGGTTACTCACATTCGTTGTTTCAGTATATCATAATTTAAGCACTTCTGTAATAGAATATACAAAACCATCCAGGAGGCGTGTACCATGAGTGCAAAAACAAAAATCATAGTCCTACATATGAAGGAAGTTATATACACCGGCATCTTTCTCCTTCTTGCTGTCATCCTGGCTATTGTACTTTTTTTCATGTTTGGACCCGGTCAGAAAAAAAGTGCCTCAGCCGATGCCAAAAGCCTGTACAAACCGGGAATTTATACTTCCTCCATCGACCTGAATGAAAACACCTTTGACCTGGAAGTAACCGTTGACTCTGACAGGGTAACTTCCATCCGTCTGGTAAATTTAAGCGAAAGCACCGCAGCCATGTTTCCTCTCATGGAACCGGCTCTGGAATCACTGGCCAGCCAGATCTATACCTCCCAGTCGCTGGAAAATATCCAATATTCCGAAGATCAGAAATATACCTCCATGATTCTTTTGAATGCAATTGAAACAGCACTGAAAAAAGCGGAGAACAACTGATCGTTCTCCGCTTCACCATGCAAAATCACGCGGATAGAATCATCCACTCCGCTATGCGATTCTAAATATCCATATTTTCAAGCTGCTCCAGCCATACTCCTACACTTGCATCACTTGGCATTCTCAGATCACCTCTCGGTGAAACCGCAACGCTTCCCACCTTCGGGCCATCCGGAAGACAGGAACGTTTAAACTGCTGTGCAAAAAATCTCCAATAGAAGGTTTTCAGCCATTTGAAGATTGTCTCCTTATCATACATTCCTTCAAAAGTCTCACATGCCAGCCTGTAAATTTTCTCCGGTTCAAATCCTGCACGAAGCATATAGTACAGATAGAAATCGTGAAGTTCATAAGGTCCCACCAGATCTTCTGTCTTCTGTGCGATCTTGCCATCCTTAGGCGGCAGAAGCTCCGGACTTACCGGTGTATCCAGAATATCAAGAAGAACCTCTGTCAGCTTCTCATCTTTGCAGGTATCCGCATAATAACGTACAAGATGACGCACCAGAGTTTTCGGCACTGAAGCATTCACGCCGTACATGGACATATGGTCACCATTGTAGGTTGCCCATCCCAGAGCCAGCTCAGACAGATCTCCTGTTCCCACCAGAATCGAGCCATCCTGATTTGCACTGTCCATCAGGATCTGCGTTCTCTCTCTTGCCTGGCTGTTCTCATAAGTCACATCATGCACAGACGGATCATGAGCAATATCCCGGAAATGTACATTTACTGCTTCTTTGATATTGATCTCACTTAAAGTCGCACCCAGACACTGACTTAATTTGCAGGCATTCTGATAAGTTCTGTCTGTGGTTCCAAAGCATGGCATGGTAATACAGTGGATATCCTTTCTGTCCGCACCGGAAAGGTCAAAGGCTCTTGCGATCACAAGCAGTGCCAGTGTGGAATCCAGACCTCCGGAAAGTCCCACTGTTGCCTTATGGCAATGGATATGATCCATACGTTTCTTAAGTCCCATTGCCTGGATATTCAGGATTTCATCACAGCGCATATCCCTTTCTTCTTTTCGTGAAGGTACGAAAGGATACTGTGAATATTTTCTGGTCAGTTTTGTCTCTTCCACATTCAGATGGAAGCTCACTTTAATATGGTCACTGTCGTCAGCCGGCTGATAAGTAGTCAGTCTTCTTCTCTCATCGTTCAGCCTCTGCACATCAATCTCACTGTATACAATACCATTGTGGAAACGTTTTCCTTCTGCAAGGATCACTCCATTCTCTGCGATCATATTCTGACCGCCAAAGACCAGATCCTGTGTAGACTCACCTTCTCCTGCATTTGCATATACATATCCGCACACCAGACGTGCAGACTGTCCGGAAACAAGATCTCTGCGGTAGCTGTCCTTTCCGACCATCTCATTGCTGGCTGACAGATTCACGATCAGATTCGCTCCTGCCTGTGCATGGAGAACGCTTGGCGGCAGTGTCACCCATAAATCCTCACAGATCTCTGCTGCTGCCACAAGCTCCGGCTCCTCCTCACAGATAAAAAGAATATCTGTTCCAAAAGGAACTCTCTTTCCCTCAATATCCACATATTCCAGACAGCCAAGACCTGATGCAAAATGGCGCTGCTCATAAAATTCTCCATAGTTTGGAAGATAAGTTTTCGGAACCAGCCCAATGATCTCGCCTCTGTTTAAAACTGCTGCCACATTATATAATTTTCCATGATTTCTGAAAGGCACACCTACAAAAACAAGGGCATCCACATCAGCAGTTTCCTTTGTGATCTTCAGCAAAGTTTCCCAGGCGCTGTCGAGAAGACGTCTCTGCAGGAAAAGATCCTGACAGGTATAGCCTGTGATACAAAGCTCCGGAAAAGTCATAACCTTCACATGTTCTTTCTCCATCTCATGGATCAGTCTGATAATCTCATTTCCATTGGCATTGCAGTCTGCAACTGTGATATAAGGTGTTGCGGCTGCTGTTTTGATATAACCGTTTTTCATTTTCTACCTCTTCTTCCCTGTGCTCCGGCAGATCTATCTGTCAGTACATTGGCGTCTCTTATTTACATTTACGCAGGATTTCTTTCAGTTCTTCCACTGTAAATTCATAATTCTTATTACAGAAATGGCAGTTCATCTCAATGGACTTACCTTCCTGGATCATTTCATTGAGTTCTTTTCTTCCGATGCTGATCAGGGCTTTCTCCACTCTTTCTCTGCTGCAGTTACAGTAAAATTCCGTAGGAACTTTCTCATTGATCTCCATGTCAAAGCCCTCCAGGACTTTCTCAAGCAGACTCTCAGGAGTATGCCCCTCTTCCAGAAGATTTGTGACAGATGTGATTTTCTGCACATTTTCCTCAAGCTTCGCAATTGTGCTTTCTTCCGCAAACGGCATCAGCTGCACGATAAATCCGCCAGCCTGACGTACTGTATTGTCTTTATTCATAAGAACTCCAAGACCAACTGCTGACGGTACCTGTTCACTTGTAGCAAAATAATAGGTAAGATCTTCTGCGATCTCGCTGGTCTGAAGCGCAACCTGTCCAACATAAGGCTCTTTCAGTCCCATATCCTTGATCACGTTCATAAATCCTACACCGACAGCACCTGCAACATCCAGTTTTCCCTTGCTGTTTGCCGGGATACATACATCAGGATTTCCCACATATCCCTTTACACGACCTTTGGAATCTGCTGTCACAGTAATTCCTTCCAGAGGACCTCCTGCCTTAATCTGAAGTGTGAGGATGTCCTTATCCCCCTTCATCATGGTACCCATCATGGCACCTGCTGTAAGCAGACGTCCCAGTGCTGCTGTTGCAACCGGGCTTGTATTGTGATCCTGTCTCGCTGTTTCTACTGTTTCTGTAGTAACTGCCGCAAATGCCCGAATCTGATCATTCGCTGCAATTGCTCTGATAATATAATCATTCATTCGTTTATTACTCCTGTTATTTCTTTCATATTATTTTCATTTTGTCCATGGCTTAACATCAAATCAATAGCAATTCCCGTAAATAATGCATTAATTAAGAGGCTTGCTATAATCGCATCAATCCGCGCGATGTGTCTCAGGTTTCTCCGGAATCCTTCCATGATATCCGTTCTGTGCACTTTTTCCATGCTCTCTTGCAACAAAAGTCAGACGTTCACAATTCTCATCACCCGGATTATGAGTATATGCATCACAGACTGCCACCAGTTCCATTCCTGCTTTCACAATCATAGCCTTGATTGCTTCTATGGAATATGCTTTCTGTACATGTTCCTCCTCACACTTCTCATACAATCCGTCTTCTCTTGGAAGAAAAAGTGCCAGTTCATATACATTCAGGGCATTTTCCCTGTCATAACTGTTCTCCCAGATAAAGCTTCCGTCCTCTCTGTCCTCAGCAATAGTCGTATCACCGATCACATCCCGGTATTTATGGACCGTATTCATATCAAAAATGAACAGCCCGCCCGGATCCAGATAATTATTTACCAGCGCAAAAAGATACTCCAGATCTTCCTCGTCCGTCAGATAATTCATACTGTCACAGACACTGATCACAGCACGAACCGTACCATATAACTCAAAATCCTGCATATCCTGCAAAAGATACAGAATATCATGACCAGATTCTGCCCGCTTCTCCATAGCCTCTGCAAGCATCTCCTCAGAATTATCGATACCGATCATATCATATCCGGCATCTGCAAGCATCTCTGTCACAGTACCTGTTCCACATCCCAGCTCCAGAACCAGACCATCCCTGATCCCGTCCTGAGCCAGTGTTTCTATAATATAGTCTGCCCATTCACGATAGTTTACATTATCCATGAAAACATCATAAACACCGGCAAATCTTCCATATGATTCCATTTATCAGCCCTCATTATCTACCTGTTTTACTGTTCACTCCGTTCACAGCAACACATATTTTCCCTGCTATTCTACCACAACATCCGTTCTTATGTAAATAACAGGTTGCTCTCTGTCAGCGCAAAAAAGGACGACTGTTTTTTACAGCAGCCGTCCTTTTCAACTTTTCTGTTACTGATTCTTAGGCATATAGCGGACATACGCCGGTTCTCCATGATAGTAATAGTCAACGCCGTTCTCATCATAAACGTCCTCACCATTAGCAAAATCATAGGTATTTCCGTCATCATCACACCATGTACCGTCACCGTTCGGATAAATTACAAGCGGATATCCGTCGGAGTTTCTGTAAATAGTTCTTGTCTGATCTGTATCATAATCCGGATCATCTGTTCCTACAGGTGTTCCGTCTGCATAATATCCATTGGAAGAACCATCGTCATAATCATAAGATCCGTCACTGCTGCCATCAGAAGTATAGTCTGATGAACTGTAATCTGATGAACCGCCCGATGAAGTATCACTGTAAGAACCGTCTGTGCCTGCTGAAGAACTTCCATCTGATGAACTGCCGGATGCTGTTTGGTCTGTACCTGCAGCCGCTGTTCCTGTAGTTCCTGAAGTGCCGTCCGCAGTTGTACCTGCTGTAGTTCCTGAAGTTTTTCCTGTTGCTGCTGCTTTCAGTACAGAATCACCGGAAATAGTGAATGAATCAACAGAAGTCTTGATTCCTGCCAGTGCTTTCTCATCCTTTACAGAACCTGCAACACTGTAAAATTCTGTTGTATTATCTGTGAAATATTTATTTACAACATATTTATAGTCACTCTTATCAGTGAGGTAATGAACTGTATAGCTGTAAACATTTACACCGCTGACTTCCTCTGATTTATAATCCTGGATCTCAAAATCTGTACCTTCTACAAGATTATCTGCCTTTACAAGTGCAGAGGCTGTATCCTGTGAACTTGGAATGATCGCCACAGACATATCCTCCTCACCGGAACCATGCAGGATCAGGAGTTTGCCCTGTTTCGGTGACTCGAAGCTTAACATATCGTCAGAATCTGATTTATTCGCCCATGTCGCATCCGGAAGTTTAATGGATACTGCTTTGTTCTTAGATGTATAGGTAGTATTCTGGGCATTGGCCGGTGCAGGGGTAGGAGTTGCTTTCGCTGCTTTGGTTGGCTCCGGTGTAGGAGTTACCTGTACCACACTTGAATCCTCGTCACTGCCGCCTCCAAAGCATGCAGTCATGGAAACAGATAATACAGTTGTTAAGGCCAATAACATTAGTACTCTTTTATTTTTCATAATATCCTCCTTAGAATAGATATATAGTCTTCAGGTAATATTTGATATCAGGTCAGGAGAGGAAACCTCTCTCTGATATTATTATAACTGTTCCGTACTTTACAAAATATGATATCAGGGTCAAAAGATATTTTGCCCCTAACATTATATATTTTACAATTTCATTACATAGATGTCAATGTCGATTTCTCAGCCTTCTGCGATTTGCATAGTCTGTCATAACGCCATTTTTCTGCTTCATCATACCATTTATCTTTTTTTCTCTGTAACTGAGAGATTACTTGTTACTGTGAACGGAGTGAACAGTAACGATTACTTTTTTATTTTTCCACTTCATACATATGCAGTTCATGAAGGGCTCTTGTTGCAGCGATATATCTCGCCTGACGCACAAGCGGGCTCTGATCTTTCTGCGGAAATACTGCAAATACCTGATCAAATTCCAGACCTTTTGCCAGATAGAATGTCGTAACTGTAAGACCTTTCTTAAAGCTTGTGCTGTTTCTGTCCAGATAAGACAGACGTTCTTTTACATCAAATCCTTTTTCTCCCAGAATTTCCTTCAGAAGAAGCCACATATGTTCTGCTTCTTTCTCTGTACGCAGGACAACCGCTGCTGTTTCATATTCTTCTTCACCCAGTTTCAGAGTTTCTGCAATCTCTTCCGCAGCATGATTCATATCTGCAAATATTTTCTCCTCCACCAAAGCACCATGACGTTCGAAGAGTTCCATATCTTCAATACCCGCAAGCTGATTTGCATAAGACGCAATCTCTATGGTGTTACGGTAACTCTTATTCATAATGATCTTGTGGATATCCCTCCCGAAAATCTTCGGCAGGAATTTCAGTACATCCTGCTGTTTATCATCCATAGTCTGTGCCCTGTCACCCAGGATCGTCATTCTGCAGGAGAAAATCCTCTGAATGATCTCATACTGAAGTCTTGAGTAATCCTGCATCTCATCTACCACCAGATGCTTGATATTGCTTCTTCCCTGCTGGCTCTGCAAACGATATTTCAGGTAAAGAACAGGATAAACATCCTCATATTTCAGCTTTCTTTTCTCATAAGAAACACGCGGAAGTCCTTTGTATCCGTTTTCTTTCAGGAACTGACTGTAGATCACATAAAGGTCTCTGGTCACATACAGCTTCATGAATTTCTCACGTATCAGCTCTTTCTCATCATCTGCCAGATCACGGTCCCGCAGAGTTTCCACCTCGTCAATGAAATAATCTGCAACTGTATCCATTCTTGAAAGAAGCGGAAAATCCTGGAATTTAAAATAGAATAGTTCAATAATCTCTGATTCTGCCTTTACAAATCCCTTATATTCCACATCTTTAAAATTCATCAGCCTGTCTTCCAGTTCCACCAGATAGCGTTCCATAAGATTTATAAATTCCATGGACTGTTTCTCCTCTGCAAGAGAAGCTTTCTGCGGAAAACGGATTCTGCGTTCAATCTCATCATAGCGGTCTTCGCAGTCAGAAACTGTATCCCGAAGCTGCTTATAGGCAAAAAGATCAAAGCTCATTTCCTTAATATTCTCTTCTCCCAGTTCAGGAAGGATATGGGAGATATAATCGGAAAACACTCCATTTGGTGACAGGATCAGAATATTGGAAGACTTCAGATTCTGTCTGTCATGGTAGAGAAGATAGGCGATCCTGTGAAGCGCCACGGAGGTTTTCCCGCTTCCTGCTGCACCCTGGATCACCATGATCCTGTCTTTGGTATTTCGGATAATGGCATTCTGCTCCTTTTGAATGGTACGGATAATGTTCTTAAGCTGTACCTCACCGTTACTTCCCAGCTCTGCTTTCAGGATCTCATCATCAATCTTCACATCACTCTCAAATTCGTAGATCATTTTTCCGTTGCGGATCTTATACTGCCATTTTGAAGCAACCTCACCATGAATCTCGCCCATGGGAGCCTCATAAGAAGCCGGTCCTTTGTCATAGTCATAAAACAGACCGCTTACCGGAGCACGCCAGTCATATACTAATGGAATATGCCCTGCTTTCTCTGCGAAATTTCCAATTCCAATATAAAAGATCTCCGGTTCGTCCTCTCCTTCGTAAATGAAATCAACTCTTCCGAAAAATGGAGAATCTGCCATTCTGCGAAATCTCTGCTTCAGGATCAGCTGCTCTTCATTTGCGGAAATCTGGCGGAACAATGCCTGCTGATTATCATAATTCTCATAACCATACTGGTCCATCTCTGTATAATTTTCCCAGTAATACTCATGCATTCCCTCAATCTCTTTCTGGCCTTCCACCAGAGAAAGGCTGATTTCTGTGATACGTTCTTTTAATTTTTCCAGCACATAGCCCAGATATTCTCTGCCGTTTTTCTTATCTGTCATATTGTTGATATCCTCTGATATTTGCAACTGTTCAGCAATTTCACAGTTACAATACTCCTTATTATTGTTATCATTTTCTCTTGTTATTATGATGATAAAATATATCAATTTTCGTAGATTGGTTTTTAATTATAACATATTCCCCTCTTACAGAAAAGACGTAAATTTGCACGGTATATCTCGATTCATCTGTTTCTATGTATCCATAAGAAGCTGCAGTAAACAATAATAAAAATCCCTCATCCAGTATCTGTGCGATTCTATATCTGCCGGATATATTCTCTTTCACAAATACCCTGAGGGATTTATAATACATTTCTTTCTTACAGTAATTTCATTTTTTCAGAAATTGCCATAGATTTACACCATGATTTATATCATAATTTCCATACTGTAATTTTCTATTTCAGGCAGTTGCCTTATTCTCAAACTGACTGTTATACAGGTCTGCATAGAAGCCTTTCTTAGACAGAAGCTCTTCATGATTTCCCTGCTCGATAATGTCACCGTCTTTCATAACCAGGATCAGGTCTGCATCCTTGATGGTAGAAAGTCTGTGTGCGATCACAAAGCTGGTTCTGCCCTTCATCAGATTGTCCATGGCTTTCTGGATACGCACTTCGGTTCTGGTATCTACAGAGGAGGTTGCCTCATCCAGGATCAGGATCTTATTATTGGCAAGAATTGCCCTGGCAATAGTGAGAAGCTGTTTCTGTCCCTGGGAAATATTGCTGGTTTCTTCATCCAGAACCATGTCATAGCCGCCCGGCTGCTGCATGATAAAGTTGTGCACATGAGCTGCCTTTGCTGCTGCGATCACCTCTTCATCTGTAGCATCCAGACGTCCGTAACGGATATTTTCCATAATGGTTCCCGAGAACAGCCAGGTATCCTGGAGCACCATACCAAACATCTCTCTCAGACTGCTTCTGTTAAAGTCTTTGATGTCATAACCGTCTACCTTAATACTTCCGCCATTGAGATCATAGAATCTCATAAGCAGTTTCACCATAGTTGTCTTTCCTGCACCTGTGGGACCTACAATGGCAATCTTCTGGCCATCCTTCACATCTGCAGAGAAATCATTAATAATGATCTTATCCGGATTGTAACCGAATTTTACATGTTCAAACTGTACATCTCCTGTAAGTGTATTAACATCTACAGGGTTCTTCTCATTCTGACTCTCTTCCGGCTCCTCCAGGAATTCAAATACTCGTTCGGAAGCTGCTGCTGAGGACTGTAACAGGTTTGTAACCTGTGCAATCTGCTGGATTGGCTGTGTAAAGTTACGGATGTACTGGAAGAAGGACTGGATATCACCGACTTCAATACTTTTTTTGATTACAAACACGCCGCCTAAGAGAGCTACCATTACATATCCAAGGTTACCTACAAACTGCATGATCGGCATCATCATTCCTGAGAAGAACTGAGATTTCCATGCAGATTCATAAAGCTTCTGATTGTCTTTTTCAAATTCTTCTACTACATCATTCTCTTTGTTGAAAACCCGGACCACATTATGACCACCGAAGTTCTCTTCGATCTGACCGTTTACTTTACCCAGATAGCTCTGCTGATCCTGGAAGTATTTCTGGGAATGCTTCATGACAGTCTGGATGATGAACATGGAAACCGGCAGGATCAGAAGTGCTGCCAGAGTCATCCACACATTGATGGAAAGCATCATAATAAATACACCGATCAGGGTTGTCACTGATGTGATCAGCTGTGTCAGACTCTGGTTCAGACTCATCTGCAGAGTATCCACATCATTGGTGATACGGGAGAGGATCTCACCGTTTGTTCTGCTCTCATAATAGTTCAGAGGCAGTCTGTTGATTTTCTTTGAAATATCTTTTCTCAGATTATAGGTAACATCATTGGAGATCCCTGACATTACGAATCCCTGTACAAAGGAAAAGCATGCACTTAACACATATAATCCAAGTGTCCATAACAGGATCATCCCGATCTTTCCGAAGTCAATTTCACCGGTTCCGTTTACCTTGGCAACCAGGCCGTTAAACAGCTCTGTGGTCGCCTTACCTAAAATCTTAGGCCCTACAATACTAAACACAGTTCCCGCTACTGCAAAGATAAACATCAGTATAAAGCGGAATTTATATCGTCCCATATAACGGAAAAGCTTAGCCATGGAGCCCTTGAAGTCTTTCGCCTTTTCGCCGGACATCATACGTCCACGTCCTCCCATAGGACCTCTTCTTCTCTGTTCGCTCATGCCAGTTCCTCCTCTGATAACTGAGATCTTGCAATCTGCTGATATACCTCACAATTTGCCATCAGTTCCTTATGAGTTCCAATGCCTGCCATATGTCCGTCGTCCAGTACAATGATCTGGTCTGCACCAAGGATAGTACTGATTCTCTGGGCAACAATTACGGTAGTTGCATCCTTGGTGTACTCCTTCAATGCCTTTCTTAACTGACTGTCAGTCTTAAAGTCAAGGGCAGAGAAGCTGTCATCAAAGATAAAGATTTCCGGTTCCTTTGCAATGGCTCTGGCAATGGACAGACGCTGTTTCTGTCCGCCCGAAACATTGGTACCTCCCTGTGATACAGGAGATTCATATTTCTCCGGTTTGGTATCAATAAATTCTGTAGCCTGTGCAACCTCTGCTGCTTCCTTTACCTGTGCATCAGTGATCTCCGGCTTACCATAGCGGATATTGGAATCAATGGTACCTGAGAAAAGTACACCCTTCTGCGGCACATATCCCAGCTTATCACGAAGCTCTTTCTGAGTCATGTCGCGGACATCCACACCATCCACTTTAACAGAACCCTTTGTCACATCATAGTATCTTGGGATCAGGTTGATCAGGGTACTCTTACCGCTTCCAGTACTTCCGATCACTGCGATCGTCTGACCTTTCTTTGCTTTAAAGGAAATGTCTGTCAGTACATTCTCACCTGCTTCTGGGTAAGCAAAGGATACATGGTCAAATTCGATCTCACCTTTCACACTTTCTGACGGATGTACCGGAGTTTCCGGATCCTGAATGGAAACCTCTGTTTTCAGAACCTCATCAATACGAAGCGCTGCAACATTTGCTCTCGGGAGCATAATAGACATTGCAGTGATCATCAGGAAGGACATAATGATCTGCATTGCATACTGGATGAATGCCATAACATTACCAACCTGCATGGTTCCGTTGTCTACTGCATGGGAACCACTGTAAATAATAAGTACGGATACTCCATTCATGATCAGCATCATAATAGGCATCATAAAAGTCATACATCTGTTGACAAACAGGTTTGTTTTTGTCAGATCCAGATTTGCTTTCTCAAAACGCTCTTCCTCATGCTTCTCACGGCTGAATGCGCGGATCACCGGAATACCTGTCAGGATCTCACGTGATACCAGGTTCAGTCTGTCGATCAGAGTCTGTAAGATAGTGAATTTAGGCATTGCCACCTGGAACAGCACAAAAATCACAATCAGGATCAGGCCAACTGCCACACCAAGGATCCATGTCATAGAAGAATCTGTATTCAATACCTTGATCACACCACCAATACCAAGGATCGGCGCGTACAGAACAATACGGAACATCATTGCCATAACCTGCTGTACCTGCTGCACATCATTGGTGCTTCGTGTGATCAGGGATGCTGTGGAGAATTTATGATATTCTCTGCTGGAGAAGCTCATAACCTTGCGATAAATGCTGTTTCTCAGGTCATGACCAAGTCTGCCTGCCACTCTGGCCGAAATAAATGTGACGCTGATTGCTGCCAGCATGATCACCAGAGCCATGGCAAGCATTCTGATACCTGACATCAGGATGTAATGCATCTGAATGGCATCCACATCTTTCCCCAGTGCTTCATATTCTGAAGCAACAAAGGAAACACCAGCCTGTGTCACAATAGACTCCGGCATATCTTTCAGCTTCTCATCCACCTGACTCATAATCTGCTGTACTGCTTCTTCCGGCATCTGCGCCAGCGCTGTCAACGGGTCTGTTCCCTCCGGAAGGCCCATCTGTGCAACCATTGCCTGCCCCTGTTCACTGTCTTCGGAAAAGGCAGATACCATCATCATTGCCTTTGAGAAATCCTCATTTAAATTCTCTCTGGTTTCTTTGGAAATATCATCGTTTAATACCCAGGTATCCTCTTCCTGTGTATAATTCTGTGAAACTTCCTTTTTCTGATCCTCATCCATAAAAATCTGAAGATTCTGCAAGGTTGAATCCCGAAGCTTATCCGGCACACTATCTTCAATACCTTTCTGCTGGATACCTACATTAATGATCTTGGAGGTATAATCCGGCAGGGAAAGATCACAGTACGCCTGCAGAAACAGAAGTGCTATGATCAGGACAATGTATCCCGCTGATTTCTTCAGATATTTCATCAGTTTAATCATTGCTTGATTCCCTCTTTTCCTATTTTTAATGTATGTCTGTTTAAACTCACATGTCAGTTCTTTTGCAGACAATATTTTTTATCTGAACATGCTGATACAGTTTTCTCAATCTGCTCCATCATGTATTTTTCAGTTTCTACCTGTTGACAGGTATCTCCGAAATATTATCCAGAATCTGCCCAAAAAACCTTCGTAAAAGACATAGCTCCGCTTCGCTGAAATTGCTGAACATCACTTTCTCCACAGCTTTGCTTTCCTGCTGGAGCTCCTCCACGATTTTTCTTCCGTTTTCTGTCAGATATACACGCATGATGCGTTGATCTTTATCATCACGTTTCCTGCAGACAATGTCTGCTTTCTCCAGACGCTGGATACTTACATTTACAGTGGGCGGTGTTACACCCATCCACTCTGCAATCTCCTTCTGGCTGCAGCCGTTATGTCTGTATACGATCATAATGATCGGCATCTGTCCCTGTTGGATACCGATTTCCCGTATACGCTGCATACATCTCATACCATATTGGCGGTTGATCTCCATAAAGAGAGCAAGCATGCTTTTCTCTTCTCGTTTCTCTTTCTCATTCTTCTCCTCTTCCGGGCACCACATAGCTTCACTCCTTTCCGGCCTCTGTCCTCTTTCAGGTCTGATATTATTCTTTAATTAGCCTGACTAATCATATATAATATACTTTTAGACAAAAAATGCAAGTGTTTTTTGTGCAGTTTATAATTATTTTAGATTTAGCTTTGATATTTCCAATTTGTAAATATTCAATTTTATTTTGCCCGGCTAATATTTTTCATCTCAGGTCGAATAAAATTTCCAATATTCTTCAAGCTCTATCTCTGCATAACTTCTTTATAAAATTCTATAAACACATTAATTGCCGGAGACCGCCATTTATTTTTGTGGAGCAGCAACTGTGTCCATACAGTTACCGGGCAGCCGGCAACATCCAGTCTTTTAATCTGTCCGTCTTTCACATATTTCTCCGAAATAAAATCCGGAAGAAAGGAAAGCAGGCTGCTGTTTTTTACCAGTTCACATATCTGGAGCGGATTTCCGATTTCAAGAACCGGACGGATTTCCAGTGATTGGGACGCAAGGGTTTCATTCAGTATTTTTCTGTAGCTCATGGCTTGTTCTGTTAACACAAACTCATTCTGAGAAATTTCACTTAATTTCCATGAACAGCCAGCAACAGGATTATCAGCCGCTGCAATAAAATGTACCTGTTCTTCCTGTTCCGCACAAATAATAAAATCCGAATCATAAATATGCCTGTCCAGAGTAAAAACCAGATCTGTTTCGTTCTTCCGCAATTTATCAAACATCTGCTCTGTACCGTTTTCTGTTATCTCCACTTTTATTTCCGGATACTGATGATGAAAACGCAGAAAATCATTTTTAAAATATCTGCTGCAGACAGAACTGGACATAGACAACCGAATCTCGCCTTCAATGCTTTCAGCCGAATTCAGCGAATCGAGCATTTTTGCCTGTGCCTTCAGAATGTTTCGAGCCTGCTGCAAAACTAAAACTCCCTTTTCCGTAAGATTGATTTTATGATAATAACGGTCAAACAGCCTGACATCAAGTTCCTTTTCCAGTTGTTTAATCTGTGAAGAAACTGTAGACTGCGTATATCCCAGTTCCTTTGCAGCAGCCGAAAATCCGGAATATTCACATACTGCAATAAAAGTTTTTAACACATTTGTATCCATTTCTCGTTCCTTTCCCATATTTTTTTCAATATTTTCCCATCAAAACGCAGAAGCGTTATTTTTCTTATACAAACGATATTTTCAATAATATACAACAAAACAATCAATTTTACAAATATTGTTTTTTATCTTATAATATCCCTTATATGAACTTCTGAAGGGAGCGTTATCTTATGAAACGTGAACAGCTTGGAAGCCGGCTTGGCTTCATTATGCTTTCCGCCGGCTGCGCCATTGGCTGCGGAAATGTGTGGAAATTCCCGTGGATGTGCGGGCAAAATGGCGGTGGCAGCTTTATGCTGATCTATCTTCTGTGTCTGGTCATCCTGGGAATCCCGGCTCTTGTGTTGGAATTTTCCATCGGAAGAGCGGCTCAGACAAGTCCCCTTTTCATGTACCGTAAGCTGGAAAAGCCAGGACAGAAATGGGGGATTTTCGGTTGGTTCTGTCTGCTTGGCAACATTGCCCTGATGGCATTTTACACTGTTGTCTGCGGCTGGATCATTTATTATTTTGTACAGTTTCTCAGAGGTAAAAATGGTTCACTGGGATTTTCAGCCATGATCTCCTCTCCCTCTGTGAATGTATTCTTCTTACTGGTCACTGTAGTCATTGCATTTTTCATCCTTTCCTTCAATCTTCAGGGAGGACTGGAGCGTGTGACAAAATATATGATGTCTGCACTGCTGGTGCTAATGCTTGCTCTCGCTGTACACAGTCTTTTTCTGAAAGGCTCTGGTGAGGGAATGACCTTTTATCTGAAACCGGATTTCTCAAAGATTGATGGTTCGGTGATCGTAGGGGCAATGAACCAGGCATTCTTTACTTTATCTACAGGTATGGGTGGCATGGCTATCTTTGGCAGCTATATTGGCAAAGAGCATTCTCTAATGGGGGAAGCTATTCATGTGATCACACTGGACACACTGGTTGCTTTTCTTGCAGGCGTTATTATTTTCCCTGCATGCTTCACCTTTGATCTGGAAGTAAACGCAGGTCCTAGCCTTCTGTTTGATACAATGGCAGCAGTTTTTAACAACATGTCCGGAGGTCGCATCTGGGGTTCCTTATTCTTCCTGTTCATGGTATTTGCAGCTATGTCAACAGTTCTGGGAGTGTGCGAAAACATCCTGGCAATGATACGTGAGCTTACCGGCTGGTCTCGTCCAAAAGGCAGCGTGGTCTGCGGCACAGGTGTCTTTCTTCTGGCACTTACCACAGCCCTTGGTTTCAGCGTTTTCCACTTCCAGCCATTTGCCGAAGGAACTACCTGGCTTGATTTCTGGGATTTTATTGTTTCCAACAATATTTTACCCCTCGGCTCTCTCGTCCTTGCACTCTTCTGCTGTAATAAGTTCGGCTGGGGATGGGATAACTTTATCAAAGAGAGCAATACCGGTAAGGGCTTAAAGGTACAGAGCTGGATGAAACCGCTCTTCCGATTTGTACTTCCGATTATAATTGCCTTTATCTATATTTATGGAATGTTCACATTCAACTGGAAATAAAAAAGAAAAATAAGCTCCGTGGATCAAAACTTCTATCCACAGAGCTTATTTTTTATCCAACCATCATTTTTAATTTTAGTGAACCTTCTGATCCAGCATTCTTTGGATCAGCTCAATTGTATCCTTCAGTCCATAGTTGGCACTGTTGATGCACAAATCATAATTCTCCGGTTTTCCCCATTTCTCACCGGTATAAAATTCATAATATTTCTTATGCTGCTTATCCATCTGCTTCAGAAAACGTACTGCCTGTTTCAGATTCATATTACGGATATCCATAACGTGCTGCACACGAACCTGGAACGGAGCACTGATAAACAGACTGATATGAGGAATATGATTATTCTTAAGAATCGCATCTGCGCAACGTCCCATGATCACGCAGTCTTCACTCTTTGCCAGTTCACAGATCAGATCACTCATATTGAAAAATACTGCGTCCTGCTTCGGAAGTCCATGATAACGATTGAATTCCCTGAACCAGGTTTTCAGATCTGTGTGTTTTTTCTTTCTGTATTTATCAAACCCTTCAAAATTACCAGTATCACTGACTGCATTTTTGTCTGCCTGCAGACGCTTCATAACCTGATCAAAAATTTCTGCATCATAATAGTTGATCTGAAGCTGATCCGCCAGTTCAAATCCGATATCATTACCGCCACTTCCCTGTGTACGGCTGATACAGATGATCAGATGATCATTTTCGGAAATCTCATTCTGGCGTCTTGCGATCAGATTATTCAGACTGATACGTTCTTTATCTACAATATCTGTCTGTCCAAATGTATCCGGAAGACTTTCAATCTCTTTCAGAATACTGTCATACTCTATCATAAGACGTCTTCTCTCGCTCTTATCCCTGATGGTACGGGCCATGTTACTGATCAGCGCCAGTTCACTTCTGAGCAGATGTCCGTCCGGCTTGGTATACATCAGTGCTGCCAGATGACGGAGAGTTGTTTCTTTTTGTCCTGTAAATGTACGTCCCAGAGAGGAACCCACACATTTATAAACTTCTTCGTCCAGGTTATAAATGCGTATTGCAAGTTCTTTACATTTTTCCTGATTATCCTGCATAATGATCCTCCCTCTTTATAAAAAGAATACAAACATATCAATAACAAACACCGGAATCAGAAATGCCACAGACCAGAGCATATATCCGAAGAATGACGGCATCTTCACACCGTTCTCATCAGAGATTGCCTTTACCATAAAGTTCGGGGCATTTCCGATATAAGTGTTGGCACCCATGAATACCGCACCACAGGAAATGGCAGACAGAATCTTGGTAGGTACTGTTCCCAGTGTGGTTGTGATTCCATTTGTAAATGCCAGCGTTCCGGCTGTTGTAAGGAATACCAGATAAGTAGGTGTGTTATCCAGGAAACTGGAAAGTGCACCTGTTGCCCAGAACATCTCTGCCGGTTCAGTAACTCCCAGATTCGGTCCTACAGCTTTCAGAAGCATCAATGCAGGCTGCATGGTGATAAAAATACCGATGAATAAAACCGCAACCTCTTGGATCGCACCCCAGGTAAAATGGTTCCTGATACGGATCTGCTTATCTGTTGTCTTAAAGGAAAGAAAAGCAGCAAGCAGAATGATCACGATTTCGATCAGAGCCGGGAATGTCAGGGTTACTTCTCCAAAGAGATGAATGCCTCTTACATTGCCTGCAGCATCCTGGAATGCGGACATTCCCGGAAGTACACCGCTTAAAATTACCGCGCCAACGATCATCACAAGGAAAATGATATTGTGCAGTCCATCCAGACGAAACTGAGTACCCGGTTTACGGATATCCGGTTTACGGCCATTTGCAATATCTTTTCTGTAGGAACGTTTATCAATCTGATAAAATACAAACAGCAGAATGACCATATTAAAGATCAGTACAGGGAACAGATGCAGGCTCCAGAAGAATGGAACACCTCGCATAAATCCCATTAACAGCGGCGGATCTCCAATCGGGGTAAGACATCCACCCATATTGGAAATCATGAAGATAAAGAAGATCATAATATGTCCTTTTCTCTTTCTCCATGAATTCATTTTAATTACCGGACGTACCATCAGCATACTGGCACCGGTGGTACCGATACAGCTTGCCAGAAGAGTTCCCAGTGCAAGCAGACCTACATTAACACGGGGGGAACCTGCGAAATCACCCTCCATGGTAATATTACCTGATACGCAGAACAGACCGAATAACAGAATGATAAATGTAAGATAATCATTCACAATACAGTCCAGAACTGTCTCTGCAGTCTTTCCGGCTCCATAAACGAAAGCAAATGGAACCACCATCAGAATGATCCATAAGGCAACAACCAGTGGCTGATGAGACTCCCACCACTCCGCTTTTACCAGAGGCATCACTGCAATACATAACAAAAGCCCTGCAAAGGGAATGCAAAGCCATACAGGTACTGTAGATGGTGCTTTACTGCCTTCTGCCGCAAATACACTCAACGGACAAGCCAGAAGAACTGCAAAAAAAGCACCCAGTACGGTCACCAACTTTTTCAAAACTGCCACCTCCATATTGTATTTTCGTACAGCGCGACTATCATTCAGGAGATTTTTTTCATATATGTGTTTCTTCCTATTTAATATGCGCTTGTTTTTTACAGATGCAATTATATCATACAGCATACAAAAATCAATTGTGTGGATAGTGAATATTTACACTTTATTTCCTGTTTTTTTATACATTTTTTACATATTCCCTGATTATTTTCGTTTATATTTTAACGATTTAATCTTTATTACTGACATTTTTTTGTACTGCCTTATCTATTTTTTAAAATTGTACTGATTTTGAAACACATGACCCAATAACTGCTCCGCAGTTTATCACTTTTTTGCAATTAAAGCAGGGATCTTTCTTATATGCAATACGAAAAATGCTCCCCGACAGCAATTCCCGCTGTCAGAGAGCATTTCGCATATTTCTTATATGAACTGATTGGTTGCTTCATCATACTCATAGTCGATGGAATGCATCTTCGCCACCAGTTCGTCTTTCTTCAATCCTCTGCATGTGCAGAGTGCTTCCAGGGAATCATAGTAATCCCTGAGCTGAGTATTCACATAACTCAGCAGAATCATTGGATCTTTGGGTATCATTTAGTTTCCGTCCTTTACCGTAACAATGAATTCCCCATTCTGAACATCCAGCACCAGAGTATCACCTGCGTGAACATCTCCGGACAAAATCTTTCTCGCCGCAAGAGTCTCTACATATTTCTGCAGATAACGTTTCAGCGGACGTGCACCATATACCGGGTCATAGCCATTCTCGATAACCTGATTCTTGGCTGCATCTGTCAGTTCCAGGGAAAGCTCCTGGTCTGCAAGACGTTTGTCAAGCTCGCCGACCATCAAGTCTACTATCTTACCAATATTGGATTTTGTCAAGGGCTTGAACATAATTATTTCATCCAGACGGTTCAGGAATTCCGGACGGAAATGACCTCTCAGGTCATCCATAACCTGGCTCTGAGCCTCAGGTTTGATTTCTCCATTCTCATCAATACCATCCAGCAGATATGGAGAACCGATGTTGGAAGTCATGATAAGAATTGTATTCTTAAAGTCAACAGTACGTCCCTGAGAATCTGTGATACGGCCATCATCCAGTACCTGTAACAGTACGTTAAACACATCCGGATGTGCTTTCTCAATCTCATCGAAAAGTACAACACTGTATGGTTTACGGCGGACTGCCTCAGTAAGCTGGCCACCCTCCTCATATCCTACATATCCCGGAGGCGCTCCGATCAGTCTGGATACAGAATACTTCTCCATGTACTCACTCATATCAATTCTGACCATATTCTGTTCATCATCAAACAGATTCTCTGCCAGAGTTTTGGCAAGTTCTGTCTTACCTACACCTGTAGGACCAAGGAACAGGAAGGAACCGATAGGTTTGGTCGGATCCTTGATGCCGGCTTTGGAACGAAGGATTGCATCTGTAACCCTCTTCACACCTTCATCCTGACCTACAACTCTCTTGTGAAGCTGATCTTCCAGAGTGAGGAGTTTGGCTCTCTCGCCTTCTGTCAGTCTTGTTACAGGAATACCGGTCCATCTGGAAATAATCCTTGCGATCTCATCATCAGTGACTGCCTCATGAACCAGACTTCTGTCACTTTCTTTGACACTCTTTTCTTCGATTTCCAGCTGCTGCTGTAATTTCGGAAGTTCGCCGTACTGTAACTGTGCAGCCTTCTCCAGATCATAATTCTGTTTTGCTTTCTGAATCTGCTTATTCACATCCTCGATCTGCTCACGAAGCTTCTGTAATTTCTCTACAGAATGCTTCTCATTATCCCACTGTGCTTTCTGTGTATTAAAGGTATCACGAAGCTCTGCCAGCTCCTTCTGAAGTGTTTCCAGACGTTCCTTACTCAGGTTATCTGTCTCTTTCTTCAGTGCAGATTCCTCAATCTCCAGCTGCATGATCTTACGGCGCTGTTCATCCAGCTCTGAAGGCATAGAATCCAGCTCTGTCTTAATCAGGGCACAGGCCTCATCCACCAGGTCAATGGCCTTATCAGGAAGAAAACGGTCTGTGATATATCTATGTGAAAGTGTAGCTGCTGCAACCAGTGCACTGTCTGTGATCTTAACACCATGGAAGACCTCATATCTCTCCTTCAGACCACGAAGGATGGAAATAGTATCCTCCACTGTAGGTTCATCTACCATAACAGGCTGGAAACGACGTTCCAGAGCGGCATCTTTCTCAATATACTGACGATACTCATCCAGAGTTGTGGCACCGATACAGTGAAGCTCACCTCTGGCAAGCATAGGTTTCAGCATATTGCTGGCATCCATGGCTCCGTCTGTCTTACCTGCACCAACGATCAGATGTAACTCATCAATGAAAAGAATAATGTTTCCTTCACTCTTCTTTACTTCTTCAAGGACTGCTTTCAGACGTTCCTCAAACTCACCTCTGTATTTGGCACCTGCCACCAGAGCACCCATGTCCAGTGCAAAAATCTTCTTATCCTTCAGACCTTCCGGCACATCCTCTGCCACGATTCGCTGTGCAAGACCCTCGATTGCTGCAGTCTTACCTACACCAGGCTCACCGATGAGCACCGGATTGTTCTTGGTCTTACGAGAAAGGATTCTGATGATATTACGGATTTCTTCATCACGTCCGATCACAGGATCCAGCTTCTGGTTACGTGCCTTTTCAACTAAATCCTCACCATATTTATTCAACGTATCATAAGTAGCTTCCGGATTATCACTGACTACTCGCTGATTGCCTCGTACTGTAGAAAGTGCCTGCAGGAAACGTTCCTTAGTGATGCCAAATTCCTGAAACAGCTTCTTCATGCTCGGACTTGGATATCTCAACAAGGCAAGGAATAAATGCTCTACAGAGACATATTCATCTCCCATTGTCTTGGCTTCATCCTCTGCACTGACCAGAGCCTTGTTCAGATACTGTCCGAAACGGAGCTCACCGCCGGATACCTTAACCTTAGCATCCAGTGCCTGATTCAGAGAATTTCTGAAATAATCCTTATCTATCTCCATCTTCTCGATCAGTTTAAGAATCAGGCTGTCTTCCTGTTCCAGCAGAGCATATAAAAGATGCTCCTCTTCAATCTCCTGGTTGCCAAACTGATAAGCAACCTTCTCCAGATCCTGGACAGCCTGTACGGATTTCTGTGTAAATTTACTGATATTCATAGGCTAACCCTCCTCTTATATGAGAAATATCTCTCCCGAAGGAGAAATATGTTGTTTTCTTTGTTCTGCATGTAATATAACACATGTTGTTAGCACTGTCAAGAGGTGAGTGCTAATTATTTTGTGAAGAATTTGTGCCCCTCGGAAATTTCTGAATGATTTTCTGAAAGAATGGGTAGTTCGGATGGATGAACTGAAATCCGATGTGATTACCAAAGATGAATATTTTGAATGGAAAATCACCCAGCCACAGACCTGTGACGGATGCGAGAAATATGAATCCAAGAAAAAATGGCGCTCTGTAAAAACAGAACTGAGTGAAACTTAACGAAACTTAAATTATGCCCAATATGGAATATACTTTTTATATCTTGGTGCAGTATCCGGATTCATTTCTGATTATATTTCGCTCCACATACCCGTAGTGTTCTAGAGCGTGTCTGAAAAATCATTTCCGCAATCTGCACGCCCCACTTCCTTTCCAGACAGAAAAAGACGCAAGCCACCTTTCTATGGCTCACTCCTTTCTCTGCATAACTTATTTTTCTATTCTTCTGTTTCCAATTCCAATCTCTGTAAAATATCTCTTACAATACCTGCATCTTCAATCAGATTAATTCCAAAACATTTTTTACCTGCATCCTTCAAAGACGCACCACATGATATGCTTTCATTTTATCAAGAATTAAAAAACGATCATGAAATACTTTTGTGTACTTCACATCCAGTTTAGGATACTGTGCATTAAAGTTATCTACATCTGTTTGAGATAATTTTGTCCGTTGCAGTGTATAAACTGTCACCGCCGCATTTTCTTTCTTTTTGGACAAAATATTTAACCTAGATTATTCACGGCACAGTCGTGAAAGTGGCTGAAAACCACATAGTTTCTATATTTTAACTGAATATTGCTTTTCACCTATCAGATGAATGAAAAAAGAGCATCCATTTGTGGTAAAATTAAGGTGTCGAATCTTAAAAAATAACCCAAAGGAGCCCTTTATGAGTATTGTAAACACCTTAGCCTTAGAAGATTCTGTCATATCCCTTTTCATATACTTTCCACAACAAATACAGAAAACAGGAACCCCCTCCTGCACAAACCGTTTTCCCGCCAAGAATCATACCTTCCGTCTGGGATACCGTCTTCGGAAGCATCAGATACAGCTTAAATTCTGCCACAGCCTGATCCACCTTTTCTTTCCAGAACCCAAAGTCAGACCACCTTGACGGAATCCATCCCTCCGGCCAGGTCAGATGTGTAAAAAGTAGCCAGACCACCGTCCCTGCCATTACACTGTACAGCAGGTTGCAGAACCAGTACTCTACATCTTTCACTGTATAGTTCTTTTTTTCTCTGCTTATTTCCGTCCACAGACTGCCAGAAAGAACCGCCGGAAGCAGCAGTAATGCCGCCAGTCCTGCATTTTTCGGTAAAGTCGAGGATACCACAGTTCCCTGAAGTCCGTATTTCATCAGAAATCCGTTCACTGTACTTTCTTCGGTTTCTCCATTTCTCCTTCTGATAAACAAACGATTATAAAAAAGTTCCGTCTCGGTATCATCCGCAGAAGCCGCCCCGAAAACCAGAATTTTCTGCCCCCAGTCCGCAACTTTCCTGACAGTATAAGTACGTCCCTGAAACAGAATCTGACCACCCGGAACCTTATTGCCAAAGAGCTCCCAGGCAGTTGTACCATCAATCACGCAGCCATCCGGATCACCTTCTGTCAGAGCTGCTGCCTGCCAGTCATACCCTGCGGGATTTCCCTTAAGATACACAGTCATCGCCTGTGCCTGCCGGTTTCCTTCTTTCGCAGAAATCTCCCTCAACCCTGCATCTGCATAAAAACATACATCATAAGGCTTCTCACTTTTTCTTTCCTGCTTCAGGATATTTTCTGCTCCTTTCCTGTCAGGATAAGCTGCGGACAGAAACACCGATACTGCTGTATCATTTCTGATCTGCACATAATTATAGACTCCCAGAAAATAAATACAGAAAATAATCAGCCACACAGTCAGAGTACCGGCTTTCCTTAAAAAGGCACTCTGACTTCTGACACTCATTCCTCCAGCAGCCTGATCCGGCTGCCGCTGCTGATCTCTCTGTCACTGGAAGTCACGATTTTCTGGTCACTTGATAAATCCCCGTTCTCCAGCGCAGCAGTGGAAGAATTTTTATCTTTCACATTCACATACGTTTTTCGCGCTACCAGTACCTCACCCAGGACGGTGTTCTGTGTATCTGTCACATAAACATAGTATCTGCCATTTTCCTCATACAATGCGCTCAGCGGAACACAGACATTAAAAGGACCTGCATCCTGAGAGATTGTAAATTCCGCAGTATCTCCTATGGAAAGAGTTCCCTCCGGTACCTGTACAGAAAGAATGTACTGATTTTCATTACTGCTGTCCTCTTTCACAGACTCCACTTTCGCTCCTGTAATCTCTTTTTCATCCGCACCTTTTAAAATTACCTCTCCGCCACTCTTTATGTATTTCAGATCATCTTTGCTGACCTCTGCCTGAAACCGAAAGGTTCCTTTGGTTTCATAAAGGACAACCGCAGCTTCCGCTCCTGTCTGGCTTCCTGTCACTGCACTCAGACTCTTTATCACACCATCACAGGGTGCTTTCACTTTTCCCTTTCGTGCCAGCACTTTCTGCAACGTTTCCAGATCTTTCTGCGCAGTCTCAAGTTCCGCCTGCGTATTCTCCAGCGTGGAATCCGAAGCGTCACCGATCTGCGTATCCCGGATTGCCTGCTCTGCTGACTGAAGTTCTCTTCTGCGGCTGAGCATGGCTTCATTGACCGCCTCCTCTTTCGCCCGGATATCATCAATCAATGCCTGCTCCTGAGAATTGTCCTGCGCATTCGAATTGTCGCCGTTTCCTGATGTATTTTTATTCCCTTCGCCATCTGTGCGATCCGTATTTCCGGAATCATCGGAGTTCTCCGGATCATCTGTATTCCCGAAATCGTCTGTATTTCCCGGATCATCAAACTCGCTGGAATCACTGAACTTCTCCTCATCCGGTATCTTATCCTGTACGTCATTCTGCGCCGCATCCCGCTGTGCGTAATAATCCTGAAGCTTCTGTCTGGCTATGGCTGCCTCATTCTGTGCCGCCTGCACACTGTAATTTCCGCTGGAAACCGCACTGTTATAATTTTCCTGTGCATCTGAAAACTCATTATTTCTCTTCTGCTGATTCACAGACTCTGCACTGATCAGATCATTGATCTTCCCCTGCAGAACATCTATGGCATCCTGTTTTTCCTTTATGGTTTTTTTTAGATATTTTACAGAAAACTTCAGCAGCGCATCCCCTTTTTTCACATTCTGTCCTTCCTGCACATAAACCTGCTCCACCTTCTGTCCCTCCTGGGTAAAAACTGCCCGTTCTCTGGTTCCCATCACTTTACCTGTGCCGGTCACCTCATGCGTGATCACCTGATTCTGAGCTGTTTTTGTCTCTACCTGTGCTACATTCACCGAATCTGCCGCCCTGGACAGAAAAGTAAACAAAAGCATCAGGGCAAAAAATCCTGCCAGAATTTTTATCAGTTTTATTTTCTTCATAGATAAATCCTCTCGTTTCTGTCGCTCTATTCCTTGATTGCCGTGGATATGATTCCTTGTTCCAGATAATCCTGCCCTGCCAGAAAAACGATCACTGCCGGGATCAGAACCAGAACAGATACCGCAAATGCCTTTCCTGTCTGGGAGATATCGATCTGTGGAAGGTACAGAGACAACGGCCACAGACTTTTGGTCTTCAGAAATGCCATTGGCTGTTCGATCAGATTCCAGTATTCCAGAAATCCCAGAACCAGTGCCGAAATGATACCCGCAGAACCCAGAGGGATTCCGATTCTGATAAAAATAAGCAGCTCACCCGCCCCGTCCAGCCGCGCAGATTCCATCAGTGCCTCCGGAATACTCTCAAAGAAACGATACATGATAAAAACCGGAAACGTGGAAAAGGCCGCCGGAAGAATAATCCCCCACAGATGATCCAGAAGTTTCATCTGATCCAGAACCAGATAATTACTGAGCATCATTACCTGAAAGGGCATCATCATCAATGCCACATAGATCATAAACAGCAGATTTTTTCCCGGAAAACGATATCTGGCAAATCCCCACGCTGCCGGTACTCCCACCAGGATCTGCCCTGCCAGAACTCCGACAGTAATCTTTACGGAATTCCAGAACATCACAAAAAACTCCGGAGAATCCAGCAGGACTTTCACATAGGATCTCAGCGTCGGATAAAGCGGAAGTACTCTCCAGAATACATAACTGACTGCCTGACCGGAAGCAGATCCACTGTCTGCTGTCAGTACCGCCCCCAGAAGATCATTTAATTCCTTCTGCCCCATCAGTGATCCTGTAACTGAAAAAAATACCGGAAATACTGCCACCAGTGCAAGGAGTACAAGGAGCAGGCTTCCTATCTTCCTGATACGGAATATCTGCATAACTTTTCTCATTCTGCCCCGCCTTTCCCCCAGGCTTTCCACAATCCCAGGATCAGCAGAAAAATCACCAGTCCGGTCACCACTGCCGCAGCCGACATCTTATCCAGCGACAGGTCCCTGTACCAGTTGTTAAACAGATGCTGAAGCAGATACATTTTTTCCTGCGGATAATCACCGGCCACCAGATATGCCTCACGGAAAACCTTAAATGCATTGAGTACAGAAAGTACCACGATCGTAAAAAGGGACGGGAGCAGATTCGGGAGTGTGATCTTCGTAAAACATTTCCACTCCCCTGCCCCGTCCACTTTTGCTGCCTCGTAAAGTGCCGCCGGAATGGCAGACAATCCTGCCATCCAAAGCACTACATCATATCCAAGATTTCTCCATATATAACTGATCACCAGTACATAAAAGGAAGCACCTGTATTCATCCAGTCAGTCGTCTGAACAGATAACATATGAAGCAGGTGATTCAATAAGCCCTGATCGTCAAAAAGCAGTCTCCACAGAAGTACCACTGATGCTACAGGGATTGCCATTGGCAGAAGAAAGAAACTTTTCAGAATCTGCGTAAATCTTTTCTGCCTTGCAAGCAGGACTGCTATGATCAGAGACAATACCACCAGCAGCGGCACACACACTCCGAAGAACCGAAGTGTGTTGCCTGCTGCCAGACGAAACGCTTTGTTTGCAAATATCGTCCTGTAGTTCTCTATCCCCACAAATTCTCCATTCACTGCCCCGCAAAAAGATCTGCGGATCACATCCACATACGGGATCAGCCAGAAAATGCAGACACCTGCAAAACTCGGAAGAATAAAAGCCAGACCTTTTTCTGTATTTCTGAAAGCTGCACATCTTCTGCGATTTCGTTTCCGACTAAACAGCAAATCTGATTTTGCGTTCCGTTTCTCTGTTAAAGATAAGTGTTCTTTTAAATTAATCTTCATTCTCTTAAACTCCCTTAACTTGCAGTATTGGGTAATCAGCAGCAGACAGCCGCTTATTCAGATAAATACAGATTTACTTCCTGCATGATCTCTTTCACAGCATCATCCAGCCCCGTTTCTCCATTGAGGTATTTCTCACCGGATTCCGTTACTGCATTTCGGATGATCTGATTACTCTTTGCAGGTACAGTAAGTGTTTTTCCCAGATCCATGATGTTCTGTATTGCTTCATCTTCCGGAATGATCTCGTCCATCTCAAGCTGTTTGATATTACCATCTCCCGTATCATAAGAGGTTCCGATCGAGCCAATGGTATCTCCACTGGATTTTCCCATTTTCCAGTAAGCCATATCTTCATAAACCTTGCTGTTTACAGCCAGTCCTTCATCATTGCTTGCTCTCTGGGATTCCTCTTCAAACAGGAACTTTACGAACTTCTCTGCCGCTTCTTTTTCAGATGCCTTTGCACTGATTCCCACAATGCTCCTTGGATAGAAACAATTCTCGCTTTGTCCATTCAGAAGTCTGTAATCCAGATCCGGATCTACTTTTTTTGCAGAATCCAGATACACCAGACCCTCCGGTGAAAGCAGACCGCCTGCCGCCACTGTATTGACTTTTACAAGCAGATCCGTTATCGATCCTGCAATATTTGTATATCCGGAACGATCTGAATTCGCCCAGTCATCACCCATCTGGTAAGCTTTCTTTGTCTCTTCTATCGCATCCTTCTGAGTCTGCCAGATCCTGTTTACCTGCTCCAGATATTCTTTCAGTGCATCTTCTTTGAGGGTTCCGTCCTCGTTCATCCATGCCGGTGTACTATTGTCTATGGTTCCCTGTATCAGCCAGGACGGTGATATGGAAAAAGAGCTGAAAAATTTCAGTTTTCCATAGCTGTCTTTCTGGCTTTCCGCTGCATCAGCCTCTGTTGTCAGATCCGTAATTCCGGCGATGATATCCTTATTTCCCTCTATCATCGGAATGCCGAACTTGACAGGCATGGTATAAATGCTTCCATCCTCTTTTGTATATGCATCTTTGATATTTGGCAGGATATCTTCGTCTTTTAATACCCCGCTTAAATTCTCAGCATTCCTCTCTCTATATAGGTATCCTCTGAAATTCCATCCAGCAGCAGAACATCCGGTCCTGTTCCGGCCATGATCTCTGTATTGAGCACTTTCAGCGCATCCGTATCTGTGACGGAATCATCTCCTGACATTCCCGCCTCAATATTCACATAAATATCCGGATATTTTTTCTGGAAAAGCACTGCTGCCTGTTTTATGAAGTTACTGTCTTTCAAGGAATAAACTGTCAGCTCTGTATCCGGTGTCGTTGGGGTATCTTTGGAATATACATAGGAATAAATTCTGATATCCTCGCCTGCATTACAGCCCACATAGAAATTTCCATCGCTGTCCTGTCCCCATGCTACAGTTCCTGTATCCGGTGAACTGAGCGAATTCAAGGAACCATCGATTATCTGTTCCACTGTGCTACCTCCCAGAACATATCTGTAAACACCGGTATGATCAATATAAAAAAGGCTGTTATCCTCATCTCCCTTTAAGAACATAAGCGGAAAACTGCTGGTTGTTGTCCAGTTGACATCCTGCTCATCAGACTGGATCTGCTCTGTAAGCGCGCTGATATTGTCCAGTGGTTTTCCAGTATCCAGATCATATCCGTGAAGAGTCTGATCCTGAATGGTAAACAACATTTTTCCTGCTGTTCCGATAAAATCAACACAGATTCCTTCCTCATATCTTCTCACCAGACTTCCATCTGAAGGATTGATCTCTGCTACGCCATTGCCGGGATCTACGATAAGAACTGTCCCATTCTCTGTGAAACATACCTGAAATGTATAGGAAGACTGAATCGTATCTCCGGTATCAACTTTCTGTACATTTCCATCAGGGGAAAGATAGAAAAATTCCATTTTCAGGTTGTCATACGCAGAATCTTCTTCCCCACTGTCGGCTGTTGTCTGTGCATTTTCATTGTCCCTGTCAGGAGACAGATCTGCCCCGACAAATATACTTCCATCCGCTGCTGCAGAGACAACGCTGATATATTCTCCCAAATTCTCCTTAAGCCCCAACAGTTCCTCCAGACTTTTTCCATTCGTCCAGGTTTCTCCATTATCTGCTGAATCTGCTGCATAATAACAGTTATCTGCTGTACTGTAATAAACCATGCGCAATGCACCTGAGTCGAGTACCTTGACATCTCTCAGAAACTGGCTGTTTTCAGGTACTGTAAGATCATTTTCCAGAAAACGTCCTATTGCTTTTGCGCTCTCATCTTTTGTTTTTTTACCATCTGAATTGTCGGTATTTACATTCACAAGATCTGCTGTATCTGCATTCCCTGCCTGATTGCTGCTTCCTGTTTCTCCTTTGCTTCCGGAATTTTTTCCATCTGCACCGCCACATCCGGCAAGCAGGCTGCCAGTAAGTGCGATCACTCCGGCAACGGCGATTCCCTGTTTCCACCTTTTTATTTTTCTCATATCAGGATATACCTCCATGTTTTTATTTTCTTTCTGTCCCTCTCAGGATAAATGGATTGTAACAGGCAAATCTCTAAACTTTCTCTAATTTTCCAGCCGATATCCAATTCCCCGGACGGTTTTCAGGTTCAGTGTACTTCTGACACTTTTTAATCTTCGCCTCAGAAAATGAATATAATTATCCAGATTTCCATCCTCCACCTCACTGTCTGCTCCCCAGACACGGTTGAGGATCACCTCTCTCGGAAGTGTCTGACCGGCGTTTCGAAGCATCAGCTCCAGAAGTGCTCCTTCCCGTTTGGAAAGGGTACATTCCTTTCCGTTTCCTTCCAGTCTGCCGCTTTCGGGATCAAAAATAAGATCTCCGAGCGATAATACTGCCGTGTCCTCCCATCTTCCGGGTCTTCGAACCATACACTGTATTCTTGCCAGAAGTTCTTCGAAGGCAAACGGCTTCACCATATAGTCATCTGCGCCGCCTTTCAGTCCGGTCAGTTTATCCTGTAATTCTCCCAGTGCAGTCAGCATGATCACCGGTGTGGAAACATGATTCTTTCTGGCTTCCTGCAAAACAGTGATGCCATCCATGGACGGGAGCATCCGGTCCAGGATCACCAGATCATGGCTTCGTTCTTTCATATAATAAAGCCCTTCTTCTCCGTCATCGCAGATATCTGTCTCATAGCCTTCTTTTTCGAGCTGAAATCTCATGCTATCTGCCAGTTCCCTGTCATCCTCTATCAGTAAAATTTTCATCTGTTTTCATCCTCCTGATCTTTCATTATACATGAGTTTTCTCTAAATTGTCTCTATACTCGGTTACAGGAATTTTTTTAGAGATTATTTACAGGTTTTCATGATACAATTACCATACAATCTCATAAAGGAGTAAATATTTCATGTTTCACAGACTTCATATTCAAATGACTTTTTTCTCTGCTCTGATCATTGGCATCGTCATTTTTATTATGACAACTGCCTGTAATTTCATCGCAGAAAACAGCACAGGCCAGAATGCGTGGAATACCTTTCAGAACAACGCCATCTCCTGTATCTCTCATCTGGAAACGCAGAGTATCATCAGCAGTGACTGGATTTTGCAGGCAGAAAAAAATTATGATATTTCCATGGATATCAGAGACAACGGAAATTCTCTTTATCTGAAAAAACTACAGACGGATTCTCTGGATGAAACGATTTTCCGGAAGGCAGAAGAAATCTCTGCTGCTTCCTATGCACTTGATCTTTCCAATCCCGGTGCGGTCAGTAAACTGACAAAACGGATCTTTTTTCAGATGAAAGATTTCTATGTTTCCACTGCTCTGATCCCCAAGAGCCACGGAACCGTCAGTATGATCATCCTGTATTCCCTGGATTCTGTAAAACACAGGATTCTGTTACAGAGACTTGCATTCTCCGGCGCAGCTTTTCTGGCAATTCTGGCTCTGAGTATCTGTTCCTGGTTCTTTACCGGAAGAATGATCACTCCCCTGGAAAAAAGCAGGCAGGAACAGACCGAATTTATCGCTGCTGCCTCCCATGAGCTTCGCTCCCCTCTGGCAGTAATCCTGTCCGGAATCTCTGCCATGAAAAAGGCAGATCCGAAAGAACAGGAACATTTTCTTTCAGTCATAGAAAAAGAAGGGACGCGAATGTCCCTCCTGATAAATGATATGCTCTCTCTGTCAAATGCAGATAACCATTCCTGGAAAATGCATCCGGTTTCCTGTGAACTGGATACTTTACTTCTGGATACCTACGAAAAATATGAACCCCTGATGCAGGACCACCATATGAAATTTTTCATTGAACTTCCGGAAGAGGAAATCCCTCCCTGTCCCTGTGACCCGGAAAGGATCAGTCAGGTGCTTGGAATCCTTCTTGACAATGCCATCAGTTATGTCCCCGAAAACGGGAAAATTATTCTTTCCCTTTCACAGACCGAAACGCACTTTCTTATCCGCGTCAAAGACAACGGACCCGGTATTCCGGATTCTGCCAAGACTTCTGTTTTCCGGCGTTTTTACCGGGCAGATTCTGCCAGAAATAACAGGCAGCATTTTGGTCTGGGACTGTGTATTGCGTATGAGATCATTTCACTTCATAAAGGAACAATCTCTGTACTGGATACCCCGGGCGGTGGTTCTACTTTTCAGATTTCTCTGCCGTTAGCATAACACAGTAATTTTCTGTAACATAAAAACCGGAACGAACATACGGCCTCCCCGCATATTCGTTCCGGTTTTCTAATATTCATTCCTCTGATGGATTCATAGGTCGAGTAGGTGCACCCCTTACGGTCGTACACCCCTCACAGAATTCCGGACGTGCGGCTTTCCCGCATCCGGCTCTTTGCGAAACGAATCGTTCACATTATCATTCGTATATATTGACATATATCCGGGGTCTTACCAGTGGATAGCTGTTATCCAGCATATTTAGAAATTCTACCCAATTATAGCTTTTCTTCTGGCTTCTCCGGTTCAGACAATAGAACAGGCTTCTCATGATGTTATATCGGAATGCCGTTATACTTTCTGTATTGTCCGTAATTCCATAGTAATGGTAATAACCAGTTAGTATCTGGTTAAGTTTTGCAATAATCTCTTTTAATCTGCATGTTCTCATCTTCACTAGTGTGTTTGAAAAAGGCTTTCTGCAAGATGTGCGTCACAATTTGTGGGATATTGTGCCTAGATGAGGTTGCCGTAGTGGGCTACGGCAACCGAATTCGGGTGAAATATCCCGCAAAGTGGGGCGTGCAGATTGCGGGAATGATTTTTCAGACGTGCTATAGTACAGCGAATATTAAGTTTCTGGCTTCACACTCTTAAATGCCTCCACAATCTTTTCTCCATCCGAATAAATCGTGCAAGATACTAAATACCAAAATGTAAAACCACATCATTGTTAACATACGATTGCATCGCAAAATCTAATAGTGCCTGACAATATTGCTTACTTTCTTTCGATACTTCTTCTGAAACATTCTTCAAAAAATCTAACCACTTTATCAGTTCATCCTTTTCATACACAGAAATCCCCCATTGATTGAACTTTATATCTGGTAATAATTTGCCATGCGTATCATACAAAATTTTTTGAATTACATCATCTGGTATTTCCAAAACGGCGCTTTTTTTTATTTTCCCCCCATTTATATACTCATATATATTTTCAGAATATAAGATTTTTTTGTTTGTTGGCTGCCGGACAGCCACAAATTCATGTAATAATGACATTTGTTCGCCTTTCATTGTCTGCCATAGCTTATAATTTTACCGATGTTTTTACTTCCACAAATATCAATATACTTTCCATTTTTCTTCCAACGAGTAACATTAGAGGTACTCCCATTTACTTTTGAGCTCTTAGCCCCACTTAAATTACTCTTGAAGTTTTTCGCACTTTGTGCATATGAAACGATATTAGATGTACCAACACCAGAACCGTGTTTTCCAAAATGATAATTTAAGTGACTTTGAAATAACCGTAAAGGCATTAGATGCATTATTGTAGCAACTCATAGATGTTTGTTTACACTGACTGGTCTTTCCATTATATAGGAACAACCCTCTTAAAACCCACTGTACCATCGTTGCATTATCGCTTTTTCTGTATATTCTCCACTGCTGTCCATACTCTACTCTGCTTACTGTTGAAGCCGCCCTTGTTAAAATCGGCTCTGATTTATAATCATTAACTTCAACAGCATATTCTGTATCTATGTTGTAATCAGCCGTAGAAATTAAATTCATTGTTTCAATTCCATCTTCGGATAACTTTATGTTCTCATCCTGCATAGCAGCTTCAAAATCCGCTTCCAATGATTCGATCTCATTCTCCGATTGCATTGTTTCATCAACATTTGCAGAATATGAAGTTTCCGAAAAATCGTCTGTACTCAAACCAATCCCATCGTTTATTGCTGCTTCAAAATCCTTCTGCAGTTTTTCATCTTCCACATCTGCCGAATACTCTTTCACATGATCATCATCGTACATTGCCCCTTCATTATAAGAGTACAAATTCGTTGTTTCCTCCCCATACACATCTGCCGCATATACAGGCATTACTGTTGTTCCTATAAGGGAAATTGTTAATAAAGACAGCATGATTTTTTTCATAGTTTTACCATTCCTTTCATTAATTTTTATGGCTAAGAATCTATTCTTACTGTTATCCCCCTTTCTTAAATTTTGCCATCTATATTATTCATCGTATTTTTCATTCTTCCGTTACGCATTTTTTCAATTTTTTAATCTTTAAACAAATTTTATTAAAAAAACAAAAGGGACATAGATACTGTGATCTATTGCCCCTTTTACTTAAATTTCATAATGAATTAGTAAGTACAAACACTATTCTTTTAATTTAATTCTAAATTTTTGCCCAACAGGCTGCATTTCTGCGAAATCTACTTTAAAAATTTCACTTTCCCCGCTTCCTATTGTTCCGAAATCCATCGAATCCTTATGTTCCGCATCATACGCATATGACAAAGAAAAAATTTGCCCATCCAGCCATTCACTGTTAGAGGAAGGTATATCTTCATCATTTTGAAAAGTAAACAATTTATCGTCCTTCTTTACCAAAGAATATCTATATTTATCCCCCTGCATATCTGTGATTTCAACATAGTACTGATTTTCTTCAGGATAAAATTTATCACTTTCCAGCTTCAAACTGCTTGTAACATTGTTAATAGAAAAATCTCTGATTACAGCTTCTCCCTCACTTAAACTTATCACCTGATTTAGATTTAAATGCACTGTATTTTTCTGTAATTCTTCTTTTGAAGCAGAAAAAGCAAATGTAAATGTCTCCCCGTCCATATCCTCAATTTGTTTATGGACTACGATCCCTAATTCAATATCCGCTTTCTTTGTCAATGGTACACCTTCATCATAAATCCATTCCACAACATATTGATGTTTTTTTTCTTCCAAATTTTGTTTCTGATAAACCCTTGATGAATCACATGCATATTCTCTACCATTTATTGTAATGCTTTCCCCCACACTTATCCCAATACCATCGTATTCAGCCTCCGCATCCAGATTTACAGATACAAGCAAACTATTATTCGTCAAAATAACTTCATTCAATGTAATTGATATTCCATCTTTCTCCTGCGTGGTGTTGATAACACCGGTATAAGGCTCTAGGTCATTTGATATTTGCAGGATTTCAGCAATCATCGTGGTAAATCTACTAACAGCAGCATAAACCTGATCATGGAATGCCAGGCAAAGTCCCAACATCACAATAATTGCCAGGCAAACCGCTTTTCTCCCGATATGATATACCATGTATCTTCTCGTCTGCCTTTTCCACGGTTGCAATGCTTGGACAATATATTCATCATCTATGTTTCCGAATAATTCCAAGAAGCTATATTCATCCTTTTTCATAGACGTCCCTCCTTTTCCAATATCTTTTTCAGTTTCCTTTTATTCCGTAACAGATTTTGCTTAATTGCCCCTTCTGACATCTTATGTCTAGTGGCAATATTTTTGATGGATTCCATTACCCAATATCTCTGGACAAAAATATCTCTGTCCCTGTCAGATAAACCACCCAGAAAACGATTTATAATTTCTATCAGTTTCTCAGCTTCCATATGTTCATCTAAATTATGCATTATGGCAATATTTAAACTTTCTACATCTTCCGTTATGTCTGCAATATGCATGTCTATCCGTTTTGCCGCATGTTTTTTTCTTAACATATCAATTGCGAATCCCCTTGTAATTTTTCCTAAAAAAGCTACCAGTTTTGGCGGTCTTTTGGGTGGTATATAACGCCATGCCGCAAACCATGTGTCATTTACACACTCCTCAGAATCTTCCCTATTCATAAGAAGCTTCCATGCAATAGAATAACAAGTAGAATTATACTTCTTGTCAACCAATTGTATTGCACTTTCATCTCTACTCCAGAACAACTCTATAATATAAGTATCTTCCATACATTTTCCCCTTATTTCGTAGTTTTAAATAGCCTATGCAAATATCATATCAAAAAAGGTTCTCATAATAAACATCGTATTTCTTATGCTTTGGTTATGCTTTCTCTTCAAATTTCTGTTTCTAGTACAGCGTTTCGTAAATAACTATACCAATCGCGTAGGATGCGGATTCGAGTGTGCTGGTATAAAAACGCAGGCGTAGCGGGCTACGCTGAGGCTTTTAGACCTGTGCAATCGGATTCGCAGACAAGTGAGTGGTATAGTTATTTCGAAAACGATGTACTAGTCAATAAAATAACAAATTACATATAATCAAACTTCTTCCGAAAATACATTTTGAGTAACATGATTCCCGTATTGACAAATCCGAATAACAAGATCAAATTCACAGGTAAATATTCTCTGATTGCGTCTCCAAGCACTGATATACCTGAAAGTCTTCCCACCAAAAACATCTGTGAAATCTCATCACACATTTTTTCATATTATTTTATCCCTTCTGTGATTATCAAAGTTACAATTGCCAATATGAAAAATACAACTATAATTGCCAGAATCCTGATAATCCATGTTCTTCCACCGTATATGCTATTTTCTGTTTGAATGCGTTATCATAGGTTGGGAACACTAACCATTCACAAAATCGAATATTGGCTCTTTTGGAATATACTATAAATAGGCAAAAGCCTGACGATCAACGCGGAGCTATGCCATTATTGGAGGTGTAAAGAGTGAATGACAATCGAAAAAACTCTCTTTGGATCCATTGCCCGATTTGCGGAGGAAAAACGAGAACAAAAGTATATGACGATACTGTTCTCGTAAAGTTTCCGCTGTACTGTCCGAAGTATAAGAAAGAAATAAAGATAGATGTAATACAACTAAAAATGGTGTTAAGCAAATAAGCGATTTTATCCTACAATCTTCCAGTTATCGTCCTTATGAAACACAAGCTCATACTGTGAGATTTCTGATTTCTGCAATAAATCCTCAACACCGCCACAATAGAGAATCAACTCTTTATAAGCCTGCTGAACTTCTGGCGATAAATTCATATAAGCAAAGTACAGCTTGTTTAATCGCCTGACAGAAGTTGTCCTTACAATATCGCCAGCAAAAGGAAGTTTCTCTTCCATCGTAATTCAGTCCTTTCTTTTTAATTTTGAGTATGAAAAAAGCAGTCGATCATAAATGAAAGACTGCTTTAAATCATATCCTTTACTACCACATTTACAGGCACTTTCCCGGCATATTCTTGTTCCAGTTCCTCTGCCAAATATGCATCGCTCATGCAGTGCATATCAGAAACACCGTCACGAATCAGCTGATAAACCTGGGAATGATAAAAGAAATCCAATGCCGCATCCAGTGAGAGCCCCTGCTGTTTAGCAAAGCATTCAATAACACGGCTATATTTTTTCTGAAGCAAAATCGGATTCGCTGTCATAATGTTTCACTCCCTTCAAAATGCAATAAAGACAATGCTTTTTCTGTGCGGAAACTTATTTGCAGATTCGGCTTTTCATAACGCAGGCGATTGATAGCTTCCGTCTTATCAATCAGCCCGTCAAAGAACAGCTCCACAGTATTGAACACCTTATCATTGGCAACACCACCCACAACCAGGTCGTAATCGGTCGAATCTTTCCCGCTGCGGCAGTTCAAAATAAAATCCAGCCATTCTTCGGAATAAGAATCGAATTTCAGCATTTTCAGTTCAGATTCCCGGCTTTCATCGTATTCATACCGGGAAATAATACCGTCTTTCCCACGACGTTTGAACTTGCCGCACCACTTTGCAGCCTGTTCATATAGCGGCGTGGCATAAAAGCCACGCCCGAAATCCACATTGGGGCGGGAATGAGCTAAATCTGGCTTAGCAATCTCTAAAAAAGAACCATGATAGAGAATCATACTTCTACACCCCTTTCTTTCATCACGTCAAGGAGGTCATCAACAATATATTCCCTGCTCTGGGTATGCAACATTTCATATTCTGGCACAATGTAGCCGTTCAAAATATTACTCTGTTCGGTAAATGCCTGATAAACACGCTCTGCATTCACACCCAGCTTTGCCGCTACATTTTCAATGCAAAAAACAGCAAACTCCAGCTCACTGGAATTTTTGATTTTTTCATCTGTCATAATCTACAAGCCCTCCTTCGGAATCACTGTTCTCCATTTGAATACTTTTCTCCGTGATATGTAAAAGTTTCACCTCGATCTTATTTGCTTGAAATATCTGTTCATATGGCATTTATCATCATATCACAAAAATGTGTTTCAAACAATCTAACGTCATAATTTATTTCTATAAATGCGTTATGTAATACACCAGTTTACAACTTTATAAATGGTAGACTTGCTGACAAACCAACTGTTTTAAAGCCCTTGTCATAGCATTTGATTTTATGTGTGTTTCGATATTTTTCACGAAAGTGGCAAAAAATATCTGACTGCGAATACCCTGACTTAATTCAAAACGAAACTCCTGTACACTCTTGGTGCGGTACTCAGAAAAATGCTCGTTCTGATAAGGCAGAATCTTCATAGCACAGTAACTGATGTTAATCAGGTTAACCAGCATCTCCATCCCTTTGCAGCTTCGCACCATATAGCTGCAAAAAGACCAGAATGTTTTCTGCTCATAGTAGCTCGTTTCAATATTCCAGCGAAACGAGTATAGAAAGAGTGGAATGTATTTCATCCGGTCACTGCCTGTCTGGTTCAGTGGTGCTTTCTCCTGCCATGCACAGAAAATCTGCAGATCTTCTGGAAAAACAGTGCTGAAGAACAGCCGTTTTGTGCCATGCTCTTTTTCAGCGGCAGTGACATACGCAAGGACTTCACGGGTACCAAAGATCCTGGTCAGAACCCGGCGTACACCGGTATAATAATCTCCAATCTTTTCATTGGAAAAAGTAAAATCTGTCTCAACAGAAAGGCGTTTGCCATGTTTAGCAGGATGTCCCCTGTGTCCAGTGCGCGCAGGCTCAAGATCATACATGACAGAGTCAGTCCTTGCATTACCAATCAGATCCAGGTTTGGATATTCATCAATGACAGATACCAGGTTCTGTTTTGTATACCAGCTGTCGCAAAGAATAATGACATGTTCTTTGCCGTGAAATTCTGGCATAACCTGCCGGATCATGGATGCGGCCAATTCCAGTTTTGATTCTTTTTTCTGCCACATACGATAACCGAGAGGAACAGAAAGGTACGATACCTTATCGTGATTCCAGACGGGCACGCAGAGCATGACGCTCACAAAGCAATGTCCATTCAAATAGTTGGAACCATTGTGTGCAGCATGGTCAAACAGTTTTGAAACGTTTTCAAACTTTGTGCCAAATTTAGATACCATTGTATCATCAACACACAGAAATACCGGCTGCGTCTGTAATGAATTCGGTATCAGCTTCAAAGCAATCCGGGCAGTGGTATTCATAAATCTGGAATAATCAACTTTTGCATAGGAACATGCATAATAAAATACATTCAGTGATTTTTCTGTTACCCCGGATAAAAAATGCTGATAAAGAAAACGGATGGAATGCGCGGATTCCAAAGCCAGTATGGATAATATCAACAGAAACAGGGTATCTGCTGTTGGAACAGAAAAAGTTTCAAAATAAATCAAAAAATATTGATGAAGTCTACCAATCAGTGTTTTTTCGTTGTATAATGTTTTTGTTGTACAGGGTCACTTTCCTTTGTAATGTTTTTTGCCAAATTCATTATACATCAGAAAGTCCTGTACGATATTTTTTTATGAAAAAGTTGTAAAGTGGTGTAATCTTTAAACAACTTTTATTAAAAAAACAAAAGGGACATAGATACTGTGATCCATTGCCCCTTTTACTTAAATTTCATAATGAATTAGTACGTACAAACATTATTCTCTTAATTTTACATAAATCTACAACAAATTGAGCCTGTTGTTGTTTTAGATAGGATTTGACAAAAGGTTTCATAAAGAATTTTTTCGCTGTTACATACTATGTAAAATTAATCTCCGTTTCATTATCTTTGGAAGTAAAAATACCAATCCAGTGTCCTTTCATGTGCCTGTTTTACTCAAAACACTACGCCATGTGTAATTTTTAACCTCTGTAACAACTTTCCATACGCTATGAACATCACAAGGAATACTGGCTTTAATATTTGAAGTTGCCATTTTTAACAGCTACGTAAATTTCTATTGCTGATATGGTTACATTCCAACGATCTTTCTAACAGTATTCGCTGTTCTTATCGTCAATTTACTGCTGAGGTTTACGCTTGCTGTCTTAGACCACCAGTTTGTTTTTTGATGGTCTTTCCGGCTGAAAGACCAGAATACAGTTTCTTTGTATTCCTTTATCTTTTCTAATCCCTCTTTTGGCTCTCCGATTTCGCTATATACATCTTTGAATGTAGCGGGCGGCATGATGAAGATTAAATTGTCATAAATCTCCTTACTTTCATCTCCCCACCAGTCGGGTGCATGATATAAAATGTCCTCAAGTTCTTCCTTTGAGATGACAAAAACAGGAATATCTAAACTAAACTGATTTTTAATCATTTCCTCAATTCGGCTTATAATCTTGATTGTATCGGCTTCATCACTTGAAAAAATCACATTACCGCTGTTTAGATAGGTCTTGACCTCTGTATAATTAAGTCTTTCAAATCCTTGTTTTAATTCTTCCATTGGCATTTTGTTTTTCCCGCTTATATTGATACCTCGTAAAAATGCAATATATCTCATCATATATGCTAACACCTCCGCACAAACTCCGTTTTTGATGTCCTTATTTTACCATACCTCGCCTGTGTTTCCTATCCCTATTAAACAAGGGCAATAGCTTTTTGCTGATTGCCCCTGTTTATATTGTCGTTTCTGAAAGCCGCCGTTTCTGCGCCCTTTGAGCCTCTGCTATTTGGATGGTAGAGGTCTGTTATAGCTTGGCATTCTGAATATTTTTTTTAGCTTCTGCTTATCTTCGAGGCTTCTCAAATAGCCGTAGGAAATGTTTGGGGAAATACGCTTGCCGTCCTGCATACGGGATTTGAACACTGCCTGTATCTTGCGGATTGCGTCCCTTGCATTCCACTCATTCATAATGTTTAGGAACGAGGTAAAATCGCTGTCCTGTTGGTTTGCACTGTCTATGCCGTTGTTGATATCGATAAGCCGCACGCTCTTTTCTTTGAACATGACTTCGGTATAAAAACTGACTTTCAGATAATCATGCCCCAAGCGGTTCATATCCTTTACGATAACTGCGCTTACATTTCCGACTTTAACCTCCGCAATCATGGATTGGAAGCCCTCACATTCAAAGGTTGTTCCGTTTACTATCGCACGAACGAAGAAAATTGAATAAGTTAGTGAATAGAGCAAAGCGAGGATACATGACAAAGGTAATCGCAGGTAAATGAGGTAACGGTGATGGCTGTAAAAAGAAACGTATTGCTGCCGGATGTGATTACAGTGTTGTGCAGAAAGGGGTAAACAGACTTCTGGAATCATAGAGGTTTTCTTATTTGTAGTGATATCCAACAATCAAATTGAAAGGAAGTTAATCGTTTTACGCCGTATTTACATTTATTTTTCAATACATTGCTAGATGCAATATTTAAAGAATGATAGAATCATAAGTGCTGAATTATTAAACAATATGTAGAAAAGGTGGTACTTATGAAATTGAAAAAAATAGGAATTCTTATCATGACATTAGCATTATCTTTAGGAAGTGCAACAATCTATGCTTCCTATGCTTCAAACGAGGAATCAAATTTAATGGAAGAATCGGTTAAAGATGACAATAATCAGGTTACTATGGAAGGGCAAACACTGGGATTAGCTGAAGTAGAAAATGCAAGACAGTTAGGTGGATATTATACGGAGGATGGAAGAAGAATCAAATCCAATATGCTGTTACGTTCTGCAAAACTGGTAAAAGCAACCGATGAAGATATCAAAAAGCTTACGCAGGATTATAACCTTGGAACTATCGTGGACTTTAGAACCACCGATGAAATTGCAGATGCACCGGATCCTGAGATTAAAGGTGTAAAAAACGAGCAGATTCGTGTGTTAGATGAAGATAATGCAAATGATAGTAATAGTGCAGCTATGACTCAGATTTATGGAAAAGATCCAGTGAGTGGGTTGATAGAAATGGTTAAAAATGGCACGTTAAGTGATGATATGTATGTTACTACTATAAAAAGTGAAACAGCACAGAAAGGGTTTTCTGAATTTTTTAAAGTGTTATTAAATAATGAGGAAGAAAAAGCTGTATTATGGCATTGTACAGGAGGAAAAGATCGAGCTGGCACTGCCGCAGTTCTTGTTTTGTCTGCGTTGGGAGTTGATGAGAAAACTATCTTAGATGATTTTGCTCTTACAAATGAATTTTATAAGGGGAAAATTGAATATATGGGAAATGAAGCTGCCAAACAAACGGATGACCAAACTATTATTGAAGGTGTAAAAACTTTAAGTGGCGTGTCCAGGAGCTTTATGGAAAAAATGATAAATACTCTTAATGAAGAGTATGGTTCTGTCCAGAATTATATTGTTGAAGAACTTGGAATTACTCAAGACGAAATTATAAAATTGCAGAATATGTATCTTAAATAGATGCAACAGATTAAAAAGTCACTGTAGATCATTACGGTTTACAGTGACTTTTTTGTCGTGGTAGATTATTTGCGAAGAATTAAAGGTGTTTAGAGTTTAGAGTATACTCTAAATGGACGTTGAAGAGTATAGAAAAAATGTTAAAATAAAATCATATTTTGATTTATGGAGAAAATGTAACTTACATTATAAGTTTAAATGAACAAATGGAGAGAGAATGGGAAAAGGTAAAATATTGCTTACGTACGTGTATCAACGATTGAACGGATGAATCCAGACAAAAAGAAGCATTAAAAAATTATGATATAGACAAATGGTTTATTGAAAAAGTTTCTGGAAAAGATATTAAACGTCCAAAACTTCGGGAAATGTTGGAATACATCCGCGAGGATGCTACAGTCTATGTAATCGGGATATAACCTCTTGTCTGCTGTTTAAAATGCTTTTTATCATTTCTCCGTATCCTGTTTCCAGTTATAAGCGTCATCATCTGCAATCAGAAATTTTCCAAAATACTCCTGCTTATAATAGGCTGGCTTCGGAATCTTCTCTTGATAAAGGACTTTCCCAATTTTATTATTCCCATAGCCTTTCAAAGCAAGCTGAAAAATATAGCGGACAGTCGGCGCTGTCTCTTCATCCGCAATCAGATGGTTCTTGTCTGCCGGGTCTTTTTTGTAACCGAACGGCGCATGGACTCCCATGAATTTCCCCTGACAGGCACGGATATACTTGCCGGATTTTACCTTTTTGGATATATCCCGTGAATAAAATTCATTCAGGATGTTCTTGAACGGGGTAATATCCATCTCTCCGCTGTTCGCCGAATCCACACCGTCATTGATAGCGATATATCGCACATGGTGGTTTGGGAAAAATACTTCGATATATGCCCCGCTCTCCAGATAGTTTCTGCCAAGCCTTGATAAATCTTTGGTTATGACACAATCTACATGCCCCGCTTCGATATCCGCAATCATTTGTTGAAAAGATGGCCGGTTAAAATTCGTACCGGAGTATCCGTCATCCATGTAAAATTTATAGCTGTGGATACCCATTTTCTCCGCTTTCCGTTTAAGGATTGCTTTCTGGCTTCCGATACTCATGCTCTCCCCGACGTTCCCATCGTCCATTGACAATCTCGCATAAAGTGCTGTCCATATTTCTTTATTTTCTGTATTCTGCATATTGGCCTCCTATATTTACTCAATATCCAGAGACAGAAATACGCTGACTTTATTATAGCCTTTTCCGTCTCTGGCATCAACCGTCAATTCATCTTTTCAGACAGCTTTCTTCTCCGTCTCCATATTGCCCCTTAATCTTTTCTCCACATTCCTGCGGGCAGCTTCTTCGCTCACAACCGTTAATAATCCTTCCATGCTTTCCGTACCGGAATATACATGCTCCACCACATAACGGATCGGCGTATTCTTTCTCCCCCTTTTCTTTCTCTGCATAGATTCCCTCCCTTCGTTCAATATTTTTTCAGTTTTCTCCACTCCCCTGTTATGTTTCCTTTCATCTTTTGTGCAGTTCCTATTTTTATCATGGGACTGTTATCTGTCATGCTCCGCCTTCTTATCTGGGTACAGTTTCCCGGAAACTACCGCCGCATGGCTGCGGATTTTGATTTCCCCACGCTTTTCACTTTCTACGGCGTTGCGGTATCTCCTGTCTGAAAGGAAGAAGCGGTATCTTTCCCCTTTAAAACCTACGGGGCTGTCATTATTCAGCACATCTAGAACGATCATATGTCTTGTGTCTGGCTGGAACCGCTCCCTTCCTGACAGGTCATGCCCCTGTAAGACCGGCTGTTTTAACCGTTCCTTTGCTTCATTCAGTCTCCGTAAGACAGAACTTCTTCCCTGTCCTATGAAATACGCCTTATTGTCCGCTATGAACCGGCTACATTCCGGTTCTGGAAGTTTTTCCAGTTTATCTGCAGCATTCCTTATGATGATCCTCGTCAGGTCGTCTCTGGCTGCTGACTGCCCGTCCCTCATGGCTTTCACTGTGTCCTCTTTTGTCGTTGCTTCATACTTGTAAATCATCTCCAGTTCACTTTTTGTAAATCGCATAAATCCCTCCTTGCTATTTTCATAATGCCTGATCAGGGGAAGCTGTTTTTTGCTTCCTACTATATAAGCCGATTGGGGACTGCTGGTGGGAAAGGAAATTGGATTATTTTTAGAATTTTTTATCTTCCGTGATGTAAAGCAAACACGCTGCGACTATTTTTAATAGGAGCCAATCTGCATATTTGGAAAATGTGCAGGAACCGAGGGCATGGGGAGCGGATTCCCCATCAAGTTTGTCAGAGTAACCCAAAACCACAAAGTGGGTTTTGAGTTACTCTGGCGAATCTTGCCCCTTCAGCTATCCCTCTGTCCAATACTGCAAATTTTTTCAATCACTACATTTACCACTAGCGTGCTTATCCGCTTATTACGGAAAAAGAAAAGCGGTGAATCTATTTTTAGTTAGATTCACCACTTTTGTTATTACCATTACAACTATGATGCTGCTTTCTTATCGTAATACTGTACCATAAGCTGTACAGATTTTTCATTTACATTAAACTCCTTTGAAATTTCCTCTATGGATTGTTTCTCTATACAATAATTCTGATATACAAGTGCCGCCACAACTGTGCAATCAATGCTCCTAACAGTTTCTTCATCAGGTCTGTATATTCCTTAACATCTGGATTTATTTCTGCTTCAGATTCCTGTAACACCTTAAAAAGTTCTGTTTCATCGTAACAATTCAGACAAGCTGACCTGTTACATGCAAAATCCATTATAAATCGCCTACAAATCAATGGATAGGCGAAACTTTAGAACGTATTATAATTATTTCAAGATGTTGGGGTCAAAAAGTCTCTAGCAAATTAATCAGCATCATTTCAATATATAAATATAAAAGGAACGACATAATCAGTCGCTCCAACTTGCACATTTATTTCTATTTCTCGTCAATACTCTACTACGGAAATTTTACTGTTCAAATCAAATTACGCTTATCTCTATTACGAGTTATTTTTTTTACGATTCCAATACCTAGAATACAAATAATATAACTGCACCAAAATACAACAAAAACATAATTACATATTAACTCTTTAAATATCCATTTTGTATTTAACAAATTTGAAAAAAGAAAACTAATTAGTACTTGAATAATTAAAATCAAAAAGATACGCATAATTTCTTGTTTTGCTTTCTTCATTTCTTAGTGCCCCCAACGCTTACTAAATGACCAAGAACCAACATATTGTGTACGTTTGGAATTCAAATAATATTTGTTTTCATATCTTGTATAAATCTTTCCTGTACTTTTTGTTTTGTAAACCTTGCTTGTTACATAATAGTTATCATTGACTAACTATATGTTATCACTCCCTTCTTCAAATGTCAATAATTGAAAATGATTATTTTTATCAAAAAATAATCAACCAACAACAATCTTCTAGTATTTAGTGTCTGATCATTAAGTTTGAATCTTTAAATTTATGCACTATAAGTATCATTTTAACTTAAAATTTGGCGTATAAACTTATATTTAAGACGATGCAACCTAAAGATTTCTTAGCTTTTGCTGTTTTCAATTTAGGAAACTGTAAAGGAAATGAGAAAATATGCCGAAACATTTCCAGAAAACTTTCGTTATATGCACGCTTAATGTCTTATAAATCAATGAATTTTAGTAAATGAGCAAACACTATTTAAAGTGCTATCTCTAAATTAATCGAATTTAATAACTAAATGAAATCTACATGGAATTAAAAAACATCTCTTTTGCTACATATCTTTTTTAGCGTATTTCTTTCTGGATGTTCTTCTGCACCCCTAATACTGGAGCTATCTCCATATAGTGCTTCAGGAACTTCTTGTTCATATTCATCACTTCCTTTCAGAGCAAAGAAAAAGACGTGGGCCACATTTCTATGACTCACGCCTTACTTTGCATTTATTCATTTTTAATATTGTTCTAAAAATTCCTTCATTGTGAGAATCTCTGGTGTTTCGACATCCAACACCAAAAAGTCTTTATCCCCGGTCAGAAATACATCTATGCCTTCCATAATTGCTGTTGCAAGTATTGGGGAATCTTTTACATCCCTCATTTCCGGGAACTCGTTCAAATCCAGTTCTTTCGGTGTATAAACCAGTTCAAATGGTAATTCCATGAAAAATCGGTCAAGGAATTTTCTCTTTGCCGGAAATTTACGTTCCGTTACAAGCCGTAGTTCTTCGATCACATAATCACAGACTACTATCTGATGGCTTTCTGTTAATCTTCTTGCCAGTTCTCTGGTCTGTGCAGAAGGAAAGAAGATCATGGAAATAAAGATGTTGGTATCAAGCATTATCCGCAAATCAACGCCCCCTTACTTCCTTCCGGATTTCTTTCATATACTCCTGCATATCTTCTTCTGTTTCAAATCCTGCCTTTTGCGCTTCACCCGCAAAGGCATCCTCTGCACGTTTAAATGCAAGCATAGCAGAGTTTTCAAAATAAAATCTTCCATTTTCTTCAAGAATGACAATTTTATCGCCAGTTCTCAATTTTAACTTGTTCCTTACAGATACCGGAATTGTAATCTGCCCTTTGCTGGAAATTTTTGCTATTTCCATAATCATCATCCTTTCATTGATTGCTTTGTTTTCTTTGTTTTCTTTACTTTCTTTACATTTTTATTATACGCAATCAACGCAAAAATATCAATTCGATTTTAAATATAAATCAATTCCTTCAAAATAATTTCTTCTGCTATCGCTCTGTGCTGATTAGCAGCTCTTACCCATGCCATCTGATCTTTCTCTTTATCAGGCAGAGGCTCTTTTTTCTCTAACTGTTTCAGAATAATTTCTTCTCGCTCTCTGGCTGCCTTATCCACTTCCAGTAGATGCTCACCAATCGTATCCTGTAAAAGCATCACCTGGTACAGGGAATTGCGGTGGTTCTTCAGATTTTATGGAGTCTCGGGCAAAATGTGGAGTCTGCTGTTTATGGACATCTTGGCACATCAAGCCTTGCAGCCTATACACTTACCGGTCCGATACAAGGGCTTATGGTAGGGGCACTTAGTGGATTGTCTGCGGCTGCCGGTGTGATGGTCGGCAAAAAACTTGGCAGGAAAGAATATGATGAGGCTTACACAGAATCAAAGAAGATTATGTATGCAGGCTTATTTGGTGCGGTAACGGTATCGGCTTTACTCATTCTTTTGGCTGGAGTATATACCGGATTATATTGTGTTGATGACAGCGTAAAAGATCTTGGAAAGACACTGCTTATCGTATTTGCCTTGTATGCTCCTGTCAAGGTGGAAAATATGATAGTTGGCGGAGGCATTATAAGAAGTGGCGGTAACACCAAAATCATTATGATCATTGATATTGTTGGCACATGGTGTATCGGAATTCCACTGTGTCTGCTTGCAGCATATGTATTCAAGTGGGGAATTGTTGGTGTATATGCATTGCTTACCACGGAAGAATTATTCAGGCTTGCTGTATCATTAATTGTCTTTAAAAGGCGTAAATGGATAATTAGTTTATGCTAAAAAAGCACTGTAAACCCAATAATCCAACGGTTTTCAGTGCTTTTTGATATTCCCCAACTGTGGCTTATTTCTCAGCGCGCCAGTTTCCAGCTTACCGCCTGCTGCCTTGCATCCACAAATCTCTTATAGATACCTTCCTGCTTCATTAGCTGCTCATGTGTTCCCTGCTGCACAATTTTTCCTTTGTCAACAACCACAATCTGGTCTGCATGTCTGACTGTTTTTAGTCTGTGGGCAATCATAATAATCGTTTTTTCCTTTGTAAGTGCATCTACTGCATCCATCAGCTCCTTTTCATTCTCCGGATCAACATTGGCCGTTGCCTCATCTAATATAACTATCGGTGCATCCTTCATGATCGCTCTGGCTATGGAAATACGCTGCTTCTCGCCACCGGAAAGTGTAGCTCCTCCCTCTCCAATCACTGTATCATATCCATCAGGAAGTTTGCTGATGAAATCATGACAGCACGCTTTCTTTGCCGCTTCCACCACTTCCTCATGACTTGCATCCTGACGTCCGAATTTAATATTATTCTCAATGGTATCTGCAAACAAATACACAGACTGAAATACAAATGAAAAATTACTCATCAGACTGTTCATGCTGTAGTCCTTTACATTCACGCCTCCAAGCGTCACTTCCCCGGAATCCACATCCCAAAACCTGGCGATCAGATTGCAAAGTGTTGATTTTCCTCCACCAGATGGTCCAACAATTGCTGTCGTCGTTTTCTGTGGGACAGAGAGCGATATATCGTCAATGATCTTCCGTTTGTCATAGGAAAACGTAACATTAGAAAGTCTGATGTCGTAATTCTCCGGCTGAATCTCTTTGCCGTCGATATCCATGGTGTCCAGCTCCAGTATTGCATTTGCTTTATCTACACATACACTTACCACATGTAAAAGGGATGAATAATTTCCTGCGCATTCCAGGCTGGAATAAAGCATAAATGCCGAGATTGTCATACCGATCGCATAGACCGCGCTCATGGTTCCATTGATATAAAAATATGCGCTGCCTGCTACGATCACAGCACCTGTGATTTTTGTTATCACGCTTTGCAGAAAATGATAGGGAACAAACAACATCTCCATCTTTGTATTGACCTTTTCGCATGCTTCATTTGCATCGTTTAATCTTTTTGCCTGTTTTCCAAGCAGGTTGTATGACTTCACCTCTGATATTCCCTGCAGATACTCCATGATCTGGTTTACAAGCTCCGTATCGCATACCACTTTTTGCTCTGAATCTTTTTTACCCGCATTCTGCATCACAGAATTGACCCCAAAGAAAATAAGTACTCCTGCTGCAGCTATCAGTCCGATTCTCCAGTCAAAAATTAACAGCATAAGAATGATCATTGATGTTTCCAGAATTCCCTGCATGGTCAGCATGACCACTCTCGCAGCCACATCGCCAAGTATTTCCATTGTATTGGTCGTAACAGAAGAAATTTCCCCGATACTGTTGGAATTAAAATATCCCATCGGAAGATAGCGCAGATGCTCTGCAATCTTGATTCTCATAAAAGCACTTGCATTATATCCGCCTTCTGTCTGAAGCACTGTAGAGTATCTTTTACAAATAACATCAACTACGATTGCAATGACCATAATCGCAACGGAGCCTCCAATATATTTTCCTGTCGGTTTTCCACTCAGCAAACCGATCAATATGTACATAATGGCCGGAATCTTCATTGCTGAAGCAAGAGCCTCTATGAGTCCGATCACCATCGACAGTTTAAATTTATTACCATTTTCCCTGCCTGAAAAACGAAAGAATTTTGCCAGAATCCCAAACATATCATTCTCCCTCCTTCACAGTATCTTTTACAGAAATATGGGTATTCCACATTTCCTTATAAAGCGGGCATGACACCAGAAGTTCCTCATGTGTGCCATGTGCTGTTACATTTCCATCATTTACAACAAAGATCTGGTCACTGTCCTTAACAGTAGAAAGTCTGTGTGCTATTACGATCAGGGTCTTCCCTGCTACCAGTTTTGCGATAGAATTCTGCAGAATCGCCTCGTTTTCAGGATCTGTGTAGGCAGTTGCCTCATCAAGGATCACGATCGGAGCATCCTTTAACATTGCTCTTGCAATGGAGATACGCTGCCTCTCGCCACCTGACAGATGTCCTCCTGCACCTCCTACAACCGTATCAAATCCATTCTCCAACTGCATGATAAATTCATAGCATCCACTTTTCTTTGTCACCTCGATGATCTGTTCATCTGTAGTATCTGGATTTCCCTGTCTGATATTTTCACGGACTGTTTCATTAAACAGATAATTGTCCTGTGCAACATATGCAATTTTCCGGTTAAAATCTGCAAATGCCAGTTCTTTGACATCAACTCCGCCGATTTTGATGCTTCCGGAATCCACATCCCACAGGGACGCAATCAGCTTTGCGATGGTCGACTTGCCGCTTCCGGAAGGTCCTACGATTGCATTTACCGTTCCTGCTTTCAGCTCCATAGTTACTCCGTGCAGGATTTCTTTGTCGTGATAACCAAATCTGACATCTTCAAGAGTAACGGAGTTATCTTTTGGAACACTTTTACTTTTCTCTGGACGTTCAAGCTCCGGCTGTTCCAGAATTCCTGCCACTTCACCAACAATCACTCCGATCTTGCCAAGATCATCTGTATAGGAACCCACTGTGATCAACGGTCCAACGATTCCAAGTGATAAAATAATGCAGATGACAAAATCTGAAATCGCAAGTGTTCCATTGGCTACATAATGTGTCCCAAACGGCAATACCGTAAGAAGCGTATAAGGTGTGACCACCATCATCAGTCCATGAAAGATCGAGCACCGTTTCATCCAGGAAATAAAGGAATCTGCATAAGCCATAGCCGCCTTTGTAAATTTTGCATAAGAACTTTCTGTCTTTCCAAATGCCTTGATCACTTCGATTCCGTCAATATATTCCACTGCCGCATCATTCAGATCTTTTGTTGTCTGAACCGTTCTCTCGAAGCTTGGTTTATAATCCAGCATCATTCCAAAATAGGAAAGAAATCCCACTATAACCGGCACCAATGACCAGAGTGCCAGTCTCCAGTCTGTCAGGAAGAAATAGATCAAAATCACAATCGGTGCCAGCAGATTGGACGTGAATTCCGGGACAATATGCGCCAGTGTTGTCTCGATACTGTCGATTCTTTCCACCATAATATTTTTAAATGTACCGGAAGGTGTGTCTTTCACATAGCCAAGAGGTACCCGCGCCAGCTTGTCACAGCAGGATTTTCTTATATTTGCAAGTACTGCAAACGTTGCTTTATGTGACAATGCTGTCGAAAGTGAATGAAGCAGTTCTGCAATGATAAACGATAATGCAATCAGAACCGCTTTTGCAAGATATATTTCAAACTCCTTTTCACCATTTAAAAACAGCTTTACTACATCTGCAATAATAAAATACGGCAAAATCTTAAAAATCACATTTCCTATTGCAAGTAACACACTCCACACATAGGCAATTCTTTTTTGTCCGGCCCACGTCAGGATCCAGCTGACTGCCGACTTCTTTTTTTCTTTCACATCTCTTCACTCCTTACGTTCGTTTTATTGTTTCGTTTTATTGTTTTACCTTCTGTTAGTTCGCGCTAACCAACATATAATAAAATAGGTGGTTTACTGGCATCAACCACCTGATATTATTATCCTGTCTGAACTTTATTCAGAAATCCAGAACCTGCAACACACATAACCTATTCAGAATTCCTGCATCAGTTATACTGGAAATTCAATATTCCACAATCGTTCCCAGCCACCTGTATTAAATTCTTTCAGTTGATGTACATTTTTCTTTGCAGTCTCCCTGTCTATATCATGCTCAATGATCTGAAATACTGATGAAAAAAATCCCGTATAGATCATATGCATAAGGCTTTCCTCTACAACCGGTATTTTTACACCGGCTTCCTTCATTTTTTCCATATATTTCAGGCTGGACTTCATTTCCCGCTCCACCATATTGTGTATGAATAATTCAAATTTTCCACTGTCTCCGCATTTCAACAATAATCTGAAATTATCATAATGATCATAGATATAATCAACCATCTGCTCCATCCCATCACTGGATGTATCCGACATATTCCTTGTCTGATCACTGGCAGAAAGCTTTTCAAACTCCTCAACGATCTGGTCATAAATCTGATAAATATGTTCCATATAAGAATCCGTCAGTGCATCAAAAAGTGCCTCTTTCGTTGGATAATATTTGTAAAATGCGCCAGTAGTAAGCCCTGCATCTTTTACAATGCTTCTTAAAGATGCTCCGGTCAGACCATCTTTCAGGAAATGTTTTCTGGCTGTATCTAATATATTTTTTTGTGTATCTTCTGCTTTCGTCGACATTTTTTTCGTATCCTCTAAACTTCTTCTCAAAAATATAACAGTGCTATATAGCACTGTTATATTTTAACTCATTACAGGAATTTGTCAAGTCTTAGTGTTTCAATTTTTTATTTTCCGCGTGTATTCAGTTTCCACTCCGCAGATGCTTTCTGCAGTTTTACAAGTCTGTTCTATTCAGACAGATTTTCTTTGCAGAAAAGTTCTATACAGTTCTCAACCATTGTCTGATCATAGTCTGTTGAAATACCTGAGCCAAGCCAGTATTTGCATGCTTCTTCAGATATTGTTCAACCATCCGGTCTAATACAATTGTTCTCGCAATCACACCATAAGTCATAGCGTTATCTTTATCCGCTTTGGAAAAGTCATAATCAAGCTTTTTCACAAGTTCTACTGCAATTTCGTCATTTATTTTAGCATTTTTCTTTCTTGTTTCTTTTGCTCTTGCATACAAGGTCTGTACCATCGTTTCCGGCACACCTGTCACATTCACTTTTTCTTTCATTGTCTGTCGCCTTCCACTGCTTTTTTTACTTCTTTCACCCATTCTGCACTATGGCAGCAAAACAGTTCTTCATGCTGCATGTTATGTCTTCGGATATCCGGATTTTTGAAATAAGTACAATATCTCTTTTCGTATTTTTCACCCATCTTTGTTGCATAAAACACGTGAATTGTTGTTCCCGGTACATCAATTCCATGCTGGACTTTCGTAACCAGATCCGAATAGAACTGATTATAAATACTCTGTTTTGTAATCCACGGACTTCCTCCTTTACCGATTCCAAACATATTTAAAAATCCATTATATAATTCTTTCTTAGCCCCGTCTGTCTTGTTAAGCTTTTTCTGCATAAATTTCGGAAGAGCACCTGTATGTACCATTTTATACATGAAAGGCACTACCATGGATGCCTGAATTTTTGCCACAAGATTACCTGCTTCATCCATATCACTGCTCCCAATGATACCATGATCTATATGGATTCTTTTCCGCTGAATCAGAAGGGATACAAAACTTCCTCCAAGGGAACACCCATACGCTGCTTTAATTCTCCCACCATACTTTGTTCTGATTTCCTGCTCAATTTTTTCACATTCATCTTCCATCGAATAAAATTCTGTTTTCTCGTTTGGATCAAATCCATCATAAGAAACTGCTACCGTATAAAAATAAGAATGTAACCCATCCAGTACATGATCAAAGCTACTATACAGGCAACAGGTACCGGGAAATAAAAATATCACAGGTTTACGATTGTCTCCACTTTCATAAAATTTCATAGCTAGTCTCCTTCAGACTTTTCTGACAACACAATGCATCCTCATACCTTTGCGGATTTCAAATTTTTCTACTTTTAATCCTACTTTTCTGCAGCATTTCATGACCACATCTCTTGTTGGAACCCGAACATCTCCATGTCCGCATATATTTGCCAGAGGCATTTCCAATGTATTCATCAGCCATACCAATACTTTATTGTCACTGGTCACATCCCGCAGGATCAATCTTCCATTTGGGCGAAGACATCTTTTTACACTGTCAAAAAATGCCTGTGGATCCGGATAATGATGAAAACTCATAGAACAAATAATTGCATCAAATGAATCATTTTCAAAAGGAAAGTTCTCACAGTCTCCTACAACAAACGTTGCATTTGAAATGTTTTTCTTTTTTGCCTGTTCAATCATGGCCGGAGTCAAATCCAGACCTGTATAATGTCGGTCTGGATATTTTTCTGCTAATAAAGAAATCATCGGAGCCGGTCCACATCCAGCGTCCAATAAATCTCTAAATGGCTCTTTCTCTAATTTTCTTCCAAAATATCCGGATAGTCCTTCTTACACATTTCGTAAATACCCGCATGGTTACTTTCATATCTTCCTGCTGCTTTTGTAAATTCAGCAATTGACAGTTTTTTGTATTCTTCGTTTTTCATGTTGTTTTCCTCAAATCACACCTGCACCATAAACCAATATTTTCATAGAAATCCGTCCTCTTTACATTGTCCAGTAAATCGCTATCATATATGTTAGTTTTATCTAACCTTAATTTTCTAAAAAACCGTGTGAAAACAAAACTGTAATTCCACACGGTTTCTTTTCTTATGTATTCAGTATATCACTTTTATCTGGTTTATCAACCAGATTTTGTCTCAATTTGTTACGCACTGCGTAGCCATTTGGAAAGACCAGTACATCGTTTTCGAAATATACACCAGAGCATATTGTCGGCACACTAATCTCTTGGTGTTAATCCTACATACATATCTTTGTACTGTTTTGCACTCTTTTCCCAGGAAACATCTTTATTCATATCACGGATCACCATATCATCCCAGGATTTTCTGTTCTCGAAATAGAGCGTCTTTGCTCTGTTGATCGCATCGTAAAGCAGCCCGCTTTCATATCTGTCAAATGTAAAACCGTTTCCTGTATTCTCAAACATATTATAAGGCTGAACCGTATCTTTAAGTCCTCCGGTCTCTCTTACAATCGGAACTGCACCATATCTCATGGCTATAAGCTGTGTAAGTCCACATGGTTCAAATCTTGATGGAACCAGAAGTGCATCACATCCTGCATAAATATTGTGAGCCACATTTTCATTGTAAGCAATATATGCACAGAAATTGCCTTTATATTTGTTTTCATAATAACGGAATGTATTTTCATACTGAGAATCACCAGTACCAAGAACAACCACCTGCGTATGTTCATCCATAATTCCCGGGATTACGTCATTTACAAGATCAAGACCTTTCTGGTTGGTGAGACGTGAAATAAGTCCGATTACCATCTTATGCTCATCTACATCCAGCCCCAGAGATTCCTGAAGAGCTTTTTTATTAACCTTTTTATTCTTTATCGCTGACTTCTCATCATAATCAGCAGCTAACAGCTTATCAGTTGCAGGATTCCAGATATCCGTATCAATACCATTCACAATTCCCAGAATCTTATTGTTGTGATATCTTAAATGCTCTGCAAGTCCCTCTCCATATTCCTCTGTCTGAATCTCCCAGGCATAGGTGTTACTTACAGTTGTAACTTTATTGCTGTAAGCGATGCCACCCTTTAACATATTGGCATCCAGCCAGTTCTGGATCATGCAGTCCTTATTAAATACATAATCAGGAAGTCCTGACCAGTATTGAATCTTTTTTCTGTCATAAATACCCTGGAACTTCAGATTATGTATTGTGAGTACTGAAATTGCACGTCCTACATCTGTATCCTGAAAACAGGTTCTCAGATAAAGTGGTACTAAAGCTGCCTGCCAGTCATGACAATGTACTACATCAGGAGTCCAGTTCAAATAATTAAGGGCAGCAAGGGCAGCTTTTGCAAAATAACAGAATTTCGGAATGTCATCTATGAGATTCGTATATGGATTTCCCCAGGAGAAGAACTCATCATTATCTATAAAATCATAGACAACCCCATCCTCCTGATATTCCATAATTCCCACATAATACTGCTTTCCATCAGAGCAGAGATTCATATCAAAGGAACCCCTGTATTCCATCTTTTCCTGAAATTTCTGAGGAATACATTTGTATCTTGGAATAATGACCTTAACATCAATGTTTAATTTTGCCAGACTCTTTGGCAGGGCAGACATTACATCTCCCAATCCGCCGGTCTTAACAAATGGATAACATTCTGATCCAATGAAGGCTACACTTCTTCGCGGTCCCAGATCAGGCTGTCTCGTTGGAATGTTCTGTTCATTCTGTTCAACAGATGGCTCCTGAATAATTGCGGCTTGCTTAACAGAAACATTCTCTACTGTTGGAGCAACAGTCTTAACAGCTTTTTGAGGACTGTTTTTTGCACTGCTTTTTACACTGCTTTTTACGCTGTTTCTTGCATTGCTCTTTGTATTACTCTTTGCATTGCCTTTGGTACTGCTTTTGGTACTGCTTTTGGTACTGCTTGTTTGAACTGTTTTTTTTCTCATATCATTGATCTCCCTTTTGCATTTTACAAAGTCCGAAATCTATTACGTCTTAACTAAAATGTCCTCCGGTAAGTTCCTGATAAACATTCATTTTGCAGATATTTATCATTTCCTGTTAATCTCAATTATAACACAAAATGCGCAAAGTAACTATTATTATCTGAAATGTTTCCATCACTTAACTCTTACCTGAATGATACAAGCTGGTTTATTCCTTTTCATTATATCTGCCTCTTTTATTTTACAGATACACTACATAGAAAAAGGGATCTTCCACTCAGTCAATTTGAATAAAAAACATAATCTGTTTTTATTTCACGCATTCCATAATTATCATCTCACATCTGTCATATCCAAGCTGTGAGCTGTTCAGGCACAGTGTGTAATTGCTGGCTTTTCCCCAGTTCTGATCTGTGTAAAAGTTATAATTTGTTCTTCGCCTTTTATCTGTGTCTGCCATCATTTTCACAGCTTCCTTCTCTTTTACATTGTATAAACCAGTGATACGCTTTATTTTTTCCGGCATGTCCCCATGAATAAATACATTCAGCATATCGTCCCGGTCTTTCAGTATATAGTCTGCATTTCTTCCAATGATCACACAAGGCTCCTTCTCAGCCAATCCTAAAATAATATTTCTCTGTGCCTCATACACCATGTCCTCCACAGATTTTCCTGTGATATCACGACCGGAAAATGCATATGCGAACAAACCTTTTTTCGGAGATAATTCCGCATTTTCCTGAATATATTCCGGTGATAAGCCGGACTTTTCTGCAATCTGACCAATGATATTTTTATCATAATAGGCAATTCCGAGTTTCTTTGCCACTTCTTCTCCGATAAAACGTCCACCGCTTCCAAATTCCCTGCTGATCGTAATAATTCTTTTTGCCATCTCTGATTCCTCCTAGTTTAAAACATCAACCCTATTTTTTCTGATTTTCTTTAAAAATACATATCCCACAAAACATGAAATTATTTCAGTAATTGGAAATGCCCACCAGATCAACGAAACTCCCATCTGACCATTTCTGACAAGCAGAGAAAAGATTCCCGCCAGTGGCAGGATAATAATCAGCTGTCTCAAAAGTGAAATCACCAGTGATTCCAGGCCGCCATCCAATGCCTGGTAAATTCCCTGATAAGCAACATTAATTCCGGCAAACAAGAAACTCACTGAAATCACTCTCATCGCGGCAATAAAATATTCTCTTGACTGTCCTGCATTAAACAGCATTGCAAATGCTCCGGGGAAAATCTCCGTAATTGCAATTCCCAGAATCATTAATGCAATGGTATAAATAAGTCCATATTTGATACCATCCTGAATTCTCTTTTTACTTCTCATTCCATAAGCAAATGCAATGATCGGAGTGATCGCATCTCGCAGACCAAAAGCAAGGAAGAGAACAAACTGCTGGACTTTATAGAACAATCCATAGGCTGTCTGTGCTGATGGATTGAACTTCAGGATCAGATTCATCACATAAACCATAATAGACATCAGAGCCTGCGCAATAATTGCCGGAAGTCCGATTGCATAGATTTCTTTTATAACACCAGCATTCGGTTTCATGTATTTCGGTCCATGCCCGAATTCCCTGTTCAGTTTCATATGAAAAATAAGCAGCAATACAGCAGAAGCAACCTGACCAATTACAGTTGCGTAAGCTGCACCTTTCACTCCCATTTCAGGGCAAGGTCCAATACCGTAGATCATGATCGGATCGAGAATAATATTTACAACAGCACCAACCACCTGTCCGATTGTAGAATAAAGAGAACGACCTGTTGCCTGTAATAGCTTTTCAAATAAAGAAAAGAAAATAATACCAAAAGAAATCACACAGCATATCCGCAGATAACTGACTCCCATTTCAAGTACTTCTGCATCAACTGTCTGTGATGAAATATATGCTTTCACTCCAAAGATACCAAACAGTAAGCAGACCACGTAAATGATCACACCCAGGAACAGACTGTTTCCTGCTACCTTTGCAGCCTTTTCCCTGTTTCCCTGTCCAAGTGTCCTTGCAAGAAGTGCATTGGTTCCTACACCTGTTCCGATTCCTGCCGCTACCATAAGCATCTGAACCGGAAATACCAGAGTGAGGGCATTTAATGCTGCTTCACTGCCTACTCTCATATTTCCTACAAACGCACTGTCTACAATGTTATAGACCGCCTGCAATGCCATGGATAAGATCATAGGGATTCCCATCTGGATCATCAGCTTATTCACCGGCATATCCTTCATTTTGTTGCTTTCTGCCATTTTACTTTAACTCCTCTCTTTTCTGCACAAAAAAAGTGCGCACCCTGTCACATAAGCTGGACTTACGCTGACAGGCTACACACTTTTTTCATAGCAAATATTCTATTTAACAAAAGAAAAACGAGTAGCATGAAACTGGATTTACGCTCATCTGCTACTCGTTCGTTATCATTATATTTCCTGTTTTTTTAAAAGTCAAACAAAATATTTTTACGATTTACATTTTACAATGCACATCAATCTATTTTATTTTGATCGATGTAATCAATAATCGTTTTACAGATTTCCTGTTTTGGCTTTTCAAGTGCAACTCCCAGTTCCATATATAACAGATTTTCTGCTATCTGGAAATACCTTGCATCTGTAGCAGTACACTTTTTCCCTTGTGCAAGTCTTTTCTGCTTCCGCTGATAAATCATTTTTATAATAGCAACTAATGCCTCAGGGTTATTTGCTCTTACTGCTTCTTTATAATTTTGTTCCCTCATTTTTTCATTGTTTGTCCATGCTGTCGGGATATCCGGAATTCGTTTGATCAGATTCCAGGCTTCTTCTTTTGTCAGACATAATCTCAGTCTTGAATCTGAGTTTGAAACAGGAACATATATTTTTTCCTTTTCATCTTCTACTGGTTTCATCAGATAATATAACTTATCGTTTTTTTCATCCTGCGGATTCAAATATAAAATATTTTCTATTTTACAGATACCTGTAACTGGTTTGCTGACAAAGTCTCCAATTTCATATTTCACAAAATCCACTCCTTGCTGACTGGCATTCTTATTCCGTAAAAGTATAACGTACAAAAGAACCCTGATTGTCTCCTGTTACTATTACAACATCTCCACTCTCATTGCGTGTGGATTCCAGAATCGGAAATCTTCCATTTTCTTTTACATAGGCTTCCGGGCTGGCTGCTTCTGCCTCGATCAAAGTTTTTTTACTGTATTGTTCTCCTCCACACGGATTTATATCCTCAATAAAGATTTCATACTCATGCATATGCAGTTCCTCCTGAAATTCATTTTATAAAAACAAGCAGCATAACTGTTGTTTTCCGACTCATTACGCTACTCGCCCTTATTTTTATTATAAAGCCATTTTACTTTGATGTGAACCTCACATGACTGAAGTCACGTGCTTCCAGACGCTTTAGGCGTCCGACTGAATATCGGCGGATACGCCTGTAACTTAGGTACGCAGTTATGCGCATTTCCCATGCCAGATATGGCAGGTTCCCACATTACAGGTAGTCCGCTGTATATCTGCCTGTATCTATGCTGCTTTTAAGAGTTCCATTTCTGAATGGAGTTTCTTCAGATCTGCATAGACACATGAGGTTCTACGCTTTACAGGAGGGACTTTTGCCTCCAGTAAAGACCTTTCCG
>OASY01000090.1_pt1 | contig 86389 bp, 60 predicted proteins | sample 1501231 | NCBI WGS metagenome assembly OASY01 (sample SAMEA2579917, study PRJEB22360) | human gut metagenome | biome: human gut; feature: human-associated habitat; material: faeces | place: Denmark | collected 2008/2010 | reverse complement strand
TAATAGACCCTTATAGGGTCAAAGCAAACCACCGGCTAAGCCGGTGGTCGTGATTTTTTTAACCCTAACATCATTTTATGGAATTACTATAGAGAAATAAAAAAGTTCTAAAGTTTTATGTTTTTTCATATATTATTAGTACCTGATACCATTAACCGTAGGAAGTGCGCAGTCTTAACGGTGGACAGGCTGTTTGAAGTCAGTAGATGTAATGCAGAACAGGAGGAGTTTTTATGAAGAGTCCTTTAAAGAATCTGAAAAAATATTTTCAGTTAATCATGACTGCTCTTATTTGCTTTGTAATGGGAGTCATTGAAGACAAGAAAAGAATCTGCATAAAAGATACAGATTCTAAAAAAGACAGAACTGTTTTGCGTCCGGATGATAAAAAGAACAACAGAAAAAATAAAATCATTTACTGGAATGAACCACGAATCCAGAATAGAATAAATAGAGCTGTATATTTTAATACGGGGTAATGAAGCCCCGTATGCAGAAACTATCGCAGTCCTCTCAATTAATGAATTTGAGACAGTTCAGCAGGATTTTATGTTCTGATGAGCAGGATCAATATGCATTATTTACGAGAATTGCTATATAACAGAAGTGTTATAAATAATATACATACAGATAAATATATATGTATATACTAAAAAGAAGAAGTTTATAATGATGGTCTGATATGAGAAAGTCTTTTTTCCCTGGAACAACGGGAATCTTTGCTCTGTTTTTTGTTCCCTATATAGTTACAATTATTTTTAATGGTGCCAACACTACATTGATCAATAAAAAATTTAATGTGGAAATGCTTCTGCCGGTGATCGTTTCATCGCAGATTGAAGACAAATATGAACTTGAGACTATAAAAGCACAAACAATCATAGCAAGATCAAATTTTTACCGGACAATGAAAGAGGAGAAAAATCTGGCAATAACTTTATGTCAGATAAAGGAAGAGATGGAGGGGAAATCTCTGGCTTGTGTAATTTTACAGAATAAGTACGAAAAAGCAGTAACAGAAACAGAAGGAAAAGTCATTGTATGGAATAAAGAATTAAAGTTAGTTCCCTATCATGAATTAAGTGCAGGACAGACAAGAGATGGAATGGAAGTTTTCCACAACGAAGATGATTCGTATCTCAGATCCGTACACAGTCTTGTGGATAAAAATGCAAAAGATTATTTGAATAGTGTATACATAAATAAAAATGTCCTTCCGGAAAGAATTGAAATAAAATCCAGGGACAGTGCCGGTTATGTTACAGAAATTCTGGCTGACGGGAAAGTGTTGGAAGGCGAGGCATTCAGAAAAGGAATGGGACTCACGTCCTCAAATTTTACAATTCAGAAGTCTGGAAAGGAAATACGATTTTTATGTAGAGGAAAAGGTCATGGATTAGGATTCTCACAATATGGAGGGAATGAGATGGCAAAGGAGTCTGCGAATGCAAAAGAGATCTTACAATATTATTTTCCTGAGATGGATGTGCTGAACATAAAATCTGTAAATTGCTGAATAGATACGAATATTCTGGACACCCTATAGATATGAAGATGAAAACAGAGGTGAAAGGAATATGATGAATAACAAAGTGACAAGAATCATTGCCAATTCCGTTGGACTGGCCGCTGTAGCAGCATTGGGAATTACAGTTTATCAGTTAGGTACCTCCCCGGTCAAAGAGAAAACTCCTGAAGAAAAAACAGAAAATGTCGGTGAAAGTACACAGGATACGGAAGAACAATTGAGTGAAGATGCAGGAACGAATCATGTGGAGTCAGAAAATCAGTGGATATCCGATGACGGGGAAGATTTGGATGATACAAAGGTTACATTCCAAAAACAAGGAATGTATGGGGAAACAGCTCAGAATACTGTGGATAATAATGAATCAGATAATACTGCAGATGTGGATAAGACTGACAATGCTGTAAATTCTCAGCAAGCAGAAGAATCATCAGTAAATGCAAATATGAAATCCCAGACGATATCAGAAGATCAGGCAGATGAAGCAACAGATGTTTCGGCATCGGCCCTGAATCTTGCGACAGTAAATTTTTCGGAAGATACATTAATGGAGTGGCCGGTGAATGGAAATGTTCTCCTTGATTACAGTATGGATCAGACTACTTATTTTCCGACGCTTGATCAGTATAAATTGAGTCCGGCTATTGCTGTCGGTGCAGTAGAGGGAGCACCTGTGGTAGCTGCTGTTAATGGCAAGGTTTATTCTATAGAGCAGAATGCGCAGACGGGTACTACACTGACAATGGAACTTGGAAATGGATATCAGGCTGTTTATGGACAGCTTACAGATCTGACAGTGTCAGAAGGAGATACAATTAAAAAGGGAACGACGATAGGATATATTGCACAGCCTACAAAATATTACAGCACAGAAGGAACCAATCTTTATTTTGCAATGAAAAAGGATGGAGAACCAATAGATCCGATTGAATATCTTCCATAATGAAATAGAAGAAAAAAACAGGGCTGCCGTAGATCGGCAGCCCTTAATTTGGTATAGGGCCAAAACAGTAACGTATAAACAGTACTTTGATATTTGCAACAGAAATGATATGTGTAGTATAATACAAAATATGTAGTGATTCAGCAGTTAACAATTCGTGGATATCAGATTAGGGGCAAAATCTCCCACAAATTGTGACATACATCTTGCGGAAAGCATTTTTCAGACACGCTCTAGCATCATAAAATACTGCTGGTTATAAAAATACTTTCGGAAATTATACAGACAGCATGAAAGAGGAGCTTTTTATATGAATATTAATGAGATTGCCAAACTGGCAGGGGTCTCCAGAGCTACCGTATCCAGGTATCTGAACAATGGTTATGTCAGTGAGGAAAAGAAAAAAAATATCAGCAGAGTTATTGAAGAAACCGGGTATCAGCCTTCTTCACAGGCGCAGAGGCTGCGTACTAAGAAGACAAAACTGGTCGGAGTAATTCTGCCAAAGATAGATTCCAATACAATCAGCCGGGAAGTTGCCGGAATCAGTGACATACTTACCAAAAAAGGATATCAGCTGATACTGGCAAATACAAATAACAGTGTTGAAGAAGAATTGAAATATCTTTCGCTGTTCAGGGATAATCAGGTCGATGGTGTTATTTTTATTGCCACCATATTGACAAAACAGCACAGGGAAATGATGAAGGGATTTAAAGTTCCGATTGTTTTACTTGGACAACAGCTGGATGGTTATCCATGTATTTTTCAGGACGATTATAAGGCTGCTGTAAATCTTACTGAACAGATGGTGAAGACAGGAAAGAAGTTTGGATATATTACAGTTACGGATAAAGATGAGGCAGTTGGCAGGCAGCGAAAATCAGGTGTGGAGAAGGTTCTTGGAGAAAATCAGATCACATTGGAAAGTGGATGTGTAAAATGCGGAAATTTCACATTAGAGTCAGGATATGAGAAAGCGAAAGAACTTTTTACGGAGCATCCCGATGTAGATACATTGATCTGTGCAACAGATACCATGGCAGTTGGAGCGGCAAATTGGCTGAAGGAGAACGGATATCAGATTCCTCAACAGGTTCAGATTGCCGGAATGGGAGACAGTTTTCTGGGAAAGATCATAGAACCAAAGCTGACTACTGTACATTTTTTTTATAAGACAAGTGGAATGGAATCAGCAAAAGTGCTGGTAGATTTGATAGAATCTAAGGAAACAACATCTGTACATAAAGAAATAAAAATGGGATGTAAGGTGGTACTCAGAGAGTCTCACCGAAATATATGACTGAACATGAAAGAGGAACTCTGAGGCAATCATCAGAGTTCTTTTTTTCTGAATAATTGGATTTACATATATATTAAAGGGAGTGTTTTGGAAATAATATATAAAAAATGGATATAATATTTGTGATATGTTACATATTTACAAATAAAAAACGCCCAGATATAATAGCATATATGAGAACGATTCCATAAAAGTACATACAATCCATAGAAAATACATATTGGTGATCAGATAAGAAATATCGTGAGAGTGCAAGACATCTGCTGAGTTATAATCAGATATCAGAGTAAATTTGGAATGGTATAAGACGATATTAAGGTTAAAAGGTATTTTTATAAGATTAACAAGTGAAATTTGTTGAATATGTGAGAATTTCAAAGTGTACATTTATATGAGAACGATTCCATAAAAGGAGGATATTATGGATTACAGAAAAACAGCACAGGAGATATATGACCATATTGGTAAAAAAGAAAATATTATTTCCGCAGCTCATTGTGCCACACGTCTTCGCCTGGTTATCAGTGATAATTCAAAGGCTGATAAGGAATATGTTGAGAACATTGAAGGTGTAAAAGGTGTTTTCTTTGCGCAGGGACAGATGCAAATCATTCTGGGAACAGGTGTAGTTAATAAAGTATATGATGAGTTCATCCGGATTGCAGGAGTTTCTGAGAGCAGTAAAGAAGAGCTGAAAAAAGTTGCGGCTTACAGGGCAAATCCGGTACAGAGACTGATCAAGACACTTGGAGATATTTTTGTGCCGATTATTCCTGCAATTGTTGCAAGCGGTTTCCTGATGGGAATTATGGAAGCACTGAACTTCATGGTAAACAATGGATTTTTGAATATTGATACCAGCGGTTCTATTTATACATTTGCACAGCTTTTCAGTAATACGGCATATACGTTCCTGCCAATCCTCATCGCATACAGCGGTGCTAAAGTGTTTGGTGCAAACCCGTATCTGGGTGCAGTTATCGGTATGATCATGATTCATCCGAATCTCCAGAATGCATGGACAGTTGCCACAGAAGGTGTTAAAGCAACTCAGAAAGTATGGTTTGGACTTTACTCTATTGATATGGTCGGATATCAGGGGCATGTAATTCCGGTTATCATTGCAGTATGGGTACTGGCTCAGATTGAGAAGAGACTTCACAAAGTAGTGCCGGCAATGTTTGATCTGTTTGTTACTCCGCTTGTAAGTGTCTTTGTAACAGGATATCTGACATTATCCATTATCGGACCTATCTTTGTTACTGTTGAGAACGGACTTCTGAATGGGATTCAGTGGCTGATCGCATTGCCATTTGGTATCGGAAGTTTTATTATGGGTGCGTTTTATGCACCGACGGTGGTTGCCGGTGTTCACCATATGTACACGATCATTGATCTTGGACAGTTGTCTAAATTTGGAGTTACTTACTGGTTGCCTCTTGCTTCTGCAGCGAATATTGCACAGGGTGGAGCCACTCTTGCAGTAGCACTTAAGACAAAGGATCAGAAGATTAAATCAATGGCAGTTCCGTCTGCATTAAGTGCCTGTATGGGAATTACTGAACCTGCGATCTTTGGTGTTAACCTTCGCTTTGGAAAACCATTTGTGATGGGATGTATTGGTGGTGCATTTGGTGCACTGTTTGCATCTGTTACAGGACTGGGGGCTACGGGAACTGGCGTAACCGGTATCTTTGGAATTCTTCTTTGTCTGAATAATCCGGTTTCTTATATTCTTATGTTTGTGATTGCATTTGGTGCTGCCTTTGTACTTACCTGGTTGTTTGGATATAAGGACACTAATGTTTCTGAAAAGACAGAAAGTGTTGAAGCTGTGGGAGATAAATCAACAACAGAAAAAAGCAATGCAGATGATTCTGTGCTTTATAGTGTATCAGAAGGAACTGCGATTTTGCTTTCCCAGGTAAATGACGCTACATTTGCTTCGGAAGTACTTGGAAAAGGAATTGCCGTAATTCCATCGAAGGGTGAAGTTGTTGCTCCATGTGATGCTGTGGTTGAGACTGTTTTTGATACAAAGCATGCAGTTGGTTTAAGTACGGAAAGTGGTATGGAGCTTCTGATCCATATCGGGATCAATACAGTGGAATTGAATGGAAAATATTTTACATCTCATGTAAAGAATGGAGATCACGTAAAGAAAGGCCAGCTTCTGGTTTCCTTTGATATGGAGAAAGTTAAGGCAGCAGGATACGATGTGACGACTCCTCTTATTGTAACGAATTCGGATGATTATAAAGATGTGAAAATTCTGTCGGAAGATTCGGTAACACCATCAGATAAAGTATTGGAGATTGTGAAATGAGTACGTTAACTAAAGTTCTTGAAAGAAATATAAAAGTAATTGAAAAGAACGCAAATCTGACAGAAGGAAGATTCCGGCTTGGACATCATCTGATGCCGCCGGTCGGATGGCTCAATGATCCAAATGGACTATGCTGGTATAAAGGCAGATATCATGTGTTTTTTCAATACGCTCCCTTTGATGTGGAAGGCGGACTGAAATTCTGGGGACATTATACAAGCGAAGATCTGGTAGACTGGAAATACGAAGGGACAGCTCTTTATCCGGATTCTCCTTATGACTGTCATGGTGTCTATTCCGGATCTGCATTGGCAGAGAGTGAAAAACTTCATTTGTTTTTCACCGGGAATGTAAAGATTGACGGTGATTATGATTATATTAATGAAGGACGTGAGACCAGTACGCTTCATGTAGAAAGTGAGGACGGAATTCATTTCGGAGATAAAGAAGAGATAATTTCTTTTGAAAAATATCCGGAAGAGTTTACCTGTCATATCAGAGACCCGAAAGTCTGGAAAGAAAACGACAGGTATTTTATGGTTCTTGGCGGACGTCTTAAGGGAGATAAAGGTGCAGTTCTGGTTTATGAATCAGAAAATCTGAAAGAATGGAAATTTAAACATATAATAACCACACCGGAAGCTTTTGGCTATATGTGGGAATGCCCGGACTATTTCGAACTGGACGGGAAGAAATTTCTGTCTGTATCACCACAGGGCTTGAAGAGGGAAGAATTTCGTTTTCAGAATATCTATCAGTCAGGCTATTTTCCGGTAAAAGAGGATGGCTCTGTAGATGAAAGAGACTTTCGTGAGTGGGATATGGGATTTGACTTTTATGCTCCACAGACCTTTACAGATAACAGCGGAAGGCGACTTCTGATAGGATGGATGGGAATGCCGGATGCAGAGGAGGAATATACCAATAAAACCATTGATGAAGGCTGGCAGCATTGTCTTACCGTACCGCGGGAACTGAGGGTGAAGGCTGGAAAAATATTCCAGTATCCGGCAAAAGAACTGGAGAGACTCCGAAAAGAGAAAACAATTCTTGATGATGAAAAATCAATTGTTGAGGTTCGTGTAGAAGTAAATGAAGGTTTTGATCTGTTAATTGAAGATATTGCAGTGACAGACAGAAGTTTTCAGATCAGTATGGGCGGACAGATGCTCTTTAAATATGAAAATGAAATTGCGGAGATTGGATTTTCTGAAATTGCGGGTGCAGGAAGAAATAAGCGGAAAGCGAAAGTCAGTGAACTGAACAATATCCGGATTCTTGCAGATACTTCTGCAGTGGAACTTTATCTGAATGATGGAGAGATTGTATTCTCAACCAGATATTATCCGGATCGTGAAGATCTGCAGCTAAAGGTAAAAGGCGGAAAATTCATGGGAAATCTCTGGAATCTTCGAAAAATGATATTCACAAAATAAGAAAATAAACGTATAATAAAGCAGGTGGGAAAGAAAATCCGCAGTCGGTTTCCCTGCCTGCTTTTTTGACATATTGGTATTTCTGGTGCTGAGAGATCTGGCTGTCAGAAAGAATATGTGTCCGGATGATATACGTGTTTTAAACCGACTGTTTATTATAGAAACAGGGACGACCGCAAAAGATAGCAGTTGTCCTTTACATAAATTATAAAAAATTTCAAATAATGCAATTCCAGACAATAAGACAGTTGCTTGATTATAATATATGACTGTCGGGTGATTATGATGAATTATACTTACATTGTTAAATGTGCAGATGGGACTCTTTATACAGGGTGGACAAACTGTCTACAAAAACGTATGAAAGCACACAACGAGGGAAAGAACGGCGCGAAATATACAAGGACCAAAAGACCGGTTACACTTGTATATTATGAAGGATTTTCAACAAAAGAAGAAGCGATGAGACGTGAATATGAGATTAAACAATTTACCAGAAATAAAAAACTGGAGTTGCTGAGCTTCTGAACCCGTCAGATAAGGAGAATAAGAGAAAATGAAAAAGATGACAAAATGGCTTGCAGTATGCGCAGTATGTGTGATGGGCAGTGTTCCGGCCATGGCAGCAGAAGTACCGGATGTTACTGTAACACCGATCCCGATTGAAACACCGGCTCCGGATGTAACACCAATCGAGACACCTGCACCAACACCCATACCGGAGGTGAAAAATGGCTGGTATGAGTATGGAACAAAAAATAAGAAATATTTTAAAGATGGACAGTATCTTACAGGAATGCGTAAAATCCATGGTGAAGTTTATTATTTCAGTCCAAAAGGATTTATGAAAACCGGATGGATCAAATACAATAACAAGAAATATTATTTTGGTTCCAATGGAATACGTTACAGTGGCGTTAAGAAAATCAGCGGAAAATATTACTATTTCAGTGACAAGGGTGTTCTGAGAACGAAAACAGTTAAAGTTGGAAATACAATTTATTATTGTACAGAAAAGGGAATTCTGGAAGCCTGGAAAAAAGGAAAGACGATTTATTATCCAAATGGAAAGAAAATGAATTCCACCAAAGCGTATGAGTATGAGACTTTGCAGAGAGCAAAGGATGTTGTCAGCAAGATCACAAAACCGAGTATGTCAAAAAGTGAGAAATTTGAAACCTGTTTCAGATGGGTAATGTATCAGCATTATTACGATACCAGAAGAATATTTTATAATCAGACTGCATGGCCTGCGTTATATGCAAACGATTATCTGATACTGAGCGGAAAAGGCGGGGACTGTTTCTCAGATGCCTGTTCGTTTGCCTATCTTGCAAAGGCTCTTGGATATAAGAATGTTTATGTCTGCGTAGATACAACGGCAACTGACGGAAGCGGTCATTGTTGGGCTGAAATCGGAGGCAGAGTATATGATCCGCTGTTCGCAGAGGCGAAGAGCTATTATGGATATTTTGGCGTGGGATATGGATCCTATGGATTGTATCCGGAAAGAAGAGTAGCTGTGTAATATAAAAGCTTTCCTGCAGGGATTATGCTGCAGCAGAGAAAATTGTATTGTTAAGGGGTTGTAGCACCGGAAAAAATCCGGTGCTGCAACCCCTTGTTTTGTTTATTGGCAAATTGACGGTTATACAGGTAGTGGAGCAACAAAAAAGTACATGACAATGAAATGGCAGGCACTTCCAAGCATAACGAAGATGTGAAAGATCTCATGGGAACCAAAATTCTTATGTCTGGAATTAAAAAGCGGAACTTTTAATGCATAGATCACACCACCGATGGTATAAATGATTCCGCCTGCAAGAAGCCAGTCAAATCCTGCACGTGGGAGTGCATGGAAGATTGGAACAAATGCCAGTACACACAGCCAGCCCATGGCGATATACAGTACAGAGGACAACCATTTGGGACAGGTAATCCAACAGCCCTTTAAGATAATGCCGAGGACTGCAATACTCCATACCAGCGCGCACAGAATATATCCAATGCGGTTATGAAGGACGATCAGGCATACAGGAGTATAGCTTCCGGCGATCATCACAAAAATCATCATGTGATCCATTTTTCGCAGCCGTCGATTGACCTTCTCTGTAGAATCTACAGAATGGTAAATGGTACTGGCTGCATAGAGCAGAACCATGGTAAGGATAAAAATACTTAAAGCAACAATATGGAGCACATCATAAGAACGCGCTGCCTTGATAATAAGAGGAACTGCTCCGACTGCAGCGAGAAGAAGGGCAATACCATGAGTGATTGCACTTCCGGGATCTTTTAATTTAAATTTCATAAAAACGCCTCCATTCATTCAGATAAATACAATGAAAACAATATAACATAGTTTTAAAAACTATATATCAAGTATATAAATACTATAACACAAAAAAACAAAAAATCAAGGGCTTATTTTGGAAATCAAAGAAATGTTTGTCCGGCAATGCAAATGAGTTACAGGGTTGCGAAGATGAGGAAAACAGTTGAATCTATATGATAAATCTCCTATAATACAAGTAAAGTAAGTGGTAAAGGAGACAGTTCCATGGGAAAAACCATAACGATATGTTTTACAAATAATAAGGGTGGAAGTGGAAAAACCACAACCTGTTCAAACCTTGGAGCGGCGATGGCTCAGGCAGGGAAAAAGGTTCTTCTGATCGATGGAGATATGCAGTTAAATCTTTCTCTTGCCTTTTTTCCGGAGAACTGGGTGCTGGAGCAGGCGAAAGGAGAGAAGAATCTGTATTGCGCAATCGGAAAACAGGAAGAGCTCAGCGGTTATGTGGCACATACTCCCTACGAAAATCTGGATTTGATACCATCATCTACATTGATGAGTTCTATAGAATATGAACTTTTTACAAAATGGCAGAGAGAATTTATCCTGCGAAAATGCATTCAGAAGATAAAGGATGCAGGAAATTATGACTATATTCTGATTGATGCACCTCCTACGCTGGGGGGTTGGGTGATGAATATCCTTTGTGCATCAGACCGGGTAATTATTCCTGTTGAGGCAAGTCCATGGGGAATGTTCGGACTTGCGAATATGTTTGAATTTCTTAATGAAGTAAAGCAGATTACTCCGGAACTGGAAGTTGCCGGAATTGCAGTGACAAAGGTAGATACAAGAAAGAGTTATTATAAACAGACAATGGAAACACTGCATGAACTTGAGGATATTCATGTATTTGAGCAGATCATCAGAGTGGACAGCTCTGTAGAATGGTCACAGGATAACAGTATTCCGGTTGTGGAATATAAAAAATCAAGCAGAAGTGCCAGGGAATATACGAGATTGGCAGAGGAGGTCATGGAATTATGTCAGTAGGCAGGGATAGTATTCGGCGTGCAGCAAATGCAGGTGCCGGGAAAACCGTAAAGAAGCCCGTTGTATCCACAAAAGAGGCAGAGAAACCGGAAACAATATCTGTTACAGAAGAAAAGAAAAAAACAGCAAAAGGTTCTGTTCATATTAATGAGGAACTGCCGGTATATCTTCTTTAAAAGTTACTTGTAAGTGCTTGAGTATTTTGTTATTTTATAGAATATAATCAAGTGGTTGCGCAAAAAGTGGGGTATTTTATGGAAACAGAAGAAAAGAAGATATATACAATAGAAGATATCGCCCGGGAGCTTGGGGTAAGTAAGACTACGGTATCACGTGCTATTTCAGGAAAGGGAAGAATCAGTCAGGCTACAAGAGACAGAGTACGGGCATTTATAAAAGAACATGATTACAGACCCAATGTTGTGGCAAAGGGGTTGGCACAGCGTAAAACTTATAATATTGCACTGCTGATGCCGAAGGATTATGTTGCCACAGAGTTTCTTTTTTTTAAAGACTGTATGAATGGAATCTGTGAGATGGCTTCCTCCTATGAGTATGATATTATTATTTCTATGATTGATGGAGCAGATGTATCGCAGATACAGAGACTGGAGGCAAATCGAAAAGTCGATGGGATCATTGTAAGCAGAGCAGTGGTAAGTTCCAAGGTACAGAAATATCTGAAGAACTGTAAGGAACCATATATATTGATCGGCCCATCTTCAGATCCGGAAGTTCCGTTTGTAGATAACAAGAACCAGGAAGCCGGAAAAGAACTGACAAGTATTATGTTGATGAAAGGTTTTCGGAATCTGGCACTTCTGGGTGGAAATCAGTCCTACAATGTTACCGGAAGCAGATATCAGGGTTTTCTGGAAGCACATGAGGAAATGGGAGTTTCTGTTAACGAAAATCTGATCTTCATGGATACGGATAATCAGGCAGCAGTATCTGATGCTGTGAAGAGACTGCTTGAAGAAGGCGCGGATGGTATTGTCTGTATGGATGATGTGATCTGCAGCATGTGTCTGAGCAGTCTGAGGGAAAAGAAAATATCGGTTCCTGCAGAAATAAAAATAGCCAGTATGTATGACAGTAAGAATCTGGAATATAATAATCCACCGATTACCAGTATACGCTTTGATACGGTAAGACTGGGAAAGATGGCATGTGCGAAATTACTGAACATCCTGGGAGAGAAGCCACTGGAGGATACAGTGCCTCTGAACTACCAGGTAGTGTTGCGGGAGTCGACACAGTAGTATATGGATGTAAAATCCGATCAGATTATAGAAATTGAAAATGAATGGCAGGATTAGAAAGTTCTCTGTATTTATTGTAAGGATCAATAAGCAGAGAACTTTTTGTGTATAAAAAAATCGGTTGAAATTCTCTGGACAATCTGATTTTATCAAAATGAAAACGGTTGCACAAATCAAGTATATCATTGTATGAAAAAACGAAAAAATCAAACTGAATTGTGCAATATGACAAAAAAAGAGTTTTGAAATTAGATAATAATGGCTAATTGACTTTATAAATATAAAGGAATATACTAAAAATATGAACAAACGGTTGCGCAAACAAAACTGAGGGCGTTTATTACGCAAATCGGATGCGGGCTGTTTAGGCATAACCATCAAAAACAGGAGGAAGAGAAAATGAGAAAAAATGTAAAAAAGGTGATTGCACCGTTACTGGCAGCAGCTATGGCACTTTCCTGCACAGTATGTGTAAGTGCAGCAGAGGATGAGACAATTAAACTGACTGTATGGGGAGCTGAAGAAGACCAGAATTTATTAAAAGAACTGACAGATAAATTCCAGGAGAAGTATGCAGATCAGAAATTTGATATTCAGATTGGCGTAGAATCTGAGTCTACTGCAAAAGATACTATTCTGACAGACGTAGAGGCTGGTGCAGATGTATATGCATTCGCAGATGATCAGCTTCCGGATCTTGTAAAAGCAGGAGCACTTCTGAAACTTGATGATTATGCAGAAGCACTTCAGCTTGCAGATACAACACTTGATGATGTAAAAGCTGCAAACGTTGAAGGCGCTATTGATGCAGCAACAATTGATGGCAGTCTGTATGCATTTCCAAGAGCAGCTGACAACGGATATTTTCTTTACTATGATTCATCTGTAATTTCCGAGGAAGATGCAGCAAGCTGGGACAGCCTTCTTGAAGCAGCTGATAAGGCCGGAAAGAAAGTTGGTATGACACTTGCTTCCGGATGGTACAATGCTTCTTTCTTCTATGGAGCAGGATTTACAACAGGACTTAATGATGACGGAACAACAACTATGGACTGGAACGGAACAAGTGCTGATGGATATACAGGTGTTGATGTAGTAAAAGGAATGCTTGATATTACATCTAATCCGGCATTTATGGCAGTTGCTGATGGTGATATGTCTAATCAGCTTGCATCCGGTAATCTGGCAGCATGCGTTTCCGGTACATGGGATGCAATCACAGCAAAGGAGATATTTGGTGACGGATATGCAGCAACAAAGCTTCCTACATTCACAGTTGGTGACAAACAGGTTCAGCAGGGATCTGTTGCCGGTTACAAATATGTTGGTGTAAACGGCTATTCTGAGAATTCCGGATGGGCAGTTCTTCTTGCTGAGTACCTTACAAACGAAGAATCCCAGCAGATGTTCTTTGATCAGAGAGAAAGTGGTCCTTCAAACAAGAATGTAGCAGCATCTGATTCTGTTCAGGAAAATGTAGCACTTGCAGCACTTGCAGCTCAGTCTGAATATGCACAGGCTCAGAAGGTTGGCGGAAAATATTGGGATCCTGCAAAGACATTCGGAGAACTGATTGCACAGGGAACATTATCTGCAGATGATGATAATGCAATCCAGGAAGCACTTGATAATCTGGTAGAGGGTGCTGCTGCTTCTGTAGAATAATTGTAAAATAAAAAAATTATATAACAGATTTTAAAAAATGGCCCATATGCATAACGGCATGTGAGCTGTTTTAAGGAAACGGCAGATGCTGTCTGAGAAAAGATAGTAACAAAAATGAAATGACGAGGAGGAGAGATATGGCAGCACAGGACAATAATTCTGCTGCAGCGGCAGTGAGTGGATTCTTTAAATCCATCGGTGGATTTTTTGCTGACTTTGGTACTGCTGTAGTGAAAGGTGATGCCTTTGTAAAGCTGTCCCTGATCTGGATGGGCGCAGGCTATGCAAAGCGTAAACAGTATGTGAAAGCAGTACTGATGACATTGCTGGAGATCGCAGTGATCGTTTTTTCAGTGAAATTTGCAATGCAGTATGTACCAAAATTCAGTACCCTTGGTACTGTAAAGATGGAAAAAGTCTTTAACATGAAAACAATGAAAAGTGAATTTAATGATTATGATAATTCCTTTACGATCCTGTTGTTTTCATTGTTCAGCTTTGTTGTATGGTTTGCGGCAGCTGTTGTGTGGTTTAAGAACGTGATCAATGCTTATACACTTCAGAAAATGGAAGAAGCGGGAAAGCATATCAATACTTTTAAAGAAGATCTCAGATCACTGACAGAAGAGAAGTTTCATATTACATTACTGACACTTCCGGTACTTGGAGTTGTGATTTTCACATTAATCCCAATCTTACTTCTGATCTTTGTAGCATTTACAAATTATGATCAGCAGCATATGCCTCCTACTGAGTTGTTCTCATGGGTAGGTTTCAGTAACTTTATCAGTTTGTTTGGCGGCGGCGGTCTTACATCTACGTTCGGATATGCATTTGTGCGGGTTCTGGGATGGACACTTGTATGGGCTTTCTTCGCAACATTTACAACTTATATCGGAGGTATCCTGCTTTCACTGCTTCTTAACAGCAAGAAGACAAGACTGTCGAAGATGTGGCGTACTTTATTTATCGTAACGATTGCAGTCCCGCAGTTTGTATCACTTCTGCTGGTGCGTAATTTCTTCTCCAATGGTGGTATCGTCAACACAATCTGTCACAGCATTGGACTGACCGGATTCTTAAGAAGCATAGGACTTGTGTCCACAAGCTATATTCCGTTTCTTTCTGCTCCGGGCTGGGCACATGTAATGATCATTCTCATTAATATCTGGATTGGTGTTCCGTATCAGATGCTGATCGCAACAGGTGTTCTGATGAACCTTCCTTCTGACCAGCTTGAGAGTGCAAGAGTAGACGGTGCAACAAACTTCCAGATATTCAGAAAGATTACAATGCCATATCTGCTCTTTGTAACAGGACCTGCTCTGATCACAGACTTTGTAAAAAATATTAATAACTTTAATGTTATTTATCTGCTCACACAGGATGTTTATACAACAACTAATCAGGCAATGGCAAGCTCACAGGCAAAAGAGGTTGACCTTCTGGTTACCTGGCTGTTCCGTCTGACTCAGGATTACTACAACTATAAGATGGCATCAGCAATCGGTATTATCGTGTTTATTATCTGTGCAGTATTCACCCTGGTTGCATTTAACAGGATGATCAAGGGAGATAAGGAGGGAACATATCAATAATGAAAAAGATGAAAGACAGTCGTACTTCTTCTATAGTATTACATAATTTATTGATCGCAGTGCTGGCATTTATCTGGCTGATTCCGATCATCTGGCTGTTATGTACTTCCTTCAGTGCATATTCAGGAATGAATACCAGTACATTTTTTCCGAAGGAATGGAGCATCAGCAATTACATGAAGCTGTTTCATTCAGATTCTGTATCTCAGTTTCCGCAGTGGTTTCTGAATACATTTATCATTGCATGCTTTACATGTGTGATTTCCACTATGTTCGTACTGATGGTTGCATATGCAACATCTGTTATGAGATTCAAGATGAGAAAACCGCTGATGAACATGGCAGTTATCCTGAATCTGTTTCCTGGTATGCTGGCAATGATTGCAGTTTACTTCACACTGAAATCTTTTAATCTGACAAACAGCTATGCCGGTCTGATCATGGTTTACTCTGCTTCTTCAGGTCTTGGTTATTTGATTGCGAAAGGATTCTTTGATACAGTTCCGAGAGCACTCTGCGAGGCTGCCAGAATTGATGGATGCAGTGAGGCAAGAATCTTCTTCCAGATGGTTCTGCCCATGAGCCGCCCGATTGTTGTTTATACAGTTATCAGCAGTTTCCTGGTGCCATGGATGGATTTCGTATATGCAAAGATGATCCTGAATGCCGGTATTTCTTCCAAATATACAGTTGCCATTGGTCTGTACAAGATGCTGGATAAGAGCCTTATCAATTCTTATTTTACTCAGTTCTGCGCAGGTGGTGTACTGGTATCCATACCGATTTCTATTCTGTTTATGATCATGCAGAAATTCTATGTGGAAGGAATTACAGGCGGTGCTGTAAAAGGTTGATATTATGAATATGACAACGGGAAGAAGAGGAATCGTCTGGAAAACTCCGGATATCACAGCTGATGGGCTGAAGATGTTTGCATGTATCACTATGCTGATCCAGACAGTTGGAATTGCCATTATTGAAAAAGGCCTGATCCATTTAGACCAGTATACTCAGGAGAGTCTGAACCAGGCGATGTCTCAGGATTCCCGTTTGATGACACTTGCGGGAGTCGGATCCATTATGCAGCTTATAGGCGGGATGGCGATTCCCGTATTTGCGTTTCTGCTGGTAGAGGGATTTCGTAATACATCGGATTATAAGAAGTATCTGATCATGATGGCTGTTACTGCACTGGTCAGTGAGATTCCATATGATCTGGCAATCTGCGGAAAAGTATGGGACTTTTCCAGTCAGAACGCAATGATCACGATGTGTATCTGCCTGATTATGCTGAAATGCTTAGATCTGTTTAAAGAAACTTCCGGATTTACAGGTGGTATGTTAAAGGTACTGATCCTGATCGCAGCTATTGTCTGGGTGAGCATTTTCCGGGCAGAGTATGGACTTTGTATTGTTCTGCTTGTGTTTGTGTTCTATGTGTTTGAGACAAGAAATGTGCTGAAAACAGTGCTGGGATGTATTATCAGTCTGATGTATGTGACCGGACCGATTGCGTTCTATGGAATCTGGTGCTGCACTGGAGAGAGAAAGGATTACATCAATAAATATGTCTATTATGCTTTTTATCCTTTGCATTTGCTGGTGCTTGGAGTAATTGCAAACTATATCCTGTAAGAAGAATGAAATCAAATCCCGTCTGCTTTGACTGAGAAAAGTAATAAGCAGCGAGAATAGTGTGTTTTGAAATTGGATAGAGTATTAAATATGATAGTGAAAAAGAAAACGACTGAGAATAGAGAATTAAGAGAAATGTTTTTAAATGATTAATAATATTGATATTAGTGATTAAATGTGTTGAAATATGCTCATGGAGGTATTGCTATGAACACATCGAATATCACTAATTATAAACCAAAAGATTTTGCTGAATTATTAGGTGTCTCTGTGAAAACATTACAGCGTTGGGACAGGGAAGGAACGCTAAAAGCAAATCGAACTCCAACTGACAGGCGTTATTATACTTACAACCAATATCTTCAATTTAAAGGCATAGATACAGAGAATGACACTCGACAGGTTGTTATTTATGCAAGAGTTTCTATAAGAAATCAAAAGGATGATTTACAGAATCAGGTATCGTTTTCACGTCAATTCTGTAATGCAAGAGGAATGATTGTAGACCAATGTATTGAAGAGTATGGCAGTGGTTTAAACTATAACCGCAAAAAGTGGAATCAGCTGTTAGATGAAGTAATGGAACAAAAAATTAAAACCATCATAGTTACACATAAAGACAGATTTATCAGATTTGGATATGACTGGTTTGAAAAATTCTGTATGAAGTTCAACACAACTATGGTGATAGTGAACAATGAAGAACTATCACCGCAAGAAGAACTTGTACAGGATATTGTATCTATACTTCATGTTTTTTCCTGCAGATTGTACGGATTTCGTAAGTATAAAAAACAAATAGAAAGGGATGAAGAGATTGCTAAAGAGCTTCAAGACGGAAATCAATCCAACTGAAGAACAGAAAGCCAGGATCCGCAGGACGATAGGCACTTGCCGATATGTCTATAACTTCTACCTTGGTCACAACAAAGCCCTGCATGATAATGGTGAAAAGTTTATGACTGGTAAGAGCTTTAGTCTATGGCTTAACAACGAATACATTCCAGATAATCTTGACAAAACATGGATCAGGGAAGTGTATTCAAAAGCCGTAAAAAAGTCTATCGAAGATGGATGTACTGCTTTTACAAGATTTTTTAAACATCAGAGTGATTTTCCTAAATTTAAAAAGAAAGGTAAATCTGATGTGAAAATGTATTTCGTCAGAAATAACCCAAAGGATTGTCAATGCGAAAGGCACAGACTTAAGATCCCAACTCTGGGCTGGGTCCGTATCAAAGAAAAAGGATATATCCCAACAACAAAGGATGGATATATGATCAGAAGTGGTACAGTGTCTGTTAAGGCTGGCAGATTTTATGTTTCTGTTCTTGTAGAGATCCCTGATGTCAATATCGACAATAACTCAAACGAGGGAATCGGTATAGACCTTGGACTAAAAGATCTTGCCATTGTCTCAAATGGAAAGACATACAGGAACATCAACAAATCGGCAGGATTAAAGAAACTTGAAAAACAACTGATCCGGGAACAGAGAAGTCTTTCCCGAAAGTATGAAAATTTAAAGAAAGGAGAGTCCACTCAAAGAGCAAATATACAGAAACAAAGGCTTAAGGTACAAAAACTTCATCATAAAATGGATAATATCCGTACGGATTACATTAACAAGACAATCGCTGAGATAGTGAAAACCAAACCGTCTTACATAACGATTGAAGATTTAAATGTAAAAGGAATGATGAAAAACAGGTGTCTTTCAAAAGCTGTTGCATCTCAGAAGTTTTATGAATTTAGAACAAGGCTTAAAGCCAAGTGTGATGAAAACGGCATTGAATTAAGGGTAGCAGATAGATTTTATCCGTCTTCAAAGACCTGTCACCATTGTGGTTCTGTCAGGAAAAACTTAAAGCTTTCAGATAGAATTTACAGATGTGAATGTGGCTATGTTGCAGACAGGGATCTCAATGCGGCACTTAATTTAAAAGATGCTAAAACTTACAGGATTGCATGATTAAAAGCAAATGTAAGTATGTACCGAAGGCTATTTCGGGAATTAACGACTGTGGAGTGTACAAAAACCTGTGAGTAGCGTATTGCCTGCAATCGTCAAAACATACACAATGAAGCAGTAAGAAGTATTCGTAAGGACTTCAATTTCTCGATGTGTTTGGGTATATTTAAACACATTTGGAGTGGCAGAACAAGTATGGACTTTAGAACAGATAAACTGCTCCATGGCGGTGATTACAACCCGGAACAGTGGTTAAAGAGGCCGGATATTCTGGCAAAAGATATTGATATGCTGGAGGAGTCTGGCTGTAATGTAGTAAGCCTTGGGATTTTTTCCTGGTCTACACTGGAACCGGAAGAAGGTGTATTTCATTTTGAATGGCTGCAGGAAATCATTGATAAGCTTTATAAAAGAGGAATTTCTACAATTCTGGCTACACCGTCAGGTGCAAGACCCAAATGGATGGCAGACAAGTATCCGGAGGTACTTCGTGTAGATGAAACACGCCACAGAGCCTTATTTGGATTCAGACATAATCATTGTTATACTTCTCCTGTTTACAGAGAGAAGGTACATATTATTAACAAAAAGCTGGCACAGGAGGTTGCCACACATCCGGGTGTGATCCTGTGGCATATTTCCAATGAGTATGGCGGAGAATGTCATTGTCCGCTGTGCCAGGAAGCATTTCGTAACTGGCTGAAAGAGAAATATCAGACTATTGAAAATCTGAATGATAAGTGGTGCACCACTTTCTGGAGTCATACTTATAACAGCTTTGACCAGATCGAGAGTCCGTCTAAGATTGGTGAGACACAGCTTCATGCACTGAATCTGGACTGGAAACGATTTGTTACTCATCAGACAGCGAATTTCATTCATCATGAGATTGCAGCATTGAGAGAGGGAGGAAGCACACTTCCGACTACTGCTAATCTGATGCATTATTTTGGCGGTTTAGATTATTTTAAGATTGCAAAAGAGATTGATGTGGTTTCCTGGGATACTTATCCGACATGGCATAAAGAAGCAGTGATCGATACAGCTTATGACAATGGTATGTGCCATGATCTGATGCGTTCTCTGAAAGGAAAGCCGTTCTTCCAGATGGAATCCTGCCCGACTTCTACAAACTGGCAGAGTGTGAGCAAATTAAAGAAACCGGGAATGCTTTTTGCACAGTCCATGCAGGCAATTGCACATGGCGGAGAAGGTGCTCTCTATTTCCAGATTCGCCAGAGCAGAGGTGCTTCTGAGAAGTTCCACGGAGCAGTGATCGATCATTACGGTGGAAATGATACAAGAGTGTTTAAAGAAGTTTCCAGGGTTGGAGAAGTTCTGAAAGAGTTAAAAGAACTGGCAGGAACAACTGTGAACAGCTCGGTTGCCATGCTTTATGACTGGGACAGCCAGTGGGCAATGGAGGACAGCCAGGGACCCAGAAATAAAGGGCTTCATTATCTGGAAGCAATGCTGAAATTCTACAGAGGTTTCCGTAAGCAAGGCGTGAATGTGGATGTGATCGATATGACCTGTGAACTGGATAAATATAAAGTACTGGCTCTTCCAATGGTTTATATGTTCAAGGAAGGTTTTGCCAAAAAGGTTCGTGCGTTCGTGGAAAACGGCGGTACATTGATCACAAGTTACTGGTCCGGAATTGCAGATGATACAGACAGGTGTTATCTGGAAGGAACACCACATGGACTGATGGATGTACTGGGAATCAGAAGCACAGAAATTGACGGCCTTTATGACTGGGAAGAAAATTCTTTTGTTCCTGTGGCTGGCAATGAACTTGGACTGGATAAGACTTATACATGTAAATATCTGTGCGACCTTGTGGAGCTTCGCGGAGCACGTACTTTAATGACCTACGGAAGTGATTTCTATGAAGGCTATTCCTGCCTGACAGTGAATGAATATGGCAAAGGTAAGGCATGGTATGTGGCAGCAGATGCTGATAAAGAATTCTATGGAGACTTCCTTGAAAAAGTGCTCAAAGACAGCGGCGTTTCCTGCGGAATCAAAGAAGAAATCCCGGATGCACTGGAGATCACAGTGAGAGAGAATGAAAATGAGAAATATTATATTTATCAGAATTTCGGAACAGAAGCTGTAAGCATTCCCGTACCGGAAGGCGAGATCAGCTGGATTTATGGCAATGGCAGTGATAAACTTAAAGTTTATGGTCTTGTAGTTGCGAAGGTTATCGTGTAAAATAAATAACGATGGATGAGGAAATCCCTTCACTTTAAGCAGAGATTGAGACTGCCTGGTGAAGGGATTCTTTTTTACTCAGGTTTAACCGGGAAAATGATACAAAAAGTTTTTAATTGTATCAGGAAAGGTATAGAAATATGATTTCAAAAACTCAGATCAGATATATGGCAAATTCTTCATCATACAGTAAAGGTGCAGAACTTTATGCAACAGGAAAAGTTTTGGATATGGATGTAAAAAATATGGGTGCGTTTGATGAAATTGTTGCATCTGTAAAAGGCAGTGGAAGAAATATCTATGAAGTAGATGTATCAATCGATACAGAGAATGATGAAGTTGATACCTGCTATTGTGAATGTCGGGCATATGCAGAATATGGTGGACTTTGTAAACATTGTGTAGCGGTTCTTCTGCAATATAATGATTATGAAAATGATATGGATAGTTATGATTACGGACAATCTGTAGAAAAAATTGTAAAAGGTGGTCTGACCCATACGATCAGAAAAGGAGTGCAGATGCATACCACGCCGGAATTGGCTTCATTATTGCAGAAGCAGGCAGTTGCGAAGTCTCTTCCACTGATTCAGGGAAGCACTTATGGAAAAGTAAGGCTGGAACCATATTTTAATTTTGACGGAAGAACATTTACAGTAGAATTTAAAATAGGAATTAATAAAATGTACGTACTGAAGGATGCATTTTCCTTTGATGTTCATATAGCAAATCAGGATGATTATAAATATGGGAAAAATCTTCAGTTTGTCCATACAATAGAATCCTTTGCCGAGGAATCCAGACCGCTTGCGAAATTTATCTGTAAATGGGCAGACAACAACAGGCAATTTCACAGATCCTCTTCCTATTATGGATACTATATGGGAACTCTGGAAAAGGTAAGGCATCTGGAGCTGTCAGGAAATGAACTGGCAGAATTTTTGCTTTTGATGGAAGGAAAGACATTGCAGGGAGAATCTATAGGAACCAGAAACACAACCTGGGAAATAACCAGAGAACATCTTCCAAGAAAAATGACCATAACAGGTGCAAAGCAGGGAATTGAACTGAAGGTAAGCAAATTTACGTGTGCAGCAAATACGGAACAGTATAAAATTTGCTTTTATGATAAAAAGATTTATATTGAGAATTTAGAAGAGCTTTTACCTGTTAAGGATTTTCTGGACAGTTTGTCTTTGATCTCCGGTGAGAAAGCGTTTATAGAAAATAAAGATGTACCGGCATTCTGTCAGGAACTTTTACCGGTGATCCAGAAGTTTTTTAAATGCAAAATGGTTGAATTTCATCCGGAAAATTATGGAATGGTTGAACCGGAGTTTCGGTTTTATCTGGATGCGCCGCAGGAAAATATGGTTACATGTAAGGCGACTGTTAAGTATGGAGACAGGGAATTTTCTTTATATACAACGGACGATATTGCAGCAAGGGATATGAATAGAGAAACAGTTGTCAGAAATGTGATCCATAAATATTCGAATGCTTTTAATCCATTTGAACAGTGTGCGGTAATTGCGGATGATGAAGAGATGGAATATGAATTTCTGACAGAAGGAATTTTGGCACTGCAGGCAGTGGGGGAAGTATTTATTTCTGATGCGCTGAAACGGATTGAAGTCCGGAATTCGCCGAAAGTCACAGTAGGTGTTTCCCTGAGCGGAAATCTGCTGGAACTTAGTATGACAGCCGGGGATATTTCAAGGGAAGAACTGATTGACATTCTTTCCAGATATAATAAGAAGAAAAAGTTCTATCGTCTGAAAAACGGAGCTTTTGTAAATGCAGCAGATTCGGGGCTGGATACAGTTGAAGAACTCAGGGCAGGACTTCAGCTGACGGATAAGCAGATGAAGCAGGATAAGATTGAAGTGCAGAAGTACCGCGCGTTGTATCTGGATGCACAATTGAAAGAGAATCCGGTTGTTTCGGCAGTGAAGGATAAATCTTTTAAGTCACTGGTAAGAAATATGAAGACCATTGAGGACAATGATTTCGAGGTGCCGGAGAGCCTGGATAAAGTTCTGCGGGAGTATCAGAAACGGGGATTTCTGTGGATTAAGACATTGAATTATAATGGATTCGGCGGAATACTTGCAGATGATATGGGGCTTGGAAAAACGCTTCAGGTGATTGCATTTCTACTGTCGGAATTTCTGGAAAGAAGGGATACTGTTATTGAAAATATAGCAGTAAAAGAAACTGCAATGTTAAATATGCAGAGTGAAATTGAGACAGTAGAACAGGCGTGCAAGGCAGCAGAGGCGCAGAAAGCTGATGGAAAAGATGGACAAACTGGAAAGCTGCAAAGAAATACATTAATTATAGCTCCTGCATCATTGGTGTATAACTGGAGCAGTGAAATTCAACGTTTTGCACCAGAGCTTACAGCAAAGATGGTGACCGGGACTGCAGCAGAGAGAAGACAGATCCTGGCAGAAGCAGATTCTGAGGATATTCTTCTGACTTCCTATGATTTGCTGAAAAGGGATATCAGCGAATATGAAGGATATAAGTTCAGATGTGAGATTATTGATGAAGCTCAGTATATCAAGAATGCAAACACTCAGGCTGCGAAAGCAGTAAAAGAGGTTCAGGCAGACTTCAGGCTGGCTCTTACAGGAACTCCGGTGGAAAACCGCCTGAGTGAATTGTGGAGTATATTTGATTATCTGATGCCCGGTTTCCTTTACAGTTATAAGAAGTTCAGGGAAGAAGTTGAAATTCCGGCAGTTCAGAATTCAGATGAAGATGCAATGAAACGTCTGCAGAAAATGATCCGGCCGTTTGTACTCCGAAGATTGAAGAAGGAAGTGCTTACAGATCTGCCGGATAAGCTGGAAGAGAATATGTTTGTACAGCTAACAGGAGAGCAGCAGAAGCTTTATGATGCACATGTGAAACGGATGATGCTGATGCTGGATAAGCAGTCCGAAGAAGAATTTAAGACCTCAAAGATTACAATTCTGGCAGAGCTGACAAAATTGCGCCAGATCTGTTGTGATCCGTCTCTTATTTTTGCAGATTATAAAGCTGATTCTGCAAAAGTAGATATGTGCCTGAATATGATCAGTAATGCAGTGGAGAGCGGACATAAGATTCTGTTGTTTTCGCAGTTTACGACAATGCTTGACCATCTTGCGAAGCGCCTTGAAGAGGAGAAGATCAGTTACTATATGCTGACTGGTTCTACAAGTAAGGAGAAGCGTGCACAGATGGTAGAGAACTTTAACACAGATGACACACAGGTATTTTGTATTTCTCTGAAGGCAGGAGGAACCGGTCTGAATCTGACGGCAGCAGATATTGTAATCCATTTTGACCCATGGTGGAATCTGGCAGTGCAGAATCAGGCAACGGACAGAGCACACAGAATTGGTCAGAAGAATGTAGTGAATGTATACAAGCTGATCGTGAAGGATACGATTGAAGAAAATATTTTGAAACTGCAGGAAAAGAAACGTGAACTGGCAGATCAGATCCTGGAGGGCGAAGGGCTTAACGGAGGCAGCTTCACAAAAGAGGAACTGATGGAATTACTTTCCGGGAAATAACCGCTTGATTGCAGTTAAATGGCATTTTTTGTAAATACAGAAATGTATATTCTCCCTGTTTTTCCACATAATAACCATACAACACATGATATGGAAACTGAAGGGTACAAAGACAGTAAACTTCGATAAAAGGAAAAACAGGAGGAAGAAAAGTGCATGAAAGCGACAGGAATTGTTCGGCGCATAGATGATCTGGGGCGTGTGGTCATTCCTAAGGAGATCAGAAAAACGCTGCGGATAAAAGAGGGGACACCACTGGAGATTTTTACTGACCGGGAGGGGGAGATTATTCTGAAAAAGTATTCCCCTATCGGAGAACTGAATGTTTTTGCAAAGGAATATGCAGAGGCGCTGGCGCAGTCAAGCGGGATGGTAGCGTGTATCACAGATCACGATCAGGTGGTGGCTGCTGCGGGACAGGGAAGCAGGGAATATGTGGGAAAACCTATCAGCAAAGCTCTGGAAGATGCAATTACGGAGAGAAGCTCTGTGTTTGCCAACGGAAATGACAGAAGCAGGATACCTGTGACTCAGGAACAGAGAGAACCTTTGTATTCCCAGATCATGCAGCCTATTATCAGTGCAGGAGATACAATAGGATCTGTGCTTTTACTGGGAAAGAATGAAAGGGATGTGATGGGTGAATCAGAGAAGATGCTCATCAGAACGGCAAGCGGATTTCTGGGAAGACAGATGGAACAGTAAAATTCATAGAATCTTCAGCAGCTTATAGTGGCGGCTGAGGATTCTTTTTTGTATAATAAGAAGCAGTTATGATTTTCTGGAATTGTTATAGTAATAAAATTGTTATGGCAATGAGAGTTGGAAAGGAGACATATTATATGGCTGCAATATATCTGGCACCGTTTTATCTGTTGGTGTGTGTATATATCCTGCTTCGCAGCGTGCACTGGTTTCAGGTACTGCATACGGTTTTTCAGAATGTGTGGGTATGCAGGGGGATTGGACTTGTATATTTATTTGTAGTGTTTAGTATACTGATCGCATTTATGGCACCTGCATCAGGATTCAGGAGATTTATGAAGCTTCTGAGTAATTACTGGCTCGGTGTTTTGATGTATACACTTATGACTCTGGGAATTGCGGATGGATTGAGACTGTTACTGAAATATCCTCTTAGAAATTTTGCCTTTCCGGGGAGAGAATTGCTTTTCAGCAATATGGGAACTGCTGTTGTGGGAGCTGTCTGTGCGGTGATCATTTCAACAGTCAGTATTTACGGAGTGCTCAGTGCCGGAAATATACATACAACGAAGTACAATATTTCTGTTGATAAAAAGGCAGGAAATATGAAGGAGTTAAATGTGGTTCTGGCCGCAGATCTTCATCTGGGATATAATATTGGATGCAAGCAGATGGAGCAGATGACAGAGAAGATCAATGAGCAGAAACCGGATCTGGTGGTAATGGCAGGAGATATTTTTGATAATGAATATGAGGCACTGGATGATCCGGAAAAACTGGCAAAGATATTGAGAGGGATCCGCTCAAAGTATGGTGTGTATGCATGTTACGGAAACCACGATATCCAGGAAAAGATTCTGGCGGGATTTACCTTTGGCAGTAAGGAAAAGAAAGAGAGTACCCCGGAGATGGATGAGTTTCTGGAGAAAGCGGGGATTACGCTTCTGAGAGATGAATATGTGCTCATCGATGATTCCTTTTATCTGTATGGCAGACCGGATTATGAGCGTCCCGGACGGGGGATTGATAAACGAAAGACTCCGCAGGAAATCACAGAGGGTATGGATGTGTCACTGCCAGTGTTGGTTATCGATCATGAGCCGAGAGAACTTCAGGAACTGGCGGATACAGGTGTGGACGTAGATTTCTGCGGACATACCCATGACGGACAGGTATTTCCGGGAAATATTGTGATCAGATTCTTCTGGGAAAATCCCTGTGGTTATCTGAAGAAAGGAAATATGCATAATATCGTTACATCCGGTGTAGGGCTTTTTGGACCAAATATGAGAGTTGGGACTAAAAGCGAAATTTGTGATGTCAGCATATGTTTTAACTGAATCAAGTAAGTCCCCGGCTTCAACTGCAAAAATCAATAAGCAGTTGAAGCCGGGGACTTGTCTGTTTAGTTATGTCTGATCTGATTTTATGCTCAGTCGAGAGCTTTCTCACTCATTTCTTCCAGAAGATCTTTTTTCAGATCCCAGAGTTTCTGAGAAAGGTCTACATATACTTTCTGAGGATTTACGAAACGTCTGGATTCATCCCAGAGAGTATTCTGCTCTTTCTGGCAGTATTCGCGAAGCTCCATAACAGATGGAGATTCATAGACCCGTTTACCTTCTCTGATGACAGGAACGAGAAGTTCGCGTACTTCATAGGTTCCGCCGAGAACTTTTGTCTTTTTCCAGGTATCGATTGGATCAAAGAGAACCATGTTCTGGTCTGCATCAAGCTTTTCATCAGCAAGGCAGATAAGATCTGCCCTGATTTTTCCGGTTTTCTTATTATAGAGACGATATACGGTTTTATTTCCAGGGTTGGTTACTTTCTCTGTGTTTTCGGAAAGCTTGATCTTAGGTGTAAATTCGGTACTGTCTGCATCTTTGACAGCAGCAAGTTTGTATACACCGCCGAATGCAGGATTATCGTTGGCGGTGATCAGTCGTGTTCCGACACCCCAGGAATTAATCTTGGCATCCTGAGCCTTCAGGCTCTCAATGAGATATTCGTCCAGATCGCTGGAAGCGGAAATAACTGCATCGTCAAATCCGGCAGCAGCAAGCATCTTATATGCTTCTTTGGAAAGGTAGGCAAGATCACCACTGTCGATACGGATACCGTATTTGGTAAGCGGAATACCTTCTTCGCGCATTTCCTCAAATACACGAATTGCATTTGGAACACCGGATTTCAGGACATCATAGGTATCTACCAGTAAGGTGCAGGCATTCGGATAAAGTTTGGCATAGGTTTTGAATGCGGTATATTCATCCGGGAAGCTCATGATCCAGCTGTGTGCGTGAGTTCCAAGGACCGGTACGTCGAACATTTTGCCTGTGAGAACACAGGAAGTACCGGCACATCCACCGATGATTGCGGCACGTGCGCCAAAGATACCTGCATCCGGTCCCTGGGCACGACGCAGACCAAATTCCATGATCGCATCACCCTTTGCAGCATAGCAAACGCGGGCTGCTTTGGTAGCAATGAGGCTCTGGTGATTGATGATATTCAGGATTGCTGTCTCTACAAGCTGAGCTTCCATGATAGGTGCTACAACTTTGACAAGCGGTTCTCTTGGGAAGACAACTGTTCCCTCAGGAATTGCATAGATATCACCTGTGAAACGGAAGTTGCTTAAATATTCAAGGAAGTCCTCTTCAAAAGTATTCAGGCTTCTGAGATATTCGATATCTTCATCTGTGAATTTAAGATTCTCAATATATTCAATCATCTGTTCCAGTCCGGCAGTGATGGCAAATGCACCTCCGCATGGATTGGTACGGTAAAACATATCGAAGATAACAGTCTGGTTTGTTGGGTTCTTAAAATAGCCCTGCATCATAGTAAGTTCATAAAGGTCTGTGAGCAGAGTAAGATTATTAGCTCTCATATATAGCTCTCCTTTTGGGTTCATAATAATATCTCGGGTGTAACTGTTTATCGCAATTTACAGATATCAGGCCAGGGCTGAATAGCTTTTGACCTCAGTATCATAATATATAGTCTGGAGAAATTATTATTAAGATTTCCTGCTGCTTTGATCTCTATAGCAAGTTTCTAGTGTGCCGACAAGTTGATTCTTGAAACAATCTTGCGTCAACCTGTCGGCACACCAGTTACGAGAATTGTTATATTTAAGAAAGAGTATATCAGAAGCAGCAATAAGTTTTTATTGATTATAGCATAATTTTTCCCGGAGTACATAAAAAAACTCCGGGAAATAGGCGGTATTTTCATGTTTTTGAAGAAAAATAAAAAAAATTAAAAAAATTTCAAAAAAGGGGTTGCATTTTTTGAAAGACTATTATATAATACCAATTGTCGCGAACGAAGTAGCGAAAACAAAACATAAAGGGCTATCGCCAAACGGTAAGGCAACGGACTCTGACTCCGTCAGTTCAAGGTTCGAATCCTTGTAGCCCTGCTACATGAGGCACCTCGGTATGAGGTGCTTTTTTGTGCTATAAGAGAAACTGAAATTTTTTGGAAGTGAAAGGTAAGATTAAGATGGAAAATTCGGGTAAAAAATATCAGATAGATACAGAAGAAAATAAAATGTTCTTAGGTGAATTGCAGAAAAATCTTTTAAATTTTGGAAAAGGATTTTTATCACCGGGAGGAAGTGCTTATTTCCTTGGGGATGATGGAACACCATGGAAAGACAGAAACAGAGAAACATGGATCACATGCCGTATGGTTCATGTATATAGTATGGGAATCATGCTTGGGGATAAAGAAAGTCCGGCACTGGTCCATGGTGCTGTACATGGATTACTGGAAGAACTGAAAGATCGTGAAAATGGAGGATGGTATCCGGGAATTACACCGGATAATAAATTCCTGCCAGATAAACAGTGTTATGCTCATGCATTTGTTCTTCTGGCTGCTTCTTCTGCTTTGCTGGCAGGAGAAAAAGATGCAGAAACTCTGCTTAAAGATGCATTGGAATTATTTGATAAACGGTTCTGGGATGAGAAACAGGGACTTACTTATGATACCTGGAATACAGAATTTACAGTTCTTGATGATTATCGCGGTCTTAACGCAAATATGCATACAGTAGAAGCGTTTCTGGCAGTAGCAGATGCAATAAAAGAAGAAAAGTACAGAATACGTGCAGGAAGAATTATAGATCATGTTATTGGATGGGCAAGCGCAAATGACTGGAGAATACCTGAACATTTTACAAAGGAATGGAAAGCTGATCTTGATTGCAATAAGGAATGTCCTGCTGATCGTTTTAAACCTTATGGAGCAACACCGGGCCATGGAATTGAGTGGGCCAGATTGATCGTGCAGTGGGCATATTCTTCTTATAAAGATACCACTGATTCTGCAGAAGTATATTTAAAAGCTGCAGAGAAACTCTACAACAGAGCAGTTGAAGATTCCTGGAATGTGGATGGAAATCCTGGAATTGTGTATACGACTGACTGGGATGGAAAACCTGTTGTTCATGACAGAATGCATTGGACATTGGCAGAGGCAATCAATACATCAGCAGTCTTATGGCATATAACTCATAAGCAGAAATATGCAAAAGATTATGAAGAGTTTATGAGATACCTGGATGATAAGGTATTGGATCATAAAAATGGTTCCTGGTTTCATCAGTTGGATGAAAATAATAATGTGATAGGAACAGTATGGCCGGGAAAATCAGATGTATATCATGCTTTTCAGTCAACCTGGATCCCATATGGAACACCATATATATCAATTGCTTCAGATGTAAAACAGTATATGGAAGTATGCCATCAATAAAGTAAGTGTTTATTTGTACCCGGCGTACAAGATTTCGGTAAAATGCAGCCAGAACCTGACGGAACAAGGTTCTGGCTGCATTTTACTTCAGGATGATAAAAAGAATGATGTGGGTAACTATTTTTTAATCTCCGGCTGGAATTCTTTTACATCTTTGGCAATCTCGCCGCTTAACAGGAGCATGCAGATCAGGTTCGGGATAGCCATCAGTGCGTTGGCGATATCGGAGAAGTTCCATACCAGAGCTCCGGGACCACCGGAAACCATGGCTGTGGCAACACCGACGATATTTCCGGTACCGATGGTGGCTGCCAGTGCGGTTGTCAGTGCGGAAAAAGGGGATACATCTCCCTGTCCGCGGCTCTTGGTGCGGGCTTCCTTGCTGAGTGTGCTTTTCAGTGCATAGCCAAGGTTACGCCATGTAAGAAATCTGGTGCGCACAGTCAGGAAGATACCGGTTCCGACCAACAGGATCAGCATCACCGGTCCCCAGACAAAGTCATCAATTCTGGTAACAATTTCTTTATAAAATACTTCGAAGATTTACAGAGCTGAATATCCGTAGCTGCTGACAATGGCATCGATTTTCTGCTGCCTCTGACACATTGGACATTTTGTAGATGAATAGGAATGATAGTCCGGTATATCTTTGGTGTTAAAAATAGAATATACAGGGAGAGAAGCCACGCTGTCTACTCTGCTGAATATGGCTGCGATACCTCTGATAGTGCCTCCGTAATACAGAATGCTCTCGATTGCTTTGGACAAAGTAGAGCCTGTGGTAATCGAACCATTGAGGATCAGTACATTTTTGCCCTTGATCATTGGCTGAAAATTATCACGGAAGATAATCTGTCCGGAATTGCTGGATTCAGGAGTAATCACGTAGATCGTCTGATGAGCATTCAGGGAAAAAATGCCGGCTTTGGTAAGTTCTTCAGAAAGATATGCGCCAATTACTTCCAGTCCGTCCATACAGATAATGGTATCAACAGGAGTAGATACTTCATAATTAGCAGCCAGTTCGTGAGCAATATTCTGTGCTTCGGCAGTTCTGGATTTCATAGTTGTAAGATCCAGATAGTGAGTGATATGTGACTGAGATGTGACGAAATGTCCGGGAATTACCTTCAGCTGAATGCGGCTGTCACCACGGGCGTAGATTTTTGTCATGTTTTCCAGATTCATAAGAATACCTCCCTCGTTGAAAAAAAACGTGTAACTGTTCAGTAGCTTTGCGGTTAGCAGACCATTGAACAGTTATAAATCAGTACACTAGAGTGTGTCTGAAAAATCATTCCCGCAATCTGCACGCCCCACTTTGCGGGATATTTCACCCGAATTCAGTTGCCGTAGCCCGCTACGGCGCCCTCATCCGGGCAAAATATACCACAAATTGTGACGCACATCTTGCAGAAAGCCTTTTTCAGACACGCTCTAATCTTGTAAAACATTGTAGCATTGTTTTGCCGAAAAATAAATAATATTGTACAAAATCAATAAAAAAATATGCGATATGTATGAAGATTGTTAATAAAATACCAAAAAACATATAACGATGATCCCCTGGTGCGTTGATGGAAGTATTATTTACGAGGGTTGCTATAGATTGGTTGTGGGTTATGGAGAATGGAATAAACAGTGATGGGTGTGGAAATGGGAAACAGAAGAGAATATTCTATAGAAGTAATATATGTGAAATGATATAATGATTTTCAGTCTATTATTGACTGTCAGAAAAAGAGAAAAGATGAGATAAAAAATGTATACAGCAGAACGAATAGAAGAATTGGATGAAAATAGGAGCCTGATAAAAGTGACAGATTAACAGCCTGATATTTTGACTGCGAAAAGTGAATAATCATAAGAAAATCTTAAGAATTTGTCCCTTTCATATTAAGATGCTTCGATTATTCTAATAGCAGAAACACAAAATAAGAAGCCGGAGTGTCTGTAATGAGAGATTTCAGACAGGCATTTCGGATGATGAGGGAGGTGTATAAAGTGGCAAATATTCTGGTCTGCGATGACGATAAAGACATTGTAGAGGCAATCAGCATTTATTTGGAGCAGGAAGGCTATGTGGTTTTTAAAGCATATGATGGTTTGGAAGCAATCAATATACTGCGCAGTCAGCCGGTGGATCTGCTGATCATAGATATTATGATGCCGAAGCTAGATGGCATTCGGGCTACGTTGAAGATAAGGGAAGAGAATCCTCTTCCGATCATTATTCTTTCTGCAAAATCAGAAGATGCAGATAAGATCCTTGGATTAAATGTAGGGGCAGATGATTATGTAACCAAGCCCTTTAATCCCCTGGAACTGGTGGCAAGGGTGAAATCACAGCTTCGAAGATATACAAGGCTGGGAGCAGCAATACCTGTGGAGAATGCTCATATCTACGAGACAGGAGGTCTGAGCATAAACGATGACCTGAAGGAAGTCAGGGTGGACGGTGATGTGGTGAAGCTGACACCCATTGAGTACAATATCCTGCTTCTGCTGATGAAGAATCAGGGAAGGGTATTTTCCATTAATCAGATTTACGAAAACATCTGGAATGAGGAAGCAGTTGCTGCAGATAATACGGTGGCAGTGCATATCCGGCATATCAGAGAAAAAATTGAAATTAATCCAAGGGAGCCAAGATACCTGAAGGTTGTGTGGGGACTTGGGTATAAAATTGAAAAAATTTAACCGAATCAAGTAGCGAAGCGGATGATTTTATCCGCCTGATCGAAACGTAAAGGAAAGGGACAAAATTATGAAGGGAAAAGGATACAGGAGCAATGTTGCCAAGGCGGTCTGGATCGTGATCGTACATCTGGCGGCTGTGGCAGCTGTGATATGTGCAGCATTTTTTGTAATGATCTATCAGACGGGGATTCGTCTGGATGACAGAGGGAAAAGTTACATTCAGTCAGAGGGATTCAGGGAGCGTCTGAATTCCAGAGGTACGGATATTCTGGAAAGTCTGTCAGCAAAAGAGGATATAAATTACCTTACAAACGCAGGTTCATCGGCAGTGATCGATCTGGCAGAGTTTAAGGAAAAGGAAATTAACCGTGATTCGTTGAGTGAGCTTTCTTTTAAGAATACATCCGGAGTGGCATATTCGGTAAAAGATCTGCTGGAGTGGGCACAGGACTGGGCCGGAGTTGGAGAGAGATATGATGACGGAGGAAGTTTTGGCGATCTAGGAAAGTTTATTCAGTGTAAGGCTTCGGATGGCAGCAGTTATTATTTTTCCTTAAGTGATTTTAAGAAACTGGTGACAGATGGGACATTAAAGGTTAATTACGATCAGGATATCATGGAAGAGTATGATGATTCCTATGAGACAAAATTTGCAGAAAAAACGGAAAATCAGAAAATAGATGCTGCCATTGAACTGGGCTACTGGAGTGATTCGGATAGCCAAAGCTTCGGTAGTATTACAGACAAAGAAAATAATATAGAATATCCGGAATTTTATTTGCAGGAGATATGGAGTTTTACAGAGGAATTTAAACCTCAGGGTGCGGAAAGTCTTCCGGATGCAGTCAATTCCAGTACGGAATGGAATGGAAAACTTGAGGATGCCTATAGTGAACTGGCCAAGGTTCTGGACTGTATCAGAGCTGTTCAGGATGATATAAATGTCAGTGACTGTGCCATATCACTTACGTCTGTATACCATACGTCCGGAGACTATGAGGAAGGGAGTACCAATCTCACATATCTTTTCGCAGATAAAGAGAAAAAGACAATCTATACAAACAGAAAAGCATACAGCAGCTATTCACAGCTGGAGCAGAACCTTGAGAAAATATTTAAGGAAAAAGCATATGCAGTTGTTTACCCGGAATTAAGTGAGTGTGTTACAAATATTCCGGATGCAGATCTGCAGGTGTGGAATCATACCATTGATCAGAGCTTTGACACAAAGGATTTTGTGTTTGCAGTTTCGGTTGATACGAAATTTTCTGTGGCAGATTCCATGGCTGATGAGGCAGAGAACTATGAGACATATTCAAAGCTTATGTTTCCGATGCTGGCAGGAGCAATCTTCGGAAGTGTGCTCTGGCTGATCGGTATGGTGTGGCTGACTGTGACAGCAGGAAGGAAACCAAAGGATGAAGAAATTCATCTCAACGGATTTGACAGATGGTATACAGAAATTGCGGCAGGAGCAGTGATCGGTATATGGCTGGCAGGAACGATCATATCGGGAACTTTGATCGCCAACTCATCATTGGGTTACAGTCATGCAGTAGTGACAGTGATTGTTACCTGTCTCATATGTGGAACTTATACAATGGCATGGTTTTTGATCGGATATCTCAGCCTGGTAAGAAGAATAAAAGCAGGAACCTTATGGAAAAACAGTCTGATTAGAACAGTTCTGAAATGGATTGGAAAATGCAGTGGGAAGCTTTCCGATTTTGCCAGAGCTTTTTCCAGAAATACAGCAGAAAAAATAAAAGTTCTGCTTGTGGGAGGAGCATTTTTATTCTTGCAGTTCCTGATCATTGGTTGCGGATTCACAGGTGCAGGAGTATTCCTGATAATATTACTGATCGTAGATGCGGCTGCGGTGATTTTTATCATCAGAAAAGCGGATGGGCTGGATCTTATTATGGATGGTCTGAAGAAAATAAGCGATGGAGAACTGCAATATAAGATCAAAACAGATACACTTACAGGAAAACAGAAGGTGATGGCAGAATATATTAACAATATTGGCAGTGGTCTGGATGCTGCTGTGGAGAACAGCCTGAAAAAGGAAAGAATGCAGACAGAGCTGATCACAAATGTTTCCCATGATCTGAAAACACCTCTGACTTCCATTATCAATTATGTAGATCTGATGAAACGTGAGAACCCGACAGATCCGAAAATACAGGAATATCTACGCATCCTGGATGAGAAATCCCAGAGACTGAAGGTGCTCACAGAGGATGTGGTAGAGGCATCCAAGGCAAGCACCGGAAACATTAAGCTGGAGATGAATGATATTGATTTTGTGGAAATGGTGCAGCAGGTGATCGGAGAATTTGAAGAGAAATTCCAGGAGAAGAACCTGACTATGATGGTACATTTCACAGACGAACCGTCCATTATCTACGCAGACGGTCAGAGAATGTGGCGTGTTCTGGAAAACGTATTCGGCAATGTTGTGAAGTACGCAATGGAGGGCACCAGAGTTTACGCAGAGATCAGCAACAGAAATAAAAAAGTAACCTTTTCCCTGAAAAATATTTCAGCACAGCCTTTGAATATCTCTGCGGATGAACTGACAGAACGATTTATCAGAGGAGATGTGGCGAGAAATACAGAAGGAAGCGGACTGGGACTTTCTATTGCAAAGAGCCTGACAGAGCTGCAGGGAGGTGAGTTTAAGCTATACCTGGATGGGGATCTGTTTAAGGTAATGATCACATTTGTAGCAAAGAATTACAGTAAATAATATAACGTAGAACAAAGATAAGGCATAGGGCAGTTTATAAAAAACTGTTTTATGCCTTATACTTTTGGCTTGTTATAATAATAGAAAAGAAGTATATTAAAAAATCATAGCGACATAAGAAAAGAGGACATAAAAAATGAATTACAGTTTTAACAGCAGAGTCAGATACAGTGAGACAGGTGAGAACGGCAAACTGACATTACCGGGTGTTTTGAATTATTTTCAGGATTGCTGTACATTTCATGCGGAGTCGGTCGGGCTTGGAGGAGACGTGCTGAAGGCAAGAGACAGAGCGTGGGTTCTTTCTTCCTGGCAGGTAATTGTGGATGAATATCCTGCTATGGGAACGGAAATCAGGATCACGACAGCACCTTATGATTTCAAAGGATTCATGGGTATGCGTAATTTCACCATAGAAACAATGGATGGGAAGAAGCTTGCCTGGGCGAACTCCAACTGGACACATCTGGCCATCAGTACAGGGATTCCGGTGAGACTGACACCTGCAGATACAGACAATTACATACTCGGCGAAAAGCTGGAAATGGATTATGCACCGAGGAAAATCAAACTTCCGGATGACATGACTTCACAGGAATCATTCACAGTGCAGAAGCATCATCTTGACACTAATCATCATGTAAACAACTGTCAGTATATCTGTATGGCAGAAGATTTCCTGCCGGAAGATTTCAAAGTATACCAGATGCGTGCAGAGTATAAGATGCAGGCAAAACTTGGAGATATAATCTGCCCGAAAGCAAAAGCAGAAACAGGAAAGGTGATTGTATCGCTTGATGATACAGACGGAAAAGCATACGCAATTATAGAATTTCAGCAAAAATAACGGTAAAAATCTTCTGAACAGGATGAATAGCAGGACAGAATTGACAAAGATATTTCGGAATTGATGTGTGGTTTTGTGAGAGATTTTTTGAATAAATTATTTACAAACAACAAGAAACAATATATAATACATTCATAAACAACAAGAAACAATATATTGTTAAAAACAAACAACATAAAACCACAAAAAGCGGAGGAGATATATATTATGAAAATTCTGGAATCTAAATTTGTACAGGGATTTATCAAAATGGCAAATGACGGTTATCTTCAGGGATGGCATGAGAGAAACGGCGGAAACTTAAGCTATCGTCTGAAACCGGAGGAAGTAGAGATGATTCGTCCCCGTCTGAATGCACCTGGAGAATGGATACCAATTGGGGTAGAGGTTCCGGGATTAGCAGGAGAGTTTTTCCTTGTAACGGGAAGCGGTAAATATTTCAGAAATATTATCGTGGATCCGGAAGTATGTCTTGCGATCATTGAACTGGATGAGACAGGAATGAATTACAGAATCCGCTGGGGCCTGGTTGAGGGCGGCAGACCTACCAGTGAGCTTCCGACTCATCTGATGAATCATGAAGTGAAGAAGAAACTGACAAACGGAAAACATCGTGTTATTTATCATGCACATACGACAAATACAATTGCTCTGACATTTGTTCTGCCACTGGATGATAAGATCTTTACAAGAGAGTTATGGGAATCTGCTACAGAGTGTCCGGTTGTATTCCCGGACGGCGTAGGTGTTGTCGGCTGGATGGTACCGGGTGGAAGAGAAATTGCCATAAGAACAGCAGAATTAATGAAGAAATATGATGTTGTTATCTGGGCACATCATGGAATGTTCTGCTCAGGTGAAGATTTTGACCTGACATTTGGTCTGCTCCATACGGTAGAAAAATCTGCAGAGATCCTGGTGAAGATTCTTTCTATGACTCCAAATAAACTTCAGACTATTACACCGGACAATTTCCGTTCACTTGCAAAAGATTTCAAGGTAAGTCTGCCTGAAGAGTTTTTGTATGAGAAACAGTAAAATAATCAACATACAAGTTGGTACATGTACCGTACAAGTGCTATAATACAGATATTAAGAGATTTTCCGGGTGGGATATGCAGAAAAAAGCCGGAACATCTGAAAGCTGTTGTAAAAGAATATCTGAAAAGCAAAAGGAGAGGTACGAATCATGCTGGAGAAATTAAAAGAGGAAGTTTACAAAGCAAACATGGATCTTCCAAAATACGGACTTGTTACATTTACATGGGGAAATGTAAGCGGAATCGACAGAGAATCAGGACTTTTTGTCATCAAACCAAGTGGGGTTGATTATGATCTGCTGACACCGGATGATATGGTTGTTGTAGACCTGAATGGAAATAAGGTAGAAGGAAAATACAATCCATCTTCTGATACAGCAACTCATGTAGAACTGTACAAAGCATTCCCGAATATCGGAGGAGTTGTACATACACATTCTTCATGGGCAACAAGCTGGGCACAGGCCGGAAGATCAATCCCATGTTATGGAACCACACATGCAGATTATATTTATGGTGAGGTTCCATGTGCACGCTGTCTGGAAGGCAAAGAATTTGAAGAATATGAGAAAAATACAGGACTTCTGATCGTAGACCTGTTTAAGGACAAAGATTATGAAGCAGTACCTGCAGTACTTTGCAAAAACCATGGACCATTTGCATGGGGCAAGGATGCTCATGAAGCAGTACATAATGCAGTTGTTCTTGAGGAAGTTGCCAAGATGGCATCCCGCTGTGAGCTGATCAATCCACAGGTAAAACCTGCACCACAGGATCTGCAGGATAAGCACTACTTCAGAAAACATGGTGCAAATGCATATTATGGACAGGGAAATAAATAATTGCTGATCTGAAAATAAAAGATATGAATTTGTTAAAGATATAAAAAATCTCCCGGATAAGAGTAAGCGCTTCTCTTATCCGGGAGATTTTTTGTAGCAGAAGAAACAAGGAAAATTCTTCTGCCATATTGCAGAAAGTCCGGGCAATTTTCTGCAACTTTATCGAAGGAGGAGAACGTTTCAGGGCAGACCGTTAGCATGAATGAAAAAGATGTCATGATCCTTGAAAGATAATAACAGCTGAACTTTAATATTGTATGGTTCGTTTAATTTGCAGTAAACGGGACAGCAACATTTTATTTTGCACCTTAACAATTACATATATTTACCTTATAATGAACTCATAAGAAAATGCAAGAAATTAGGTTGATATACCGGAATAGTAACAGTAAGGATTTCAGACAACCGGAGGAAATGCATATGAAAGAGCAGCAGGAAAAAATAAGAGTATTAGATCCACATATAATACTGATATTATTTATATCAGCGTTTGTATTCGGCATAGGAATTCTGATGATTTTCCTGGAAAGAAAGGAAATAAGAACAGAGGGATATGAATTTATAATTTTTAGTGTGGAAATATTAATGTTGCTGTTAATCTTGTATTATATGAGAACTGTTGTGCTGAGCAGAGAAGGCTGTACGGTATCCTGGCTGTTTTGGAAGAGAAATTATAAATGGGAAGAGCTTGCTGTTATCAGAGAGGATGTCTGGTATACATATGGTAAGGGAGGGAGCATACGTTATCAGGGGATTGTATTTTCCAAATATGCAGTAAATAAGAAGAAAAAGAAATATACTACCAGGATGATCGTTGATGCGTTTCCGCTTTCAGATTGTTTTTACATTACTTTTGATGAACATGGCAATGTTTTTTCTTATAAATTAGAAAAAGGAAAAAAGCAAGTTATTAGAAAAATGTACGTAAATGTTCGTGAAAAAATGAAGGAATGGGGAGTGGAGGCAGAAAAAGGAGAGGGAATAAAAGAAGAAGAAAAACAAAGACAATATGATGAAATGATAGAATTGAGGAGGCAACAAAGAAAAAAAATTCAAAGCAAAGGAGCAGACTGTACAAATTTAAAAGAATATCAGCAAGAAGTAATAAAGATCAGATATTTTTTGCAGATAACCATGGTAATACTTATTACGGTACTGCTTATTTGGACAGGGCTGTCTGCTGAAGAGGGAGAAAGAATTCCAATATTGATTCTTGAGTTTTTGATTGATGCACCATTATTGTTTTTCTCTTCAAAAGTCGTAACATTAAGTAAAGAAGGCTGCAAAATATCGTATCTGTTTTTCAAAAAAATGTATAAATGGGAAGAACTTGAAATTATACGTGAAGATTATTTTCCAAGTTTCCGAGACAGGAGAAGCAGAGGGATTGTTTTTTCTAAAAGAAAAAAGAATAAAGCAGGATATATATATACAACACGGGAAATTGTAGGATCAGGTCATATTTTAGAGTGTTTTTATATTGTTCTTGATGCAGATGGAAATATACATTTATATAAGCGTCTGGCAGCAAAGGATGGCAAAACAAAACTGAGAAAAGTAGCTGTAAATATTCCCCAAAAATTAGCGGAATGGGGAGTAGAAATGGAAAAAATGATGAAATATACAGGAGGAACTTATGATTTATAAGAAGATTGAAATTGCAGTAGACGGATATAAAGAAACTGCAGATTTATACACTTATTTTCTGGATAATTCCATTGAAATGCATATCAACAGAAAGCGTCCGGTAGTTGTGATCTGCCCGGGAGGCGGGTATGCTATGACTTCTGACAGAGAAGCAGAACCGATCGCCATGCAGTATCTGGTAAGGGGATATCATGCAGTGATCCTGCGCTATAGCGTAGAACCTGCCAGATATCCACTGGCACTCTTGCAGCTTGCGAAGTCTGTTGCTTTTTTAAGAAAAAATGCTGCAGAGTTTCATATTGATACGAATAAAATTGTTCTGCAGGGCTTTTCCGCAGGTGGTCATCTGGCAGCAAGTCTTGGCGTTTTCTGGAAGAAAGATTTTATTGCACAGACACTTGGGGTAACTTCTGATATGGTGAAACCAAATGGTATGATCTTAAGTTATCCGGTGATCACTTCCGGTGAGTTTGCACATACAGGTTCCTTTGAATGCTTGCTTGGAGAGGATTATAATGATCTTGATAAGAGAAAAGAACAGTCTCTGGAATTCCAGGTATCTAAAGATACACCAACCACATTCCTGTGGCATACAGTGACAGATGATTGTGTTCCTGTAGAGAATTCTCTGTTGTTCTTCAATGCGTTGCGCAAATTTGAAATTCCGGTAGAAATGCATCTTTATCCGGTTGGCGGACATGGTTTAAGTCTTGCAAACGAAGAGACAAGCAACGAAGACGGCGGCTGTGTACAGAAAGAATGCCAGTCCTGGATAGAACTGGCATGCAAGTGGATGCAGAATATATAATACACGATAAAGAATCTGTCTGAGTGTATGTGAAATTGAATTGGAATAAAATACATCCTGATCTATAGTGAACAGTAACGTAAAATAAGATAATAAAAAATAATAAGGCGGCATTGTGCCGCCTTTATTATTTATGTTATACTGAAATATAAAGCTAATGTCAGAGGATGATGACAGTATAGTATATTTTTAATTTTTTTAAAAAGATACTATCACAACAGAAATGGAGATTATATGATAGAGTTAGGAAAAAAACAGAAATTAACAGTAGTGAAGTCCGTAGATTTTGGTGTATATCTGGGTGAGGATATGCAGGCAGATGCAAAGAACCGTGTTCTTCTTCCGTCCAGACAGGTTCCGGAAGGAACAAAGGAAGGCGACAGCATTGAAGCATTTATCTACAAGGATTCTCAGGATCGTCTTATTGCAACAACAAAAGAACCGAAGCTTCAGGTAGGTCAGACAGCAGTTCTGAAAGTCTCTCAGGTAACAAGGATTGGTGCATTCCTTGACTGGGGACTGGAGAAAGACCTTCTGCTTCCATATCATGAGCAGACTCTGAAAGTAAGAGAGGGAGAAGATGTGCTGGTAGCACTCTATATTGACAAGAGCAGTCGTCTCTGCGCAACTATGAAGGTTTATCATTATCTTTCCACCAGAACTCCTTATGTAGTGGGAGATATGGTGAAAGGTCGTGTTTATGAGATCAGCGACAGATTCGGTGTATTTGTGGCAGTTGATGATAAATATTCTGCACTGATCCCTGCAAGAGAAGCCAAGGGAAAATACCGTCCGGGCAAGATTCTGGAGCTGCGTGTCAGCGAAGTAAAAGAAGACGGAAAAATGAATGTCACAGACCGCCAGAAGGCATACCTGCAGATCAATGAGGATGCGGAGAATGTCCTTGAAGTGATCAATGAGTTTGCAGGTGTTCTTCCATTTGATGACAAGGCATCACCGGAAGTAATCCAGAGAGAATTCGGCCTGAGTAAGGGAGCGTTTAAACGTGCTATTGGTCATCTGATGAAAGAAGGCAAAGTAGAGATTAAGGACAAGAGAATCTACGCGAAATAATAACAGTAAAAATATACTGCGATAAAATTGCAGATATTAGAACAGGAGAGAAATAGAGTTGGAGTTTACACATCTTCACGTCCATACAGAATACAGTCTGCTGGATGGTTCCAATAAGATAAAAGAATATGTAGCCCGTGTCAAAGAACTTGGCATGGACAGTGCGGCGATCACAGATCATGGAGTTATGTATGGTGTGATTGATTTTTATCGTGCAGCAAGAGCCGAGGGAATCAATCCGATTCTGGGATGTGAGGTTTATGTAGCCCCCGGCTCCCGATTTGACCGTGAAGCAGGAAGCGGCGAAGACAGATATTACCACCTGGTTCTTCTGGCAGAGAATAATCAGGGTTATGCAAATCTGATGAAAATTGTGTCCAAGGGTTTTACAGAAGGATTCTATTATAAACCGCGAGTAGATCTTGCGGTATTAAAAGAGTACCATGAAGGGATTATTGCCTTAAGTGCCTGCCTTGCAGGTGAAGTGGCCAGGTATCTTCAGAGAGGAATGTACGAAGATGCAAAGGCAGCAGCTCTTCGTTATCAGGATATTTTTGGCAAAGGGAATTTCTTCCTGGAATTACAGGATCATGGAATCCCTGCGCAGAGACTGGTAAATCAGGAGCTTCTCCGTATGCACGAAGAAACAGGGATTGACCTTGTGGCAACCAATGATGTGCATTATACAAGGGCGGAGGATGCTGATCCTCATGATATTCTTCTCTGTCTGCAGACAAACAAGAAACTGGCAGACGAGGACAGAATGCGTTATGAGGGCGGCCAGTATTATGTGAAATCCCCGGAAGAAATGGCAGAACTTTTCCCATATGCTTTGGAGGCCCTGGAGAATACTCATAAGATTGCACAGAGATGTCATGTTGAGATTGAATTTGGCGTGACCAAGCTTCCAAGATTCGATGTGCCGGATGGTCTTACATCCTGGGAATATCTGAACAAGCTATGCTTCGAGGGACTGGAGGAACGTTATCAGCCGGTTACAGAGGAATTAAAAGCTCGTCTGAATTACGAATTATCTACTATAAAAAATATGGGCTACGTGGATTACTTCCTTATAGTATGGGATTTTATTAAATATGCCCGCGATCATGACATTATGGTAGGACCGGGACGTGGCTCTGCAGCGGGAAGTCTGGTTGCTTATACCTTGGGCATCACACAGCTTGATCCTATTCGCTATGATCTGCTCTTTGAGCGATTTCTGAATCCGGAACGAGTATCTATGCCTGATATTGACGTTGACTTCTGCTTCGAAAGAAGGCAGGAGGTTATTGAATATGTCCGCCGTAAATATGGGGATGATTGTGTGGTTCAGATCGTTACTTTTGGTACGCTGGCAGCCCGTGGTGTGATCCGGGATGTGGGCCGTGTACTGGATATGCCTTATGCACAGGTGGATTCCATTGCGAAAATGATCCCGCAGGAATTAAATATTACTATAGATAAAGCCCTTACTATGAACCCTGAGCTGAAAAAAGCATATGAAGAGCAGGATGAAATTCATTATCTGATCGATATGGCAAGACGTCTGGAGGGACTTCCCAGACATACCTCCATGCATGCGGCAGGTGTTGTTATCAGCCAGAAGGACGTATCAGAATATGTACCGCTTTCTAGAGCATCAGACGGGTCTATTGTCACTCAGTTTACCATGACAACACTGGAAGAATTGGGACTTTTAAAAATGGACTTCCTGGGACTTCGTACTCTGACTGTGATCCAGAATGCAGTAAAGCTGATCCAGAAGGATGCAGGAGTGACTCTGGACATGCAGAAGATTAATTATGATGATAAAAAGGTTTTGGATTCCCTCGGCACCGGTCGTTCTGATGGTGTATTTCAGCTTGAAAGTGCGGGAATGAAAAATTTCATGAAGGAACTGAAGCCTCAGAGTCTGGAAGATGTGATCGCAGGAATTTCTCTTTACCGCCCGGGCCCCATGGATTTTATCCCTCAGTATATCCGGGGCAAAAACCGTCCGGATACCATCCGTTACGACTGCCCTCAGCTGGAGCCGATCCTGAAGCCTACTTATGGGTGTATTGTCTATCAGGAACAGGTTATGCAGATCGTTCGTAACCTGGCAGGTTATACTCTGGGCCGAAGCGACCTGGTGCGCCGTGCAATGTCCAAAAAGAAGGCCTCTGTCATGGAAAAGGAGCGCCAGAACTTTGTTTACGGAAATGAAGCAGAGGGAGTTCCAGGCTGTATTGCAAATGGAATTGATGAGGCAACGGCAAATAAAATCTATGATGAAATGATTGATTTCGCCAAATATGCTTTTAATAAGTCCCATGCAGCAGCCTATGCAGTTGTTTCCTATCAGACTGCATATCTGAAATATTACTATCCTGTGGAATTTATGGCCGCATTAATGACATCGGTTATTGATTTTCCCAATAAGGTTGCAGAATATATTCTGGTCTGCAGACAGATGGGGATTAAGATCCTGCCGCCGGATGTGAATTGTGGAATGTATGGATTCTCTGTAGATAACGGTGCGATCCGATATGGTCTGTCCGCTATAAAGAGTGTGGGACGTCCGGTTATTGAAAGCCTGGTAAGAGAGAGGGAAGAGAACGGACAATATCGTTCCCTGAAGGATTTTATGGAACGAAACTCTCCGCAGATGAATAAGCGAGCAGTAGAAAACTTTATCAAAGCAGGTGCACTGGATTGCCTGGATGGTAACCGCCGCCAGAAAATGCTGGTTTATCAGAAGATTTCAGACAGTATCAGTCAGGATAAGAAGAATTCACTGGCAGGCCAGATGAGCCTTTTTGATCTGGTAAGCGAGGAGGACAAAAAAGAATTTGAAATCCGTATGCCCGATGTGGAGGAATTCGGAAAAGAGGAACTTCTGGGATATGAGAAGGAAGTTCTGGGAATCTACCTCAGTGGTCATCCTCTGGAAAATTACCGGGGAATGATGGAGAAAACCATTTCTGCGAAAACCTCTGATTTTCAGCAGGATGAAGAAACAAATCTTCCGAAAGTCATGGATGGTCAGAAAGTAATTATCGGTGGAATGATTACGGATAAAACCATCAAATATACAAAGAATAATAAGGTTATGGCATTCCTCACAGTGGAGGATCTGGTAGGAACAGTGGAGGTAGTTGTGTTCCCCAGAGATTATGAGAAAAGTCAGCAGTTCCTGAATGAAGAAGGCAGAGTATTTATTCAGGGCAGAGTATCTGCAGAGGACGATCGCGCTAGTAAACTGATCCTTGAAAAAATCCGTCCCTTTGACAATATGCCAAGGGAAATCTGGATACAGTTTGACAATAAAGAAAGCTACACACAGCAATCTCAGGAACTGCTTGCAGACCTCAGACGTTCACCGGGTGACAGTGCTGTTGTGATCTACCTGAAAGACGTAAAGGCCATAAAGAAGCTTCCGGTTGGATATCATGCACAAATTCAGGACTCATGGCTGAACTATATGTACGAAAAATATGGTAAAACCAATGTTAAAGTTGTAGAAAGAGGATTGAAAAACTTATAGAAATGCGCTAAACTATACCCGAATATGTGTATAGTAAAAATGAGATAGATTCAGAAGATGGAGGAAGAAAAGATGGCAGAAAACAAGATAAAAACCATTGGTGTCCTTACCAGCGGTGGTGACGCACCTGGAATGAATGCTGCAATTCGTGCAGTTGTCAGAAGAGGTTTAAGCAATGGATTAAATGTAAAAGGTATTCTGAAAGGATATAATGGTCTGTTAAACGAAGAGATTATTGACATGAGCGCAAAAGATGTATCTGATACAATCGAACGTGGAGGTACAATCCTTTATACAGCACGTTGTGCAGAATTCCGTACAGAAGAAGGCCAGAAACGTGGAGCAGAGATCTGCAGAAAACATGGAATTGACGGACTTGTTGTCATCGGTGGTGACGGATCCTTCGCAGGTGCTCAGAAGCTTGCGAATCTCGGAATCAATACAATCGGTCTTCCCGGAACAATCGACCTTGACATTGCATGTACAGAATATACCATCGGATTTGATACAGCTGTAAACACAGCAATGGAAGCAATTGATAAAGTACGTGATACTTCCACTTCTCATGAGAGATGCAGTATCATCGAGGTTATGGGACGTGGTGCAGGATATATTGCTCTGTGGTGCGGTATTGCCAACGGTGCTGAGGACGTTCTGGTTCCTGAAAAATATGACTATGATGAGCAGAAGCTGATCAATAACATTATCGAGAGTCGTAAGAAAGGCAAAAAGCATCACATCATCATCAATGCAGAAGGTATCGGTCATTCTGAAGCAATGGCAAAACGTATCGAAGCTGCCACAGGTATCGAAACACGTGCTACAATCCTTGGACACATGCAGCGTGGTGGAAGCCCGACATGTAAAGACCGTGTATATGCATCTATGATGGGTGCTCTGGCTGTAGACCTTCTTATTGCAGGCAAGACATGCCGCGTTGTCGGATATCGTCACGGTGAATTCGTAGACTTCGATATCAATGAAGCACTTGCTATGCAGAAGGGTATCTCTGACTATCAGTGGGAAGTATGCCAGTCACTTTCTCATAACTATGATAAAAACAACAAATAACAAATGAATAAAAAGATGCAGTTATATAACAGACTGCATAAATTAAATACTGCTCAGATAATTACCCTCGGTTTTGCGGGAGTGATTATCTTAGGGGGATTACTTCTGTGGCTGCCGTTTTGTACGGCACCCGGATACCACACATCTTTTACAGATGCCATGTTTACCGCAACCACAAGTATATGTGTAACAGGGCTTGTGACAGTTGTTACGGCAACTCACTGGACTCTGGCAGGCAAGATTATTATTCTTGTCCTGATCCAGATCGGAGGTGTGGGACTGATTTCCCTGGGCAGTATTATTTTTATAAGTCTGAGAAAGAAAATATCGCTGAGGAACCGGCGTGTTATCCAGGAGTCCTATAATATGGATAGAATGGGTGGGATGGTCAGGCTGGTGAAGAAAGTTCTGATCTGTGTGTTTGGAGCAGAAGGAATCGGTGCAGTGTGTTATGCAGTTCGATTTATTCCGCAGTTCGGTCTGGCAAAAGGTCTGGGATACTCTGTTTTTACGGCAGTATCTGCATTCTGTAATGCTGGTATTGATCTGCTGGGAGAGGACAGCCTGGCTCAGTATGTTGCTGATCCGATCGTAAACTTTACAAGTGTAGGACTGATCATTATGTCAGGACTTGGATTTGTGGTCTGGTGGGATATCTGGGATAAGATCAAACGAGTCATCAGAGGGAAACTTCCTGTGGGACGTATATTTAAAAATCTCCGTCTTCACAGTAAGATCGTGTTGATGATGACGCTGATACTTGTTGTGGGCGGTACAGTACTGATCTTTCTGTTTGATCATGGAAATCCGGAAAGTATTGGGACATATTCGCCGGGAACGAAGTGGATGGCATCTTTGTTCCAGTCAGTTACCACAAGAACAGCTGGATTTTTCACTGTAAGCCAGGAGAGATTTTCCAATGCAACTTATATGCTGTGCCTGGTATTGATGTTGATCGGCGGTTCCCCTATGGGAACAGCAGGTGGAATTAAGACAACAACAGTTGCGGTCCTTCTGCTGAGTCTGAAATCCAATCTTCAGGGAAAACGGGATGTGGAAGTACACCACAGGAGAATCAGAGACAGCTATATACGTTCTGCAATCGTAGTGACAGGTATGGTACTTACAGTACTTATTCTCATGAGTATGCTGTTGTGTGCAGCCATGCCGGAAGCACCTATAGAAGATGTTGTTTATGAAATTACATCTGCGGTTGCAACGGTAGGACTTAGCAGAGGGCTGACACCCTGCCTGAATACAGCAGGCAAATGGATCGTGATCCTGACTATGTATCTGGGAAGAATCGGTCCGCTGACTCTGGGAACTGCAGTGACTGTACGTGTACAGAAAATGCCGGCAGATTCACATCTGGCAGAAGAAGATATTATGATTGGATAGTAACGGTTCGGCAGTCAGGCGGATATTCGCAGAGGATAACGAATACATGTTCAGAAAGAGAAATGAGGAAGAAAATGAAGAACAAATCTTATGCAGTGATCGGTCTTGGGCAGTTCGGGATGACGGTAGCCCTTACTCTGGCAGAGGCGAACTGCGATGTACTTGCCATTGACGATAAAGATGATAATGTGCAGGATATCGCAGAGAAAGTTTCCTATGCTGTCAAGGCAGATGTGCGTGATCCGGGAATTCTGGAATCGTTTGGAGTTCAGAACGTAGATGTTGCGGTCATCGCAGTAGCCGAGAATATGGAGGCCAGTATTACAGCAACGATGCAGGTGAAAGAACTTGGAGTTCCTTTTGTCATGGCGAAGGCAATGAATTCTCTTCATGGCAGGATACTGGAGAAAATAGGGGCAGATAAGGTGATTTATCCTGAACATTCCATGGGTATCAGAGTTGCAAGAAATCTTCTCTCCAGTGGATTTGTCGATATGTTTGAGCTTTCTTCTGATTTCAGTATGGCAGAATTTAAGATTCCGCGGGAATGGATAGGAAAAACACTTCGGGAGCTGAAGGTCAGGGAAAAGTATAACATCAATCTGATCGGTCTGAAGCATGGCGATAAGATGAATATGAATGTGGCGCCGGATGAAGTGTTTCCGGCAGACTGCACAGTTGTTGCAGCAGGAGCAAACAGTGACCTGAATAAGGTTTCGGAAAATTGAGGATAAGATATGATCACCAGTGTAAATAACGGACAGGTAAAAAATATCATACAGCTGAACCAGAAAACAAAAGCCCGCAGAGAACAAGGGCTTTTTGTTGCAGAAGGAAGAAAAATGTTCGGCGAAGCACCTAGGGATTGGATTTCGAAGGTGTATGTATCAGAAGCTCTCAGCGGTGATGCAGAACTGATGGCTCAGGTGGAGAAACTTCCATATGAAATAGTAACAGATTCTGTTTTTCGACAGATGAGCGATACGCAGACGCCGCAGGGAATTATGACAGTGCTTAAGAAACCTTCCTATATAATGGAAGATATTCTCGGCGGGGAAAATCCGCTGGTTATGATTCTGGAAGATCTGCAGGATCCGGGAAATGCGGGAACTATTCTCCGTACAGGAGAGGGTGCCGGAGTAAGCGGAGTTCTTCTGACAAAGACCTGCGTGGATATCACAAACCCGAAGGTTATACGATCAACCATGGGTTCTGTCTACAGAATGCCTTTCCTATATGTGGAAAGTGTGGTATCATTAGCACAGGAACTGAAAGACAGAAATATCCGCACATTTGCGGCGCATCTGCATGGTAAGAACTCTTATGATCAGGAATCCTACACAGGAGGAACTGCTTTCCTGATCGGCAATGAGGGAAAAGGACTGACAGATGAAGCGGCAGACAGTGCTGATTGTCTGATACGGATTCCTATGTGTGGAAAAGTAGAATCTCTGAATGCTGCCATGGCATCCGGAATTCTCATGTATGAAGCTGCTCGTCAGAGACGATAGCAGACGAAAGGAGGAGTTTCATGCAGCCTTTGATCTGGCTTGGGATTCTTGCGTTATTGCTTGTTGTAGAGGCAATTACGGCAGGACTGACCACCATCTGGTTTGCCGGCGGCGCACTGGTCGCTGCTATTGCATGTTATGCAGGAGCGAACCTCACTGTACAGATATTGCTGTTTCTGTGTGTTTCATTGGTACTTCTCATCTTTACCAGACCACTGGCAATGAAGTACTTCAACAAAGAAACCATACAGACCAATGCAAACAGTCTGATTGGAAAGAAAGCAGTTGTGATTCAGGAGATTGACAATCTGGCGCAGACAGGCCAGGTTCGTATCAATGACATTGAATGGACTGCACGTTCTGCTGATGACGAAAAAATCGGCGAAGGCACCGTTGTAACGATCGAAGAGATCCGAGGTGTGAAACTTATCGTAAAACAGAATAAGGAGGATTAGTTATGGGCGTGGTTTTTCTGATAGTTATTATCGTTATTGCGGTATGGGTCCTTGCATCCTGCGTCCGCATTGTACCACAGGCATATGCAGTAATCCTGGAGCGTCTGGGAGCTTATCAGGCGACCTGGAGTACAGGAATTCACTTCAAGGTTCCGTTTATTGAACGAGTAGCCAGAAAGGTAAATCTGAAGGAACAGGTAGTGGATTTTCCACCGCAGCCGGTTATCACAAAGGATAACGTAACCATGCAGATTGATACTGTCGTATTCTTTCAGATCACAGATCCGAAGCTTTATACTTACGGTGTGGAGAATCCGATCATGGCAATCGAGAATCTGTCCGCAACAACCTTAAGAAATATTATCGGTGACATGGAACTGGATGAGACACTTACATCACGTGAGACGATCAATACTAAGATGAGAGCTTCTCTTGATGAAGCTACTGATCCATGGGGAATCAAGGTCAATCGTGTGGAACTGAAGAACATTATTCCTCCGGCAGCTATCCAGGATGCAATGGAGAAACAGATGAAAGCTGAGCGTGAACGTCGTGAAGCAATCCTGATCGCAGAAGGTCAGAAGAAATCTACGATCCTTGTTGCAGAAGGTAAGAAGCAATCCGCAATTCTGGATGCAGAAGCTGAGAAACAGGCAGCAATCCTCCGCGCAGAGGCTCAGAAAGAGCGTATGATCAAGGAGGCAGAAGGACAGGCTGAGGCAGTTCTGAAAGTTCAGAATGCCAATGCAGAGGGTATCCGCATGATCAGAGAGGCAGGAGCAGATGAGGCAGTTCTGACACTGAAGAGTCTGGAAGCATTTGCCAGGGCAGCAGACGGTAAGGCAACCAAGATCATTATTCCGTCGGATATTCAGGGAATCGCAGGTCTGGCAAGTTCGCTGAAAGAGATCGTCACTGATCCGAAAGCGGAGACAGACAAATAACAAAAGAGAATAAATGACATCGGGGAGAGAATTATTATGAACTTAAAAGGAAGAAACTTTCTGACACTGAAAGACTTTACACCGGAGGAGATCACATATCTTATTGATTTATCCGCAGAACTTAAAGCAAAGAAGAAAGCCGGCGAGCTTCACGAATATTACAGAGGCAAAAATATTGCACTTATTTTTGAAAAAACAAGTACAAGAACCCGTTGCTCTTTTGAGGTAGCTGCCCATGATCTTGGAATGGGAAGCACATACCTGGATCCGACAGGTTCTCAGATCGGTAAGAAAGAAAGCATTGCAGATACAGCAAGAGTTCTGGGAAGAATGTACGATGGTATCGAATATCGTGGATTTGGTCAGGAAGTCGTAGAAGAGCTTGCAAAACATGCAGGTGTTCCGGTATGGAATGGCCTTACGAACGAATATCATCCGACACAGATGATCGCTGATATGCTGACAATCCGTGAGCATTTCGGAGATTTAAAAGGACGTAAGCTTGTATACATGGGTGATGCCCGTTACAATATGGGTAATTCCCTGATGATTGCCTGCACAAAACTTGGCATGCATTTCGTAGCCTGCACAACTAAGAAATATTTCCCGAATGCAGAGTTAGTTGCTCAGTGCGAGGAATATGCAAAAGCATCCGGCGGAAGCATCACTCTGACAGAGGATGTTCAGGAAGGAACAAAGGATGCAGACGTTATCTATACAGACGTATGGGTATCCATGGGTGAGCCGGATGAGGTATGGACAGAGAGAATCCATGATCTGACACCTTATAAAGTAACAAAGGACGTTATGAAGAACGCAGGAGAGAAAGCAATCTTCCTTCACTGTCTGCCTGCATTCCATGACCTTAAGACAAAGATCGGCAAGGAAATGGGTGAGAGATTCAATCTGACAGACATGGAAGTAACAGACGAAGTATTTGAATCTGAGCAGTCCAAAGTATTTGATGAGGCAGAGAACCGTATGCATACCATCAAAGCTGTTATGGTAGCAACATTAGGAGAGCCGGAGAACAAATAATGGCACATCTGTATAATGAAGAAACAATTTCACAGGCGATAAACACAAAATGGGCGGGCAAAACCGTCCATTTTGCAAAAGAAACAGATTCTACCAATTCATGGATCAAGCGTCTGGCAAAAGATGGTGCAGAGCATGGAACTCTGGCAGTTGCGGAATTTCAGTCTGCGGGAAGAGGGCGTTTTGACAGAAGATGGGAAGCGCCGGAGGGCAGCTCTATTATGATGACACTGCTCTTACGTCCGGAATTTTCACCGCAGTATGCGTCTATGCTGACACTGGTTATGGGAATGGCAGTGGCACAGGCAGCAGAGGAACTGGGGTTTAACGTAAGTATTAAATGGCCCAATGATATTGTGATCTCTAAGAAGAAAATCTGTGGTATCCTGACCGAGATGGGAACAAATGGTGTGAAGATCAATTATGTTCTCATCGGAGTAGGAATCAATGTAAACCTGAAAGAATTTCCGGAAGAGATGCAGGACAAAGCGACTTCACTGATTCTGGAGGGCGGTCATGAATATGACAGAAATCAGGTGATTGCACTGGTGATGAAATATTTCGAGATCAACTATGAGAAATTTATCCAGACCTGTGATTTTACTCATCTGCTGGATGATTACCACAGAATCCTTGCAAATCTGAACCAGCCGGTCAGAGTGATCGATGGTGACAGAAGTTTCGAAGGAATCTGCAGGGGGATTGATGAAAAAGGTGAACTGCTTGTGGAAAGGCAGAATAAAGAAGTTGTGAAAGTCAGCGCAGGAGAGGTTTCAGTGCGTGGGCTTTACAGCTATGTATAAAGATTCTGAATAATTTCGAAAGAGGGAAACAGTAATTTATGTATCAGGACAACATTACTCTCTGCGGCGCAAGCGCCTATGAGAAGAAATTTTATTTTAATCAGGATTTCAATGCACTTCCGGATCATGTGAAGAAAGAACTTCAGATCATGTGTGTTCTTTACACAGAGGATGTAGGAGGAATCCTGACTCTGGAATTTGACGAAAACGGCAGACTTCAGTTTAAAACAGAAGCTCTGGAAGCAGATGCCCGCTACGATGAGATCGGAAGCGGACTGAAGATCAAACAGCTTCAGCAGGACAAGAAAGAACTTCTGGAATCTCTGGAAATGTATTATAAAGTATTCTTTCTCGGAGACATCCCGGAAGAAGAATTGAAGAAAACATCGGGCAGTGAGGACTGAATCCATGCAGACAAGGAATGAGCCGGTACGGGCAAGAGAACCATTCATGGAGATGCAGTGGAAAATAGGAAACGTACAGATTGATAATCCGTTTGTTCTTGCACCAATGGCAGGTGTCACAGACCTGCCATTTCGAACGCTCTGTAAAGAGCAGGGGGCCGGACTGATCTGTATGGAAATGATCAGTGCAAAAGCGATTTCTTTTCACAATAAGAACACCATTGCCCTGATGGAGATTGATCCATGTGAACACCCGGTTTCCATGCAGCTTTTTGGCAGTGAACCGGATCTTATGGCAGAGGTTGCGAAATCCATTGAGGACAGAGATTTCGATATCCTGGACATCAATATGGGATGCCCTGTGCCGAAGGTTGTCAATAACGGTGAGGGATCTGCATTATTGAAGAACCCGAATCTGATTGAAGAGATCGTTCGAAAAGTATCATCTGCAATCAGTAAACCGTTGACTGTCAAGGTGCGAATCGGATTTGAGAATGAACCGGTAGATATTGTTGAAATCGCGAAACGTATTGAGGATGCGGGAGCAGCAGCACTTGCAGTGCATGGGCGCACCAGACAGCAGTACTATTCCGGCACTGCAGACTGGGATACGATCCGCAGGGTAAAAGAAGCGATTACCATTCCTGTAATTGGAAACGGAGATGTAGATTCTCCGCTGAAAGCAGAAGCACTGGTAAAACAGACCGGATGTGATGCTGTTATGGTGGGACGTGCAGTAAGGGGAAATCCCTGGTTGTTCCGCGAACTGAACCATTATTTCCGGACAGGAGAACTGTTGGAACGTCCGTCTGTAGAGGAAATACGTGAAATGATCCTGCGTCATGCCAGAAAACAGATTGAATTAAAAGGGGAATTCGTAGGAATACGTGAGATGCGTAAACACGTTGCCTGGTATACTGCAGGTATGCGTCACAGCGCAGGGCTCAGAAGAGAGTCAAACACCATAGAAAGTTATGAAGCGCTGGAGGCGCTTTTATCAAGATTAGCATAAAAGTTAAAACCATGTGAAATGAGAAATATAAACAATAGCAAAGGCGCTCGGAATGCTTGACAATCCGGGTGCTTTTTTGTATAATACAGAAATTGTGAATATCCTAGAATAAGTCTGCCCTTTTTCAGGTATGATGTATCAGGAAGCACATAAATCCATGTAGTGATCCGGGGCGAAAAGAAACGCAGAAGACTATACCGGATGTTGAAAGGGAGTAAGGTTATTATGGAAGAAAAGAAAAACTTACTAACTTATGCAGGACTTAAAAAATTAGAAGAAGAGCTGCATGATTTAAAGGTAGTAAAGAGAAAAGAAGTAGCAGAGAAAATTAAGGAAGCCAGAGAACAGGGCGACTTATCTGAGAATGCGGAATACGATGCAGCGAAAGACGAACAGAGAGACATTGAAGCACGTATCGAAGAAATCGAGAAGATCTTAAAGAATGCTGAAGTTGTTGTAGAGGACGAAGTAGATCTGGACAAGATCAGCGTTGGATGTAAGGTTAAAGTACACGATTTTGAATTCGAAGAAGACATCGAGCTGAAGATCGTAGGTTCCACAGAGGCTAACAGCCTTGAAGGCAAAATCTCCAACGAATCTCCCGTAGGAAAAGCACTTATCGGTGCGCATACAGGTGATGTAGTAGAAGTAGAGATGCCGGCAGGAATCATGAAATACAAAGTTCTGGAGATCCAGAGAAACGTATAAGAGACAGATGACTGAGGTGCGCGTAGAGATTTATCATGCAAAGGCATAACGCGCACCTTTCTCTGACTATATAAGCAGATAATAAGAAGACAATAAGAAGTTTGTTATTTCTTATTTTTGTCTGTATATCTGATAAATTGATATTTGAAAATACAGGATTCTGTTGAATGGAATCTTCTGTTACATCTGATATCACATGGAAATGTAGAACAAATAATAATTATACAAGTATATAAGGAGGAACCAAGGTGGCACAGCAGAAGCAGGAACAGGATTTAAACCAGTTACTGAAGGTACGTCGCGATAAACTGGCAGATCTTCAGGCTAATGGAAAAGACCCATTTCAGATCACAAAGTTTAATCAGACTCATCACTCAATGGAAGTGAAGAGTCTTTATGAAGCACATGAGGCAGAACTTCTCAAAGATCGTGCAGAAGTAGATGTAACAGGTCTTGATGAAGAACAGGCAAAGGAAGCTGTTAAGAAAGATTACGAAGAGAGAAGAGAAATCATGGACGCAAGCCCGATCCACGTAGCGATCGCAGGCCGTATGATGTTCAAGAGAGTTATGGGTAAGGCTTCTTTCTGCAATATCCAGGATTTACAGGGAAATATTCAGGTATATGTAGCAAGAGATGCGATCGGAGCAGATTCTTATGCAGATTTTAAGAAATCCGATATCGGTGATATCTTCGGACTGGAAGGTTTTGCATTCAGAACAAGAACAGGTGAGATTTCTATCCATGCAGAAAGCATGACTCTTCTTTCCAAGAGCTTACAGATTCTTCCTGAGAAATTCCATGGACTGACAGATACAGATATGCGTTATCGTCAGAGATATGTAGACCTTATCATGAATCAGGACAGCAAGAACGTATTTATCAAACGTTCCCAGATTCTGAAAGAAATCCGTAACTTCCTTGCAGACCGTGACTTCATGGAAGTGGAAACTCCGATGCTGGTTGCAAATGCAGGCGGTGCTGCAGCAAGACCGTTTGAAACTCATTATAATGCACTGAACGAAGATGTTAAGCTTCGTATTTCTCTTGAGCTTTATCTGAAGAGACTGATCGTTGGTGGTCTTGAGAGAGTTTATGAGATCGGACGTGTATTCCGTAATGAAGGTGTAGATACCCGTCATAATCCGGAGTTTACTCTGATGGAGCTTTATCAGGCATATACAGATTATGAAGGCATGATGGAACTGACTGAGTCTATGTTCCGTTATCTGGCAGAGAAGGTTTGTGGTTCTGCGAAGATTTCCTACAATGGTATCGAGATCGACCTCAGCAAACCTTTTGAACGTCTGACCATGAATGATGCGATCAAGAAATATGCAGGAATTGACTTTGATGAAGTTGCAGATGATGAAGCAGCTAAGAAGCTTGCAGATGAGCATCATATTGAATATGAAGAACGTCATAAGAAGGGTGATATCATCAACCTGTTCTTCGAGGAATACTGTGAAAAAGAACTGATCCAGCCAACCTTTATCATGGATCATCCGATCGAGATTTCTCCGCTGACAAAGAAGAAACCTTCTGACCCGAATAAGGTAGAGCGTTTCGAGCTTTTCATCAATACATGGGAAATGTGTAACGCATATTCCGAGCTCAATGACCCGATTGACCAGAGAGAGCGTTTCAAAGCACAGGATGCTCTTGCTGACGCAGGAGATGAGGAAGCAAACCACACAGATGAAGACTTCCTGAATGCACTGGAGATCGGTATGCCGCCTACAGGTGGTATCGGATACGGAATCGACCGTCTGGTTATGCTGCTTACAGACAGCCAGGCAATCCGTGACGTACTGCTGTTCCCGACAATGAAGTCCCAGGGCGCTGCTAAGAACGAAGCAAACAACGTTGCGCAGGCTAAAACAGTTTCAGAAAAGCCAGTTGAGAAGATTGATTTTTCAAAGGTAGAAATCGAACCATTGTTCAAAGATGAGGTAGATTTTGAGACTTTTAGCAAGTCCGATTTCCGTGCAGTAAAGGTAAAAGAGTGTGTCGCAGTGCCGAAGTCAAAGAAACTTTTACAGTTTACTCTGGATGATGGAACAGGCGTAGAACGTACCATTTTAAGCGGTATTCACGCATTCTACGAACCAGAAGAACTGGTAGGTAAGACACTTATAGCTATCACAAATCTGCCACCTAGAGCAATGATGGGAATTGAATCTTGTGGAATGTTACTTAGTGCAATCCATGAAGAAGAGGGCGAAGAAAAACTTCATCTTCTGATGGTAGATGACCATATTCCGGCTGGTGCAAAATTATATTAATATCAGGACACTTCGCTTTTAGTGAAATACTAAAGGCGGAGTGTTATTTATATTATAGGAAATTACTCTGTAATGTTCCTATAATATAAATAACACTCCGGGCAGGATCGCACTGCGATGGAGAGTAATGATACTGTTGCAGGTATGCCATATATGGCATATATAAGGCACAAAAAGGAATATGTCAATATCCCCCCGCAGGGCTTACTGATGTCAGAATTGTCTGATATCATAAAAGTCAGTTACCAATAAAGAAAAAGCGAGGGAACATGAAATGAAAAAGGGTTTATTGACAATGGCCGGAGTGCTTCTGACTGTATCACTGGTCAGTGCCGGAACAACAGTGCCTGTACTGGCAGAGGAAGAAACAACACTGGTATACGGAAGCGGAGATTATACCAGAATCAATCCTGCTATGGATGAACATGGAGAGATCAATATTCTGATCTTCAACGGTTTAACTGCACATGACGGAGATAATCAGGTAGTTCCGGGACTGGCAGAGAGCTGGGATTTTGATGATGAAACCAATACTTATACATTCCATATGGTAGAAGATGCGAAATGGCAGGATGGCGAACCTGTGACAGCAGAGGATGTTAAGTTTACTATCGAAGCGATCATGGATCCGGAAAACGGTTCTGAGAATGCACCCAACTACGAGGACGTAGAGGAAATCAATGTTATTGATGATCATACAGTTGCGTTCAAGCTTGAGGACAAAAACGTTGCATTCCTTGACTATATGACAATGGCAGTTCTTCCTAAGCATCTGCTTGAGGGCGAAGATATGCAGACCTCTGATTTCTTCCGTAATCCGGTAGGAACAGGTCCATACAAGATTGAATCCTGGGATGAGGGACAGGCGATCACACTGGTTAAGAATGAAGATTATTTCAAGGGTGAGCCTTCCATTGATAAAATTGTATTCAAGATCGTACCGGATGACAATGCGAAAGCACTTCAGTTAAAATCCGGAGAACTTGATCTGGCATTATTAACACCAAAGGATGCAACTGCTTTTGCAGATGATGAGGCATATACATGCTACGATATGAAGACTTCTGACTATCGTGGAATCATGTTTAACTTTGGAAATGAATACTGGCAGAAAAACCGTGATCTGATCCCGGCAGTATGCTATGGGCTTGACCGTCAGGCGATCATCGACGCAGTTATCCTTGGACAGGGAATGCCAGCATATGGTCCTCTTCAGAGAAATATCTACAATTATGAAGATGTAGAGCATTATGATTACAATCCTGAAAAAGCAAAAGAAATTCTGGAAGCTGCAGGATGCGAGATGGGTGATGACGGATTTTATTATCGTGACGGCGAAAAAGTGGGATTTGTAATCAGCGTAAGTGCAGGAGATCAGGTACGTATTGATATGGCTCAGATCGCAGCACAGGAACTGAAAGAGATTGGCATGGATGTATCAGTAGAGATCCCTGCACAGACAGACTGGGCAGGACAGATGGCATTCCTGATCGGATGGGGAAGCCCATTTGACGCTGACGACCATACATACAAAGTATTCGGAACAGATAAGGGAGCAAACTACTCCGGCTATTCTAATGCAGACGTTGACAAGTATCTGACAGAAGCAAGACAGTCAGCTGATCCGGAAGTTCGTGCAGAAGCCTATGCTAATTTCCAGAAAGCTTTGGCAGAGGATCCGGCTTATGCAATGATCTGCTATATTGATGCCAACTATGTTGCTGACAGCAATATTAAGGGAATCGATCCTGATACAATTATGGGACATCATGGAGTTGGAATCTTCTGGAATGTAGCAGACTGGACTATTGAATAATAAAATGATATCAGGGTCAAAAGGTCAAAAAGCCATTCATGCTTGCACCATAAGACCTTTGACTCTAACATCATAAAAAAGATAAAGGTTGTGACGGGGGCACTAAAGGTGCCCCCCTTTTTACACGAGCGGAAAAAGGATTAAAAATGGAACATTTATTAGAGGTTAAAAATCTTTCAGTCAGCATTGACGGTCCTGCCGGAGAAGTCCAGGCAGTAAGAGATGTGTCTTTTTCATTAAAAAAGGGAGAGGTGCTGGCTATAGTTGGAGAATCCGGATGCGGGAAGAGTGTGCTTTGCAAAAGTATCATGAAGCTTTTGCCGCCAAGTGCAAAGATTAAAGAGGGCAGCATTTGTGTGAACGGACAGTATATCACCTGTTACAGGGAAAGGGAGATGCAGAAACTGCGTGGAAGAGTTTTTTCTATGATCTTTCAGGATCCTATGACATCCCTGAATCCAACTATTAAAATTGGAAAACAGATTGGGGAAGCAGTGGTGATCCACAATAAGAACTACACGAAGGAACAGGTAAATAAGAAGGTTCTGGAGCTTATGGAACTGGTAGGTATCTCCCATTCAAAGGAACGATATCATCAGTATCCCTGGCAGTTCTCCGGAGGAATGCGTCAGAGATGTGTTATGGCCATTGCTCTGGCAGCAGATCCGGATATTTTATTTGCAGATGAACCAACTACTGCACTGGATGTGACTATACAGGCACAGATTCTGGATCTTCTCCGGGAAATACAGAGGAAGCTGGGAACAGCTACCATACTGGTATCCCATGATCTGGGAGTGGTTGCACGTGTGGCAGACAGAGTGGCAGTCATGTATGCAGGCAAGATCGTAGAGATCGGTACAGCAGAGGAAGTGTATTATGATCCCAGACATCCATACACATGGGGACTGATGAGATCACTGCCTGCATTTGCAAATGGAAAAGAAAGCCTGTACACCATCCCTGGCATGCCTCCTACTTTGATAGATCCGCCGAAAGGTGATACTTTTGCATGTCGAAATGAATATGCCCTGAATATTGATTATGAAGAAATGCCGCCTATGTTTAAGATAACAGATACTCATTATGCGGCAACCTGGCTGTTGGATCCAAGAGCACCGCAGATCAAATCACCTGTGGGAGGAACAGCGCATGAGTAAAGAAGTTTTATTGGATGTCAGGCATCTGACTCAGCAGTTTCATCTGACAAAAAAGATCAAGGTAAAGGCTGTAGATGATGTCTCATTTCAGATCCATAAAGGTGAGATCTTTGGTCTGGTAGGGGAATCCGGTTCAGGAAAGTCCACAGTTGCCAGATGTCTGATGAATATATATCAGCCGGCTCATGGAGAAATCTGGTATAAAGATGTAAATATCTGCGACAAAAAGGAATTCAAAAAGCATAAAAAAATGCTGCAGACCCGCCGCCAGATGATATTTCAGGATTCCGCATCCAGTCTGAACCAGAAAATGAAGGTGTCAGATATTATTACGGAACCAATGAGAATCCAGCATATCACACCTCCGAGAGGAAGCTTTGTGAAGGAAGCTGCTTTTCAGATGGAATATGTAGGACTTGAGAACAGTTTCCTGGATCGTTATCCATCTGAATTATCAGGGGGACAGAGGCAGCGAGTGGCCATAGCCAGATCTCTGTGTATGGAACCGGAATTTCTGGTGGCTGATGAACCTATAGCTTCTCTGGATGTGTCCATACAGGCCCAGATCGTCAATCTGTTCCGTCATCTGCAGGAGGAGCATGGATTTACATTTCTGTTTATAGCTCATGACCTGGCTATGGTTGAGTATCTCTGTGACCGTGTGGGAGTTATGTATCATGGAAAACTGGTAGAACTGGCGCCATCAGAAGAATTGTATTCCAATCCGGTGCATCCTTATACAAAAACATTGCTGTCTGCAATTCCTGTTCCTGACCCGATCAAGGAGAGAAAAAGAGTTCTGCAGTACTATGATGGCGAAGGAATGGAAAACAGCGTGTGGACAGAAGTGTCACCCGGACATTTTGCAATGCTTCCGGCTGAAGGAAAGGGGTGCAGTATATAATGAGACAAAAAAAGTTAGTCTACTATGGTAAAAAATGTCTGATATTCCTGATCTCAGTATTTATATTGTCTGTAGCTGTATTTTATGTAGCCCGTCTGGCGCCTGGAGATCCGCTGATCTCCTATTATGGTGACCGTACAGAGAAGATGAGTCCGGAAGAACGTGAATGGGCTATGGGAAAACTGGGATTGAACGAACCGATTTCTGTGCAGTATGTGAAGTGGGTAAAAAATGCCTTTCATGGAGAATTTGGAATTTCATTTAAATATAAACAGGATGTAGTGGACGTGATCGGCGGCCGTATCGGTAATACACTTGTGCTTGGAGGAATCGGATTTATCATTATGTTTGCCGGAGCCTTGCTCCTGGGAATTCTGTGTGCCTGGTACGAAAACCGGCTGGCAGACCGGATCCTGTGTAAGCTGGGAACCATATCCAGTTGTATTCCTGAGTTCTGGATGGCTCTGGTCCTGATCCTTGTTTTTTCTGTAAATCTTAAGATCCTGCCAAGCAGTGGAGCTTACAGTACAGGAAATGCAGGAGATATCGGTGACAGAGTGCTGCATCTGATCATGCCTCTGACCATCGTGGTCATGGAGCATTTATGGTATTATGCTTACATGATCCGAAATAAGATCCTTGAAGAGGTTCGCGCAGATTATGTACTTTTGGCAAAGGCAAAAGGCCTGGATAAGAAAAAGCTTATGTTCAGACATTGTGTCCGAAATGTAATGCCTGCTTATCTGAGTATTATGGCCATTGCAGTCCCCCATGTACTTGGAGGAACCTATGTGGTAGAAAGTGTATTCTCTTATCCCGGAATCGGAGCTCTGTCCTATGAGAGTGCCAGATATCATGATTACAATCTGCTGATGCTGCTTTGTATGATGTCAGGAATCCTGGTTATTTTCTGTAATATCGTCAGTCAGACTATTAATGAACAGATAGATCCCCGTATGAAGGATGAAGTAATAACCGAGAAATCGGAGGTAGTAGAAGGATGACCAATCATTTATTTGAACTGGCAGGAAACAGAAAGACAGAAACCGTAATTCCCAAATCAAAGAAAAAGTGGTATCAGGGAAAACCCGTTGTTTCAGCAGCAATCCTGATTCTTATCGTACTGGGCTGCCTGTGTGCGGAACTGATCATGACAAAGGATCCTGCTTATATGGATCTGTTAAACTATAATAAAGCTCCTGACAGGGAGTTCCTTTTTGGAACAGATACTATGGGAAGGGATATTTTTTCCATGATCTGGTATGGAGGAAGAATCTCGATCCTGATCGGTGGATTAGCCACAGTTATTTCTACTTTTATTGCAGTGGTAGTCGGTGCCTTCAGTGGAGTGGCACCTGCCTGGCTTGATGAACTGATCATGAGATTTACAGAAATATTCTTAAGTATACCAACTCTGCTCCTGATCATTTTGCTGCAGGCTATCATGGGAGAGGCCAATATCCTGAGTCTGTCCTTTGTGATCGGTGTGACCAGCTGGACCAGTATTGCGAAAGTAGTACGCACAGAGGTACGGCAGATACGAAACAGTGAGTATATCATCGCTGCAAGATGTATGGGAGCAGGATTTTTCCGTATTTTGTGGAAGCATCTGGTGCCGAACTTTTTCTCATCCATTATGTTTATGGTAGTTATGAACGTAAGAACTGCAATGATCTCTGAGGCGACTTTGAGTTTTATGGGTATTGGACTTCCGATAGAGGTTATCACATGGGGAAGTATGCTGTCTCTGTCAGATAAGGCATTAATGACAGGTTCCTGGTGGATCATTCTGATCCCGGGACTTTTCCTGATCACCACAGTGCTCTGCCTGACCAATATAGGAAACGCCTGCAGAGAGCAGACAAACAGAAAAGAAAGTAATTTTTAAAATTTAACGGAAATCCCGCTGTCTTGTTGCTGATTTGTCTGAGTTATGGTATTATATAGTTATATTCAGCTAATATATACAAAAAAATCTATAAAAATAAGGCAGGAGTGGTCAAAATGTATCAGGAAGAATACAAACGTTGGTTGGCAGCAGATTTGCAGGATGCGGATCTTAATCCGGAATTATCCAAAATCGAAGGAAACGATGAAGAGATCAAAGATCGTTTCGCAGTAGCGCTGAAATTTGGAACAGCCGGACTTCGCGGAGTTCTCGGAGCCGGAACCAACCGTATGAATATTTATGTAGTTCGCCAGGCAACACAGGGACTTGCGAACTGGGTAAAAACACAGGGCGGTAATCAGACAGTAGCCATCAGCTATGACAGCCGTCTTAAGAGTGATGTATTTGCAAAAACAGCAGCAGGCGTACTGGCGGCAAATGATATCAATGTCAGAATTTATGACGCACTGATGCCTGTACCTGCACTTTCCTTTGCAACACGTTACTATGAATGCAATGCAGGTATTATGGTAACAGCATCCCACAACCCGGCTAAGTACAACGGATACAAAGCATATGGTCCTGACGGATGCCAGATGACAGACGATGCAGCTGCCATTGTATATGAAGAGATCCAGAAAACAGACGTACTTACAGGTGCGAAATATATGTCCTTCGCAGAAGGTGTAGAACAGGGAAAGATCCGTTTTGTAGGAGATGACTGCAAGCAGGCTCTCTATGAAGCTATCGAATCCCGTCAGGTTCGTCCGGGTCTCTGCAAGACAGCAGGACTGAAACTGGTTTACAGCCCGTTAAACGGATCAGGACTTGTACCTGTAACTCAGGTATTAAAAGATATCGGAATCACAGATATCACAATCGTTCCGGAACAGGAATATCCGAACGGATACTTCACAACCTGCAGCTATCCGAACCCGGAAATCTTTGCAGCTCTGGAGCTTGGATTAAACCTCGCAAAAGAAACAGGTGCAGACTTAATGCTTGCAACTGACCCGGATGCAGACCGTGTTGGTATTGCAATGAAATGCCCGGATGGTTCCTATGAACTGGTAACAGGTAACGAGGTAGGTGTACTCCTTCTTGACTATATCTGTGCAGGCCGTATCGAAAAAGGTACAATGCCAAAGAACCCGGTAGCAGTGAAATCCATTGTTTCCACACCACTTGCAGATGCAGTGGCAGAGCACTATGGAGTAGAACTCAGAAGCGTACTTACAGGATTCAAGTGGATCGGCGATCAGATCGCACAGCTTGAAGCAGCAGATGAAGTAGACAGATTTATCTTCGGATTTGAAGAGAGCTACGGATACCTTGCAGGACCATATGTACGTGACAAGGATGCTGTTATCGGATCTATGCTGATCTGTGAAATGGCTGCATATTACAGAAGCATCGGAAGTTCCCTGAAACAGAGAATGGAAGAGATCTATGCACAGTACGGACGTTACCTGAACAAAGTAGACAGCTTTGAATTCCCGGGATTAAGCGGAATGGATAAGATGTCAGCTCTGATGCAGGGACTTCGTGACAAACCTCTCACAGAGATCGCAGGTCATGCCATCGTAAAAGTAACAGATTACCAGAAACCGGAAGAAACAGGACTTCCTGCAGCAAACGTACTGATCTACAAGCTGGATAACGGCGAGACAGTAGTTGTCCGCCCATCCGGAACAGAACCAAAGATCAAGATCTATTACACAACTCTCGGCAAGAACCTGGAAGAGGCAGAAGCTGAGAAAGAGAAGCTTGCAGAAGCATTAAAACCGATTATGGCATAAGCAATTGTAAGCAGAACTGAATAAAATATACCAAACCGGAAAGGCTGTGCTCATTGGAAGTGCAGTCTTTCTTTTTGTAACCCGCAGGGGCCTTACTGTTACTGTGAACAGTAACGACTTACTTGATTCGGTTAAATAGGATTGATATAATTAACACTCTTTGCTACAATAAAAAACAGCGAAAATAAGAATAAGACTGCTTATGAATGAAAGGAAAACATACTATGGAAGAATATGAAGTAATCAGCATCCCGGTATCTGACGGAACAGAACGGGATTTTGCGATCATGGATACCTTTGAATTTGAAGGACAGGGATATCTGGCAGTTTCTCTGATCGAAGGAGATGAGATCCAGGAGGGCGTTTACATTTACCGTTACCACAATGCAGAAGATGGAGATGTTGTGGTAGAGCAGATCACTTTGCCTGCAGAATACAAAAAGGTGACAAAATTTTACGAACAGATGTAAGCAAAAAAATATCTCGAAAAGAACCTGTATCTTGTGATAAAATAAAAAAGAAAATCAAATTTTGATCAATAAAAACAGGAGGAAAAACGATGGAAAAATCAACCGTTTATTTTACTGATTTCAGATGTCCGGTTGGCACCAGCCAGCTTGATAAACTGAAGAAACTCTGCGTTACAGCCGGAATCAAAGACATTGATATGGATGGAAAATTCGTAGCTATTAAAATGCATTTCGGAGAACTTGGCAATCTGGCTTTCCTGCGTCCGAACTACGCAAAAGCAGTAGCTGATCTCTGTAAAGAGCAGGGAGGACTTCCGTTCCTCACAGACTGCAACACTCTTTATCCGGGAAGCCGTAAGAATGCACTGGAGCATCTGGAGTGCGCAAATCTCAACGGATTTAACAGCATTTCAACAGGATGCCAGATCATCATCGGTGATGGCTTACGCGGTACAGACGAAGTAGAAGTACCGGTAGTTAACGGTGAATATTGTCAGACTGCACTGATCGGACATGCGATCATGGATGCAGATATTTTTATCAGCTTAAGCCACTTCAAAGGACATGAAGCAACCGGCTTCGGCGGTGCACTGAAGAATATCGGAATGGGATGCGGAAGCCGCGCAGGTAAGATGAAACAGCATGCCAGCGGAAAACCTGCAGTAAATGAAGAACTCTGCCGCGGATGCCGTCGCTGTGCGAAAGAGTGCGGAAGTGATGCGATTACATATCCGAATAAAAAAGCAGTCATTGATTATGATAAATGTAAAGGCTGCGGCCGTTGTATCGGAGCCTGCGGTTTTGATGCAGTATACAATCCAAACAGCAGTGCGAATGAACTTCTTGACCGTAAGATGGCAGAATATGCACAGGCAGTCTGTCATGGCCGTCCGCATTTCCATGTAGCGCTTGTTCAGGATATCAGCCCGAACTGTGACTGCCATGGCGAAAATGATGCACCAATCCTTCCTGATATCGGAATGTTTGCAAGCTTTGACCCGGTTGCTCTGGACCAGGCCTGCGCAGATGCCTGTCTGAAAGCAACTCCAATCGAGAACAGCCAGCTTGGAGAACACCTGGCAAAACCTGACTGGCATTGCCACCACGACCATTTCAAAGATTCCAACCCGAACATTGAATGGCAGGCAACACTGGATCAGGCAGAGAAGATTGGTCTGGGAACCAGACAGTATGAACTGAAGATTGTGAAATAATATGTTTATCAGCAGTGGAAAATAAATGCGAAAAAGTAATAAACAAAAAGGACCGGATGAATGAACTATATTGTCTTTGACCTGGAATGGAATCAGAATCCTTCGGGAAAGAAAACACGTAACGACAGGCTTCCATTTGAGATTATCGAGATTGGGGCTGTAAAAGTAAACAGTAAAAAAGAAATAACGGATCATTTTCACCGACTGATCAAACCACAGGTCTATAAATGGATTCATGACAGCATCCATGAGGTAATTCATGTAGATTATAAAGATCTTATGAAAGGCGTGCCCTTTGAGCAGGCAGTCAGGGAATTTATTGACTGGTGCGGAGAAGACTGGTACTTTTTTACCTGGGGAAATCAGGACGTGATGGAACTTCAGAGAAATATGAAGTTCTATGGCCTATTGGATCTGCTTCCCGGACCTGTGACCTATTATGATGTGCAGAAACTATACAGTATCAGTTATGATGACGGTACACACAGATGTGCATTGGAGCATGCGATCGATGAGCTGAAAATAGAGAAATCCAGGGGATTTCACCGGGCGCTTGCAGATGCCTGGTATACAGCGAAAGTTCTGGAGAAAATAAATAACATAATCATCATCAATCATCCGTCACTGGATGTTTACCAGAATCCAAAGAAGAAAAAAGACGAGATACATATTTCCTATCCGGATCATGACAAATATGTATCCAGAGAATTTGCCACAAGAGAGCGAATCATGAAAGACCGCGAGGTGACCAGCACCAGATGTCCGGTCTGTCATCTGCCTGCAAAGCGCAAACTCCGATGGTTTATGAATAATCCAAAGGTTTATTACAGCATATCCAATTGTGAAGAACATGGACTGATAAGAGGCAAGATCCGCATCCGAAAAACAGAAGATGAGAAATATTTCGCTGTGAAGACATTGCGTTTCACAGATACAGAAGAAGCGGAAGAACTTCGTGAAAGAAAAGAAGTCCTCCGCCTCAGGCGAAAACTAAAAAGAAGCGTTGAGAAGGAGATCTGAAAGGATCTCCTTTTCATATTGCATTCCATATCCGACCATATGGCCGTCTGAATAATATTTACTTTTAATTCGCTTTGGACCGACAGAATTGTTCAGAAGTTTCTGCTTCTTTACAAGCTGGCTCACATCGGTTCCTGTGGGGACAGTTACGTACACATGCCTCATATAATAGAAGGAACACAGATTATTCCAGTCCTTTAACAGGTGCTTTTCGCATGGGAGAAATACTGCCGGTACCGGATCGGTATCTATATTCAAGTCTACTTTTTCAAAATTGTCGAAGCCGTAATCCAGCAGAGAAGTTGTGTCAGGAAAAGCGCCGTTTGTAGAATTCAGCACAACTGCAATGAGAATGGAATTTCCTCTCTTGGCATAGGTGACAAGCGTACTTCCCGCTGCATCGGTGTATCCGGTCTTTCCTCCCAGAACCCCATCGTATGCATAAGACTGTCCGGGCATCATCTTATGGTGATTGAGAAGATAACGGGTTTCAGACTGCTTATTAGTCGGAGGAATCTCATAAACCTGTGTGGTCACAAATTTACGGAATCTGGGATTATACCAGGCTGCCTTTGCAATCTTCATCATATCACCTGCGGTGGTATAATGCGTCTCATCCGGAAGACCATTTGGATTATTAAAATGGGTGTTCTTACAGCCAAGCTGAGCTGCCCTCTGGTTCATCAGTTCAACAAACTTCTTTACAGAACCGCTTGTTTTTTCTGCCAGAGCAAGAGCCATCTCATTGGCGGATTCCAGCATCAGAGCCATCAGGGCCTGCTCTACTGTGAAAACCTCTCCTGTTTCTGCGTAAATGCTGGAGCTTCCGGCCTCAATCCCATAAGCCGCTTCCTGCGACATGGTGATCGTATCGTTCATATCCAGATATTCACAGGCCAGAAGAGCGGTCATGATCTTAGTGATACTGGCGGGATATAGCTTATCTTTGGCATTCTTGGAATAAAGAATAGTATCAGTGACTGCATCCATCAGCACTGCGGACTGTCCCTCGATATTAGGACCTGTGGGCCATCCTTTGACAGAATCGATATCTGAGGCCTGTGAATAGGTTTCTGAATGACCGGCTTCAGGAGTGGCAGAGGTTTCGGCAGCATAAGTGACTGCAGGCTGGGAGGTCAGAATCCCTGCACAAAGCATTCCGGTGAGGAAACGTTTCATTAATTTATGAAATTTTGTTTTAAACATTTGAAATTACCCTTCATTAAATATACATAGTAGTTGCTTTCCATATCCTGGTACATCGTTTTCGAAATAACTATACCACTCACTTGTCTACGAATCCGATTGCACAGGTCTAAAAGCCTCAGCGTAGCCCGCTACGCCTGCGTTTTTAGACCTGCACACTCGAATCCGCATCCTACGCGATTGGTATAGTTATTTACGAAACGATGTACTGGTTCATTGTTTTAAATGACGTTCGGACAAAATATTCTACCTTATTATATCATTAATTACAATGCCTGTGTAAAATTTATATGATAGTATGTTAACAGTGTGTTACTGTTCGGGAGTTTGACAGTAACCAGTGTTATTAAACAGTAACAGGATTACCCTAATATTCAAAAAAATACTTGACACAGTGAATTTTGTGACCTTATAATGAATCCGCATAGTTAAATAAATGATATGTCCACAAAAACGTTGATGGAGAGAGTAACTGCAGGGGAAAGCAGACAGCGAACCGGGGAGGGTGTGAGCCCGGTGGTGAGTAAATGCAGTGAAGATCACTCCGGAGTTGCAGCTCTGAAGGGTGTACAGACAGGTAAGAGCTGACGGAAATCCCCGTTAAAAGATTCATGTATCGGCAGAGGATGCCCGTACAATGTAACAGGTGGTATAGCGAACGTCAATAAACCTTCGTCCTTTTACAAAAGGGCGATTTTTTTATGGGCTTATTTTCGTTCTTAAAGGACACCGGAAATATTTTTCAGCGTATATAAACGTCCTGCATATTTTCAGGTGTCTGATACAAATAATTTAAACAGGAGGTAAATTACTGTGTACCAGAAAGTTGATACGAACTTAAACTTTGTAGACCGTGAAAAAAAAGTAGAAGAATTCTGGAAAGAAAACCATATCTTTGAGAAAAGTATGGAGAACAGAAAAGAGGGAGAAACCTATACATTCTACGACGGACCGCCTACTGCAAACGGTAAACCGCACATCGGCCATGTACTTACCCGCGTTATCAAGGATATGATCCCGAGATACCGTACAATGAAGGGCTACATGGTTCCGCGTAAAGCAGGATGGGATACTCACGGACTTCCGGTAGAGCTGGAAGTAGAGAAGAAACTTGGTCTGGATGGCAAAGAGCAGATCGAAGAATACGGTATGGAGCCATTCATTAAACAGTGTAAGGAAAGCGTCTGGAAATATAAAGGAATGTGGGAGGATTTCTCCTCTACTGTTGGTTTCTGGGCTGATATGGAACATCCATACGTAACTTACTATGACGATTATATTGAATCCGAATGGTGGGCATTAAAAGAAATCTGGAACAAGAAGCTTCTGTATAAAGGCTTCAAGATCGTTCCTTACTGTCCAAGATGCGGTACCCCTCTTTCCGCACAGGAAGTATCCCAGGGATACAAAACTGTAAAAGAGCGCTCCGCAGTTGTAAGATTCAAGGTTGTTGGTGAAGATGCATACTTCCTTGCATGGACAACAACACCATGGACACTTCCGTCCAACGTTGCACTCTGCGTAAACCCGGATGAGACTTACTGCAAAGTAAAGGCAGCAGACGGATATATCTATTATATGGCAGAAGCACTCCTTGACAAAGTCCTTGGCAAACTTGCAAAAGAAGAAGGCGAGAAAGCATATGAAGTTCTGGAAACCTACAAAGGAACAGACCTGGAATACAAAGCATACGAGCCGCTTTTCGCATGTGCAGGAGAGGCAGCAGCAAAACAGAAAAAGAAAGCTCATTTCGTAACCTGTGATAACTACGTTACTATGAGTGATGGTACAGGTATCGTTCACATCGCACCTGCATTCGGTGAAGACGACAGCAGAATCGGACGTAACTATGAACTGCCATTCGTACAGTTCGTAGACGGACAGGGTAACCTGACAAAAGAGACACCATACGCAGGCGTTTTCGTAAAGAAAGCAGATCCTATGGTCCTCACAGATCTGGACAAAGAAGGCAAGCTCTTCGATGCTCCGAAATTCGAGCATGATTATCCACACTGCTGGAGATGTGACACACCACTGATCTACTATGCAAGAGAATCCTGGTTCATCAAGATGACAGCAGTTAAGGATGACCTGATCAGAAATAACAATACAATCAACTGGATCCCTGAGAGCATCGGTAAAGGACGTTTCGGCGACTGGCTTGAAAACGTTCAGGACTGGGGTATCAGCCGTAACCGTTACTGGGGAACTCCACTGAACATCTGGCAGTGTGAATGCGGACATATGCATTCCATCGGAAGCCGTCAGGAGTTATTCGAGATGAGCGGTGATGAGAGAGCCAAGACAGTAGAGCTTCACCGCCCATACATTGATGAGATTACACTGAAGTGTCCGGAGTGCGGTGGAGAAATGCATCGTGTACCGGAGGTTATTGACTGCTGGTTCGACTCAGGAGCAATGCCTTTCGCACAGCATCATTATCCATTTGAAAACAAAGAATTATTTGAGCAGCAGTTCCCTGCAAACTTTATCTCCGAGGCTGTAGACCAGACCCGTGGATGGTTCTACTCACTCCTTGCAGAATCCACACTGCTCTTCAACAAAGCACCATACAAGAACGTAATCGTTCTGGGACATGTTCAGGATGAGAACGGACAGAAGATGAGTAAGTCCAAAGGAAATGCAGTTGATCCATTCGATGCACTGAACAAATACGGCGCAGATGCCATCAGATGGTACTTCTACATCAACAGTGCTCCATGGCTTCCGAACCGTTTCCATGGCAAGGCAGTTGTGGAAGGACAGCGTAAATTCATGAGCACACTGTGGAATACTTACGCATTCTTCGTATTATATGCAGACATCGACAACTTCGACCCGACCAAATATGAACTGAACTATGACCAGCTTCCTGTTATGGACAAATGGCTCCTCAGCAGATTAAACACAACAGTTCAGGCAGTTGACAATGACCTGGCTAACTACAAGATCCCGGAAGCAGCAAGAGCACTCCAGGAATTCGTAGATGAGATGAGTAACTGGTATGTAAGAAGAAGCCGTGAACGTTTCTGGGCAAAGGGAATGGAGCAGGATAAGATCAATGCTTACATGACTCTGTACCATGCACTGGTAACCATCGCCAAGACAGCTGCTCCGATGATTCCGTTCATGACAGAAGACATCTATCAGAACCTGGTAAGAAGCGTGGATAAAGATGCTCCGGAGAGTATCCATCTCTGCGACTTCCCAACTGTAAACGAAGCATGGATCGACAAAGATCTGGAAGCAGACATGAAAGAGCTTCTGGAGATCGTAGTTCTGGGACGTGCCTGCAGAAATACAGCAAACATCAAGAATCGTCAGCCAATCGGAACCATGTATGTAAAAGCTGAGAAGAAAATGAGTGAATTCTACACTGACATCATCGCAGACGAACTGAATGTCAAAGAAGTAAAATTCGCAGATGATGTAGAATCCTTTATCTCCTACAGCTTCAAACCGCAGCTTCGTACAGTAGGACCGAAATACGGTAAACTCCTTGGAGGAATCAGACAGGCTCTCACAGACATCAATGGAACAGCAGCAATGAACGAGTTGAGAACCAACGGTGTCCTGAAACTGGATATCAACGGAAACGATGTAGAGCTTACAGAAGAAGACCTTCTTATTGAAACAGCACAGACAGAGGGTTATGTATCTGAATCTGACGGTGAAACATCCGTAGTCCTGGATACAAACCTGACACCTGAACTGATCGAAGAAGGATTTGTACGTGAGATCATCAGCAAGATCCAGACCATGAGAAAAGAAGCTGGCTTCGAAGTTATGGACAAGATCGTAGTATACGCTCACGGAAACGACAAGATCCAGGATGTCATGAAAACACACGAAGATGAGATCAAGTCAGAAGTACTTGCAGACGAAATGGTACTTGGCGAGACCGATGGTTATGTGAAAGAGTGGAACATCAACAAAGAAGCAGTAACTATGGGTGTTAAGAAACTGTAATTGACAACATTCGGTCAATTACTGACAAGGTAATGATAAGTTACAGGTATTTCACAGGAAATATACTACTTTCGCAATGCACGATAAAAAAATGTTATAAATTTCGGCAATTATACACATGACAGACTGTCGAAAAAAGAGTATCATTATCTTTGACAGTCTGATTTCAGAGAGGAAATTGGAGGCAGAGATTCTTTGCCCCCAATTTCTCTGATATGAGAAAACAGAAGAGTTGACGGAATGAAGAGGTTCACCGGCAATATCCGCAGGGTGTATTGCTGAGAATAAAGTGAACAGTGAAACCATTACGGGAGGTATGAAATGACAAACGAAATGTTCAAGAAAGAGGCATTCAAGAAAAGCGTAAAAGACAACGTAAAATTCCTCTATCGAAAAACAATTGAAGAAGCTACACAGGAGCAGATTTTTCAGGCAGTAAGCTACTCTGTAAAAGACGTTATCATTGATAACTGGCTTGCAACACAGAAAGCTTATGACGAACAGGATCCGAAGATCGTATACTATATGTCCATGGAATTCCTGATGGGACGTGCTCTCGGAAACAACCTGATCAACCTTTGCGCTTACGGTGAAGTAAAAGAAGCTCTCGAAGAACTGGGATTTGACCTTAACTGTATCGAAGATCAGGAACCGGATCCGGCACTTGGAAACGGTGGTCTGGGAAGACTGGCTGCATGCTTCCTTGATTCTCTCGCAACTTTAAATTACGCAGCATATGGCTGCGGAATCCGTTACCACTACGGAATGTTCAAACAGAAAATCCAGAACGGTTATCAGATCGAGGTACCGGATAACTGGTTAAAGAACGGCTACCCATTCGAACTGCGTCGTCCGGAATATGCCAAGGAAGTACACTTCGGCGGATATGTAAGAGTAGAGTACGATCCTGAAAAGGGCGGAAGCAAATTTATCCATGAAGGATATCAGGCAGTAAAAGCCATTCCTTATGATATGCCGATCACAGGATATGACAATGATGTAGTAAACACACTTCGTATCTGGGATGCAGAGCCGATCGTAGACTTCGAGCTTGATTCCTTTGACAAGGGTGATTACAAGAAAGCTGTAGAGCAGGAGAACCTTGCCCGCAATATCGTAGAAGTTCTTTACCCGAACGACAACCACTATGCAGGTAAAGAGCTGAGACTGAAACAGCAGTACTTCTTTGTATCTGCAAGCCTCCAGGCAGCAATTGCCAAATATAAAAAGAAACATGGCGATATCCATAAATTATATGAAAAAGTAACCTTCCAGATGAATGATACACATCCGACTGTAGCAGTAGCAGAGTTAATGCGTATCCTCATGGACGAAGAAGGACTCGGATGGGATGAAGCATGGGAAGTAACAACCAAATCTGTTGCTTACACAAACCATACTATCATGTCCGAAGCACTTGAGAAATGGCCGATCGAGCTCTTCTCCAGACTGCTTCCGCGTGTATACCAGATCATCGAAGAGATCAATCGTCGTTTCATCCTTGAGATCCAGGCAAAATATCCGGGAAATTACGAGAAGATCAAAAAGATGGCAATTATCTACGATGGACAGGTTAAGATGGCTCACCTTGCAATCGCAGCAGGCTATTCTGTAAACGGTGTTGCACGCCTTCATACAGAAATCCTGAAGAATCAGGAATTAAAAGACTTCTATGAAATGATGCCTGAGAAATTCAACAACAAGACAAACGGTATCACTCAGAGACGTTTCCTGCTCCACGCAAATCCACTCCTTGCAGACTGGATCACAGAGCACATCGGACCGGACTGGGTTACAGACCTTCCACAGTTAAAGAAACTGGCAGTTTATGCTGATGATGAGAAAGCACTCCAGGAATTCATGAACATTAAGTTCAAGAACAAAGAGCGTCTGGCTAAATATATCCTTGAGCACAATGGCGTAGAAGTAGACCCGCACTCCATCTTCGATGTACAGGTTAAGAGACTTCACGAGTACAAACGTCAGCTCCTGAACATCCTGCATGTTATCTATCTGTACAACCAGATCAAGATGCATCCGGAAATGGAATTCTATCCAAGAACATTCATCTTCGGTGCAAAAGCATCCGCAGGTTACGCAACAGCCAAGAAGATCATCAAACTCATCAACTCCGTAGCAGATGTAGTAAACAATGACGCTTCCATCAACGGCAAGATCAAAGTTGTATTCATCGAAAACTACAGAGTATCCAACGCTGAGTGGATCTTCGCAGCAGCAGACGTTTCCGAGCAGATCTCCACAGCAAGTAAAGAAGCATCCGGTACAGGTAACATGAAGTTCATGCTCAACGGTGCTCCTACACTTGGAACAATGGACGGTGCCAACGTAGAGATCGTAGAAGAAGTTGGCGCAGAAAACGCATTCATCTTCGGTTTAAGCTCCGACGAAGTAATCAACTACGAAAACAACGGCGGATACGATCCAAACGTAATCTACAACACAGACGAAGAAATCCGTCAGGTACTGATGCAGCTCATCAACGGAACCTTCTCCAATGATACAGAACTCTTCCGTGACCTGTACGATTCACTTCTCAACACAAAGAACACAGACAGAGCAGACCGCTACTTCATCCTCGCAGACTTCCGTTCCTATGCAGACGCACAGAAACGCGTAGAAGCAGCATACAGAGATGAAAAAGGCTGGGCTAAGAAAGCACTCCTCAACACAGCATGCAGCGGCAAGTTCACATCCGACAGAACTATCCAGGAATATGTAGATGATATCTGGCATCTGGATAAGGTTATTGTCAGAAAGAAATAATACGCTATATTTATAGAAGTAATTGCTTCTGAATAAAAATAAAGCCCCTGGCAGTACAGTTATCAGGACTGTATTGCAGGGGCTTTTTGCTACAGTAGTGACATAATACATTAATTCATTTGTGCGGGAAAATTTTGCGTACAGACATATAATACAAAGGAACAAAAAGTTCTTGAAAATATAGATTTGACTGGAAAAATGAGAAGGCATCTGTTACAATAGAAAATACAAAACAGAGTACTGGAGATGCAGAAACTGCTCTTTCTCCTGCCATTTTATGTGATAAGATATGAAAAAAGCAGAGAAGATATAGAGAAAGATCCAGAAAAACTTCAGAAATTGCTGGATGAATATGTGACAATATCCAGAAGACTGGAAGAAAGTCTGCTTGAAAACGGAAAAGAAGCACTGCATCGTTACCTTGTGGAAGTAATCATAAAAATTGCAGACTACATTTTCTCAGATTCAGAAAAAACAAAGAAGGGAGTTGACCGAGCCATGGGCGGAGAAGTATTAGAGCTGAAAACAGATAAGCTGATAAATGAAATAAGGCAAGACGTGAAAGAAGAAGTGAAAGCGGAAGTGAAAGAAGAAGTGAAAACAGAGACGAAAGAAAAAATAGTAATCTGTATGCTGAAAAGAGGCAAAAGTACATTGGAAGAAATCGCTGCAGATACACAGATGCCGATTGAGCAGGTTGAAAGAATAAAAAAAGAACAACAGTTATAAAATGAGAAAATGGCAGAGAATTATAGAGGGTTCTCTGCCATTTGACCATACAGGGGTTGATACATCATCTTGTGATTAGAACGAACAACTCACCACATTTGTAACAAATTATAGATTTTTAGCATGAAAAATCAAGGAAAATAAATGCTTTTGAAGTGTATGAAATTTAAAAAAATCGTAAAATTCTTGAGCATTACCCTTGACAAAAAGTGGTGAAAGCACTATTATTAACCATAACAGACAGATTATGTCTAGGAATCTTTACCCAAAAAGAAATAGTTATATTAAGGAAAGGGGAACTATAATCATGACAAAGATTAAAAACACAAAGAAGGGCATGGCAAAAAAGACATTAAGTATGTCACTTGTTGTTGCAATGCTTGCTACTTCTAATGTGCCGGTATGGGCTGCTGAGTTCAGTGATGGTACAGATACTGCTGTTGAGACTGAAGCTCCGGCTGCTGAAACATTCTCTGATGATGCTGCTCCAGTTGTAGAAGATACTACTGATACTACAGCTGCAAAAGCTACAACAAACGGTACAGGATTTGATATTACAGCTACAGATTTTACAGGTGTTACAAATGGTGGCATTGTATGGGGCAATAAAGTTTCTACTACTGTAACTGTAACGAAAAAAGATGATAATACTGATAATGTAGATTATTACTATGTATGGAAAGACAATGATGGGCAGATTACTACTGAAGCTCCATTTTCAAATGGAACAGTAGAATATACACCAGATGCCGCCCAGAGCGGAAAAGATATTACACTTTTTGTATATGCAAAGAAAGATAATAGTGTAGTATGGAGTTGGACATCTGATTCTTTTAAAGTACAGCCAAAACAGCTGAGTGATGTTATCAATATGAAAGATGACAATACAAAACTTAGTTTGAAATCTTCTTTCAAAAAGATATATACAGGGAAAGCTATTGTTCCAACCGTAGATGATATTGACTTTGCTAACCTTGCAAATATCAAAGATGCTAATAATAATGTTATTTTTACTGCCTCTGACTTTGTTATCGGAAGTACAGAAGGTGATACTGTAAATGTTACAACTAAAGGTGTCAATGTATATCTTACCACAACAAAAGCTGGTTATGCTGGTAGCGTTGTAATTAATTATACTATTTCTCCTTTAGATTTAACAGCAGCGAATGTTTCCAATTATTTAGAGGCAACATTCGTAACTACATCCAAGCCATATACAGGAAATAATATTGTACTTAAAAATACTGATGTAAAAATTGTAGATAAAAAATCCGGTGTTGACCTTTCTTCTTATATTAAAGGGGAAGATGTAATTTATATTAGTGGAGCAAATTATATCAAAGCCGGCACTCAGTTTAATACTGGAAAAGCTGGAGATGCTGATTTAACATTCCCAATTGCAACACCAGATGAAAGTAAATATAAAAATTACACTATTAGTGGTGATCTTACACTTAAGCCAACTAATAGCTTTTCTATTACAAAACGTGATTTAAGCACTGTAAATGTTTCTATTCCGGAACAGGCTTATCAGAATGGAGCAATTGTAACAGTTGCACCTTCAGTTGCAACATATACAGATAAAACAACTGGTGAAGTATTAAAATTAGCAGGTGATGTAGTGATTACATCTACTGCAACAACACAGGGAGTTCATGATGTAACAGTTTCTCCAGCTACAAATAATACAAACGTTGAGGGATCTACAACAGCAAAATTATCTGTTGCAGCAAGTTCTCTTTCAACAGCAAAATTTAGCGGTCAGTCTTATGCAGAGCAGGCTGAAGAATATACTGGCGAGCAGATTACTAAAGATTTAAGTAAGTTAGGTACTGTTAGCATCACAGATGTTAATGGAGCAACTACTGGAACACATAATCTTGTAAAAGATGTTGATTATAAGATTGAATTTGGTAAAAACATTGATGCCGGTGTCGGAACCGTAACAATTGTAGGTCTTGGTAGCTATGTTGGAAGTACAAAAACTTATACTTTCACAATCAATCCAGCCGTTGTAGATACAAAAACTGTTACTGTAAGCAAATATGTAGAGAAAAAAGACACTACAACACCTTCCGATTATAAAGATGCAATGGGTCTTGTTGTTAAGGCAAAAAATGCCAACGGAAAAGAATTTGCTTTGACTGAAGGTACAGATTATGTAGTTGAAAAATATAAATTTACAACTAGCGATGATACTGATACAACAACTGGAGAAGTAGACGGTAAAGTAAAAGTTGTATTGAAAACGACTACTAAAAATGGTCATAAGTATCTGAAAAATACAAACTTCATTGTAAAAGATGGTGAAGATGCAATCTATTCTTCTACTATCACAAAAACAACTTTAAAATCAGAAAATATCAAACTCAAAAAGACAGCTTATACTTATACAGGTGCTGCAATTAAACCTGATTTTGATGTAGTTGTAGATGGCAGAGTTATCAACCCAACAGAATATAAGATTAAATCTCTGACAAATAACGTTAATGCTGGTACAGCAACAATGGTTATTACTGGTACAGATGGTACATTTACATCTAAAACAGATGCTAGCATTACATTTACCATAGAAGCTGCCGATGCTTCCAAACTTGTTGCATCTGTAGGAAGCCAGACATACACCGGATACAGCATCCAGCCGCCAGTTACTGCAGCTACATTAAATAATGTTGCAATCAATGTAAAAGATAACTTTACAGTAACATATGGTGAGAATGTTGCAATGGGTGAAGGTACTATTACCTTGACACCAAAGAACGGAAACTTTACCGGAACAAAAACTATCACATTCAAGATTACAGGCCAGATGCTTGAAAACGGTGACTTCAAATTCTATGATGCAAATGGTTTAAAAATAGACAATCTTTCTCATACATATGATGGTACCGCTTATACACCTGCAAAGACTGTATTTGATACTGCTGATACAAAAGTTAAAAAATATGATAATAGCAACTGGGAATCTGTTGGTACTTTAACAGAGGGAACAGATTATGAAATCAAATATGTAGATAATACATACGGTAAAAAAGATTCTTCTGACAAAAAACAGTATGGTGTTGTTCTTGCAATTGCTAAAGGCACATATGGCGGAAATTATACAGATAGTACTACAGGTGTAACTAATGGTGTATATACAGACGCTGAAGGTAATAAAATTGAAAATGTTATCTACGCTGAAAGATTTGAAATTGGAACATTAACTATTAAAGATTCTAATATTTCAGTAGCTAACGGTGTATATGCCGGAGGACTTCCTGTTAAACCAGTTGTTGTTGTAAATGTTGGTGGAAAAACTCTTGTAGAAGGAACAGATTATGAACTTGAGTATGGTGCTAATGATGATCGTACAAAAGTTACTACTACTAAATCCTTAACAGTAAAAGTTGTAGGAAAGAACGGCTACAGAACAGACGGAACTGTTTCTAAAAATTGGGGAATTGATAAATTCAATCTTGCAAACGCAAATGTAACTGTAGACGGTGACAAGGTTACTGTTAAATGTGGACGTGTTGATATTGAAACATCTGAATATACTGTAGAAAAGAAAGACGGTAAAGTTACTGTAACAGCTAAGAAAGACAGTAAGAACTACACTGGTTCTAAGACTGTAGATGCAGCAACACAGGATCAGAAACCAGCTGCTCCAATGATCAGCAGTGTTAAAGTTGTTGGCAACAAAGCAACTGCAATCCTTTCCGGTGATTCCGAAGGTGCTGCAGGTTACGATTATGTAATCTCTACAGACCGTGACTGCATCACAAACAAAGATTATGATTCCGTAAACAAGAATCAGGTTCAGACTTCTACTACATTTAAATATGTACAGCAGGGAACCTACTACGCATACTGCCACGCTTGGAAACGTGATGAGAACGGCAAGAAGGTATTCAGCGACTGGTCTAACGCATATCCATTCGTTGTATCCGCAATCACACCAGACGCTCCAGTTATCACAAACGTAACAGTAAGCGGATCTACTATCAAAGTAACATACAAAGCTGCAGCAAATGCAACTGGTTACGATGTAGTACTTGGAACAGATTCCAAGAAGGAAAACGGTGAGACTCGTCCATACCACTATGGCAATCACAAAGTACTGAACCTCAAAGAAGGTACAGTGACAGCAACATTCAAGAAGGTACCAAAGGGAACATGGGTAGTTGGAATGCATGCATTCAACAGAACATCCGAAGACGGAAAGAAAGTCTTCAGCCCATGGTCAAACCTGAAAAAAGCTACTGTTAAATAATCCTTTGGGTAAAGAAATATATAAATAAGAAAAACTATTGCTAGGCTCTTAAATGAGTCAAATACAGTACTTCCCCTAGATGAAGGGATATAATAACAAACCGGCATCTAAAGGGAAGAACTGTATTTATACAGCAATAGTTTTTCTTTTTATAGAGTTGTTATAATAAATAGCATTTTTTTACCGTGAAAAGCTTTTGACAGTATACATATCTATTTAAAATAATAATCAAAAAAGAAAGTAGACTTAAAAATGGCAACAAAAAACAAAAAAATAATATGCCCACATTGTGGTGAAGCTATTATGGTAGCTGTAGACACTGAGCAAGATGAAATTCCATACATTGATATGGATGATGATTCACAAAATGAAACTTCTTATATTGACATGGATGACGATGGATATAATGATATTGATTCAGATAATCCATTTAATGAAGATGCTATGGATTTTGAACTGGAAAAAGATAACATGTTATCACAACTTCGGAATTATTATGACGAAGATGAACTGGAAGTGAATGAAGATTCCACTTATGAAGAGATAAAAGAAGTCTTTGATGAGATGATGGAAGAATGCGCTGATGGAGAATATTGTCTTTTTCCTAATGAAAGAGACTATGATTCAGAAGATGAAGATGGCTTGTAATATCTATCTGCACCTGTTTTTTCAGGATTTTCTTTTCAATCAGGCTGTTCAGAACACAGACTACCTTATAAAGAGCCTCTGACCTGATAGATCAAAGGCTCTATTAAAAGAATTTCCGTTTACCAGTATTTTTTTACATAATTGACAGCTTCTTCCTGTGACAGGGAAAATTCATTCATGAGGTTTCTGACGATATCTGCCTCACTGATATTAAAATTCCTGCAGGTCCTTACAGTCGCACGAATGCCTTCAAGGATACCTTCCCATCGACCTTCCTGACGCCCCTCCTGTCTTCCTTCTAGTCTGCCTTCCCGTCTGCCTTTCTGACGGCCTTCTTCGACACCTTCCTGCCTTAACTCTTCCAATGCATTACACATATTGATCTGCCCTCCTCTCTGCTCCAATTCCAAAGCATGATCGATCAGCTTCTGTGATTCTGTAATAGCACCTATCACAACGCCCAGATCTGCCGGGATATCATGGTCACTGTAGACTTCTTTGATCTTCGCATAATCCCTGGCATAGATCAGGCGGCTCATATCAAACACCATGTTTACATCCGGATCACTGAAACACAGTTTCCCACTTGATCTTACCTGGACCAGGTTCATACGGTAATCCGATACCAGTGGTTCTATCTTTTCGGGAATCTCCAGCATGTCCTTCAGGGAAAACGGGCCATCCCATTCACTTTCTCCATAGTATACACACAGACTGATCACCGGATGCAGCCGGTCAGTCTTCTTAAAACCTGACAGGAATTCATCCGCTGAATGGAAATCACCGTTTTTCTTATTTACTGCTGCAATCTCATCATATTCTTTCATGTAAGAAAACGCATCTCCAACCATATGGCGCAGCGGCATCGCATAGTGGATCTTTGCCTGATTTTCCAGTCCCCAGAGAACAAAATCTACACCATATGCCGTCTTCTTTACAACATCCAGGATCTTCTGTACTGTTTCCGCATGACCATTAAATTTCAGCATGGAGGAAACATCCGTATCTGCTTCTGTAAGATCCTGCGGCTTCAGCACCTGTTCCCCTTTAAAAAATACTGCATTGAACAGATCCGCAAAATGTCTGTTGTCTCTCCAGAAGTTCTTCAGTATGGTATCCGGTTTGATCTTATTTTTTTCCGCCGTATCCAGCACCTCCCGTTGATTTATTTCTGTTATCAATATAGCATAATTATTACCTTGTTTCCACGAAAGGAACTATAAAAATTATTAAAAATCTGAAAAGTACAGAGTCGGATTGTTTGATTTGTTCTTTTTTCTCATTCTGTCGGCTGTAAAAGAGCATATAACTACAAAAATACCGCTCTAATGCGTAAAAAAAGGCAGTTATAAATAACCATTTTTTCAGGGTTGTGCATGAATTTCTAATCAGAGAATGTGCTTTTTAATCAAAAATCAACCTGTCCACCACCCAAAGGGGAACTATAATCATGACAAAGATTAAAAACACAAAGAAGGGCATGGCAAAAAAGACATTAAGTATGTCACTTGTTGTTGCAATGCTTGCTACTTCTAATGTGCCGGTATGGGCTGCTGAGTTCAGCGATGGTACAGATGCCGCTGTAGCTACTGAAGCTCCGGCTGCTGAAACATTCTCTGATGAAACTGCAGATGCACCGGTTGTTGACGATACAACTGAAGCAACTCCAGCTTCTACAACAGTAACAGAAGGTGATGTTACTGTAAATTTAACAGCAGATAGAAAAACTGCTGTATGGGGAAAGGATACAGTTACTATTACAGGAACTGTTACAAAAACAGACAGCCAAGCTTTAGATTATGATTACCGGTGGGTTGATGCAAATGGTATTGCAAGCGAGCATTTCGGCGAGGTGACAACAAGTGAAACAGTAAATAAAATGTCTTTCACACCTAGTGTAAATGATGCCGGAAAAACTTTAACATTATATGTATACAAAAAAGATAATGATCAGATATTATATAATATCAACACAGGCATTACTGTTTCTGTTGAAAAACAGAGCCTTGGAAGCATTGAACTCAGTGGTGCAGGCGCAACTCTCACATATAAGGGTTTTGCACAGGCAGTTAAATTTGAAGGAGATAATGCAGCTACAGTTACTGTGAAAGATTCTGCAGGACAGACTATTGTTGTTCCATCAGGAAAAACTTATTATGAGCTTTCATCTACAAGTGCAACAAATGCTGGCGATGAAGTAAAAGTTACAGCAACAGCAACAGAAGACTCTCCTTATACTGGAACAATTGAAACAAAAGTTGCAATCAGTAAAAAACATGCTGTATTAACCGATAATAAAACAACCGGCGAACCGGCGAATATTATCGCCAACCCAAATAAAGGTTTAAGTTATCAGTATACAGGTGCTCCAATTGTAGTTGCAAATAAGGATGTAACTGTTAAAGAATCTAAATCTGACAATAATGGCGATGATAAGAAATTCAGTGGAGCTGACTTATCTGATACAATCATTAATGCAGTAACAGCTAGTGGAGCTATTGGAAACCAGAAAGTTCATGTAAATGTAGATGGAAGATTGTTCAAAAACTTTGATCAGATTAGTACTCCAGAGCAGTTAGAATCAGATGACACTGTTGAAATCAAGAAACGTGATCTTTCAACTGCAGGAACAAAAATCTCTATCAAGACAGTAACTGGTGAAATCCCTACCAATATTTCCGTCAGCGATCTTGGTCAGTATTTAAAATTAACCGGTACAGAAGGTACTTCTCTTACTGCGCTTCAGGTAAATAAAGACTACACTATCAAAGTTTATACAGGTGATGGAAGTGAAGCTACCAAATTTGAAGATGGAAGTACATATAAGATTACAATTACTGCAAAGAAAGCAGAAACTGTTAACGGTGTATCTGTAGGCGGTACTTGTGAGAATCATCAGGACATTCAGGTTGTTGCTACAACTGCAGCATTTAAAACAGTATCTTATGAAAATGCAAATACTTATAAACCAGCATATACAGGTTCCGAGATTACACCTTCTAAATCTGATTTAGGAAAACTGAAAGTTACACAGGTGACTGGAAATGTACCTGTAGAAACTACCTTAGATACCGATGCATATGAGATTACCGGATATTCAAACAATGTCAATGCTAGCACAATTTACGATAGTAGTAAAGTAGCTCAGCCAAATGCAACTGTAAATATCAAGATTACCAAAGGTGTATTTGCAGGCAAGACATGTGCTGTTAAATTTACTATCCTTCCATTAGAGGTTACTGCAGATACAATCAAGGTACAGAAAGAAGTTTCTATCAACAAATCTTATTCCAATGCCGCAGATTATAAACTGCCATTAACAGTTGTTGCGAAAGATCATGCAACTACTGGAAAGAAAGTTGAAAAAACATTAACAGATTCTGACTATACAGTAAATTATAAATGGGAAAATGATAATGATACTAATGCTGTCGGTACTAAAATTGTAACATCTATCACTATCACCAATCCGAACTATATTTATGGTCTTGATAGCAATGATATTAAATTGACTCATAAAGTTACTGCATCAACTAAAACAGAAATCACTGCAAAACAGTTATCTGATTCTATGGTAGTGATTAATCCATCTTCTTATACTTACACTGGTGGTAAGATCATTCCTACTTATGCAGTAATTGATGGTGCGATTGCCCTTTACAAAAAAGGAGATATCACTGAAACAGCTACAATTAAAGCAGAATATGAAGAAGTATCTATCACAGATGCTGTAAATGTAGGAACAGGTAAAGTTACTGTAAAAGGTCTTTACGATGCAAGTACTAAATCTGGTTATGCTGGAACTGCATCAGGTACATTTACTATTACTCCGGCAAATACAGCTGATGTTAAAGTGACGATTGATGATCAGCAGTATACTGGAAAACAGGTAAGACCTCGTGATTTCAAGGTAACATTAAACGGAAATGATGTAACTAATCAATTTGCGGTTGTATCTTATGGTACTAATGTCGAAGCTGGAAAGGGTACTGTTGTATTAAAACCACTTGATGGAAACAAGAACTTTACAGGTTCAAATATTACTGCTGAATTCAATATTGTAAAAGAAATCGTATCTGGTACCTTAACAGCATATGATGCTAATGGATTTAAAGAAAGCAATGATAAATTTGCAACTGTAGATTCAGATGGAAAGATAACAGCAAATGCAAATACACCATTTACATTTGACGGTAACGAGCATACCTTTGCTAAAGTTCTGTTATCTGACATCACGCGCGTTGGTACAGGTAAAACTTCTGCAAAAGCAAGTGATTTTGAAATCAAATATGTAGATAACGTATCCGGTAAGATGGTTGAAGGCAAGAAGAATGTTGGCTATGTTTACGCTGTTGCCAAAGAAGGTACCGGATTTGCCGGAAACCAGACTATCGTGACTGCTGACGGAACAATCATTAAAGGTGTTGTAGCATACAAAGCATTCTCTATTGACAGTGTCAGATTTGTTGCTAAAAATGTAAGCCTTAAAAATGGAACCTATGCTGCCGGTCTTCCAGTTAAACCGGAAGTAACAATCCAGATTGGCGGAAGTACATTAGTTGAAGGAAAAGATTACAAACTTACTTTAATTGATAAAAATGACGATACTATAACACCTACAGAAGCAACTGTTGCAAATATTTACGGTGTTCATATTGAAGGTATCAACGGATATAACATGTCAGATGTCAAGACATCATTTGGTAATTATGGTACTAAAGCTGAACAGGCTTTAAAATGGGGTGTTGATAAGAAGAACATCAAAGACTGCAAAGTAACTGTAAAAGATGGTGTTGTTTCCGTAGTAAACGGATATATCCCTGTAGCATCAGCAGAATACACATCCAAGAACAACGGTGACGGCACATACACAGTAACTGCTGTAAGTACATCCAAAAACTATACAGGTTCTGTTACCGTAACAGCTGATGGAAAAGCTGAAGATGAGAAGCCAAATGCTCCAATGATCAGCAGTGTTAAAGTTGTTGGCAATCAGGCAACAGCAATCCTTTCCGGTGATTCCGAAGGTGCTGCAGGTTACGACTATGTAATCTCCACAGACCGCGACTGCATCAAAAACAAAGACTATGCTTCTGTAAACAAGAACCAGGTTAGCACCTCTACTACATTCAAATATGTACAGCAGGGAACATACTACGCATACTGCCACGCTTGGAAACGTGACGCAAACGGTAAGAAAGTATTCAGCGACTGGTCAAACGCATACCCATTCGTTGTATCCGCAATCACACCGGATGCTCCGGTTATCACAAACGTAAAAGTAAGCGGATCTACTATCAAAGTAACATACAAAGCAGCTGCAAACGCAACTGGTTACGATGTAGTACTGGGAACTGGCTCCAAGAAAGAAAACGGTGAGA
>OASY01000063.1_pt1 | contig 111264 bp, 79 predicted proteins | sample 1501231 | NCBI WGS metagenome assembly OASY01 (sample SAMEA2579917, study PRJEB22360) | human gut metagenome | biome: human gut; feature: human-associated habitat; material: faeces | place: Denmark | collected 2008/2010 | reverse complement strand
TGTAACCGGCTGATCCGTAGTCAGCTACTCTATTCAGTTGAGCTACGCGACCGTTATTTTGTTTTAACGGGTGCAAAGATACGGACTTTTCCCGAATTAGCAAGCTTTTCACCGACTTTTTTTGTAGAAAATTATTCTATGAACCGATAATTGAATAGTTGTAAACCTATACTTAGTCCGACATTCCACTCCCTTTTCGGTGAGCTATAATGATTTACATATGCAGAGATATCTCCAAAAGGCAATTGACATACAACAGAAATTTCTCCTAAATATTCAAACTTGGAGAAAGCTTTTCCGTAATATGCTTTATTCAACGAGTTTTTTTCGATTGGATAAATAGGCATAAAACCATAAAATTCTCCCCGAAGATGGAACATCTGGCTTAAACGGTAAATAGGCCGAATGCCGGCTCCGACAAATTGATTGGCACGAAAGGCTTCGTTGTAAGTCAATTTGCTATGTAATGTAGGAGAAAACTCTCCAGCTTGCATCATTGTGGCCGTATAGTTCTCGGAGAAGTTTTTGGAGGCATACAGGGCTTTCAAATACCATCCTAAAACCCAATGTTCACTCATATTATGATATTTCTCTTTCATATAAGATAATTGCAGCCAGGAGTGATGATCTTTGTTGTTACTGGTCGTACTTCCTTCGCCCGGATAGAATCGTTCTTTTCCAACGAAAATCTGGGCTACAAGGGCTTCTCTGTATCCACGTGTAGGATATTGTTTGGAATTAAGAGTACTTCCATTAAAACTAATTGATCCACCAAATAAATCATAGCGGCTTTTATCAAATTTGTCATTTCCGAAGTCAATGACACTTTTTTGAAAATATTTATCCTCTATTCTTGCAATTCCTACTCCAAACTCTGCTCGCTTGCTCGAAAGGAAAGGTAATCCAACCTGTAATTTCAAGAAACGTTCGTCTTTCTGGTTAAAGGCCGGTTTGTTATTTCGCGAAAAAAGTTTGTCCTTCTTAAAATAGTCGAAAGTACTGATCGAACCTATAAGACGATACGAGGTAGGAATGGCAGTGGCAAAGTCTATTTTTGCCATAAATTGCACGTTGTTATATACCTTTCCAAGTTGCCCGTCAAGAATAAACTCTTTGGCATAGTAGTTTAAGTCCTGATAACTAAGTCCCAGGTAGATCTGATTCGAATTGGAGGTGGATATGTTACCTCCCAGCCGTACAGCAAAGTTGTTTTCCAGTTTGACTTTTAAATGCAGATCATAGGTGTCATCTTCCGGATTATAAATTGCATGCGGTATGATTTCTGAAATCATTTTATCTGATAGCAATCGAAAATAACCTTGCTTTAAATCTTCATAGGTGAATTCTTTGTTATCCGACTTATGAAATTCTTTCTTCATATATGCCTGTTGTTGTGGATTAGCTCCATCAATGATGATATTTTTAAAACGTAGTTCCGGGAAATTACTACGGTATACCATTCTCCTTAAACGAATATTGTCCAGATTCACACGCCGATGGATACGGCTTTTGATAGAATCCATCATGCTGATGGTTCGATTATATCCTATATCATGTAATTCGTCGATGCGTTGAAAATCCATCAGATTGACGTTGTCATATTTGAACGTCATTAAAATCCCCATAGAGTCCGGAATAGAATAGTCGGTTTTCTGCATCACCATATTCTCAATTTGACTCATGAGGTCATTTTCCTTGGGTTTAGTGGGATTGGTGGATACAACGCTTCCTATAATGACATCCGGATGAAAATCATCTCTCATGACGTCCGTGGGAAAGTTATTATAGATACCTCCATCGTAGGCCAGTACATTGTCTATTTCAATGGGTTTAAACATGAAAGGGAAGCTCATGGAAGCTCTGACGGCATCTCCTAAATCTCCTTCCTTCATGACTAACTGTTTTTTATTGTACACATCGGACGCAATGCAACGGAAAGGAACAAAAAGTTTATCAAAATCTCCCTTACAAGCGGCCGTAGCACGTGCATATAGGTCAACAAACACGAGATTCATTTGAATCGGGTTGACAACACTGGTAGGCAGGAATTGAGGTTTTAAACTCTTCAGTGAATCTTTGAATGAAAAACGAATATTGAAAAATTCGGGAGTGGGAAGATTCTTTTTGAAATGATATACGTATTTCTCTTCCACTTCTCCGGAATACCATCGTTTAAAGTCCTCCGATTTGAGCAGTTCTACCATGTCGTCAGGAGAGTATCCCATGGCATACAAGGAGCCGATAATGGCTCCCATGGAAGTACCAGCAATGTAGTCAATAGGGATGTTGTTTTCTTCCAATGCGCGAATGATGCCGATGTGCGTCATTCCTTTGGCGCCACCACCGCTTAATACAAGTCCTACTTTTTGGGCATGGATAGCCGGGATAATCAGCCATAAAGTAATGAACACTAAAAAAATCTTTCTCATAACCCAAATCAAACAATTGAATTTTTTGTCTATTAAGTGTTCAAATATATACAATACTTTTCAATTAATCGATATTTTGCCGATCGTTTTAAATTGAAAAAGAGCATTACAACGTGTATTTAACGTTGAATGCTCTTTCTTGAAGTATGTGTAATGTTTAAAGGGGCGATATTAAATCAGCTCAATGCTACGTTTTACGAAGTTATTCAAAGCTTCACCTCTTAACATATTGTTTTGAAGTAAGGCCAGATCGATAAGCTGGCGGATAACTTTGTTATTGCTTGCATAGCCGATAAAGATAGCTTCTTTCTTGCTTTTCAGATCATCCCACTTCTTGTCGAGATCGTTTAATTCATCTTTTTCAGCTGTTGGGATGTCTTCTTCCTTTTTATCCTTCTGTTTGTCTTTCAACTCATTACGTTGTTTGTTGACGTTATCCATTTCGGAGAGTATCGGAGCTACTTCTGCTTGACAGGCATTCTCTTCTTCATTCAATACTTGTTTTATCAACTTGTGGTCTGAATTCAGGATCAGATTGAACATGTCAGGCATTTCGCCGTAGAAGCTCATTCCGGCTTGAATATTTGCCATTTCTTTCATACGACGCATATATTCGCTTTGAGTAATCATGACCGGAGCCGAATTTTCTCCCAACGCTTGCGTCATCACATTGAATTCAACCTTATCCATTTTAGGCAATTGGCTCTTGAAGGCTGTTGTGATTGCATCTTGTTTGCTGGCTTCCAGAGTTTCACCTTTCTTGTCTTCTTTTACAATCAGATTGTCAACAACATCACTGTCTACACGGGTGAAACGGGATTTCTCAAGCTTTTGCTCCAACATACTTACCATAGCTACATCTAACTGGCCATCCATGAGCAAGACATTATAGCCTTTATTGGTTGCAGCCTCAATATAGCTGTATTGTTCGTCCTTGTTATTTGCATACAGATAGATTAGATTTCCATCTTTGTCTGTCTGGTTATCTTTAATAAGGGTCTGATATTCCTCGAATGTGTAATGTTTGTCATTTGTATCGGTGAAAAGGGCGAATTTTTGCGCTTTATCATAGAAATCCTCTTGTGTGAGCATTCCATAATTGATAAATATTTTCAAGTCGTTCCACTTTTCTTCAAACTGCTTACGATCATTCTTGAATATAGACTGTAAACGGTCGGAAACTTTCTTGGTGATATAAGTTGAAATCTTCTTCACGTTTGAGTCGCTTTGCAAGTATGAACGGGAAACGTTCAACGGAATATCCGGAGAATCTATTACTCCATGTAACAAAGTCAGGAAGTCCGGCACAATGCCTTCAACAGAGTCTGTTACATATACTTGATTGCAATATAACTGAATCTTGTTCTTATTTAATTCAATATTGCTCTTTACCTTCGGGAAGTAGAGGATACCAGTCAGATGGAATGGATAATCCACATTCAGGTGAATCCAGAAGAGTGGTTCATCAGACATCGGATATAGCTTGCTATAGAATGATTTGTAATCTTCATCCGAAAGTTCGCTAGGTTTGCGTGTCCACAAAGGAGTGGTGTCATTGATTATATTATCTTCAGCCGTTTCTACCTGTTTGCCGTCTTTCCATTCTTTCTTTTTTCCAAATGCAATAGGAACAGGAAGGAAGCTGCAATATTTCTTCAGAAGTTCGGAGATACGTGCTTCTTCGAGGAATTCTTTGCAGTCGTCATCAATGTATAAGATGATATCTGATCCACGGTCGGCTTTTTCTATTTCTTCAATAGTGAATTCAGGGCTGCCATCACAAGTCCATTTTACGGCTTTTGCATCGTCTCTGTATGATTTAGTGATAATCTCCACTTTCTTTGCAACCATAAAGGCAGAGTAGAAGCCAAGTCCGAAATGTCCGATAATGGCATTTGCATCGTTCTTATACTTCTCCAGGAAGTCATTAGCTCCAGAGAAAGCTATTTGATTGATGTACTTCTCTATTTCTTCTGCAGTCAAACCGATACCACGGTCAGAAATGGTAATAGTATCTTTGCCTAATTCAACGTGAACAGTTAAGTCACCCAGTTCACCTTTGAATTCGCCAATAGAAGCAAGCGTATTCAGCTTCTGAGTGGCATCTACCGCATTGGATACTAACTCGCGCAGAAAAATCTCATGGTCACTGTACAAAAACTTTTTAATGATAGGGAAAATGTTTTCTGTTGTAACCCCAATATTACCTTTTTGCATAATACGTATATTTTTTTAGTTTATCTATTGATTAATTTTAATTGATATTTGTCCATACAGAGACAAAAAAAATGCCAGACCCGAAGGTCTGACATTATGGCATATTAAATTATTTTCTTATTCAGGAAATAACTCTATTCCGGAGAAACAACTTTCATCTCCAATTCGCCTTTTTCTTCATTAAGGGTTACTTGAATAGTATCTCCCTCTTTTAAAGACGAGGAAATGATGAGCTCGGATAAACCATCCTCCAGATAGGTTTGAATTGCGCGCTTCAAAGGACGGGCGCCATATTGTATGTCATATCCCTTGCTAGCGATGAATTCTTTCGCCTTATCTTCAATAACAAGCTTGTAACCAATAGATTCTATTCTATCGTACAATCCTTTTAGCTCTATGTCTATAATCTTTGTTATCGCTTCCAGAGAAAGTTGATCAAACGTGATAATCTCATCTACACGATTGATGAATTCAGGCGCGAATGATTTATTTAGAGCTTTTTGTATAACACTTCGCGAGAATTCTTTATCATCCAGGCGGCTTTGTGTCGCAAAACCAACACCACGTCCAAATTCTTTCAGCTGGCGGGTTCCGATATTGGAAGTCATGATAATAACGGTATTTTTGAAATCTACCATTCTGCCATAACTGTCAGTCAGACGACCCTCATCCATTACCTGAAGCAGGATATTGAATACATCCGGATGTGCTTTTTCTATTTCATCAAGCAATACAATAGAGTATGGTTTACGGCGCACTTTTTCTGTCAGCTGGCCACCTTCTTCATATCCTACGTATCCCGGAGGTGCCCCAACCAAGCGTGAAACAGTGAACTTTTCCATATATTCACTCATATCGATACGAATCAGTGCATCGGCAGAACCGAACATATACTTGGCCAACTCTTTTGCTAGGTGAGTTTTACCAACTCCTGTCGGACCTAAGAACATAAACGTGCCAATGGGCTTATTAGGATCTTTGAGTCCTACACGGCTTCGCAAAATGGCTTTGACCAGCTTTTCTATCGCTGTGTCTTGTGCGATGACTTTAGCTTGCAAATCTTCTTTCATACCTGCTAGCTTGATGCCTTCGGCCTGTGCCATTCGTTGTACTGGAATGCCTGACATCATTGAGATAACATTGGCAATTTCTTCTGCATCAACAGTTTGCCTGTTTTCTTTTAGATTGGCTTCCCATTCTTTTTTCATCTCATCCAATTGGATAGAAAGTTCTTTCTCCTTATCACGGAAGCTGGCTGCAAGTTCAAAATTCTGCGATTTTACAGCTTCATTTTTCTTGTTTTTAGCTTCTTCGATCAGCTTTTCCTGTTCTTCTATCTCTTTGGGTACATTGACATTAGTAAGATGTACACGTGAGCCGGCTTCATCTAAAGCATCAATGGCTTTATCAGGGAAATTACGATCTGTGATATAGCGGTCTGTCAGCTTGACACATGCTTCCAATGCTTCATCTGTATAATACACATTGTGATGATCTTCATACTTATCCTTGATATTACGCAAAATCTGCAGAGTTTCGGCAGCAGTAGTCGGTTCTACGATTACTTTTTGGAAACGACGTTCCAATGCGCCATCTTTCTCAATATTCTTACGATATTCATCAAGAGTGGTGGCACCGATACATTGTATTTCTCCTCTTGCCAATGCTGGCTTTAGCATATTGGCGGCATCCATAGAGCCTGCTGCAGAGCCTGCGCCTACAATCGTGTGAATTTCATCAATGAATAATATAACATTCGGATTCTTCTGCAATTCATTGAGAATGGAACGGATACGTTCTTCAAATTGTCCACGGTACTTTGTTCCTGCCACAACAGCAGTCATGTCAAGAGCAACGACTCGTTTATCAAACAGGATACGCGAAACCTTTTTCTGAATGATTCTCAATGCAAGACCTTCAACAATCGCTGATTTTCCTACACCGGGTTCACCAATCAGAATTGGGTTATTCTTTTTGCGTCGACTTAATATCTGCGCTAAACGTTCGATTTCTCTTTCTCTGCCCACAACAGGATCCAACCGTCCTTCTTCTGCCGCTTTTGTCATGTCAGTACCGAAATTGTCAAGTACCGGCGTATCATTAGACGGCTTCTTGGAAGCGGTTTGTGCCTGTTGGCGTTCATCCGAGCCACCTCTGCCGGAACGAGGAGAAGACATTTCTTCGTCATCCTCATCGTCTTCCGAAAAGCCCATGCCGGAATTGACATCCGGCTGCAATGTAGCTTGCTCCAGTACTTTCACGTAGTTTATATCGTTTGCTTCAAGTACGGAAGCCGCCATATTGTTTTTTTCTCTTAAAATAGCCAATAATACATGTTCTGTATCAGCGATGTTACTTTTCATTCCACGAGCTTCTAAAATACACATTTTTAATATCTTTGCCGCATCATTAGATAACGGCACCTCTGCATCAGGCAATAACATTTCATCAGCTTCTGCCTTCAGCTGAGCTTCAATCTGTTGCTTTATAGCAGCCAGATTGGTGTTGAGTTTAGACAATATCTCGATAGCTTTTCCTTCACCGTCACGGAGTATTCCCAGAAGCAGGTGTTCGGGACCTATATACCTACTTCTCAACCGGTTCGCTTCTTCCTTACTATAGACGATAATGTCGGAAACTCTTTGTGAGAATTGATTATTCATACTTTTTTCCTTTTCTTCTAAGGGTTATTCACTGGCAAATATACGCATTTAATCAAGTTTGTATTGCAATATTTGCTTTATTTCTTATATCTACAAATGGCGTGCCATAAAAACAGTGTATTTGTATTATATATATAAGGTATAACAAATAATAGGCTCTTTTTTACCGATGTTATTTATCTTTCCATATTATATTTATCGTTTTTATCTTTTTATTTTTGTATTTTTGTATTTTTGTATTTTAAAGTTTGGCGGGTTATCGTCTCGGTCATGATAAAACTTTCTTTCTAAAAACTTTCGTATATCGGGGAAAAGTAGTACTTTAGCGTGGTTTTTCACAAACCGTAGAATGTATAATTAATAATCATTTTAAATGCTTGAACAAGACAGAATTATAAAGATTAACATCGAGGAGGAAATGAAGTCATCGTACATTGACTACTCCATGTCGGTCATCGTTTCGCGTGCCCTTCCGGATGTTAGAGATGGATTTAAGCCTGTTCACCGTAGAATTTTATACGGAATGATGGAATTAGGCAATACTTCAGACAAACCTTATAAAAAGTCAGCGAGAATCGTGGGTGAGGTACTTGGTAAGTATCATCCTCATGGGGATTCTTCTGTTTATTTTGCAATGGTACGTATGGCGCAGGAATGGGCAATGCGTTATCCTTTGGTAGATGGACAGGGAAACTTTGGTTCTGTGGATGGTGATAGCCCTGCTGCTATGCGTTATACAGAAGCTCGTCTCAATAAGTTGGGTGAAGCAATGATGGATGACCTGTATAAGGAAACCGTTGATTTTGAGCCAAACTTTGATAATACGCTGGTGGAACCTAAGGTGATGCCGACGCGTATCCCGAACCTTCTGGTGAACGGAGCATCCGGTATTGCTGTTGGTATGGCTACCAATATGCCTCCTCATAATCTTTCGGAAGTGATTGAAGCATGTGATGCATATATTGATAATCCGGAAATTACGGTAGAGGAACTGATGGAATTTGTTAAAGCACCGGATTTCCCTACTGGCGGATATATATATGGTGTGAGTGGTGTACGCGAAGCATATTTGACAGGTCGCGGACGTGTAATTATGCGTGCGAAAGCTGAAATTGAAAGCGGACAAACACATGACAAGATCGTAATAACAGAGATTCCTTATAATGTAAATAAGGCCGAACTGATTAAATATATTGCTGATCTTGTAAATGATAAGAAGATAGAAGGTATCTCAAATGCCAACGATGAGTCTGACCGTGATGGTATGCGTATTGTTATTGACATAAAACGTGATGCAAATGCAAGTGTAGTGTTGAATAAACTCTATAAAATGACAGCTTTGCAGACCTCTTTTGGTGTTAACAATGTGGCTTTGGTTCATGGACGTCCAAAAACGTTGAATCTAAGAGATTTAATTAAATATTTCATAGAGCATAGACACGAAGTTGTTATTCGTCGTACTCAGTTCGATCTTCGTAAGGCGAAAGAGCGTGCGCACATTCTTGAAGGTTTGATTATTGCTTCAGATAATATTGATGAAGTAATTCGTATCATTCGTGCTGCAAAAACTCCGAATGACGCAATAACAGGCTTGATTGAGCGATTTAACCTGACAGAAATTCAGGCTCGTGCAATTGTAGAAATGCGTTTGCGTCAGTTAACCGGTCTGATGCAGGATCAGCTTCATGCGGAATACGAAGAAATAATGAAGCAGATAGCTTATTTGGAAAGTATTCTGGCTGATGATGAAGTATGTCGTCGGGTAATGAAAGAGGAATTGTTAGAAGTCAAAGCGAAATATGGAGATGTACGTCGCTCTGAAATTGTTTATTCTTCAGAAGAATTTAATCCGGAAGACTTCTATGCAGATGATCAGATGATTATTACAATTTCTCATATGGGTTATATTAAACGTACACCGTTGACCGAATTCCGTGCCCAAAATCGTGGTGGAGTAGGTTCGAAAGGTACGGAAACCCGTGATGAAGACTTTGTAGAGCATATTTATCCTGCTACCATGCACAATACCATGATGTTCTTTACACAAAAGGGTAAGTGTTATTGGCTGAAAGTATATGAAATACCTGAAGGAACGAAGAATTCTAAGGGCCGTGCTATTCAGAACTTGTTGAATATTGATTCGGATGATAATGTAACTGCATACTTGCGTGTGAAGAGTTTAGAGGATTCCGAGTTTATCAATAGCCACTATGTATTATTCTGTACTAAGAAAGGTGTAATAAAGAAGACATTGCTTGAACAGTATTCTCGTCCTCGTCAGAATGGTGTAAATGCTATAACTATCCGCGAAGATGATAGCGTAATTGAAGTTCGTATGACGAATGGAAATAATGAAATCATCATTGCAAACCGCAATGGTCGTGCAATTCGTTTCCATGAGGCAGCAGTTCGTGTAATGGGACGTACAGCAACAGGTGTACGTGGTATTACGTTGGATAATGATGGTCAGGATGAAGTAGTAGGAATGATTTGTATCAAAGATTTGGAGACAGAATCTGTAATGGTAGTTTCCGAACAAGGATATGGTAAACGTTCTGAAATTGAAGACTATCGTAAAACGAACCGTGGAGGTAAGGGTGTGAAGACCATGAATATTACCGAAAAGACAGGTAAGTTGGTAACAATCAAGTCGGTAACTGATGAAAATGACTTGATGATTATCAATAAGTCTGGTATCACTATTCGTTTGAAGGTAGCGGATGTTCGTATAATGGGCCGTGCTACTCAAGGCGTTCGTCTGATAAATCTTGAAAAACGTAACGACCAGATTGGTTCGGTATGTAAGGTTATGACAGAAAGTCTTGAAGATGAAATTCCGGCAGAAGAGGCAGAGGGTACAATCGTGAGTGATCCGAATGCTGATGTTCCTGATATTGATGATGCAGCGGACGTAAATGAAAACGAAAGCAATAACGAAATTGAGGAATAGACATAATATTAATAATTAATCAAACAACAATCATGAAAAGAGTATTATTTTCTATGGTTTTATTGATGGCTGTTAGCTTCTCATTCGCTCAGATGAAGAATGTGAAAGAAGCAAAGAGTATGGCTAATGACGTAAAACCTAATTTTAAGCAGGCTGAACAGCTTATTAAGGAGGCTATGAAGAATCCTGAAACGAAGGATCTTGCTGACACATGGGACGTTGCTGGATTTATTCAGAGACGTATCAACGAGGAGCAAATGAAAAATGCTTTTTTGAAGAAACCGTATGATACATTGAAAGTATACAATAGTATTCTGAAAATGTATGAGTACTATAATAAGTGTGATGAATTAGCGGAAATACCTAATGAAAAGGGAAAAGTTAAAAACAAATATCGGAAGGCTAATGCTTCCAGTATGTTGGCTGAACGTCCTAATTTGATTAATGGTGGTATTCAGTATTTCAACCTGGACAAGAATAAAGAGGCTTTGAAGTTCTTTGCAACCTATGTAGAGTCAGCTTCTTATCCGATGTTAGCTGATAAAGAATTGGCTAAAAACGATACTCTTCTTCCGCAAATTGCTTATTATGCAACATTAGCTGCTGATAGAGTAGGCGATAAAGATGCGATCATTAAATATGCTCCTATGGCTTTATCCGATAAAGATGGAGGTAAATTTGCAATGCAATTGATGGCTGATGCTTATAAAGCTAAAGGTGATACTGCTGCATGGATTAAGTCTTTGGAAGAGGGTATCCTTAAGTTCCCTGGAAATGATTATTTCTTCGCTAATTTGGTTGATTATTATAATAGCTCTAATCAAGCTTCTAAAGCTATGGAGTTTGCTGATAGAATGTTAGCTAATGATCCGAATAACAAGTTGTATTTGTATGTAAAAGCATATCTTTATCATAATATGAAAGAATATGATAATGCAATCGAATACTACAAAAAAGCTATTGCTGCTGATCCGGAATATGCAGAAGCATACTCTAATGTAGGTTTGGTATATTTGATGAAAGCACAGGATTATGCTGATAAAGCAACAACAGATATCAATGATCCTAAGTACGCTGAAGCACAAGCTGTGGTTAAGAAATTCTACGAAGAAGCTAAACCATTCTATGAAAAAGCCAGAGCTTTAAAACCCGATCAACAAGATTTATGGTTGCAAGGTCTTTACAGAGTTTACTATAACTTGAATATGGGACCTGAATTCGAAGAAATCGATAAGATGATGAAGTAAGATCGTTTTCTGAAAAAATATAAGAAGGCTATTAGAAATAGTAGTCTTCTTTTTTTTATTCAATAGTTTAAAGTAGTAATTGAAAAATCTTATATTTGATATGGACTTGAGTGGAACAGGTAAATTTCTTCATTTAAATAAAAATAGAAAAAGGAGTAAGGTCATTATATTACTCCTTTTTCTATTAAACATAATACTTATTATTCCCTAATCTTGGATGCTCATTTTTTGCCTGATTTGATCAGCTGTTAATAACAAGCAATGGTGTATCTGAATGGAAAATCATTTTTCTGGCAATACTTGGATTAAATAATCGAGCAAATATATTCCTTTTGTAAGAAGTCAAAGTGATTATATCTATATGATTATCTTTGATATACTGATCAAGTCCTTTTAATAAATTATCATTCATCACTACGTCATAATGAATTTCAAGCCCCGGATATTGCTTGTGAAAATATTCTTTTATACCTGCTAGTTTTATTTCATTCCAGGTATCTTTAGAATCTGTAAGGTGTATCAAAGATACAGAAAAATGGAATGATTTCCAAGTATTAAAGAATGCCTCGAAAGCAATTAGATCTCTTTGATCAAAATTGGTAATAAAGGCAATCCGTTTTGCTTCACTAAACTGTTTAAATGGTGTATTTTCCGGAATAGCCAATACAGCCGTGCGACTCCTGTCAATAACTTCAGCGGTTACACTGCCAATTAAATCAATGTCTTTCTGATTTTTGCCTCGGGTACCCATAATGATGACCATAGGACGCTGTTCTTTAGCATATCTTAAGATTTCCTCCTCTGGAATACCTTCACGTAAGATGCAGCTATATTTAACGTTGGGAAATTCGCCTGATGTAACTTTTTCTTTTATCTTCTCTGATAAAGCATTGAGATCAGAATGGACTTTTTGGATAATCGTTTTTACAGATTCTTCATCTCCAATCTGGTAATTGAAAACATCCCCATAAGGCAACGACGATGCATAAATAGGCGTGAAATAGACATGCAACAGGATGACTTCTGCATTTTCTGTTTTTGCCAGGTTGAATGCAAATTCACATGCTTTCATCGAATAATTAGAGAAGTCGACGGGAATTAAAATCTTATTTGATTTATCTTTTACTTTGGGCTCCTTCTCTCCCACTATACTTTCAGACAGCCATGTAGAACTTTCTGTTATTTTCAAAGCACGTGGCAGATCGCTTTCTTTAATTCGTAAACGCACTCCTGATGAAACAACCGGTTGTATTTGATTAACGTTATGAATGTAGGTTTCTATACCTTCATTTTCCAAGACATTCTTTAAGATCTGCGCTTTGGTGTATGTCAGAATGGCCAGGGTTACTAATTTGTCTTCCATAAATGTACATTTTATAAGGTGAAAACAAATAAGAAATCCCAATTGTTTGATTCAATTGGGATTCAGTTTGTTATATTTTAAACTTGCACAGATTCGGTAGCCTGTTCTTTTTGCATACTCATATTCAATTCATCTAGGATTTTTAAAGCCCGATCAAGAACGGTCGTGTCATCCAACATTACAAGCCCACCATCTGGACCGGGCTCGAGATGTATTCCGACGCTTTTTCCCTCCTTGAAATTGTGTCCTCCGAAGAAGTTTCGCACTGTATCTACGTGCAAACCAAGTTCGTCTGCTATTCTATGCATGCTACCGCTAGGCAATGAATCTTTAATTTTACGAAGTTCATTAAACGTTATTGTTCTCATGTCTCATAAATTTAATGGTTAATACTATGTGATTTTTTTATCACGCTATAAACTTAAGCAAAAAAAAAGATAAAACAAATTATTTGCTTATCTTTTTTTCTTGAATATATAAAATCTATTAATGACCTTTATATCACCTCGATAGCAGAAGCAGGTACCCACCCGACTTTTCCATCTTCCAGTCGAATTTCTTTCCATTCTTTCATAGAGTTGTCTTTGACACTTACCTTTCTCCCTTCATGGAGAATAAACAAGCTAGTCCCACTCTCACTTGGAGTACTTCGTACTGTTACACTCGGATTCATTACTATCGCCTCACTTCGATTAACCAAATGCTCTTTTTGTTGCGAAGCAAAAAGATTAGAGCAAACAGTGACAATCAGCAAAATGATTCCTGATATGAATCCTATTTTCTTTAACATAATCTGTTTGGAGAATATAAAGAAATAGAAAGCGATAATCAATAGAATAAAGGAGACAATACCCCATGTGGCCCATGCATCTACACTCATACTATTTGTCAGAGATTTGATCCATGAAACAAAGAATACTTCAGGAACAGGTTCAACCTTGTCTATTGTTTTTGCACGTGCCACTTCAAGATTAGCACGGATGTCACCATTTCCTGGTTGTAATAGCAGAGCACGCTCATAATTTAAAACAGCTTTCGCTATCTCCCCTATTTTATAATAACTATTTCCCAGATTGTAATAGACGTCGGCAGCTTCTCCATTTTTCAGTAATGCTTCATATATCTGAATAGCTGCTGCATAATCTTCTTTTATATATGCGGAATCTCCTTCAGCTTTTGTTGCATCTTCCAGTGTATTACTGGAAAATGTGGTATGCGAAGCGTGGATAGAATCAACTCCATTCGTTTGTCTAGTATCAATGCTTAACGAATCTTGTCCGAAACAAGTAAGCGACATTGATAATAATATAAAAAATAATATCTTTTTCATGACATAATCTCTTCTGGGTTAATGTTTTATTGAATTCTCCATTTTGCTTATTACTTCTATTGAAGAAGAATAAACTTTATCCATAGCTTGATTCTCATCACCTGGAGCAAACCGTGCAAATTCACAATCATTCAATGCATTCAGGAATTCTTTGATTAGTTCCTCATTTACTCCGTGATTTCTTAGTTTCTCTTCAATATTATCTTTAGATAAACGAGATACCGGAATATTCAGTTTGTCACTTATATATCCCCACAATGCCTTTAATACCTCATCGTAGAAAGCATCTTTTTTATTTTCGGAGAGTAATTTTCCTGCAAGCTTCATACGCTTCGTTGCCACTTTATTTGCTTTCTTCGTACGCATTTTAGCAACATTTGCATTTTCAGCAGCTTGCTTACGATAAATAATAAAGAAAATAATAAAGGCAAGAGCCGGAATGATATAGAATAACCAATATGTCATTGAACCATAGAAGAAACTTCCTTTAGGTTGGAGAGTAACTTCATTCTGTTTGATATAACGGATGTCTTCACCTAATACTTTCAAGTCCTCTTTATTCGTGAAGTTAGCAATTACTTGATCCGCATTACCTGCACCTTTCTCAACATTTACTACATAATCTTCTGTTTTCAGTGTTTTGTAAGACTTGGAGCGAATATCAAAATAGCTGAAAGATACTCCCGGAATCTTATATGTTCCGGCATGTCTCGGAATTGCTAAATATTCAATAACTTTATTGCCTGTGAGTCCTTCCCGGGTTAATCTGACTTGATTGTCTACTTTGGGATCATATACTTCAAAATCATCCGGGAATTTAATTTCCGGATTAGAAATCAACTTCAGGTTACCTGTACCGGATATTACCAGTTTAATAGTAATAGCATCATTGGTTTTCAGTTCCTTACTGTTGATAGAAGAAGATATATTGAACTCTCCCACTCCACCTGAAAAATCTGCAGGTTTACCCGTAGGAAGCGGATTGACATTTATTGCTATCTTAGGAGTGGAAATATTTTTTTTAATTTCAATGACATTACTTCCTCCATTGAAGAAGGCATCAAAAGGATCATCTGATTGCACAGGTTTTCCGATAGTCATCTGGAACTGTGCCGGATCAATATATAGCTTTCCTGATTGTTGCGGGAAGAGAACAAACTGGCGATAAACCGTTGTATAGTAATTACGTCCCTGATAATGCTCCGGAGTCCATCTTGCATTGGTTGTCATTTCTATTTCTTGAGAATGGAAACCTTTAAAGTCGGGCAATTTCGCATTATTAAGTTGTAAGTTGGATTCTCTGGTGTATATTTTATAGGTCAGGACAAAAGCCTCCTGTTCATACACATTTGTTTTACTGGCACTTGCCATAATAAAAAGATCCTGATTAGAGACACTTGTACCAGATGAGGAATGTATAGAACCACTACTACTATTATTTTGTCCGCTATTGCCACCTTGATCTTGTGGCAATACTTTAATCTTTACTGAGTTTGACACCATTTGGTCACCATCGGCAACAATGGAGGCACCGGGTATTGTGTATTCTCCGGCATTATTAGCCATTAATATGTATGTAAATGTAATACTACTAGTAGATGTAACATTACCATTCACTATTTGAGTACTACTTTGTTGTGAACGGCTTGGACCCATCAATACATCAAAACCTTTGATTGATGGTGCCCGAAAATCTTTCACTTTTTGTGTAGTTACAATATACGACAGCCTGAATTGTTCGCCTACTACCACTGCATCAGGAGCAGAAGCAGTAAAAGACACCTTATCAGCAAACACATGAGTGCTATATGCTATCAATGCCATCAATATAATAATCAGTTTTTTCATTGCTTATGAAATTTATATCATCAACTTTATATTACCAATCTTTTTCCAAGCGACCGCCTTGCATAACTTTTTGTTGCTTCTTCACTTTATCCTGCACATCTTTCTCGTCCTGCATGACAGAATTCAGTAATTGTTCAGCATTTTCCTTTGACATCTGATTATCTTGTTTCTTTTCAGATTTCGGTGGTTGCTGCTGATCTTTCTTTTCATCTTGTTTCTGATCCTTCTGTTTGTCTTTATTCTGGTCCTGTTTCTGATCTTGTTTTTGCTGATCTTTGTTTTGGTCCTGATTTTGATCTTGATTCTGTTGATTTTGTTGGTCTTTCAGCATTTTCTGTGCAAGAGCCAAATTGTACCGGGTTTCATGATCGGTAGGATTATTACGCAGTGACATTTTATATGCATCTACAGCTTTGGCATAGTCTTTACCAGCCTGGAAAATTACTCCCATATTGTGATAAATATGGGCGAGTTTCATTTTATCTTTTTCTATTTTGCTGGCCGATACATATTGTTCCATGGCATCCTGAAACTTTTGCTGTTGCGAAAGGGTATTTCCCAGATTATACATGGATACCGTAGACTTGGGATTAGCTTCCAAGGCCTTCCGATAGTTCACCTCTGCATCAACAAATACGCTATCATTAAACAGACGGTTTCCCTTACGGATATAGTCGCGTTCTGCTTTCTGAGCCGATACACCAGCTGCCGCTAACAGAAATACAGCGAATAGAATATATTTACTTTTTAACATACGTATAACTATTTCTTATTAGAAAACAGGTGAATGTTCTTAAATAAAGGATTTTTGCGATCCAGAATTAAGATTTCTGCCAATAACAATAGTAGAATAACCCATGCAATAGCCTGGAATTGTTCGTTAAACTCCGTATATACTTTCGACTCTACATCAGATTTCGCCATTTTATTCACTTCTTGATTGATGGCCTTTTGGGCTGAATTAGAATTATCTACTCGTACATATATACCTTTTCCTTCTTTTGCAATTTCCTGACACATAGCTTCATTCAAACGGGTAACAATCACATTACCTTCCCGGTCGCGGCGGTAATCATTCGTTCCTTCCACCGGTATTGGAGCGCCATCAGGCATACCTACTCCCAATACACTTACTTGAATACCCTTTTCTGCCGCAGCTTTGGCAGCTTCCACTGCACCACCTTCATGATTTTCACCATCAGTAATAACAATAATAGCCCGTCCTACCCCTTCTTGCGGAGTGAAACTACGGGCTGCCAGATTGATTGCTTCCCCAATAGCTGTACCCTGTTTAGAAATCAACGAAGGACTAATGGATTCTAAGAACATCTTAGCGGAAATATAGTCACTTGTAATTGGCAGCTGTGTAAAAGCGTCACCGGCAAATACAATCATACCTACCTTATCATTATCAAGCTCATCTACTAATCTGGATATTAATCTTTTTGCTTTTTCTAAACGGCTAGGCTGTACATCCTGCGCTAACATAGAGTTTGAAATGTCCAAAGCAATAATTACCTCTACTCCCTTGCGTTTAACCGTTTCCAGTTTTGAACCGAATTGAGGGCGTGCCAGTAATACGGAGAACAAACCAATAGCAACAAAAATAATCCAGAATTTTACATCCGGACGATATTTGGATACGTCAGGCATTAACTGAGCCAACAAAGTCGGATCTCCGAAACGTCGGATATTCTTTCTCCTCTTGTAATTGGAATACAAGTAGAAAGCTGCTAAAAAAGGTAATAGCAACAATAAATATAAATATGTAGGTTCTCCAAATCGAAACATCTTCTTACTATTTTATGATTGGCAAATAACGATTGACAAACATCCTTATGGAATTTTCTTGAGTACCGAATTACGTAATAGTACTTCCAACAAGACACAGAGGAAAGCTGCTAAAGCAAACCAATGATATTCTTCGTCCCGCTTACTATACTCTTTTACATTCAGTTTCGTCTTTTCCAGTTTATCAATTTCTTCATATACTTCTTTAAGCTTTGAGTTGCTCGTAGCCCGGAAATAGTTACCATCTGTCGTTCCGGCAATCTCTGTCAATGTCTTTTCATCAATTTCTACCGGCATACTTACATATTGCACCGTATTTCCGACTGGATAAGGATAAGGAGCCATTCCATTGGTACCTACTCCGATGGTATATACACGAATACCAAAGCTTTTTGCTATTTCTGCCGCTGTCATAGGCGAAATATCTCCCTTGTTATTTGTACCATCCGTCAATAGGATAATAACTTTGGATTTCGCTTTGCTATCTTTTAAGCGGGTTACAGCATTTGCAATACCCATACCGACAGCAGTACCGTCAGTGATAAGACCACATTTGATATTATGTATCATATCCAATAATACAGCATGGTCTACAGTCAACGGACATTGGGTGAAAGTTTCTCCTGCAAATAATGTAATACCGATATTATCATTGGGACGTCCATTGATAAACTCTGCAGCTACGTCTTTAGCAGCTTCCAGTCTGTTCGGCTTCAAGTCTTCAGCCAGCATACTGGTAGAAACGTCGATAGCCAGCATAATATCAATTCCTTCTATCTCACTGTTCTGCCACTTATTAGTAGTTTGCGGGCGTGCAAGAACCAAAATAACCAGTACTAAAGCAAGGCAGCGTAATAGAAATGGAACATGCAACAAATAATTCTTATAACTTTTAGGTGTATGCGCATATACCCGGGCATCTGAAATTTGAAGAGTTGCTTCACTTTTCTTTTGCTTCAGGATATACCATACAATATACGGTATAAGCAATAATAGCAAAAACAGATATTCAATATTGGCAAAAACCATTTTATTTATGATTTAACAGTTTACTATTTAGTATTAAGCTATACATCCTTTATACAAAAAGATTGTATAACTGTAGACCTATATATATAAAGGTACCGATCAATGCTGCTGATAACAATGCAATTCCACAAATCAGCATAGCTTTAACACGTAAAGAACGTTTCTCAATAATAGTGATTTCCGTTGGTTGCGGTTTCTGATTTTCCTCTTCCGGTTGTTTGGTCTCATTGATAAAATCAATGGCATTAATCAAATTGGCATCGTTTTCATTCATCTGAGGATTATGCTTGGCGAACTTCACTAAATCAGCAGTCTGGAACAATAGTTTTAGGTCTGATATGGCCTCTTTATCATTCATTTCCAGTAACTGATCAATTATTTCAGAAGAAGTCATTTCCAATGCATTAAATCCGAAACGATCCTTTATATATGTACGAATAGCATCGGTAAGTTCGGTATAGTACTCCTTCGATTGCCCTTTCTGCCATACCTTCTCTGTCTTGATACGTTCTATCTCTTTCATTGCAGCCTGATGTGGCGGCAATTTAGGTTCAACTTTAATTTTACGGATAATCGGTTTATTATCACGTATGCGAACAATCAGATAGATCAGCAAGCCAAGCAAAGGTAAAGCCAAGAATGAACAAGCGATCAATCCATACCAGTCTTCCCATGCAAAAGGAGCTTTCATCACAGGTTTTTGTCCGAAGAACTGGTCCGGATGTAAGGTGTCAACCGGCATTGAATATACTTTTAATGCGAGAGCTTTGGAGTTGTACACTTTCCCATCTACGGTAACCGGCATTGGCGGCAGATAATATAGAGCAGAGTCAAAAGAAGTGATAATGTACTCCTGCGTAATCACCATCCTCTGACGATCATTCAGGAATTGGGTATCTGGTTTGACTGTTTCTATAATTTCCACACCTCTTACCAGTGTATCAGTGTAAGCAGGAAAAATAGCACGCTGTTTGGCATCCATGGCTACTTGCAATTGCACTTTCGCCTGTTCGCCGATTAGTATCTGCAGTGAATCAATTTTTGCTTCTACTGTAACAGACTGTGCTACTGCTTTACTGACAAACAATAGACCTAATAATGCTATCAGAATAATATTTCTATTCATCTTTGATTCCATTAATTTCGTTTGGCAAATAAATTCAACAATGCCTTTACGTAATCCTGATCGGTTCTGACGGATACAGCATCTACGTTACTTTTGGTAAAAGTATCGTTCAGTTCAGTCTGCTTTTGTATCCACCAGTCGCGATGTGCCCGGCGTACAGCTTTGGAAGAGGTGTCAATCCATTGTTCATGCCCAGTTTCTGCATCTTTGATTCGCATCAGTCCTACTGGAGGAAGATCACTGACTCTCCTGTCGTATACTTGCAATGCTACTACATCATGTTTCCTGTTAGCAATGGTCAGCGCATTCTTAAAGCTTTCCTGGTCAATAAAATCTGATAAGATAAATGCAGTGCAACGCCTTTTCATTACGTTTGTCAAATATTCCAAGGCAAGACGAATATTTGTACGACGGCTTTCCGGTTGGAAATCAATTAATTCACGGATAATATACAAGATATGTTTACGTCCTTTCTTGGGAGGAATAAACTTCTCTATCCGGTCTGAAAAGAAAATCACACCTATTTTATCATTATTCTGGATGGCAGAGAAAGCAAGAGTAGCAGCGATTTCCGTCACCATATCTTTCTTTAACTGCTTGATCGTACCAAATTCCAAACTTCCGGAAACATCAACCATTAACATAACTGTCAGTTCACGTTCTTCTTCAAACACTTTCACATAAGGTTTATTGAAGCGCGCAGTCACATTCCAGTCTATGTCACGTATATCATCACCGAATTGATATTCACGGACTTCCGAAAATGACATACCCCTACCTTTGAAAGCCGAATGATACTGGCCTGCAAAGATATTGTTAGACAATCCTCGTGTCTTTATTTCAATTTGGCGAACTTTTTTTAGTATTTCACTTGTTTCCATTTATACAGTAGTTAATTAGTAGGTAGTTAAGTAGTCATGCATAGATATTTATGACTACTTATTGACTGTATTATAACTACAAATTAGGGTACTTCAACCTTATTCAGAATCTTACTGATGATTTCGTCCGAAGTCATGTTGTTAGCTTCAGCTTCGTATGTCAATCCGATACGGTGACGAAGAACATCGTGTGCTACAGCACGTACATCTTCCGGAATAACGTAGCCGCGACGTTTGATGAATGCATACGTACGAGCAGCTAAAGCCAGATTGATAGACGCACGAGGTGAACCTCCGAATCCGATCATATCTTTCAGTTCCTTGAGATCATATTTTTCAGGGAAACGAGTTGCAAATACGATATCTACAATATAACGCTCGATCTTCTCATCCAGATAGACTTGACGAACAACCTTACGTGCTTCAATAATTTCATCCGCTCTTAGAATAGGTTTCACATTGAACTTCTCGCCATTGATATTCTGACGAATAATCAATTTTTCTTCTTCCAACTTCGGATAATCAATGACTACTTTCAGCATGAAACGGTCAACCTGTGCTTCAGGAAGCGGATAAGTACCTTCCTGTTCGATAGGGTTCTGAGTTGCCAATACAAGGAAAGGTTCCGGTAACATGAATGTTTCTTTACCAATAGTAACCTGACGTTCCTGCATTGCTTCCAGCAAAGCACTTTGTACTTTTGCAGGAGCACGGTTAATTTCATCAGCTAATACAAAGTTTGCGAAAATAGGTCCGCGCTGCACTTTAAAAGATTCATCTTTCTGACTGTAAACCATTGTACCGATAACGTCTGCAGGCAATAAGTCCGGCGTAAACTGGATACGGCTATATTTCGCATCAATCAGAGAAGCGAGTGTCTTAATAGCCAAAGTTTTCGCCAAACCAGGCACACCTTCCAAGAGGACGTGGCCATCGGAAAGTAATCCGATAAGCAGTGATTCAACCAAATGTTTCTGACCAACAATGATTTGGTCCATACCTGTCGTAAGATTGGTAACGAAAGCACTTTGTCTTTCAATCCGCTCATTTAGCTCGCGGATATCAATTGATTCAGCCATAAATACTTAATATTTTATTATTTAAATCCCATTAATTTTATGTAAGCCTTGCCTGTGTCATAAGGCTTTTTATTTTGCCCCAAAAGTACGCCATATAATTAACGATTGCAACTAATTTTTATTAAAAAACAATGCGAAATCTTTAGATTAAGGTACTTTCATACGCTTTTGTACATCCATAACACTTCACCCGACCAATACAGGATTTGCATGGTCGGGTGAATGGATTATAACTACTTATTCTTTTGTAAGTTCTGGTATTTCAATAGTTGTGCCATACGGTACATTGTTGGGGTTCTTAATAACCTTCGGATTGTGTTTCACAATGTATGGCCACATTGCCTTTGTACCATAAAAACGCAAGGAAACCCTAGTCAAAGTTTCTCCTTCTTTGATTGTATATTTTGTCTTGGTTCCCGTAATCTTATAAGATGCTGAATCCAGATAGGCAGAAGTAGCAGGTTGTTGTGTAACCGTTTGAGGTTCTGCTTTGACAGGAATAGCTTCTTCTTTTTTGGCAACCGGTTGTGTCGTGGTAGCGACTTTGGATACATCAGGCGTTATTACCTTTGTAGTATCCTTATGTGCAATCGTATCAGAAAGCTGCGCTTCCGGTTGAACGGGTTGAGTGGTCACAGGCGGCATATCCAGTGCATTCTTGTCAGATGAAGAAGAGGATAAATCCGGATAATAAATAAAAAGAATGACACCTCCGCATAATAACAAAACGACTACAATAACAGCTATTAAATAAGGTACAGGAGATTTTTCCTTCACTGGGGCTGTCTTTTTAGAAACCGGTTGGGATACTTGTTCCGGTTGGACCGGTTTTATCGTTTCTTTTTCAGCAGGAGGCACTATAGGAGTCACAGGTTGCAGATTTGCTTTTAGAAGCTCTTGCTCTATAATCTTTTCGGCAGTGATCTCTTCTTTTTCTTCTTCTATAAATGCTGCTTGCTGCTCATTGATTATCACTTCCTCTTCCGGAACCTCTTCATCTTCCAGCTGTTCTACCTTTTCTTCGATATCAGTCTCTGTAATGGCTTCTTCGGGCTCTTTAGGAGACGTCTGTTCTGTCGATTCCTGTGCTATTGCAGATTCCTCAGTAATAGCAGGTTCTTCAATGGACTCTTCCACAAGTGGCTGACTGGCTATTTGCTCTTCCTGAATCGGCTCTTCTTCCGAAAGACCATCATCAGTACCTTCATTTTCTTCTATCACAGTAGTTTCAGAGTCATCCCCCATCTCATTCAAGACTGCCTGTGCTGACGCTTCCTCTCCTGTTTCTTCTTCCTCAGTCTCTTCTATCGGAGTATCTTCCAGAATTGTATTTTCATTCAATACAACAGTCTCAAAGTGTGCAAAAGGTTTATTTATCGTATCCCTTAGATTTGCATCCGGAGAAAATGAGACTTTTGTATGTCCTTTTATCTGGAAACGCTCGCCTGTGTTGACATTGACACTTTCCCGGCTATCTACATCAATAAGTTTGAAAGTTCCCAATCCTTTGATTTTTACAGTCTTTTCGTTCTCCAAGGCTTGTTCTATCAAGAGGAAAAACTCTTTAACAAACGCTTCGGCGTCTTTCTTGGTCATGCTATGTTTGGCTGCCAATAAGTCAGTAAGGTCTTGAATTGTTAGTCTTTCATTCATAACGGGAAATATTTATTTAAACTTATCTTTCAATGTATTGCTAGGTCTATACGATAATACCAATTTAGGTGGAACCAGCATGCGTTGTTTGCTTGCCGGGTTGATTGAAATCCGTTCCGCTTTCTTTTTCACTTCAAAAGAACCGAATCCTTGAATTGCAATCACATTACCTTCTTCCAATTCTTGTGTCATACTGGACAACAAAGAATTCATCAATTCGGAAGTATCCTTGATTGTGTATCCCAATCTTTCCGCTAGTTCGGATGTAAATTCCTTATTATTCATAGTCATTTATAATCTTTGCATATAAATCAAAATCGTCCGCATTCACCACTTCTACCTGATAAAACTGTCCGATCTTAAGTTCTCTCTCTGAACGATCAATCAATACTTCCGGATCTACTTCCGGTGAATCAAATTCTGTCCGTCCGATATAATAATCTCCTTCCAGACGATCGATGATCACTTTCATCTGTTTACCGATCTTTTCTGCACTTAACTCTGCCGAAATACCTTGCTGGATATCCATCAATTCATCAAGTCGGGCTTGTTTAACCTCTTGTGGAATAGAATCTTCGTATGTCTCTGCAGCATAAGTCCCTTCTTCTTCGGAATATGCGAAAGCACCCATTCGATCAAAACGTACTTTACGTACAAATTCTTTGAGATCCTCGAAGTCTTCCTCGGTTTCTCCGGGATGTCCTACCATTAAAGTCGTCCTCAGGTGAATGCCCGGCACTTCTCTGCGGAATTGTTCGATCAATTGGTAAGTATCCTCTTTGCTCACTTGTCGGCGCATTAACTTCAACATATTGTCACTGATGTGCTGAAGGGCAATGTCCATGTATTTACATACATTGTCACGTTCGCGCATAACCCGGAATAAATCTGTTGGGAAATGTGCTGGATAGGCATAATGCAAGCGAATCCATTCCACCCCGGGTATATCAGAAATACGCTCAATCAATTCCGGAAGCATTTGTTTCTTATACCGGTCTATGCCGTAATAAGTCAATTCCTGTGCGATCACCTGAAATTCTTTCACGCCTTGCGATACCAGGTATCGTACTTCGTCCAGAATTTCTTCCATTGGTTTGGAAATATGGTGTCCTGTAATAATAGGGATAGCACAATAAGAACATTTACGATCACATCCTTCTGAAATTTTCAGGTAAGCATAATGCTGGGGAGTTGTCAATGTCCGTTCGATATATAATTCATCGTGATAGACCTTTCCCAAGTCCTGTAAAAGCTCCTTCCAATTAAACTTCCCATAAAACTTATCTACCTGTGGTATCTCAACAGCTAATTCCTTGAGATAGCGTTCGGAAAGACAACCCATCACGAAAAGTTTCTTTAAATCCCCTTCTTCCTTTCTTTCAGCGAACTCCAGAATCATATTTATGGATTCTTCTTTGGCATCACCAATAAAACCACATGTATTGATTACCGCAATTTCTCCTTGCGGATTTTCAGTGTCATGAGTTACGCTGTATCCGACTTCCTCCAATTGGCGCATTAGCTGCTCGGAGTCAACCAAATTTTTAGAACATCCTAAAGTAATTATATCTATTGTCTTTCTTTTCATGCATTTTCTCCAAACAAGGAATCAACGAATTCATTTTTACGGAATACCTGTAAGTCTTCCATGCCTTCGCCTAGTCCGATATACTTAACAGGAATCTTGAATTGATCGGAAATACCAATCACAACACCACCTTTGGCGGTTCCATCAAGCTTAGTGATGGCCATAGCGGTAACTTCCGTCGCCAAAGTAAATTGTTTGGCTTGCTCAAATGCATTTTGTCCGGTGGAACCGTCCAGTACCAATAAAACTTCATCCGGTGCATCAGGCACTACCTTTTTCATCACATTCTTAATTTTGGTCAACTCGTTCATTAAGCCTACCTTATTGTGCAGACGACCGGCTGTATCAATAATAACCACATCTGCGTTATTGGCAACGGCCGAACTAAGAGTGTCATAAGCCACAGATGCGGGATCTGCTCCCATTTTCTGTTTAACTACGGGAACTCCTACCCGTTCTCCCCAAATCATTAGCTGTTCCACAGCTGCAGCGCGGAAAGTGTCAGCGGCTCCCAAGTAAACGGATTTACCTGCTTTCTTGAATTGATAAGCCAGTTTACCAATGGTTGTAGTTTTACCTACCCCATTTACTCCCACAACCATAATGACATAAGGTTTTCTTGCGATGGGTACGTCGAAATCAGCTACATCACCCGAATTATTTTCAGTAAGCAGAGCTGCTATTTCGTCACGTAATATAAGATTCAGTTCCTGAGTATTTACATACTTATCTGCAGCTGCACGTTTTTCGATGCGCTTGATAATATTTAAAGTTGTTTCTACGCCGACGTCAGATGTAATCAGCACTTCTTCCAGATTATCTAATACTTCATCGTCTACTTTTGACTTGCCAGCCACAGCACGAGCTATTTTACTGAATACGCTCTCTTTGGTTTTAGATAATCCTTTATCTAAAGTTTCCTTCTTCTCCTTTGAAAAAAAACTAAAAAATCCCATATTTACACTTGTTTGTATAATACATTTGCTACAAAGATATAACAAAGGATTGGAAAAGTAAAAAAAGAAGCAATAAAAAATCCCCTCATTGTTCGCCAATGAGAGGATTTTGCAGTTATAGCGTATATGCTATTTCGATTATTTTTTGAAAAAGTCTTGTACTTTTTCGTTCGGAACCATTTGTTCATCAAAAACGTATGCTCCAGTTTTCGGAGATTTTACCATTTTGATAACCTTGGTATAAGCACGACCTTCTTTAGAACCTTCGTGCAAACTTGCTACTGTTTTCTTTGCCATGGGTTATACTACTTTATTATTTAATTTCCTTGTGTACTGTTACTCTCTTCAGAATCGGGTTGTATTTTTTCAACTCAAGTCTTTCTGTAGTATTCTTTCTGTTCTTAGTTGTGATATAACGAGATGTTCCCGGCATTCCACTGTCTTTGTGTTCTGTACATTCCAGAATCACTTGTACTCTGTTACCTTTTGCTTTCTTTGCCATTGTAAGTTTTCTCCTCTACGTTTAGCCGATTACTTTAATGCTTTTCCAATCACAATAACCTTTAGCCACTGCTTCAGTCAGCGCAGCATCCAGTCCTTTTTTGTTGATAATACGCAACCCGTTAGCACAAATGCTAAGGCTGATCCAACAATCTTGTTCTACATAATAGAACTTTTTGTTAAACAAGTTCAAATCAAAGGTTCTTTTAGTTCTTCTCTTTGAGTGTGAAACATTGTTGCCAATCATGGCTTTCTTTCCGGTAATTTGACAAATCTTCGACATTTCTATCTTATTTTTATAGTTTTATATCTATACTTCTTTCAAACAGGACGCAAAGTAAGCACTTTTATCCGTATAAAACAAGAATTTCCTAAAATAATTCACTTCCAGGCACCTATTTTTCTTTATTTGAGTAAATCACGAAGCATTAATAGTGCATTATTGCCTGCTCTTTCGATATTCATGCTTCTTCCGCGGTTCGTTTCCTGTTTGTAAGTACGAATTTCGTTTTTATAACCAGCGGCTATCCAAACAGTTCCCACCGGCTTCTCGGGAGTACCCCCTCCAGGACCTGCTATCCCTGAAGTAGCAACGGCGCAATCGGTTTTTAGTGTTTTCATCGCACCTTTTACCATTTCAATCACAGTTTCTTCGCTGACAGCCCCATGTTGCTCCAATGTTTCGGAGGAAACGTGTAAAAGTCCCATTTTTACTTCATTAGAATAGGCTACTACGCTTCCGTTAAAATATTCAGAACTACCGGCAATGGAGGTCAAACGTGCGGCAATACTGCCTCCGGTACAACTTTCTGCGGTGGAAACGGTCAATTTCTTCTTTTTTAAAAGTTCACCGACTATAACTTCCAATGGCGTATCTTCTTCACCGAAAATGTCTTCACCAAGTATTTTCTCTAATTTTACCTTTTCACGTTCAAGAAGAACTTTTACTTCTTCCCTGTTTTGTCCGCGTCCTGTCAGTCTAAGACGAATAATCCCCAGCTTAGGCAAATATGCCAATTTGATACATTCTGGCAGAGCACTCTCCCACGGTTCCAGTTTTTCTGCCAATACGGATTCCGGATAGTGTTGTACAAGAAATGTTTGATGCATAATCACATCCGTTTGAAACCTCTCGTGCAGCTTAGGTAATACACTTTCTGTCATTACGGCAGTCATCTCTTGCGGAACGCCCGGCATGGAAACAAGTACCTTTCCATCTCTTTCGAACCAGCTGACAGAAGCACTTCCTACAGGATTATTTATCACTGTACAATCTTTCGGAACCATTGCCTGGCTTTTGTTGAGTGCATTCATTGGTATTTTCCCTGCCAGTACCCGTTTTACATTTTCGAATACTTCTTCGCTGAAAACCAGTTCTGTATGAAAGTATTTGCATAAAGTTTGTTTGGTGATATCGTCTTTGGTAGGTCCGAGTCCTCCGGTTACTAAAACAATATTCACCCTTTCCATCGCATTATCAATCGCTTCCAAGATTTCCTTTTCCCGGTCACGGATTGAAACAATACGAAGAACCTCAATGCCTATTTTATTTAATTCCTGCCCCATCCAGGCTGAATTAGTGTCGACAACCTGTCCTATCAACAGTTCGTCGCCAATGGTTATTATTTCGGCAAACATACTTCTTAGTTTTTATCCTATTATATATAATAAGGTATACCCAATTATAACGTCACACGAGAATAAGCCGGAAGATCAATAGAACAAAAGTCCTTATCCAGATATTTGAAATATCCGGTAATGGCGATCATGGCTGCATTATCAGTCGTATAACTGAATTTAGGGATAAAAATGTTCCAGCCATATTTCTCGGCATGTTCCCGGAAAGCATTACGCAATCCATTATTTGCAGAAACTCCTCCGGCCACAGCTATTTCATTAATCTTATATTCTTTGGCGGCTTTTCGTAATTTATCCATCAGAATATCCACTACAGTAGCCTCCAATGATGCTGCAAGATCTACTTTATGGTGTTCTATGAAATCAGGATCTTCCTTTAACCAGTCGCGTAATGAATATAAAAAGGAAGTTTTCAATCCGCTGAAGCTGTAATCTAAACCAGGAATATGCGGTTTGCTGAATGTAAAAGCTTTCGGATTTCCCTGACGAGCCAGTTTATCAATGATCGGTCCGCCGGGATAACCAAGTCCCATCACTTTAGAGCATTTATCAATAGCTTCACCTGCGGCATCGTCAATAGTCTGTCCAAGAATCTCCATATCATTATAGGCTTTGACCAGTATGATTTGTGAATTTCCTCCAGATACCAGCAAACAGAGAAATGGGTAAACAGGTTGTCTCTCTTCTTCTCCTTCCGCTTTAATAAAATGAGCTAAAACATGTCCGGTCAAATGATTAACATCAATCATTGGGATGTTTAAAGAACGAGCGAATCCTTTTGCAAAGGAGACTCCAACAAGCAAAGACCCCATCAATCCCGGTCCGCGAGTGAAAGCTACCGCGCTCAACTCTTCTTTGGTGACGCCGGCACGTTTTAATGCTTCATGTACTACCGGTACGATGTTTTGTTGGTGTGCCCGTGAAGCCAACTCGGGTACTACTCCACCGTATGCTTCATGTACGGCTTGACTTGATACCACATTTGACAGCAAATAACCATCCTTGATTACGGCTGCCGACGTATCGTCACAGGAGGATTCAATTCCTAAAATTATTGCACTCATAAGTATTTAAACTATTAAACGGTGCAAAAGTAATCATAAAACTACGATTCGTAACGAACTATTTTATATTTTTGTTCGCAAAATAAAAGTTATCGCATATCAGAACGCTGAAAAAGACTGTACGCTGGGTAGTAGGTATTGTACTGGGAGTATATATCGGGACTATTGTTTTGCTGAATATACCAAACATTCAGCAAGCAATGAGTGTATTTGTAGCTGAAGAACTTTCTGAAGTTTTAAATACAAAGGTAGTGATTGGTAGAATTAATATGGGTCTATTGAACCGTATTATTATTGATGATGTATTGCTTGACGATCAGAGTGGTCAGGAAATGCTCAAAGTCACACGTTTGTCTGCCAAGTTCGATATTATGCCCTTTTTTAAAGGAAAGATATCCATTAGCAGTGTCCAGCTTTTCGGATTTAATATCAATCTCCGGAAAGAGACTCCGGATTCCCCTCCTAATTTTAAGTTTGTTTTGGATGCTTTTGCTTCCAAAGATACCGTGAAGAAAGAAAACTCCCTTGATTTGCGTATTAATTCCATCCTGATTCGTCGTGGAAGGATGTCTTATCATGTGTTGTCGGAAGAAGAAACACCGGGGAAATTTAACGCTAAGCATATTCAGCTTCAAAATATCATCGCTAATATATCGCTGAAGGCATTAAGTAAGGACTCTTTGAATTTAGGGATCAAGCGATTGAGCCTTGATGAAAAAGCATCCGGCTTCTCTTTGAAAAAAATGAGTTTGAAACTGGTTGCCAATAACAAGCAGACAAACATTGATAATTTTACAATAGAATTGCCCGAAACCTCTCTCAAGCTTGATACCATTCATTTGGAGTATGATAGTTTGAAAGCTTTTGACCGTTTTACAGAACAGGTGCATTTCTCTTTCCGTACTTTGCCATCGCAAGTTACTTTAAAAGATATTTCTCCTTTTGTCCCTATCCTCTCGCATTTCAAGGAACCGGTGACATTGGATATGGAGGTGAAGGGAACTGTGGATCAGTTGACTTGTTCGCATCTGGAGATTACAGCCGATGACCGTCAGTTCCGTCTGCGAGGAGATGTATCGCTTCAGGACTTATCGCGTCCACAAGATGCGTATGTATATGGAACTCTTTCCGAACTTTCGGCCAATACCCGCGGAGTCGGTTTTTTAGTGCGTAATTTGAGTCCTAATTATAATGGAGTTCCTCCTCTTCTCGAACGTTTGGGCAACGTGAGTTTCCAGGGAGAAATTTCGGGATACTTCACGGACTTAGTTACTTATGGACAATTACAAACGAGTCTTGGAAATGTAAAGACCGACTTAAAATTGAGTTCTGATAAGACAAAAGGATTGTTTGCGTATTCCGGAGCTGTCAAAACAGAGGATTTTCAACTAGGTAAATTATTGGATAATGAGGAATTGGGAGAAATTACTTTCAATCTGGATGTACATGGCCGGCATATTGCTGACCACTTGCCTGCCGTAGAATTGAAAGGACTGATTGCTTCGATAGATTATAGCAGATATAGATATGAAAATATCACACTGGACGGAGAATACAAACAAGGCGGATTTAATGGAAAGATTGCGTTGGATGATCCTAATGGCTCTATTTATCTGAATGGAGACGTAAATGTTGCATCCAAAGTTCCTACTTTTAATTTTCTTGCAGTAGTCAATAAAGTACGCCCACATGATTTGAATCTTACGACCAAATATCCTGATGCAGAGTTCTCTTTAAAACTGAAAGCCAATTTTACAGGTGGATCAGTGGATGAGATGATTGGAGAAATCAATGTGGATAGCTTGGAATTTACAGCTCCGGATAAAGCATATTTCATGCAGAATATGAATATCCGGGCAACCAAACAAAATGGAGAAAATCAGCTTAGATTGACTTCCGAATTCCTGAAAGCAAGCATAGAGGGAAAATTCCAATATCACACATTGCCTGCCAGTATTCTGAATATTATGCGGAAATATGTGCCGTCTTTGATATTACCTCCCAAGAAGCCGATTGAAACCCATAATAACTTTTTGTTTGATATACATATATATAATACGGACATTTTATCTACGATATTTGATATACCGTTAACGGTATATACTCATTCTACGTTGAAGGGATATTTTAATGATGCTTTACAACGCTTGCGTATAGAGGGATATTTTCCCCGTCTGCAATATAAGAACAACTATATTGAGTCAGGTATGATTCTGTGCGAGAATCCGGCAGATCATATTCGTGCACGGGTTCGTCTGACTAATTTGAAAAAGAAAGGGGCAGTCAATCTATCTCTGGATGCACAAGCTAAAGATGACAATGTCAGTACGACTTTGGATTGGGGAAATAATGCTGCAGCAACATATAGCGGGAAATTAGCGGCTGTTGCCAAATTTCTACGTACAAGTGGAGAAAAGTCATTGTTGAAAGCGATGGTGGATGTGAAGCCTACTGATGTTATTTTAAATGATACTCTCTGGAAGATACATCCTTCGCAGGTGGTGGTCGATTCCGGACGAGTGGATGTGAATAATTTCTATTTTAGTCATCAGGATAGGTATGTACGTATTAACGGCCGGCTTTCCGAGAATCCTAAAGATACTGTAAAGGTTGATCTAAAGGATATAAATATGGGATATGTATTTGATATTGCAAGTATATCCGACGATGTAAATTTTGAGGGCGATGCAACAGGAACGGCTTATGCAAGCGGAGTGTTTAAAAAGCCTATCATGAATACCCGTTTATTTATAAAGAATTTCTCACTCAATCACGGTCGTTTGGGTGAACTGGATATATATGGTGAGTGGGATAATGAAAACAGAGGTATCCGGTTGGATGCATCCATTCAGGATATATCTCCTTCTCCGTCGCATGTCACGGGTATTATTTATCCATTAAAACCCGAGAGCGGACTTGATTTAAATATTGAAGCAAATGAATTGAATCTGAAATTCCTCGAACATTATATGAAGTCTATTGCCAATGATATTAAAGGGCGAGGAACAGGAAAAGTACATTTCTATGGAAAATTTAAAGGATTGAACCTGGATGGTGCGGTTATGACAGATGCATCCATGAATTTTGATATTTTAAACACACATTTTGCGGTAAAAGATACTATTCATTTGGCTCCTACCGGATTGACATTCAATAATATACATATCTCTGATATGGAAGGGCATTCGGGGAGAATGAATGGATATTTGCATTTCCAGCATTTTAAGAACCTAAACTATCGTTTCGAGATACAGGCAAATAATATGCTTGTGATGAACACAAAAGAATCGACAGATATGCCTTTCTATGGTACGGTATATGGTACCGGGAATGTATTGCTCTCTGGAAACGCCATACAGGGGCTCGATGTAAATGTGGCCATGACTACAAATCGAAATACTACCTTTACCTATATTAATGGTAGTGTAGCATCGGCTACTAGCAATCAGTTTATCAAATTCGTGGATAAAACACCTCGTCGTACTATCCAGGATTCTGTTCAAGTAATCTCATATTACGAACAAATACAGCAAAAACGTCAGGAGGAGGAAGAGCAGAAAACAGATATCCGTTTGAATATTCTCGTGGATGCAACTCCCGATGCCACCATGCGAATCATTATGGACCCTATTGCCGGAGATTATATCAGCGGAAAAGGTACGGGAAATATCCGGACGGAATTTTATAATAAGGGCGATGTGAAAATGTTTGGTAATTACCGGATCAATCAAGGAGTATATAAATTTAGTTTGCAGGAAGTGATTCGTAAAGACTTTATTATCAAAGATGGAAGTACAATAACGTTCAATGGTGCACCTTTGGATGCTAACATGGACATACAAGCTTCATATACAGTGAACTCTGCCTCTTTGAATGATTTGATACCGGATGCTTCGGCTATTATACAACAACCCAATGTGCGTGTAAATTGTATCATGAATCTAAGTGGTATGCTGGTACGACCGACTATCAAACTGGGTATTGAGCTTCCGAATGAAAGAGATGAAATACAAACATTGGTACGTAATTATATCAGTACGGAAGAGCAAATGAATATGCAGATTCTTTATTTGCTGGGTATTGGCAAGTTCTATACGGAAGATGCCCGTAATAATAATCAGAATTCGAATGTGATGTCATCGGTGCTCTCATCTACTCTCTCCGGCCAGTTGAACAATGCACTTTCACAGGTCTTTGAAACGAATAACTGGAATATCGGTACGAATTTGAGTACGGGTGATAAGGGTTGGACAGACATGGAAGTAGAAGGTATTTTGTCGGGACAATTATTGAATAACCGTTTATTGATAAACGGAAACTTCGGTTATCGGGATAATCCGATGGCTAATACTAACTTTGTAGGAGACTTTGAAGCAGAATGGCTGATTACCCGTTCGGGAGATATTCGTTTGAAGGCTTATAATGAGACAAATGACCGTTATTACACAAAAACAAACTTGACTACACAAGGTGTAGGTATCATGTATAAAAAGGATTTCAATAAATGGAGTGATCTATATTTCTGGAATAAATGGCGGTTACGCAATAAGCGGAAACGGGAAGAAGCTGAAAAGGTGAAACCGCAACAAACGGACAGCATCACTGATAAAACTGCTAAATCGGCAGTGAAAAGAAAACGTGTACAGGAGCAGTAAAAAATAATAAACGATGACATATCCACCAGGAATTATGTCATCGTTTGTTGTTTGTGAGAATTATGTTTCAGAATTATGCACTTTGACCTATGAAAGGACAGTACCGTTCTCGCCTATGTTTACTACTTTATCTACATCCCCCTTCTCAAGTTCAATTCGATAATATATGCTACCATCTGCTTTTTCAATATACTCCGCTTCGTCAAAACGATATTCTCCATATTGATTATTGAGAGTATTGTTTACTGCTTCTGGCAATTCATTCTGACGTATTTCCCATGAAGTAGAATACCAATTTCCAGTCTGGTTGAACAATACATCTTTTGGGATTCCATTATGAATGATATCTACCTCTGTATATCCAAAATCCCAATCATTTCTATCATCCTCAACGTCTACTTCCATGATTCTTGCATTCGGATACTTTTCATTGATGAAGTTTTTCATAGCTTCAGTCAATTGTACAGGAAGATGTTCGGTGTTATCATCATCAGTGTCTACAATGCTTTTAATCAGAGTTCCATCAGCAGAATAATACAAATCTACCTCCTGATTCTGCTTTTCGACTTCAATTACGAAAACAGTTTCAACGCCTGTCCGTTCCAGTTTGTCTATATCATCCCGCTTCCATGAGGCATATTCGCTGCTCTCAAAAGACGTTTTTACTGCTTGTGGTAATGCATTGTAAGGAATGTCCGTTTCTGTCATTTGCCATTTACCATCTTGGGTGAACCATGCAGATGCTTCATATCCGTCATAGAAATCTGCTACATAATATCCAGACTTAGTTTCCCACTTCACATTTGCAGCATTAGGGAATTTGGATGAAAATGCACTTTGAAGTTCGGCAGGAACAGCTATTGAACCATCGTCATCGTTGTCACAACTTTGCAGACTCCATGTGACGCTTAGTGCCAGTAAAAGTGTATAAATCTTTAGTTTCATCTTTGTTCAATTTAAATAGGTTTAGAAATCAATATCAATCAAATTAAATTTCAGGTCAAACTTCAGTTCCGTACGGTTGGACAGTTTTACTTCATAATCTTTCTTATCTCTCTCAATTTTTAGAATTTTAGCATCAGGGTAATTGGTCGCTACGTATTTCTGAATAGCTGCCGGAATAATTGCTGTAGGTACAGAACTATATTTGCAGTTCACTTCTTCCCAGTTACCTTTGTTGTCAAACTCTACTTTATCGCCATTCGTGAAAATCACTTCATAACTTTTATAGAAGAAATCACTTTCCATTTTGGCTAATGCTACTTTGCTGTCGGCAAAATGCTGTTTGATAAACTGCTGTGCCGGTTGTGGCATTTGAGTTACCTGGATTGGTTTGTCGTCATCTGCACGAGCTACTGTTTGCAAAGTGAAAAGACACACTAATAAGAATACTAACTTTTTCATAATCGTTGTTTTTTAATATTGGTTTTTACTATTATTATTAATTTGATAATGCAAAGATGAGAGGAGAATCTGAAAAGATTTGGGAATTTTGAGAATTTCCGAAAAAAAATCGAAAAAATATAGTGACGCTATCCGGTTAACATAGCGTCACTATATATAAAGGATACCGTCACCATCCTATAGGGATAGTGTCACTATAATTTCTTCCTGAAATTAGATTCTTTAGGATTCTTTTAAAACTACTAATAGATACATCGTTTATTTTTGCACACACAAATTTGACAATATTCATATTAAACAACCATAAGAACTTTTGTATGACTATGAGAACAAATTATTTTTTATTATTAGCTATTCTATTGGGGATTATCCCTATGAGTTACACGCACGCCAATGATTCAATACCTAAGAGCGTGATTCTGTACACACCTTACACAAAAATCTCCGTATCTCCCGGAGCGTCAATTGACTACAGTATTGATCTTATCAACAACACGGACCAGTTGATGAATGCGAATCTTTCTGTCAGCGGATTGTCCGCCAGTTGGAAACACGAAATGAAATCCGGTGGCTGGAGCCTTAGCCAACTATCGGTACTTCCCAAAGAGAAAAAGACTTTCAATTTAAAAGTCGAAGTCCCATTAAAAGTGAATAAAGGTAATTATCACTTTGTAGTATATGCCGGAAACGCCAAACTTCCATTGGATGTGGTGGTTGCTCAAAAAGGAACATACCAGACTGAATTTACTACCGACCAACCCAACATGCAGGGAAATTCTAAATCAACCTTCACTTTCAGCGCCACTTTAAAGAATCAGACTGCCGACCAGCAGCTATATGCTTTGATGGCTAATGCACCCAGAGGTTGGAATGTAGTTTTTAAACCTAATTATAAGCAAGCCACTTCTGCACAAGTGGAAGCCAACAGTACCCAAAATGTAAGTATAGATATTACTCCTCCTGCCAATGTAGAAGCCGGCAGTTACAAAATTCCGGTACGCGCTGCTACAGGTACCACTTCCGCTGAATTGGAACTGGAAGTGGTTGTTACCGGCTCTTATCAAATGGAACTGACTACTCCCCGTGGGTTATTGAGCACAGATGTCACAGCAGGTGATATAAAGAAAATAGAACTGGAAGTCAGAAATACAGGTTCTTCATTACTGAAAGATATTCAGCTGTCTGCTAATAAACCTGCTGACTGGGAAGTAACTTTCGAACCTTCAAAAATCGATGCACTAAAAGCCGGAGAGACATCAACGGTTATGGCTACTTTGAAAGCTTCTAAAAAAGCATTGCCAGGCGACTATGTGACTACCATCATGGCAAAAACTCCTGAAGTAAATGCAGATGCGCAGTTCAGAGTTGCAGTAAAAACTCCGATGATATGGGGATGGGTAGGCGTTCTTATCATTATTGCCACCATCGGCGTGGTTTACTATCTGTTCCGTAAATATGGAAGGAGGTAAATTATGGGCGAACAAGTGATCGTACTTACCGATTTGACCAAACAATACGGTAATTTCACTGCTGTAGATCATATTCGCCTGAATATCCGGAAAGGAGAAATCTTCGGATTACTGGGACCGAATGGTGCTGGAAAATCAACTACTATCTTAATGATGTTGGGATTGACAGAGCCTACTTCGGGAACAGTTGAAATTTGTGGAATCAATTCTACTACACACCCCATTGAAGTAAAAAGGAAAATTGGGTATTTGCCAGAAGATGTAGGATTCTATGATGATATGACAGGACCGGAGAATTTGATCTATACAGCGCGATTAAATGGTATTTCTGATAAAGAGGCAAAAACCAAGGCTATGGAACTGATGAAGCGGGTAGGCCTTGAAGATCAGTTAGCCAAAAAGACAGGGAAATACTCTCGTGGTATGAGACAGCGGTTGGGATTGGCTGATGTACTTATTAAAAATCCGGAGATTATTATTCTCGATGAGCCGACTTCAGGGATTGACCCTGCAGGTGTTCAGGAATTTATCGAACTGATTCGCTGGTTGAGTAAAGAAGAAGGACTGACAGTGCTTTTCTCTTCCCATCATCTGGATCAGGTACAGAAAGTGTGCGACCGGGTAGGTTTGTTCAGTAATGGCCAATTACTTGCTTTGATCGATATGGCAGAATTGAAAGATAAGAAGCAGGAATTGTCTGATATTTATAACCATTATTTTGAGGAAGGAGGAGAAAGACATGAATAAAGTCAATCATCCTTTTTGGGTTATCGTCAACAAGGAAATTTCCGATCATGTAAAAAGTTGGCGTTTTATTATACTAATAGGTATTATAGCACTTACCTGTATGGGGTCGCTATATACAGCACTCACCAATATTAGTGAAGCCATCAAACCTAATGATCCGGACGGTTCGTTTCTTTTCTTGAAGTTGTTTACGGTTTCAGATGGGACTCTCCCCTCTTTTGTGCTGTTTATTAACTTCTTAGGTCCCCTATTGGGAATCGCTTTGGGATTTGATGCTGTCAATTCCGAACAAAATAAAGGCACATTGAGCCGTATGCTGTCCCAGCCTATTCATCGCGATTGCATTATCAATGCGAAGTTTGTAGCTGCTCTGATTGTGATAGGAATCATGTTGTTTGTATTGGGCTTTCTGGTGATGGGATGTGGGCTGATTGCTATTGGTATTCCTCCTACGGCAGAAGAGTTTTGGAGAATTGTTTTCTTCATCATTACCAGTATCTTTTATGTAGCATTCTGGTTGAATCTGGCTATTCTGTTCTCACTCCGTTTCCGTCAGGCAGCGACTTCTGCCTTAGCATCTGTGGCTGTTTGGCTGTTTTTTAGTGTATTCTATACCATGATTGTTAATTTGGTGGCAAAAGGGTTGAGTCCGTCACAGATGGCATCACCTTATCAGATTATCAGTTATCAGAAGTTTATTCTAGGGTTGATGCGTTTGGCACCGAGTGAACTGTTTAATGAAGCTACCACCACACTATTGATGCCTTCTGTCAGAAGTTTGGGGCCATTGACTATGGAACAGGTACAGGGAGCTATCCCTAGTCCGCTCCCATTGGGACAAAGTCTTTTAGTTGTATGGCCACAGTTGACCGGATTGATTGCGGCAACGGTTATTTGCTTCGCTATTTCTTATATCATGTTTATGAGGAGAGAAATACGATCCCGATAACCTGCTCACTATAAAAGACGCAGAGGACACGGAGAAACAGGTGAATGGATATACCTGACAAATTGGTTTACAGGTCGTTCACTTAAAATCCGTGTCCTCTGTGTTTTTCAGATGAATCTTATGATTGGGAAATCTCGAAGCAATGTTCATTCTGCTCGAAGTAATATTTTATATTCAGATGTTGCAAACGACAGATGGAATCGGCTATAGCTAATCCCAGCCCTGTAGATCCTTCTTTTTTGCTACCCTGATAGAAACGTTCGAAGATATGTTCCTTGTTCAGCGGATGTTCCACTCCCGAATTTCGGAAAGTAATGCCGTTCTTAGTAACGGTGATTCGGATATGTCCCCCGTCAATATTATGTACAAATGCATTTTTCAGGAGGTTAGTGAGTAAAGCAACAGCCAGGGATTCGTTCATTGTCACCTTGAAAACGCCTTGTTCATCTATCGTGACTTCTATGTTGCGATAATCATAAACTTCTTCGTAATCTTGCAGATATTGTTTGAGAAGTACATTGAGTTCCAATTCTTTGGTATCCGTAAACTGACCATTATCAATCTTGGAAAGCAATAATAGGGATTTGTTTAATTTAGTGATGTATTCTAAAGTCTGATGCGTTTTCATCAGTTCTTCCAGTTGTTTTTCTGATAGCGAATCATCTTCCATCAACATTTCCAATCGATTACGGCAGATAGCAAGTGGAGTTTGTATCTCGTGTGAAGCATTTCCGATAAACTGTTTTTGTTGTTCGAACATCTGCTCCGTACGTTCCACATATCGAATGGCAGCCTCATTTAATTTCCGGAATTCCGTGATTTGAGTATCGTTACTCAAAGGTTTATTTCTTTTTCCTGTTTGATAACCGTCCAGCCAGTGTAGAAGTACATAGAGCGGTCGCATATTCCGGTAAAATACCCATACGGAAATGATAATAATGCAGAATAATAAAGCTACATATAAAAATATAATCCACACCTGGATGGCATCTCTCAAATCGTCTTTTTCAATGCTGGGAGTTGATACTGTCAGCTCGTGGTATCGTCCTTCATCATCTTTAAAGATAGTAGTAAGAATACGTGCCGGCTCGGTCTCTCCTTTTTCTTCAATGTATACCATAGAGTCTTTATACTGAATATCCTCCCGGCTTTCCGCATACTCTTTGCTTACTTCCATCATATAATATTGATTGTTGGAGCCATTGGTTTTAGAAGGTAGCTCCTCTCCTGCCAATGCCCGGATAATGATGGTTTCCGAATAATCTTCCAAAGCATCATCCACTTCATCGTTGACTTCATCGATCATCGTAATATAAAAGAAGATAGCCCAGACCGTCAGTATAAGGGTCAGAGCAAGAGTAATACGAAGAATGATGTAATATATTAATTTCATGGACAATAATTTCTTTCTTTTTTATTCTACTATCATTTTATACCCAAATCCATAGACTGCTTTAATTTCAATAGTTGCACCGGAATCTTTGAGCTTTTTGCGAAGATTCTTGATTTGTGCATATATGAAGTCAAAATTATCGACCTGATCGATATGGTCTCCCCACACTGATTCGGCCAAAGTGTTTTTATTGATTAATCTCCCAGGGCGATTGATAAAATATAACAGGATATCATATTCTTTTCTATTTAGTTCCACTTCCTGCTCGTTGACAAATACACGATATTTATCCGGTTCTATCCGTACGTTGCCTTGGCGGATATCAATCTCTCCATCATGCTGATGGCGACGAATCACGCTTTTAATTCGTGCATTTAGTTCAACCAAATGAAATGGCTTTGGCAAATAATCGTCCGCTCCCAGTTCTAATCCCAAAACTTTGTCTTCCAGAGAGTCTTTCGCGGAAATAATAATCACGTTCTCCCGCTTATGGAGAGCTTTCAGTCGTTCAAGAAGATCAAGTCCGCTTCCGTCCGGTAGCATGATGTCCAATAAGATACAATCATAGTCGTAATCTTCAATTTTGCGTAGAGCAGAATTGAAGTCACTGGCTGTTTCTACAACGTAACGTTCTTTTTCAAGTGAACATTGAATCAGTTCTCTCAAAGAGGGTTCGTCTTCAACAATCAATATCTTCATAATTTTGTCTCCTTTCTTTTTTACATACTACAAAGAAAAGGGATATTTCTGAAATAAAACTGAAATGGATTGAAAAAAGAGTTTGAAATAACTATTGAATGTCTAATGAACTGTTAGGATAGGCCATAAATAATATAATATGGAAGGAAAAAAAGAAAAGGATGAAAACGATTCAATCGCTTTCATCCTTTTTATAATGATATACAATTTCTATTTAATAAGAACGTGCAAATATGACACGGCAAGCAGATGGTTTACCTGTAACCATACATTTACCCGGTTCTTTGTCGCCCGGAACAAATGAATCGAACGGAATACAACGAATAGTTGCTTTGGTTTCTTCCTTAATCTTTTCTTCTGTTTCGGTAGTTCCGTCCCAATGAGCCAGAATAAATCCGCCTTCTTCGATTTTTTCTTTAAATTCATCGTAGGTATCTACTGTTGTAATCTTGGAATTACGATAGTCCAATGCTTTTTTGTAGATATTAGCCTGCATTTCTTCAAGCAGATTCTGAACGTATGTTTCAATGCCTTCACAGGTAACTGTTTCTTTTTCCAGTGTATCACGGCGCATCACTTCCATAGTGTTGTTTTCAAGATCGCGGCCACCCATAACCAAACGAACAGGTACACCCTTCAATTCATAATCAGCGAATTTGAAGCCCGGGCGTTTGTTATCTGCATTATCATATTTCACAGAGATACCCAATGCTTTCAACTTAGCTACAATGCCTTCTACTTTAGCGTCAATTTGTTTCAGTTGTTCGTCATTCTTATAGATAGGAACGATTACTACCTGAATCGGAGCCAAATGTGGAGGTAATACCAATCCGTTGTCATCCGAGTGAGTCATAATCAATGCACCCATCAAACGAGTAGAAACACCCCATGAAGTAGCCCAAACATACTCCATCTTGTTTTCCTTGTTAACGAACTGAACATCGAATGCCTTTGCAAAGTTTTGTCCCAGAAAGTGGGAAGTACCACTTTGCAATGCTTTTCCGTCCTGCATCATGGCTTCTATTGTGTAAGTGTCAAGTGCACCTGCAAAACGTTCATTGGCTGATTTCACTCCCTTTACAACGGGAACAGCCATATATTTTTCTGCAAATTCACCATATACATTCAACATTCTGATTGCTTCTTCCTCTGCTTCTTCACGGGTAGCATGAGCGGTATGTCCCTCTTGCCACAGGAATTCGGCAGTACGCAGGAAAAGACGGGTACGCATTTCCCAACGGAAAACGTTCGCCCATTGGTTGCAGAGAATAGGCAGGTCACGGTATGACTGAATCCAGTTCTTATAAGTATTCCAGATGATTGTTTCTGATGTCGGACGGATAATTAATTCCTCTTCCAATTTAGCTGCAGGATCTACTACGACTCCTGAACCGTCTTCTGCATTCTTCAAGCGATAATGTGTTACTACGGCACACTCTTTCGCAAACCCTTCTACGTGTTCTGCTTCGCGGCTTAAGAATGATTTCGGGATTAATAGCGGGAAATATGCATTTACGTGTCCTGTTTCCTTGAACATGTCGTCCAATTGACGTTGCATTTTCTCCCAGATAGCGTATCCGTAAGGCTTAATCACCATACATCCGCGCACGGCAGATTGTTCTGCCAAATCAGCTTTTACCACCAAATCGTTATACCACTGTGAGTAGTTTTCACTACGTTTGGTAAGGTCTTTCAGTTCTTTTGCCATTATATTTTTCTATTTAAAGTTTTCTTGAGTGTTAAAACAGGGTGCAAAAATACGAAAAATGCATGAACTGCCCTATTCTTCATGCATTAATTTTCTAAAGTCATTTGCTTCTATATTACATATCTCATTTTTCATATTCGTTATATCGTTGCATCCGCGACTATGCTTGTTCAGCATAGCGCCTTTTTGAGAACTAAAGGCACTATGACCCGATGAAAAGGTTTTATACAAAAGAAATAAGCCTTTCCTACCCAATTATGGTATTTTACTAATGTGGTAACCTCAATCATTTGTTTTCCTGTTTCCAATGGTGTAATGAAAATATCGACATAAAACAATAGATGTTTATCGTCTTTTCTCATAATTGCTTCTTGCTTGTCTTCCTCTATAATAAGTTCTTCACTTTCAATAGCTTTAGTTTCTATACCGAAAGGTTTGACTAAACAGGCCCTTATTGCATACAACATTCGGAGCCAAGCGGGGTTATGAGCAAAGACTTTTAAAATAATATCTTTAGGAGACAAACGATTTTCTGTAACTTCTATGGAAAAACTGTCACTGTAATCTACGGGGAGATATTTCTCTATTTTCTTAGCCATATTGGTTATTCAATTAGGGTTATTCTACAATATGTTCAGTTTAGGTTTCGTCCGATAATAGATAAAACCATAGAAAAGGGGGCTTGAAAAATAAAAAATCAGGCAGTTTTTTTTTAAGATAACCACCTGATTTTCAAAAGAGCGGTAAACGAGGCTCGAACTCGCGACCCCCAGCTTGGGAAGCTAGTGCTCTACCAACTGAGCTATTACCGCATATTTACTGCATTTCTCGACTCAAAAGCCTTATGAAATGGTGATGCAAAGGTAAACATAATTTTTATATCTCAAATAAAATCGCAGAAATTTTAATGCAAGAAAAAAGAGAAATTAAAGCCTCTTCAATTCTTTTGTTTTGATGAAAAACAACCGGATATGAAAAAACGCATATTAGTAGCCCGTATAATTAAAAATATACAGATTGGCGATAGTCGCTATAGAAAAAATTCCAGGATTTCCGGTTAATAAGATTCAGATATAAACTATTTTAGTGAATAATCTATCACTAGGTTCTAAATAGAGAATGAATATTGAATATGTGAGAACAAAGTTGCTTATATTATTTCAAATTGACAGATTTAGTTTCTAGCAAAATAAATAAGATTTAGAGACAAACTGGTACTTTATGGGCTGTTTGGTAGCTTTCTTTTAAAGGGAGAACACGCTTCTCACCGACCAACGGTTGGTTCCATTTAAAGGAACGGAGCTTTTCCTTTAAAGAAACAACTCCAATATGCATTTATATTTTGTATAATCAAGTAGTTTATATCCATTAATAACACGCTTATTGCATATACTTGCATTATTTTATGCATCATTTTTTCTATCTGATAGAAATGACACAAGCATGATTCAAAGAGAAGATGAAAAATAGAACATCTTATAAAAGAGCGCTGAAACCTTCTTTTGTTGTATTGCTATATTCTTTCTGATGAACAAACCTCTCTTTTCATCTGTTAGAATATCTCAAATTCAGATATAACCTAACCAGTATGAAAAAAAATAAGCGACTTTGTATACTATTGACTTTGTATTTTTCCATCGGTCAGATAGATGCACAGACACCATTAAGTTTCGAAGAATCACTGCATCTGTTGAATCAAGGAAATCAGAGTCTGAAAATAGCGGATAAGAGTATTGAGATTGCGAAGGCTGAACGTGATAAGTTGAATGCTTTCTGGTATCCCAGTCTTCAGTCTACAGGTGCGTTTGTACACATGTCGGAGAAGATCGAAGTTAAACAGCCTTTATCGCAGTTTACCGATCCGGCTAAAGACTTTGTACATTCCATTATTCCGGATGATCAGATCATTTCGTCTATACTGGATCAAATTGGGGCAAATACCCTTATATTTCCTTTGACTCCAAGAAATTTGACAACTGTTGATTTATCAGCCGAGTGGGTACTCTTTTCCGGTGGTAAACGCTTCCGTGCCACCAACATCGGAAGAACGATGGTCGACTTGGCACGGGAAAGTCGGGCACAGGTATCGGCCAATCAGCAAAGTTTATTGGTTGAAAGTTATTATGGGCTTCGACTGGCACAACAAATTGTGACGGTTCGTGAAGAAACCTACAACGGATTAAAGAAACATTATGAAAATGCCTTGAAGTTAGAGGCAGCAGGAATGATTGACAAAGCAGGAAGGCTTTTTGCCCAGGTAAATATGGATGAAGCCAAACGTGCATTGGAAGCTGCGCGAAAAGAAGAAACAGTAGTGCAAAGTGCCTTAAAGGTTTTGCTGAATAAAAAGGATGCAGATGCCAATATCATTCCTACCTCTCCCCTTTTTATGAATGATTCATTGCCACCTAAAATGCTATTTGATCTTTCAGTAAACAGTGGGAACTATACACTCAACCAATTACAGCTGCAGCAGCATATTGCCAAACAAGAAGTGCGGATTGCTCAAAGCGGCTATTTGCCGAATATAGCCCTTTTTGGAAAACAGACCTTGTATTCGCATGGTATTCAGAGTAATTTATTACCGCGTACCATGGTAGGCATTGGTTTTACATGGAACCTCTTTGACGGACTGGATCGTGAAAAAAGAGTGCGGCAATCAAAATTAACGGAACAAACTCTGGCTTTAGGCCAGATGAAGGCCCGTGATGATCTGGCTGTTGGGGTAGATAAGCTTTATACGCAGCTGGAAAAGGCACAGGATAATGTAAAAGCTTTAAATGCAACGATTGCTTTAAGTGAAGAATTGGTACGCATCCGAAAGAAATCATTTACAGAAGGGATGGCAACTTCTACCGAAGTTATTGATGCTGAAACCATGCTTGCCAGTGTAAAAGTGGCTCGCCTGGCAGCATATTATGAATATGATGTGGCACTAATGAATCTACTCTCGCTTTGTGGCACACCGGAACAATTTGCAAACTATCAACCTAAACCGTAACAAACAATGAAACCAACTAGTAAAACCCTATCATGGGCTTTTGTCATCATTCTTCTGGCTGTCGGTATTTTCACCGGCCTGGGAGTTATATTAATGCATAAACAGCCGCTGGTCTTGCAAGGACAAGCTGAAGCAACAGAAATCCGTATCAGTGGGAAACTTCCCGGCCGTATCGACACTTTCTTCGTTCAGGAGGGAGACTGGGTACACCAGGGAGATACTCTTGTCGTCATTAATAGCCCTGAAGTACATGCCAAGTATCAACAAGTGAATGCCTTGGAACAGGTGGCAGTACAACAGAACAAGAAAATAGATGCCGGAACCCGTCGTCAGATCGTGGCTACTGCACTGCAATTATGGAATAAAACGAAGAGCGATCTTACTCTCGCCCAGACAACTTACAACCGTATTCTTACTTTATATAAGGACAGTGTCATTACTTCTCAAAGAAAGGATGAAGTAGAAGCTATGTATAAAGCGGCTGTAGCAGCCGAACGTGCTGCCTATGAACAGTATCAGATGGCTGTAGATGGTGCACAAAAAGAAGATAAAGCGTCTGCTGCCAGCATGGTGGATGCTGCTCGAAGCACAGTGGATGAAGTCTCGGCTTTGCTGGTCGATGCTCGGTTGACCGCTCCGGAAAACGGTCAGATAGCAACAATCTTCCCTAAACGTGGAGAGTTGGTTGCACCGGGAACTCCCATTATGAATTTGGTGGTGATGGATGATATACATGTTGTTCTTAACGTGCGTGAAGATCTGATGCCGCAATTTAAAATGGACGAAACATTTGTTGCGGATGTGCCCGCTATCGGTAAAAAAAATATTGAATTCAAAATCTATTATATTAGTCCGCTAGGCAGTTTTGCTACCTGGAAATCAACCAAGCAAACCGGAAGTTATGACTTACGTACCTTTGAGATTCATGCCCGTCCAACCCAAAAGGTAGATGACTTGCGTCCCGGCATGTCCGTGTTATTGACTTTAGATTAATCGACATCAAATAAACCAGAGAATGGATGAATCACAAACATATTCCCCTTTTCGTTCCGTACTGCTCAGAGAGTGGCGGCGAATGACTTCACGGCGCCTTTATTTTGGTGTCTGCATTGTCTTGCCATTGTTCACCCTTTTCTTTATGGCTACGATCTTTGGTAACGGACAGATGGAAAACATTCCTATTGGTATTGTCGATCAGGATAATACTGCTACTTCCCGGACGATAGTCAGGAATATTTCTGCCGTACCAACTTTTAAAGTGACAAAGCATTTTGTAAATGAAGCAGCTGCCCGTGAATCTGTGCAAAAGAAAGAGATTTATGGATATCTTTCCATACCTCCCCAATTTGAACAGAATGCGATTACCGGAAAGAATGCAACACTCTCCTACTATTATCATTATGCATTAATGTCGGTAGGTGGTGAGTTGATGGCGGCATTCGAAACTTCCTTAGCTCCGGTGGCTCTTTCTCCTGTGGTGATGCAAGCGATGGCACTCGGAGTAGAACAGGATCAGATTACCACCTTTTTATTACCCGTACAGGCTAATAACCATCCGATATATAACCCTAGTCTGGATTATTCGGTATATTTAAGTCAGCCCTTTTTCTTTGTGCTGTTTCAGGTTTTGATTCTGTTGATTACCGTGTATGCGGTTGGCATTGAAATCAAGTTCCGCACAGCAGATGATTGGCTGGCGACTGCAAAAGGCAATATAGTGACAGCTGTTTTAGGTAAATTATTACCTTATACCATTATATATATACTGATAGGATGGTTGGCTAATTACGTCATGTTTGGTATTTTGCATATTCCTTTTCAGGGGAGTTGGTGGTTAATGAATATCATGACTGTGCTTTTCATCATTGCAACACAGGCTTTAGGGCTGTTTTTATTCTCGCTGTTTCCGGCAATATCGTTGGTTATAAGCGTAGTTTCTATGGTAGGTTCTCTGGGGGCTACTTTGTCCGGAGTAACCTTTCCGGTTCCCAATATGTATCCGTTGGTGAGGGATGCTTCCAATTTGTTCCCTGTCCGTCATTTTACGGAAATGATGCAAACCATGCTCTATGGAGGCGGTGGGTTTATCCATCTTTGGCCATCGGCTGTGATACTCTGTATCTTCCCGTTGCTGGCCCTGTCGCTGCTTCCTCATTTAAAACGAGCTATAGAAAGTCATAAGTATGAAAACATTAAGTAAGTTACAACAGTTATCATTCATCATTCGTCGTGAATTTCTAGCTATCAGTACCAGTTATGCGGTTTTACTGGTGTTGATGGGAGGAATCTTCGTTTACGGGTTGCTCTACAATTATATGTATGCACCGAATATTGTAACCGATGTACCTGTTGCCGTAGTCGACAATTCGCACAGTGAATTGAGCCGTGATTTTATCCGTTGGCTGGATGCTACTCCCCAGGCAGAGATTTCCAGTCAGGCTATGGACTATCATGAAGCAAAAGAATGGATGAAAGAAGGCAAAGTACAGGGAATACTCTATCTGCCTCATGACTTTGAGGAACGGGTGTTCCGGGGAGATGAAGCCGTATTTTCTCTTTATGCAACTACTGATGCCTTCTTGTATTTCGAAGCTTTGCAAGGTGCTTCTTCACGTGTCATGTTGGCTATTAATGATAAATACCGGCCAGATGAAGCGGTGTTTCTTCCACCACAAGGATTGCTTGCCGTAGCTATGGCGAAACCGATTAATGTGGAAGGCACTGCACTCTACAATTATACCGAAGGGTATGGTTCCTATCTTATTCCGGCAGTCATGATGATTATAATTTTCCAGACCTTACTGATGGTTATTGGCATGGTGACCGGAGAAGAATACAGTAGTAAAGGAATCCGCGCATATACTCCTTTTGGGTATGGCTGGGGAGTTGCCATTCGTATAGTGGCAGGAAAAACGTCCGTATACTGTGCTCTTTATGCCATCTTTGCCTTTTTTCTATTAGGCTTGCTCCCTCACTTTTTCAGTATCCCCAATATTGGAAACGGATTGTACATCGTACTATTATTGATTCCATATTTGATGGCAACTTCTTTCTTGGGATTGGCTGCATCCAGGTATTTTACGGATTCTGAAGCTCCCCTACTCATGATCGCCTTCTTCTCCGTAGGATTAATCTTTCTTTCCGGCGTTTCCTATCCAATGGAACTAATGCCCTGGTATTGGAAAGTAGTCCATTACATTTTCCCAGCTGCACCAGGCACACTCGCTTTTGTGAAACTTAATTCTATGGGAGCCAGTATGGCTGATATCAGACCAGAATATATAACTCTTTGGATACAGGCCCTTATTTATTTTACAATAAGTATATGGGTCTATAAGAAGAAGCTGGAATCAAATTTGATTGGTTAAATTAACAAAAACAAAACATGCGCTAATTATAACATATAGCAAAAGAACACTTTCAGATAAATCAACTTCGCAAAGTAAATAATCAACTTTGGAAATAAAAATGTTTCTAAATAGATGTTTTCTTATAGAATCTCTCCTATTTCTTTGCATTTGTCATTGCTTTTGTCTAGTTTCGTTAACTGTTATGTTTATATGATCGTTAGAAGTAGTTTAAAAAACAACTGTTTATATGAAATATATTGTATATATTCTTTTCTTTTTTCCTGTTTGGGTTACAGCACAAACATACAAATATATAGGAATAGAAGATGGCTTGAGCAATCGCCGGATATTCAATATTCAGAAAGATGCTCAGGGTTATATGTGGTTTCTTACAAATGAAGGGATGGACCGATACAACGGTAAAGATATAAAACACTATAAATTAAATAAAGAAGGCACTATTTTGGATGCTCCCATACGTTTGGGATGGTTATATACAGAACCACATATCGGTATATGGGTGGTTGGCAAACAAGGACGAGTCTTTCAATACGAAGCCGACAGAGACGATTTCAAAATGGTATATAAATTACCGGATACCTCTGAAGCAATAAGTTGTGGTTATCTGGATCGCAATGATAATATCTGGATATGTCGTAAAGATACTGTATTGCTGTATAATATTAAAGATGCTCATATAGTTCGATTTCCCAATGTATTGCATAGTAGTATTACGGCAATAGAACAAGTAGATGAGCACCATTTCTTTATAGCAACGGAGACGGGCGTACGATATGCCAAACTGGAGAATGGTATTTTAGAGACCATGCCTGTTGAAACACTGGACTATTTTCATGCACAGGTGAGTGAACTGTATTTTCATCGGCAATTAAAAAGATTGTTCATTGGTTCATTTGAAAGAGGAGTTTTTGTGTACGATATGAATACACAGGAAATTATACGTCCGGACGCTGATCTTAGTGATGTAAACATAGCTCGTATCAGCCCATTGAATGAAACAGAGTTACTGATTGCAACGGAAGGAATGGGGGTGTATAAAGTTAACGTAAATACCTGTGAACTGGAAGATTACATTATTGCTAATTATCAGAGTTATAATGAAATGAATGGAAATAATATCAATGATGTTTTTGTAGATGAAGAAAAGCGGATATGGCTTGCTAATTATCCAACAGGAATTACAGTGATTGATAATCGCTATGAAAATTATCATTGGATGAAACATGCTATGGGTAATGCACAGTCATTAATCAATGATCAGGTACAAGCGGTTATCGAAGATCATGAAGGTGATCTGTGGTTTGGAACTAGTAATGGTATTAGTCTTTATAATTCAAAAACAGGTCAGTGGCATTCATTTCTAAGCTCTTTTAATCATCAACTAAAGGACAAGAATCATATATTTATTACTTTATGTGAAGTGGCTCCTGGCATTATATGGGCAGGAGGATATACTTCCGGCATTTATAAAATAAATAAAGAAACGCTATCAGTTGAATACTTCTCTCCTTACCTTCTTTCTCACGTCAATATGCGTCCGGATAAATATATTCGTGATATAGTTAAAGATTCAAGAGGACATATCTGGTCGGGAGGCTATTATAATCTAAAATGTTTTGATTTGGAGACTAACAGTGCACGTCTATATCCGGGATTGAATTCCATAACATCAATTGTTGAAAAAGACAAAGATAATATGTGGATCGGAACTGCTGCTGGCTTGTATTTATTGAATCGAAATACTGGTGAATATCAGTATATTGAAATGGAGATAGGAATCACTTATATTAATACGCTTTATCAGGCAGATAATGGGTTGTTATATATCGGGACAAATGGTATGGGAGTATTTATCTATAATCCTCAAGATAAGACTTTCGAACATTATTTTTCTGATAATTCTGCTTTAGTTTCAAATAGAATATTTACAATATTGCCGGAAGTAGATGGACGTATAATGATGAGTACAGAGAACGGAATAACCTGTTTTCATACTAAAGAAAAGATATTTCGTAATTGGACTAGAGGAGAAGGCTTGTTGCCTGCATACTTTAACGCAGCGGCAGGAACGGTGCGTAAAAATAAAAACTTTGTATTCGGTAGTACGGATGGAGCAATTGAACTTCCGATGAATGTGAAATTCCCGGATTATAAGTTCTCCAGATTGGTATTTAGCGACTTTCATCTGTCTTATCAACCTGTTTATCCGGGTGTCAAGGATTCCCCTTTACAGAAAAGTATCGATGAGACAGATGTATTAGAGCTGGCTTATGATGAGAATACGTTTTCATTTGAAGTTTCTACAATCAATTATGATTCTCCCGGAAATGCACTATATTCGTGGAAATTAGAAGGCTTTTATGAGAAATGGACTCAACCGGGAGCAAATAATTTGATTCGTTTTACCAATTTGCCTCCAGGTAGATATATTCTTCATGTACGTGCTATATCCAGAGAAGAACATGACATTGTTTTTCAGGAACGTGCTATGAAAATTATCATCACGCAACCTTTTTGGTCGAGTTGGTGGGCTATCTTGTGTTATATTCTGTTGGTAATAGGGGGATTTTATTTTGTTCTACGTGTGATAAATCTAAGAAAACAAAAGAATATATCTGATGAAAAAACGCAGTTCTTCATCAATACGGCCCATGATATACGTACTCCATTAACTTTAATAAAAGCACCTTTGGAGGAATTATTGGAAGAAGAGACGCTTACCGACAATGGAATAACTCGTACGAACATTGCATTGAGGAATGTGGAAGTTCTTTTACGACTGGTCAGCAATCTGATTAATTTTGAGCGAACGGATGTATATTCCTCTAAAATGAGTGTTTCCGAGTATGAGTTGAATACCTATATGAATGAAATATATAATTCATTCTCTTCTTATGCTGCCATTAGGCGTATTGAATATACATACGAGAGTACTTTCAGCTATATGAATGTATCGTTTGATAAGGAGAAGATGGATTCTATTTTGAAGAATATAATATCGAACTCGCTAAAATATACTCCGGAAAATGGAAAGGTCAGCATTTCCGTGTCTGATACGAACGATTCATGGAAAGTGATAATCAAGGATACAGGTATAGGTATTCCTGCCAGTGAACAAAGTAAGTTGTTCAAGCTACATTTTCGTGCCAGCAATGCCATTAACTCCAAAGTGACAGGTAGTGGTATAGGATTAATGCTGGTAGGAAAACTGGTCAGCCTTCATGGTGGTAAGATTAGTGTAGAGAGTGTTGAACATCAAGGTACGACAATCAAAATTGTCTTTCCGAAAAGCAATAAAAACTTTCAAAATACCGGGGAGGAAACGCACTCTAAGTTTGAAGCATTAGCTCCTGTGCTCCCCGCTCCGAACGTGTCTGAAAAGGCGACTGTCACTGTAAGTAATCCAAATTCACGACGGATTCTGGTTGTAGAAGACAATGATGAGTTACGCTCCTATCTGGTCAGTTCATTATCTTCTATATATAATGTACAAGCTTGCGCTAACGGAAAGGAAGCGTTGATTATTATCAAAGAATATTGGCCGGAACTGGTTCTTTCTGATATCATGATGCCAGAGATGCGGGGAGATGAATTGTGTGTTGCTATCAAAAGTGATATTGAGATTTCACATATTCCTGTGTTGTTGCTCACTGCTTTAGGAGAAGAAAACAATATTCTGGATGGACTGTCGATTGGTGCGGACGAATATCTCATCAAACCTTTCAGCGTGAAAATATTACGGGCGAATATCGCTAATTTGTTGGCAAACCGGGAACTGTTGCGCATGAGATATGCTAATCTGGATATAGAAACGAAATCAATGGTTCCATCTGCAAACGGTACTAACAGCCTCGATTGGAAGTTTATATCAAATGTAAAGAAAATTGTGGATGAGAATATGAACAACCCTGAATTTTCCGTTAATGTGCTCTGTGAATCAAGTGGCATGAGCCGTACCAGTTTCTATTGTAAATTGAAAGCATTGACGGGACAGTCTCCGACAGAGTTTATTCGGGTGATGCGTTTGAAACGTGCTACCGAGTTATTGAAAGAGGGTGAATACGCTATTAATGAGATTTCAGACATGGTTGGATTCTCTGAAACTAAATATTTCCGGGAAGTATTCAAAAAATACTATAAGATGAGTCCGAGCAGGTATGCTAAAGAAGGAGGTAATCCCGCTGCTACTGATCTGGAAGATGACGACGAAGATTGATAAATAAAAAGCGAATAGATACGTTGTATTTAAAAAAGTTCTCCTCTGTTATGGGTATCTATAACAGAGGAGAACTTTCTTTTTCAAGGCTTATTGCTCTTTTGGGGGAAAAGCGGGATATTATATCGGGAAGTTATTTGCGAATCAAATATCTAATGAATAAATAACCTCCGAATACTTGCAGGCACATTCCGGGAATTCCAATGCGGAAATCCTGAATGGCATTGTAGAAATTTCCTATATACATCCACTCTCCCAATGTCCCTACAACTTGATAGGTAAGTACTACGCCAACCAATACCGGGATGGAGATACGTCCGAAACGTTGTGCGGCCCAACCGGCAGCAATGGCGAGCAATACGGACTTTAATAAAATAGCAGGCAGCACCACCGGCATCGGCATACCAAAAAGTGAGGAGTTGATAATAGGGGAAAGAACAGCAGTCAGCAGACCGACTTTCCATCCGTACTTATAAGCTCCGATCAGTGTGAAGAAATAGATAGGCAGCCAGGTTATTCCTCCTTGCGGTATGAGATGAAAAAATTGGGGAAAAAGGATGTTGCCAACGATGAATAACGAGGCTGCCAGATAAGTTCTCACATTGCCGTAATTCAGCGAATAGAGTTTTACAGTAGTTGATTCCATATCATTTTATTATTTAAAAGTTCAAATTAATACCGCCCATAAACGTAGCTTTGGGCATGGGATAACCTGCATTTATTTCATAACGCTGTGCCAGCAGATTCTCTCCTTTTATGAAGAGGTTAGCGAAACGGCAGACACGATAATTCCCACGAAGATTCCATAAAACAAAATGATCCTGTTGCTCGCTACCCTTTACAACAGAAGTATAAAGTCCTTTCACATATTGTACTCCAGTCGATATACTCCAACGTCCGGAAGTATAGTCCGCCCCTGCATACAATTTATGTTCGGGGGCAGCAAGAACGGGATTCTCCATGTGCAACCAGCTATAATTGGCGTTCACATTCCAGTGTGAATTGATGTGGTAGCCTATATTCGTTTCAACTCCCCAATTCTCTATCTCTCCGGAATTGATATTCAATGGAGGAAAGAGTCCGTTTGACATAATCAGATTGTCGCCATTGATATAGTAAAGGCTGATTCCATAGGACAATACCCCTTCCAGCAGACGTTGTGAATAGGAAAGTTCATAGTTGATTAGTTTTTCCGGTTTCAGTTCCGGGTTGGCAGGAGGAAACATATACATCTCACGAATGGTTGGATTACGGTATCCTTTGCTGACCATTGCTTTAAGTTCTGCATTCTTGGGTAAATGAAAAGCCAGTCCGCCTTGTGGAATCCATTCTGTACCTACGTGTGAATGGTGGTCTACACGAATACCTGCGTCCAGTGAGAACCAACTGCTGATATCCTGACGGAAATCAACGTATCCGGCAAACTCATCCATTTGCTTGTCTACTCCCGGAGTATGTTCACCCGTAGCCAGTACTTTGTTCCATGATTCACCTCCGAAGTGTTGATAATCAAATCCTACGGTCAAACGATTACCGGTAAAGAAAGTGGCACTCTGATACCATGATACACCCAGCATTTTGTCTTTAGAGTTGAAATGTGATTTTTGCGGTTCTTTTCCTATCTGATAGCCATCATTGATTTTATGCCGTCCCCAGTTATAGAAAAAGCTCAAACCTCCTGAAGTCTTTTCATAATGATTTTCCAAAGCAAACGATGTCATTCCACGAGTGATACGGGAATCGTTGTCAATCAGTGGTACTTGGATAGTCCCCGGATTGGAAGCATTAAAATGGGTTACATTCACATCTCCCCATACTTTCCAGAAAGAACTGATATCATAACCTAACTTTGCGTATCCACCATATTGCTCGAATCCCATATCGGGACGATGTCCATCTGTACGATTATATGATCCGGTTACGACGCTACTGAAACGTCCCTTCTTGACACGGTTGGAAAATTCAGTCTGCAACGTGTTATATGAACCGTACCCAACTTGCATATTCGTCTTCACACCTTCTTCCTGTTGCCGACGGGTAACAATATTAATCACACCACCCATGGCATTCGAACCATAAAGTACAGATGCAGGACCACGTAAAACTTCCACTTTCTCTGCCATCATAGATTGATAAGCATCCGCTATCGGATGTCCCATCAACCCCATGTACTGGGGATGACCGTCAATCAGTACCAATAATCCCGCTGTCGGACTACCACCGATACCACGCAAGCTCATGCCACCTGCAGCTCCGGTAGATACGCCATATCCCATGATGCCACGACTGGTAGTGAATAATCCCGGTACCTGCTCCGTTAACAACGGCAAAAGAGAAGGCTCATATCTTTTCTCAATTTGTTGCCTGCCGACTACGGAAATGGTCATCGGAAGATGACGCACATCGGTTTCATTACGTGTTCCGGTGACTACGACTTCATCAATCATATAATTTCTTCCGGCCTGTATGCTATCCTTTTTAGTCTGTGCCATTCCCGAGATGGAAAGCAAGCTACCGAACAGGAATAAACAGGCTGTATTTCTTTTCATACTTTATTTCGTGTTTCAAGTTTCTTCTTTTTACTTCTTATTTCTGATCTTTTCCAGAAAATCGCGGATCAGTGGTAATATTTCTTCTGCTGATTCCACTTCGCTACACATGGTTTCTACTGGACATCCTCCTGTACGGTCGCGGTTCCAGATAAAAGCAACTTCCTGCGCAAAATCGACTTTCACATCTGATTTCCGGAATAGCTCCAAAGCCTTGGTACTGATAATATCCGTATATAATTCTTTTATACCACCCAGAATCATCAGGGCGGCAGCTCCCTTGCCAACCACTTTATCAGCAATCAAAGCTCCTTTAAGAAACTCCGGTTCCTGTGTTAGCAAATCATAGAGATCGGCTACGCCACGTTGAGTGAAAGTGCGGATTTTTCCTCCGTTGGCAATGGTACAGGAGTATCCTCCCGTATGTAATAGATTGATTAATTTTTCCATCGTTTCTTTTATAAAGTACCTTGTTTCAATTGTTCTACAAACTGGTCGATCCGGTGCAGTTCTTTCGGAATATCAATATTTTGCGGGCAATGAGCCACACACTGATTACAACCGATGCAATGGCTTGCCTGTCGAAGTTTGGGCACGCTACGGTCATATCCGACAAGAAAAGCGCGCCGGGCTTTCGCATAATTTTCATCCTGTCCGCTTCTGGCGACATTACCTTCATTGACACAACGGTTGTAATGTAACAATACAGCAGGTATATCCAGTCCATACGGACATGGCATACAGTATTTGCAGTCGTTGCAAGGGATGGTAGGATATTTCAGCATTAATTGTGCCGTTTCTTCGAGGAATTCTTTTTCTTCATCTGTCAATGGCTCCAAAGGAGAATAAGTGCGAAGATTATCCTGCAGATGCTCCATATAAGTCATGCCGCTTAATACAGTCAGAATATCCGGGAATGAACCGGCAAAACGGAAAGTCCAGGAAGCGACACTGCTTTCCGGACGACGTTGTTTGAGCCGTGCCACCAGATTATCGTTCAATTTGGATAGACGTCCTCCCAAAAGTGGTTCCATAATGATGGCAGGAATCCCCCGTTTGGCCAGTTCGCCATAGAGATATTCCGCATCCGTATTTCGAGTATTGGTCTCTTTGGCATGTTTCCAGTCTACATAATTGAGCTGTATTTGTACAAAATCCCATTTAAATTCATCGTGTCGTGAGAGCAGATAATCATATACTTCAATGTCACCATGGTAAGAAAATCCGAGATTCCGGATGCGTCCGGCTTCACGCTCTTTAACCAGAAAATCAAGTATTCCGTTATCCAGGTAGCGTCCTTTAAGGGCTTCCATTCCTCCCATGCCGATGCCGTGGAGCAACATATAATCAATGTAGTCGACTTGTAGCTCCGTGAATGATTTGTGGTACATTTTGAGTGAGGCTTCGCGAGACCACGTATCAGGAGAGAAATTAGACAATTTGGTAGCGATGTAATATTTATCACGGGGATGGCGACTCAATGCAATACCTGTTGCCTTTTCGGAAAAGCCTTGTACATATGCCGGAGATGTATCGAAATAGTTCACTCCATGAGCGATTGCATAATCTACCAATCCGTTTACGGCATCCTGGTCGATAACTTCACCATTACCATCGGGAGCAGGTTTGAGCGGCCAACGCATACAACCATATCCCAAAAGTGAAACACGGTCACCGGTGGTTGGAGATGTGCGGTAAGTCATTTTATCGGTGGGCACCTCTCCTTCTCCTGTTGCGCTACTTGCAGAAGTAGTCCCCTTTGAAGAGCATCCGTATAACAGACCTGTCGATGTGGCTGCACTGATACCTACAATCTTAATAAAATCTCTTCTATTTATATCTTTCTTATTTTTATCTTCCATAATCTTATACTGATTTAGATCAAATAATTCTATGCATCTGATGTCCTGTCACATAAATGGCGCTGAAAGGACGGGACGGACAAAGGTTCTCACACGCCCCACAACCGATACATTTTTCTACATTTACTACCGGAATCTTTGGAGAATCTGTTTTTTCAGGATCGGAAGCTACCATCTGTATGGCACCTGTCGGACAATGGCGGGCACAGTTGCCACATTCCATTCCATCTGTCAAAGGTACACAGTTCTCTTTAATCCATACGGCATGTCCGATCTGAATAGCTGATTTCTCGGCAAGACTGGTGAGATGAATAGCACCGGCAGGACAAACTTCCGAACATTTAGTACATTCGGGACGGCAATACCCACGTTCGTATGACATTTCCGGTTGCATCAATGTCAATAGGTTGTCCGATGGGCGCAATACCTGGTTGGGACAAACAGAGACACATAATTGGCAGGCTGTGCAATGTTGAGTGAAATTGCGTGCGCTTAAAGCACCGGGAGGATAGATAGGGTTTTCTCTTTGGGGAATCTTTTTATCTTCGATAGTAGCCAATCCTCCGTCTACTTTTTTCTCTTGTGCTTTCAGTACAGAAGTTGTTGCAAAAATGGCCGATGCTGAAAGGAAGCTACGACGGGCATTGTCTACCTGTTCAGTAGTGACAGACTTTGCTTTCGTATCTTCGCTCGTAGCTATTTCGTTCTTAGGTTTCCGTCTTGTGTATGTAATGGCTCCATGCTTACACTTTCCGATGCAATCCATACAAGTCACACAACGGCTATAATCTATTTCATGAGCTTTCGGATTAATACACGATGCTTTGCAATTGCGGGCACACAAACCGCAACTATTGCATTTGGAAGTATCAATTACCGGTTTGAATATCGCATATTTGGATATAAACCCTAATACAGTACCTACGGGGCAGATCGTATTACAATAGGTTCGTCCGTTGCGCCACGCCAGAATGAAAAGAACAACAAGGGTAACAATGGCAATCAGCATCGTCGAAAGACTCTTTATCCATACATCTACCTCATAAAAAGCATAACTATCCATTCGTTCGGCGAAGTACGCCAACAGGTTGTTTCCCCATTGCCAGACCGGTGCAAAAAGACTGGAAGCTATCCGGCCATAAGCACTATACGGTGCCAGCAAGATAGCCAAAGAGTTCAATCCTGCAACCATCATAATAATGAATACTCCTAAAACGCCATACCGCAACCATTTCATTGCTGGTGAATAACGGAACCGGTTTTTCTTTTGTTTGCCGGATACCCACGAAACAATGTCCTGAAACACTCCCAACGGACAAATAACAGAGCAGTAGATACGTCCGAACAGGAATGTAAGTACAACTAAAAACAATACGACACCTATGTTCAAGGCTAATAAAGCCGGCAGAAATTGAATTTTCGCCAACCATCCGAACCATGTGTGCAATGTACCCGTGAAGTCGAGAAAGAGCAGGGTAATAAGTGTAAAGCACACAATGGCGGTTGTAAGTCTGATAGTACGTAGCATAAACTAATTAATTTTCAATTTATAGTAGTTATATCTAAATGTCTAAAACTGTCAGGATTGAACCATCTATATTTCAACTTTGCAAAGTTAATCAGGGAAATTTGTTTTTCAACTATACAAATTACAGAATGTTTTACCAATTTCACTGATAACAGACGGGAAAACCTTTAGCCGATTGGGTAAAGCACTATTTTTCTAATGCCACGACCTCTCCAATCTCCGGAATCAATACATTCAGAGAATCTTTATTCTTCATCTCTTCTGCATTTTTGAGAGGTTCATCCCAACGATGTTTGGCCAACGCATATTTAGAATGATGTACGGTCAGAACTCTTTTCGCTTTTAAATCTCTGGCCGTCTGTGCCATATATTGGGGCATCAGATGAATTAAGCTCCACTCTTCGTTGTATTGCCCGTTTTCAAGAATTGCGAGGTCGATGCCGGGGAACCGGTTGCCTATTTCTGCATAATGCGTATCATATCCTCCGTCTCCGCCAATGTATATCTTTTGTGAAGGAGCTTCTAGCAGGAAAGAAGCCCAAAGTGACTGGTTGGCAGTAAGTCTGCGACCGGAGAAATGACGGGCAGGCAAACAATGTATCATAAAGCCCGGAGCGAGGTTTGCGTCTTCATTCCAGTCAAGTTCTATCAGACGTTCTTTATCAAATCCCCAATATTCGAAATGTTCGCCAACACCCAACGGACAAATCACTGCTCCAATCCGGTCTTTTAATTTTTTGACTGTGTTGTAATCCAAATGATCCCAATGATCGTGACTAATCACGAGATAATCAATGTCCGGCATATCATCCGGTGTATAAAGTTCCGTACCTTTGAATGGCTTGTTGACAAAAGATACGGGAGAAGCCATACAAAATACCGGGTCAACCAATATTCGCTTTCCTCCCGTTTGAATCAGGTAAGATGAATGTCCGAACCATACCAATATTTCTTCATTACGGCCAATCTTGCGTAAATCCGTTTTTATTGCTTTGACAGCCTGTTCGGGGCGCAAACCGTCTATCTTTCTGAAAATGAACTCCCAGATTCCGCTAAAACGTCCCCTGTCGGAAGTCATCAATAGAGTTTCATGCTGATTTTTAAATTCTCCGTTTCTGTAATTAGGAGATTTCATGACTCTTTCCAGCCGTTCCCCACGGGGAGTTCTGCCGAAACTGGCTTGATTGATAAAAACAATGACTGACACCGCCAGCAATGCTATTACAGCTAATATACATCCTACAATCATACGTGCTTTGAATTTCTTGAATATGATACGCATATAATTCATAACTAAATTATTTCACGCAGCAAATATACAGGTATTCAGAGAGCTTGTTAGTATATATATTACAGATTGTTATACCATAATTACTGAAAGCAGTTGCCTGTTGGGTGTCAGTCTATTGTGTGAACAAACCCTTTTCTTGTTCAGTTATTTAGAAATAAATTTTGTAGCTGATGTTCGGAATCAGACCCGCTCCGTCTTTTTCTTCTACTACACTCGTTCTTTCATTGTATTGATAGAAATGCATTCCGGTGCGCATACCCACATTCAGTATTTTCAGAGAAAACTCGTGGGATACTCTTTTCTTATTGATCCGGAAGCTGATCGAAACATCACCGTTTATAGATGGATTGAATCGTTTAGTATATGCTTTGCTCTCGTCAAAAACGATGTCTTTTTCTTCCTGACTTTTTTCTTCATCCACAGGTGTATAGCGTCCTCCTCCCTGAAAGAACAGACGGCCGTTTACACTTAATACATTCTGTTTGAGTCTGCCAACCATCCATTCTTTTCCGGCGAGCAGGTTCACTAAAAAACTTTTATCCAGTCTCGTATTTCGCCAGATACGGTCTCCTCCCCTATATTTCGATTTGAATAATGAAGCTGTAATCATATAGTAGAAGCCGTTTTTCATGTATTGTTCCAGTGTTATATCTATTCCATAGTTTTTGGCTATTCCGGTGTTTGTCAATATGCGGTCTAAATAGAATTCTTCATAATTGATAATCGAAAAGGAGGAGTTTTCCTCAACCGGTATGTGGAACAAGTATTGATAATAGGGTTCTATTTTCAGATGTAGGCTCTGATTGATATTCCAGTCATAAGTGAATCCGAAATGATGTGCCTTTGAGAAGTCCAGGTACCGGTTTGATTCCTTTTTACCATTGATTATCTGTTCAACAAAGTAATAGTCGAGCCTTTCCCGGCGGCTATGCAAGCCGTAAGCTGCTGCTAAAGAATGTGCAGGATTTATTTTCCATTTAAGGGCAACTCTCGGTTCTATCGACCAGTTCTTGTTTAAAGTAAAATATTGTCCGGTAACCCCTAAACTGGTTGTCAGATTGTTGCTCAAGTTTATTACGGAACTACTATATGCCGAGAAGACTGTACTTTCTCCACTGCCTTTCGATATTTGTTCCATAGGTTTGTTTAATCCCAAATAAGGGCTGACTTTGTAATCAAGATCATATTTAAGTTCCGTAATGGTAATCCCTGTTCTGTTGGTATGCCTCGGACTGAATTTCTTATTCAGATATGAATTGAATACTAAATTCCATCTGCTATTCTGAATATCTGCTACATTAATAATAGCGTCATCGGTATGTAAGTCCGCCAATGAACGGTCTTTGGAATAGGTAGCGGATAGAGAAGAACGGATATAAGTATTTTCATCCAGTACATATTTGTGCGCTAAGCCACCTGCCAGTTTATCCAGTTTATTATATCCCGACGACCGGTCTCCCATCGTTTCCCATTCGGAACGTTCCAAAGCATCCACTTTATTCCTGTCGGCCAATCCTAATCCCCAAATTGAAAAGGTACCGGCTTTACGTGTGGGAAAGTTCAGTTTAAAAGCTAGATCCTGATATTTCAGGTTGATGTCATTGCCCGATGCCAGTGAAGTAGTGGAAAAGCGATAATTCACCAGATAAGAGCTTCCCCTTTTTTTGCTGATAGGACCTTCCGAAGCTAAATCTACTCCCATGAGTCCGACCTGAAAAGCATGTTCGTACTTCTGATTATTACCATTTCGTAGATGCATATCGAAAACACCTGATAGGGCATTACTGTATTCCGCCGGGAAAGCTCCGTTGTAGAAATCGGAGTTGCCGATAACCTGCGTACTCAAAGCAGACAGGAATCCTCCTCCCAAGCCTGATAGATCGGCAAAGTGGGTAGGGTTAGGTATTTCAATCCCCTCCAATCTCCATTGTGTAAATTGTGGGGCATTTCCCCGGATAGCAACCGCATTGGTGCCGACATCTCCCGCTACTCCTGCGAATGCAGAACTTAACCGTGCAGGATCGTCAAAGCCATTGGCAAATCGTGACGCTTCTTCGATACTAATCATACGTCCTCCTGTGATGGCCATCGGGTTGACGGTCCGGTCTTTCTTTATTTCCGGTTTGACAAGTACTTCAGCCAAATCCTGCACATTTTCATCCATAGGAATTTCTACAAACACTTCTTTAGATGAAGTGACAGAAACTTCGCTGATGATACTTGGACGATATCCCATAAAAGATGCCTGAATATTATAACGACCTACCGGGACATTATTGATCCGAAAGTTTCCCCGTCCATCCGTCGAACCTCCCCGTGAGGGATCTTCTGCTATACAAACGGAGGCATATTCTATGGGCGTATTGGTTTTGGAGTCAACAACGATTCCTCTTATGGTTTGAGTCAGTTTTTGTGTATCATTGTTGGCGGGCTTTTGCTTGTTATCTTGCGAAGAAATAATAATATGATATCCTTTTATCTTATATACATATCCGGTTTCCTTCAATAGTTGAGTCATAGCTTTGTCGATGGCTACATTTTTAAGAGATAAAGATTGTTTCTTTTCTATATCCAGATTTGACTGTTCATAAGCAATGCTATATCCCGTTTGTACTTCTATTTGTGCAAAAGCCTCTTTTAGTGAGATACTTTTATTTTGTATGGTAATTTTTTTTTCTTTATTCTGTGCAACAGTTGTGAGAGAGAGAAAAGTAAAAAATAAAAAAATGGCAAGCTTAGCCGCCTGTTTATTCGTATTTATTCGATTCATTATTCTATATTTGTATGTTGATACTTCATTTTACGTCACTTGTTGAATGAGGATAGACATTTCAGAACTGGGAAGAGGGTCTCAAGCTGCTTCCCGGTTCTTTTTATTCATAGGCTGTTTCTTTTTATTATTGGGTTAATACTATTTTCTTTTCATACTGCTGATAATCAAAGCCGATTATATCTTTCAATATATTCAGTATTTCATCCAGGCTTTCATCTTTCAGGAATTTGACTGTATATCGTTTGGATGCAGGGATATTTGCTGTATTATCAATCGTGGTGTTATAGTGTCTTTCCAGAGTTCGGAATATTTCTCCGGCGCTGGCATTGGTAAAGACCAGTTTTCCCACCATCCAAGAGTTTGTATCATTCGTATCTATCACTGATATATGGATATCTGATGTTTTTTTGTCGTATGTAAGTTGCTCATTAGGCTTTAGTATATGGGGAGATTGGGCATGAATACTCACTTCCACCTTACCGCTAGTCAATGTAGTCGTTATTTTTTCATCATTAGGATAAGCTTTCACGTTGAATCTGGTTCCAAGCACTTTCACAGAAAGTTGGGAGGTTTCTACAATAAAAGGACTTACAGTATCTTTTTTGACAGAGAAATAAGCTTCACCGTTGAGAATGACCTGACGTTTATTTTTGGCAAAAGTCTCCGGATATAAAATGGAACTTCCCGCATTCAACCATACTTCCGAACTGTCCGGCAAAATTAGACGCTTCTGTTCTCCATAGGCAACAGATACCTCTATCATTTCGTTTCGGGGAGAAAGATAGTAGAACATTCCTCCTGCCAATAAAAACAAAGGAACAATAACGGCGGCAACACGGGCAAACTTCTGATAAGAAGCTACGTTGGTCAGATGCTCCTTATTATATCCTGTTCTTAAGTTTACCCGTTCCAATGAGACATAAGTGCTCGAATCGGCTTCTACGTCCAATTCATTCCAATAATCCAATGAAGCTTTTGCTTTCGCCTGCTGATTTTGGTCTTTAATGATCCACTTCTGCACTTTCTTTTCCGTTTCGGATGGAAAGCGTGCGGAGAGGAACATTTTGATGATTTTACTGATATTACTTTTCTTCATTTTTGCTGCACTTTACTATATATACAGTTTAGTGGCAAAAAGCTCAATAAGAAAGTGGAAGTTTTTTTATAAAGCAGAATGAAAAAGAATATAATGCTATAATAGTGATACCAGAAAACATGAAATAACCTTCCGTATTTCTTTCAAAGCAAGACTTAGCTGGCTTTCAACATTTCTTTTGGTAGTATTCAGGCGTTCGGCAATTTCGGCATTGGATAATCCTTCGTTACGACTCAATGTATAAATCATTCTCCGTTGTTCGGGCATTCCTCCGACAAGTTCGTCAATCAGCATTTCCAATTCCTTGGCAATAAGGTCTTCTTCGGAAGTAGAACTATATCCTGTTTCTTGATTATTGTTCAGATAGGCATCACACACATATTTATGTTTCAAGAAGTTTATAGCTGCATTTCTTGCAATGGTGTGCAAATAAGAATTGAATGATCTGGAGGTATCAATGGAGTGACGATTGATCCAAAGATTGACAAATAAATCCTCTGTCAGCTCTTCCGCATCAGGTTCTGATTTTATATATCCGTCAATGAATGTTTTGGTTTTGTTGTAGTATGCTATAAAAATAGTCTCGAAGGCCTTGTGATTCCCATCCTGAAAGGCCTCCAGCGTTTTTATATCAATGTTGTTATTCATACTATCTCCCAATTTTCATTTCATTGGGACAAAAGAAGCAATAATTTATTTTAGATAGATGGTCTTTTTTGAAATATTAATGATATTAGAAAGATTTATTCTATTTTCAAGATTCTCTTCATCTCCGGACGAAAGCTGTCACCCCAGATTTCCAGTTGCTCAATCAGAGGAATCAGCGTCTTTCCCAATTCGGTGATAGCATATTCCGAATGGGGAGGAAGCTCCATGAATATCTTTTTGCTGATAATGCCGTGCATCTCCAATTCTTTCAGTTGTTGATTGATGACCCGGGGACTTGCCTCGGTAAATAAACGATGCAGCTCGCTGGGACGTTTCGGACCAGTACATAATTCCTGAATGATGCAACTTTTCCATTTTCCCCCGATCACTTCCATCGTAATCTTTATCCCACAATCAATATCAAAAGGAATTTTCTTCTTATACATAGTTTTCTGCTTTTCTGCAAAAATAAGGATATCACTACAAAAACAAAAATAATAACCCCAAAATGTAGTATAGGGCTAAATTTATCAGTATATGAATAATTCGTCCCTACTTGCCGATGTTTCAGGTATTCCCTACTTTTGCTTCGAAAAGATGAGAAAGTATTTATTATCACTTGCATTAGTCGTTGGAGTCGTTTCAATGAATGCACAAGAAAAAGTAACAAACAATGTAAATATGGAAAATAAAAAATCAACTCTTCGTTTTATCTATCCTCAATGGCAAGGAGGAATTGTAGATCATTGGATGCCTGATATTCCGGCGGAAGATTCATCCAGAGGCTACTATCTGGGAGCACAGTTATTGAACTATTTAGCCCCACAGACCGGTCAGAATACGGTCGAAGTTCCGGTTTCACTGGATATAAATGACAGAGCGACGAAAAAAGGTATCAGTGCACGCAGTGTCATACTGAAACAAACTAAAGCTGCGCTTGATCTGCTTAAAGAGAATCATCCGGATCGGATTGTCACTTTAGGAGGAGAATGTTCCGTTAGTGTTGTTCCGTTTACTTATTTAATCAATAGATACCCGGATGATGTAGCTATCGTCTGGATAGACGCACATCCCGACATCAATCTGCCTTATGATGAATATAAGGGTTATCATGCAATGGCACTAACAGCTTGTTTGGGAATGGGAGATGAAGAAATAATGGAATTACTTCCGGGAAAAACGGATGCTTCCAAAGCCTTGATTGTCGGACTCCGCTCATGGGATGAGGGTATGCAGGAACGACAAAGAAAGCTGGGAATTAAAGGATTATCTCCACAGGAAGTTGCCAATGATCGTACAAAGATTATGGAATGGCTGAAAAGTACCGGGGTTTCGAAGGTGGTTATACATTTCGATATGGATGTATTGGACCCAGCAGAAATAATCGCTGCCGTAGGCATTGAGCCTAACGGCATGAAGATTGAAGAAGTAGTTCGTATCATTAATGATATATCCTCCGAATATGATCTGGTAGGACTTACAGTTGCCGAACCTATGCCACGAGTGGCAATCAAACTTAGAAATATGCTCAATCAGTTACCTCTATTGAAAGATTAAATCCCCCTTTGACGAGGACGGTAAAGAATACCGAATACATTCAGTAGATACCCCAATAAACACAATAATGAGGCAATACGTATGCGTGTTCCACTAAATATATCGGGATTATAGGCGGCAAGGGTACTCCCCTCACCGCTCATTAATATATATCCTATGATAATCAATATAGAGCCGATAATTAAGATGACGTAATTTCTTTTGCCCAATACTGTTTTTATTTCTTCTTCTCTTATTCTTTTCGATTTCATATTCTTTGAGTTTAGTTGTGATAATTCATTAGTTGAGTAAAGCGCATATATTTCTTTTCAAATTGCTGATTACTCTGTTCATATCTCTTTTTATCCATACTCTTCAGTAATTCATTACACTGATTCCATTGCCAGAACCTATACAAACAATCCTGTTGAACCATCCCTATCCGGTTATCTCCCAATGAGAAAGCCCAGTCGATATAATTTTCCGATTCTGCTATCAGATGATTCAATAGATCGGTCGCTTTCTGCGTTTCTCCTATGGAAGCATAAGCGGTGGCTATATCATACGAACCACTCTCGTATACTTCAGGAACATTATATGCCGGAATAGTTTGCCCAGCATATTCCAATACTTTTCTGGCACGGATGTCGTCTCCTTGTTTCACCAATTCTTTAGCCAGTTGCGCAAAGAGCCTTCGATGAGAATAACAGATGCGCAGGGTTGTTTCGTCCAGATAAAGTCCGGGAGTATCCAATCCTCCGTATTTATATCTGTTCATCACATTCTCGTAGAGTTTCTCCGTATCTATGGCATATCCATTGCCTTCTTCCACGTCTCCCCATTCTTTATAGTTGAAAGGAGTAAACCGGAATGCTAACCCTTCCTGAACAAAGTAGTCATCAAACTTCAGTTTACTGGAGTTGCCTACCGAGATAGCCATGTACAGGGGACGTTCCCAGTTACAGTTAGCCAGGATCTCGAGCATGAGTAAGTCCACTTTAGTCAACAGACGTATATTTTTTAGAGAAATAGACAGTTTATCCGGTATTGCATCTCTTAGTTCTTCCCCTTTTAAATGACGAATGGCTTCAGGCAACATCATTCCAGAACGGAGTACTGCATCCTTATCAATATAAATATTTATTGTATCGGTAGGTATCACATGGAATTCCTGTTTCTCTGCGAACACCCAATATTTCAGGATATTCTTTATTTCATACGGATCATTTCCAAAACTATCACGGGCTTCTTCGGGATGTTTCTGATACAATGCTTCTATCTGTTTCTTCAATTCCGGACGAACAGCCACATATTCGTTCTTCCCTTCCTGGTATTGATTTTGATCCCAACTGATCGGCAGTCCGGGAGCATCGTACAGAGGACATTGTTGCTGATAAATGTACCAGTCGGTCTGCGCATAACTTAAATTGCAGATACGTACATCTCTGCGTACTTCTTCCGTATCCTGATTATACCACAAGGGGAACGTATCATTATCCCCGTTACAGAATATGATCGGATTTCCTTTGTCGGGAAGTGTCATCAGATAATTAGCACCAAAGTCACGACAGGTATACCGGTTGCTTCGATCGTGGTCATCCCAAGTCTGGCTTGCCATTTGTATGGGGACAAACAGGCAAAGCAGCATAAGTAAGCCGACTGGGAGGATTTTTGCCTGTTTCCTGCGAAGCATGTCACAGCATCCGGCGGCTCCCATTCCAATCCAGATAGCGAACGCATAAAACGAACCTGCATACGCATAATCCCGTTCACGGGGTTGTCCGGGAGTCTGATTCAGATAGAGCACAATAGCCAATCCCGTCATAAAGAAAAGGAAAAATAAGACACTGAATTGCTGCTTGCCTTTTTTTCCACGTGTCCATTGCCAATAGATACCGAGTAATCCTAATAATAATGGTAAGCCATAGAACACATTGTGACCTTTGTTCTCACGCAAAGATTCCGGCAAAAGTTTTTGATCCCCCAGTCGCAGATTATCAAGCCAGGAAATTCCTGTAATCCAGTTACCATGTTCCGGTTCACCGCTTCCTTGAATATCATTCTGTCGTCCGACAAAATTCCATAAGAAATAGCGCCAGTACATGTAATTGAGTTGGTATGTGATAAAATAAGTCAGGTTCTCTTTTTGTGTAGGAGCCTCATTCGCACCTCCACCGGACCATCCTTTGTAAGAAGCGGCCGAACGATCATTCCACATTCGCGGAAACAACATATTTTGAGTGTAGCACACATCTTCCTTATAGCGAATAATTTTATACTTGCCTTCTTTCTTATCCGGCCGATAGATGGCACTACCTTTTTCTGTCTTTACCTTGTAATAGTCTCCTTCGGGCACATACTCCGGTTCGGACGCATAGGTTCTCCCATAAAGTAAAGGAGCACTTTCATACTGTTCGCGATTCAGGTAGCTTTTGAGTGTGAAAATAGTATCCGGTGCATTCTCATTGAGCGGTGTATTAGCATTGGCACGAATGAGTATGACCGCATAGGTGGTATATCCTATGGTGAGCATGAGTAAACACCACAAACCGGTATTCACGATGCGTTTTCTGAACCGATAAATGGCTCCTATCAGTAAAAACAGGACCAAACCCAGAAAGACGATCAATCCTGACTGGAAGGGTAATCCCATCACATTGACAAAGAATAATTCGAACCATCCTCCTACATCAGCCATTCCGGGTATATAAACAAAAAGAATCAATACAATAAGAATACCGGATAATGCAATGGCCCCGATAACTCCCTTGAGTGATAGAGTCTGATATTTTTGGTAATAGAACACTAATACAATGGCAGGAATACAAAGCAGATTAAGCAAATGCACTCCGATTGAAAGCCCTATAATATAGGCTATCAGGATAATCCAGCGGTCACCGGACACAGAATCAGCTTCATCCTGCCAGCAAAGAATCATCCAAAATACCAAGGCTGTGAGGAAAGAAGAGAAGGCATATACCTCCCCCTCTACCGCACTAAACCAGAATGTATCACTGAAAGTATAAGCTAAAGCTCCCACAAAACCTGCTCCCAGAATGATAATAACATCCATAACAGATAATTTCCGTTCATCGCCCACAAGCAAGGCTCTCACTAATCGAGTAATACTCCAGAAAAGAAACAAGATACAACCGGCACTCAATAGTGCATTTAAAAAGTTGACCATTCCCGACACTTGCGAAGCATCGGAAGCAAGCTGGGTAAACAGGTTGCCGACAAGCATATAGAAAGGTGCTCCCGGCGGATGCCCTACCTGTAATTTTTCAGCACAAGAAATAAATTCGGGACAATCCCAGAAACTTGCGGTTGGTTCGATGGTCATCCCATACACAAATGCTGCTATCAGAAAGACCAGCCACCCACCGAAATCATTCCATCTTTTAAATAATAAGTTGCTCATTGTTCTGTACTTTTTTATTTGCAAAGTTACAGGACATACTGCTAAAACAGGCATTTTTTACCGGACGGATACGGACGGTCGTCAATGATAATATGTTGATAATCAATAATAATAAAAGTGAAGAGATAGACAAAAACAGACAGAGGATAAATTAGGTACAAATTAATAATGGCATAGTAAAGTAAATGGCATAAAAATGACAATGTATCAAATATGAAAAAACTATTGGGATATTAGGAAAAACAAGTGCCACTCTTGTTTTTTGCTATTTAATTTCGTATCTTTAATGACTTTCATTCTTCTAAAGACAGATAATCATATTACAGAATGACAAATATCACCTTATAAAGTGACATTTGTCACCCTATAGGATGCCCATCGTCCCGTTATAACGGGACAACTACCCGACTGCATAAAAGATTACTAATTTCTGTACCAAAAACCATTAATCTCTGCAACGAAAAGCCTTAAATGTAGTAAGGAGATAATGAATCATTACCAGATAATAATTAATTTCTTGCACAAAATGAAAGATCCCCCAATGATTTCACAATATCTTCCAGTGACTCTTTAGAATTTGCCAACATCAGTTTCTCCGTTTTTATTCTGGAGATTCTCCGGGTCAGCGTCTCTGTAGTCAGTTTCATTAAATCAGCAAAGCAAGCAGGTTGGACTCCCTCCCGCAGAAAAGCACATACCCTTAAATCCTCTTCTGTGAGCTTCGGACCTATTTCTTTCAATTTAGATACAAGTCCATAGACGTTTTCCTGAAGTCGCAGTAACTCTGTCCAGTCTTTCTCGGAGAAAGAAGGGATTTTAGAAGACAAAACATTCCGTTCTTTAAACTGTCGTACTTTTGAGACAACGGGGGAACTTTCATAGATATGTAGTTGAAGAGACTGATACTTCTCTTCGAGATGGTTACATTGCAAAATCAGCTTATCCGATTCAACATCTTTTTTCAGTATTTCTTCTTTGAAAAGATCCAATTGGGAAAGTGCGTGCCGATTTTTCTTCCAGAGTAGCCCAAGTAACAAAGACATCACACCAAACATTCCTAAAGCAGAAGAAAGAATTACTGAAGAATCGCTTTTACCGTCATTCAACATCAACTGACTGGCGTATGCCTTTCTCTCCATTTCCAGTGCTTCATCAAAGTTACCGTATTTCTGATAATAAAGACTACATCGTTTGCAGATTTTTGCCAGATGATCGTATTCCTCTGTTTCTTTGGCAAGTTTGATTGCCTCCTTAAAGTGGATTTCTGCCTCCTCTTTCTGTTCCAGATCACTTTCTACACAGGCAAGATAATAATATGCTTTGGATTTTTGATATTCATTGCCATTCTTCTCATAATAAGATGCCGCCTGCCTGATCTGCTTATCAGAGGAATGAGGAATGTTTTTATCCTCGTTGAGCTGGGTACACAATAAATTATACTCTGCCAGTTGAGCCTCATTCATTTGGCTTGACTGAATAGTCTCAAGAATAATGGATGCTGTATCAGGGTCCTGCTCCATCAGTTGCGCAGCCTTGTCCAGCCCTTGCTTCACGCTTGTTCCTTCCGGATGGCAGGCAGCTAGTGAAAGGAGCATCATATACAATAAAATTCGAAGATTATTCATAACTCTATTTTTGTCTTTGCAAAGGATTGATTGGATTTGCAAATATAAAAAATAATCGGCATTTATACTTCTATAAGTTACACAAAATATAGTGACGCTATCCTGTTCTTATAGTGACACTATCCTTGCTAAATAGCGTCACTATCCTGAAAGGATAGCGTCACTATGTTTTTTTGACAAATATCAAGCCGATGCGGGTTATTAATTAAGAAGATAAGCCGTATCTTTGTAGCAAACAAGAAAATTATATATCATGATTAAAAACATTGTATTTGATTTTGGAGGAGTGATTGTAGATATTGATCGTGACAAAGCGGTTCAGGCATTTATCAAACTGGGACTGGCAGATGCTGATACCCGGCTGGATAAATATCACCAGACCGGCATCTTTCAAGAACTGGAAGAAGGAAAGCTAAGCGCGGATGAGTTTCGGAAACAACTGGGGGATTTATGTGGCCGTCCATTGACGATGGAGGAAACCAAACAGGCATGGCTGGGCTTTTTCAATGAAGTGAATCTAAATAAACTCGATTATATATTGGAATTGAGAAAGTCCTATCATGTGTATATTTTAAGTAATACCAATCCTTTTGTTATGTCGTGGGCATGCAGCCCCGATTTCTCATCGAAGAAAAAGCCGTTGAATGATTATTGTGACAAACTATATTTATCTTATCAAGTCGGTCACACGAAACCTGCACCGGAAATATTCGATTATATGGTGAACGATTGCAATATTATTCCTTCTGAAACTTTATTTGTAGATGACGGCGCCTCTAATATCCAAATCGGCAAAGAACTGGGATTTGAAACGTTCCAGCCGAAGAATGGTGCGGATTGGCGGGAAGAAATGACTGCTATCTTGGAGAAACGATAATTGAGCAGTTAGTACCATACCGTAAATAAAAAATATGCAACCACAAGTCATACTTATCACCGGAGCATCTTCCGGATTCGGCAAGATTACCGCTCAAATGTTATCGGAACGAGGACACATCGTTTATGGAACAAGCCGGAAACCTTCCGAAGACATGAATCATGTAAAAATGCTTGTTGTCGATGTAACCAATTTCCTTTCCGTTTGTCAGGCCGTAGAGCGGATTCTATCGGAGCAGGGACGGATTGATGTATTGATTAATAATGCCGGAATAGGTATCGGCGGCGCATTGGAACTTGCCACTGAAGAAGAAGTGAATATACAAATGAATACAAACTTCTTCGGCGTAGTGAATATGTGTAAAGCTGTTTTGCCATCTATGCGAAAGGCGCGAAAGGGCAAGATTATCAATATCAGCTCTATCGGTGGTGTAATGGGAATCCCCTATCAGGGATTTTATTCTGCTTCGAAATTTGCTGTGGAGGGATATAGCGAAGCATTGGCTTTAGAGGTTCATCCGTTCCATATAAAGGTTTGTGTAGTAGAACCGGGAGACTTTAACACCGGATTTACTGATAACCGGAATATCTCCGAACAGACAAGACTGGATGCCGATTACGGAGAAAGTTTTCTGAAATCATTGGACATTATAGAAAAAGAAGAACGTAATGGATGCCATCCGCGGAAGTTGGGTGCTGCCATCTGTAAGATAGTGGAACGTACCAATCCTCCTTTTCGGACGAAAGTAGGTCCCTGGATACAGGTATTGTTTGCGAAGAGTAAAAAATGGTTGCCTGATGCAGTGATACAATATGCCTTACGGATATTCTACGCAATTAAGTAAACGATACGATATATAAAAGAAACTGTTCTCAAAGTTCCTAAAAGAAAAATTGTCCTTACTACAACCTATCGTAGTAAGGACGATTTTGTAAAATCAAGGCTTTTTTGAACGGCCTCTTTTTTTGATTTGAATATCTTCTATGTTTCCAGATTAACCCTTCGGAACCAATTCCAAAAACATGGTAGTAGTCAGCAACACGGCCAGTCCGACGCAAACGCTTATCAACAGCCAATTGATATATTTTGCTTTCGGCTTGGTGTCGGCATGCAGATTATTCAGGAAATATTCCCTAAAGAAAAGATACAGGCCGGGGATCGTGGCACTTGCCAATAAGAAATCTTCCGGAATCTGAAAGAAATAAGTTTTGGATAATCCGATCAGCGACCAGTGGCAAAGGAACAATACCAAAAACATATTGACCTTTTGCGCAAACAGCAATAACAATCCGATGGTAAACACCACTACCGAACAAGGCATGACCGGAGATGTCATTTCCGGGAATGAAAGTCCGCGTGCCAATGAAACCAAAGGATATATAAAAGGCATTGCTAACAGCACATAAGACAGCAAATCATATTTGTGGGTACGTTCGAAGGTAGTATATCCCGTAATCACATCCCATATCCAAATGATAGCCATCACACCCCAAAACATAGCCATTACTCCATTATAACTACGCTCTTCACAGTAGATATAATAGTAGACCAGAGAAATCCACGTATACAGGCCTATCATATAGAACTTCATCGCCATTTTCACCCACGGACGTGGTCGGCCGATAAGCAATCCGGTCAATGCAATACCAATCAGAATGATAACTATCTGTAATAGCCAGGTAGCTGAATTATAATATGCAATTGTTCTCCAAAAAATCTCCATAAAAGTTCGTTTTAGTGTCTTGTTAATGAAAAGGCTCTATGTGGAAACAGGAACATCGGGAACGTAGCTCCTACCGCCAACATGAAAATCACTGTGCTTGCTATCAGAGTATTAGAGAAGAACATCGACATAAACTTGTCCAGCTTATCCGGATCATTCACATTTTGCAGACACATGATAAGTGAAAATACCATGTTGTATGCAAACTTTCCCGGAATCATGGGAAGTAACGCCGGAATGTACAATACCGTCATCGGGCAATATACTTTTTTCCCTAACCACAAACTACCGAAGCCGATGACTAATCCGGCAAACAACGAACCTGTGGCAATGTCCATGCCTAAATAGTTCATCAAACAAAAACGACAGGCGTGTCCCAATGCTGCCAGTATGGCAATCATCTTGAATGCACGCAAAGGAGGATCGGAAATCGCACCAAATCCTATACCTGCTACTGCTGCAAAAAATCCATCAGTAAGAATGTCAAGTGCTATCATATCAAATTAAACTGTTTTTTACCATTAATAATGTGAAGGAAAGTCCGATAGCAATGCTGACAATCAACAAAGAAGCCTCTGTCAGACGGGCAAATCCTGTTAAAACGTATCCTTCTACTACATCAATCACGCCATTAATCAAGGGAACCCCAGGCACTAGATAAAGCACGCTGGTTGCCATGGCAATCTCCGAAGTTGTGTCGAAAATCAGCGCGGTGGAAGCACACAGGGAAGCAACAAAAGCCGAAACAATAAATACAACATAATGATTGATCTTTTTCGCCTGCATTTGTTGTTTCAGGTAGAATCCTGTAATGGTAGCCGAGAACACAATTCCCATCGAAATTAAATCACCGCCGAACAATTTACAGAAAGACGCATTGGCAAATCCTACCAGTAGTAAAACGAAAAGTGGATGAATCCGCGGAGCAGAAATAATCTTCTTGTATTTGTCTTTCAGCTCTTCCAATGACAAATGATTGTCTACTGCTTCCCAACTCAATGCGCTTAACTCTGAATTATGTTCAAAACTGATCGGGTGCGCAGGAATGTCTATGACCTCGTTACAAGCCTCGTTTGTTTCTTTGTCTATAATAGTCAGAATGATGTTTCTATGAAATACGCTTAATTTGACATCTAGTCCGAAAGCCTCTCCAATACGCTTTGTGTTGCGTACCACCCGCGAGGTGTGTACTCCGGCCCCCATTAAATGGGCTGAATATTCTGCAATAAATTTACCTATGGATAATAAAGATTCGCCTGTCTTCATGAATATGATATTTTTAAATCGGGCGCAAAAGTACAAAAAAAATAGATACCTTTGCCGCGATTAAAAATAAAAAATGCATGAATAACCAATTTACGCATCCTAAAGAGAGAATACGTTTTGCCATATTGACTTTTTTCTTTGCTCAAGGACTTTGTATGGCAAGTTGGGCTAGCCGAATCCCTGATTTTAAAGACGTTTTTGCCGCAAATTATGCTTTCTACTGGGGACTGATTTTATTTATGATCCCTGTCGGAAAATTTGTCGCGATCCCCTTGGCTGGCTATCTTGTTTCGAAGTTAGGAAGCCGGAGCATGGTACAGGTCAGTATCCTGGGATACGCTTCATCCCTGCTTTGTGTCGGACTGGCTCATGAGGTCTATCTTTTAGGCTTTCTGCTCTTTTGCTTCGGTGTGTGCTGGAATTTATGTGATATATCATTCAATACACAAGGCATTGAAGTGGAACGTTTGTATGGTAAAACCATTATGGCCACTTTTCATGGAGGATGGAGTCTGGGGGCATGTGCAGGAGCACTTATCGGCTTCGTAATGATTTTGGCAGGAGTCTCCCCCATCTGGCATTATACACTGATATTTATCATCATCCTTATAATTGTACTTTCCGGGCGGAAATATTTGCAGGAGAGCGCACCGCAGGAAACGGAAGTTTCTGATACAAAGACGCAGGAAAGAAATACAGCCAAAGCTCCCAATGGTTTTCGCCTGTTATTTCAAAAACCGGAAATGTTGCTTTTGCAGTTAGGACTTGTCGGACTGTTCGCACTGATTGTAGAAAGTGCGATGTTCGACTGGAGTGCCGTTTATTTCGAATCAGTGGTTCATGTACCTAAATCATTGCAAATCGGTTTTCTTGTATTTATGATTATGATGGCAACGGGCCGTTTCCTGACTAACTATGCTTATCAGCTTTGGGGAAAGAAGAAAGTCCTGCAACTGGCGGGCAGCTTTATCTGTATCGGCTTTTTTGTTTCTGCCCTGTTAGGAGGAGTTTTCGAATCTATGGCTATGAAAGTAATCATTAATTCTTTGGGTTTCATGCTGGTCGGCTTGGGTATTTCCTGCATTGTGCCTACTTTGTACAGCTTCGTGGGAGCCAAATCAAAAACACCAGTCAGTATTGCACTTACCATTCTGTCAAGCATCAGTTTTATAGGTTCGCTGATTGCTCCCCTGCTTATCGGTGCCATTTCGCAGGCGTTCGATATCCGTATCGCTTATATGCTTATCGGCATATTGGGCGGATGTATCGTATTAATAGTCAGTTTCAGTAGTGCTTTCAATATTCAGGAATCTGGCGATAAACCTGAATAGAACAAATAAAAAACGCAGTCTTTCACAGTGTTTAAAACTAAACCTCCTGTGAAAGACTGCGTCAATCTTTTAATGCCTTAACTAACCTAACTACTTTATTTTAACTATACTAACCTATCTACAAAATACCCGAAAAATCTTTTATACTACTAATAATCCTATCTTTCAATTCGTTATTTTCAACTATTGAGAAGCCACAGTCTACATTTGCCGGAGCCAATAATACAGCTTTAGCTTCTTCTGCATCTGCCATCTCTTCCGGGTGCTCTCTGAAATAAGTTTCCCATTGGGAAGCTGATTGCGGAGTTACACCCAGCACATAGTTGATAAAATCATCATCCGTCAAAAAATCCATTACCTTTGAGCACATATCGCATCCTTTTTAAGCGTTTACATAAGTAGGACGGCGTTATCCTGTCTATGTACTCAACCCATTTACCTTTTTACTAAAATTAACTCGCCAGACTACGCAACTTTGTCAATCCGCGATGCATCAGGTTGCGTACAGACTGATAATTCATATTCATAATCTCGCAGATATCCTCGTATTTCTTTTCTTCTATATAATATAATGTAAGCGCTTCGCGTTGGCGGGGAGATAATTGATCCAGCAGACGTCTAACCAATGAAAATTCATTTTTGCGTTGCTCTTCTTCCATATAATCATCTTCTACATCTGTAGGAGTGGATATGCTAACTTCTTCTACTGCCGTATCAGACATATACATACGTCTGCGAAGTTCATCACACAACTTATTCTTTAAGGAGATGAATAAATAAGATCTCAAATTATCGATTGTTCCTAATTCATCTTTCTTTGTATGGAGTTTCACGAAGATGTCATGAATACAATCTTTCAGTAACTCTTTATCAATGGTCAACTTCAATCCGTAATTAAAAAGGACGTTGATGTGCAAGTTATACAGCTGTGAAAAAGCTGCCATGTTTCCCGCTTGAAAAGAAGCGAGCAAAGTGTCGGTTGAATGATTAGTCTGTTCCATCATAGCATTAATTCGATTGATTTGATGTTGCAAAACTAAGCAGTATCGACCGCAACGTTAGGTAAAATCTGGTTTGTGGATTGAAAAAACAAGTATCATGTTTTATAACACTCTTTTACTAGAAATTACCAATAAAAAGCAAAAATCCCGCTGAATGGTTTTCAACGGGATTCTCTGCTTTATAACTTATGGAACCAATAAATACCTTCTTTCTTATCTGGCACCTTTAGATTGTATAAACCATTTATTTTCAGCGATTTATTTATCGTTTCAATCTTTCCGGAAGCAGGATGAATGTACTTTAATACATACTTTCCGGACGATAATTGAACAGGAATTTCTGTTCCGGACTTGGAATAAATGATACTTCCAATATCAGATTTTACCATTTTCTTGTACTCATCTGTATTTGTTTCTTCCACTTCCATTGCTGCTGCATCCTTCAGGAACGCTTTATCTGTGCACGGAATTACAGGACATGAACCTCCTGCCATAAATACAGCCCATCCCATAGCCGGATAATTCTGTGCGTAGAATGTCACTGCCTTTTGAGGAAATTTCTGACGATACTCATTGACAGCTTTATATGCTTCTGTGAAAGTTACCTTTCCCACCTTCATCTTACGCATGTGCTGACGTGGCGCCATATTTTTTCCGCCTTCCGGCGCAAAGATTCCATCTGTCTTATAATGCCAGTATCGAATATCAATAATATCTACTACGGCAGCGCGTTTAGGATCTGCAAGGATTGCATCCTGTACATCTTTCGTTGTACTCAATGCCACTTTTACTTTCTTCCCGGTTTCAGTTTCCCATTCAGCTATCACGTCCAACCAAAATTGTACGAAGTGCAACGGGCCTGTAAATTCAGCGCTTGTCAACTGAATAACATTCGAATTGTCTGCGAAGTTATTCAGGCACTGGCGGATATATTGTCTGTGCAGTTCACGACGGACAGGATGACTGATGTCATAGAACATATCCGCCACAAAGATTCGTTTGTCTCCGGCAAATGGAGCAGGTTCAGGAAATCCGGTCTGATTGATGTTATTGCTGCTTCTCCATGGAGAATCTACCCAATGCGCACCGGCTTCCAATATATTGTGTTGGAAATAGTTTTCATGGAACAACAGCAGTCCGTCCTTATTTCCTTTTTCTGCAAATTCTTTTAAGCGGCTCCAGTACCATGCATTAGGGCGTTTCAAATCATATTTGCTCAATCCTTCCCATGCTGTTCCCTGACCGCTACGACCGAATGGCTGTTCATAGAAAGGTCCCCATACATCACCATCCCGACGGCGAACCCGTTCGTGGTCATCCCGGCGACGATCGTACCAAAGACCATAATTCTGATCGAAAACAAGAATGTTTTTCTGTTTCATAAAGTCGACTACAGAATCAATGCGGTCGGTTAATCCCAATCCCTCACGTCCCGGCACAAAGCGGGTGATGGCCGGACTTGCCTTTTTCAGATAATTGGTTTTGAGCTTTCCGTTCCACCAAGGGGTGGTATGACTGCCTCCCACCAATAGAGCACCGTCCATCTGAATACGTCCATTGGTTACAGTTACTTCCGGTTGGGTTAATAATTTAGCAGCAGTAGAAGAAGAATTTGCAAGCGCAGCGCTCTTTTTCTCTTTAATATCATCGATTGATTTTACTCCGGCTGATGCCACCGAAGGAGCAAACTTGTTATCGCCGATCCAATGTTCCAACGTCAACCGTGGTTTATATGCTTCTTTAGCGAGTTCCATAGCTACTTCCACTGTGGGACTACTGGTTGCACTTGTATTTCTGGGCAGAATACGTGCACGTTCTGCACATTCTTTGTTCAACCGTTCTCCCAATTGAGCATAAAAAATACTGCGAGGTTGTACATGATTGTTGGATTGTGCCCATTCACCGTCACCGGAGAATTGTGCCCAACAACCGTATGCACGGTTCATCGCATCTTTTGCCGGGGCATAACATTCGATTTCCGCTGCGGTACATTGCCAAAACAAGCTGTTTGCCGTATTCCAACCGGCTCCGTTTTTATCTTGTCCCAAATTCTTGAAAGTCAGGTTATGACCGTCGATATTTACTACGTCAAACAGCAGTCCGCACGCCCAGGCATCAATAGAACCGCTGAATCCCAAAGATTCATACGAATCACATTGTACAAAAGCATTGGGACCGGCTGCACAATATCCGGCAGCAAAGTCATGAATACCCTGTTCCGAATAGCAGCGTTGAAATAAAGTTTGTTGTCCCAGCGTATGGAAAGTGCAACGACGCATCCCTCCGATTTCTGAAACGGGTTCTTTCGAGATACAGTCTTCAACGGTAATTTTGGAACCTGTACGCTGAACAATTACAGCACTTCCTGCAAAATGCTTGAAATTAACCAGTCTCACCCAACAGTTTTCCGCATCTTCAATGGAAATACCTGTCCAGCAATGATCCTCGTCTTTAGAATAACGCTTGTCGTAATCAGAAATCAGTGTCATATTTTCTACGCCACAATCATGAATACGTCCGTTCCATTGATAAGTCAACAGGGAAGAAGTTCCATAGTTAGCATCCAAAGCTACGGTCAGCGGAGCATCCAGTGTTACCTGGTTGCCGTTTACTTCACTGACTGTTCTGTCCCAAGTCAGATCCATGTCACCTTCTTTCCATCCCAAAGCGCTGATACCTCCTCCAAAGATATCACAACCCAAAGAGGCAATCCATTCTTTGCCGGAAGGACGGGCAACCATGACACGGTCTCCTTTTTTCAGAGAAACACCCGAAGCGACTTCCAATGTTCTCGCGTTTACTGGAACATAGTGGGAAAGCACCTTCAATGTGTCTTGTACATTCAGGTCGTCCACTCCTTCCATATAGATAAGCGCACCTCTGTCCACGCCCTTTTTTAGCAGTATTGTTTTTTCTTTATCCGTACCCCGCAATACAATTCCGGATGCGGAGATACGAATACTGCCGGACAGGGAAAATTCTCCCTGATCGAGTAATACGGCTCCCCGAAAACCGGAAGCGTCAGGAGTCAGCGAAGCTACATAATCAATGGCACGTTGAATACGTGCAGTATTATCTCCGGCTTTCCAGGGTACAAATACCATATTACGGACAGAAGGAATATCCTGTTCGGAGGATTTATATCCGCATGTAGAGAAATCGAGAATCCGGTTTCCCCGATCATCATTCAGGTAAGTGATCTGGTCATTCTTAACCTGTAAAGCAAAGGTTTGCGCATAACTTTGCACAAACCCAATGCTCAATAATCCTAAAAGGATCGTTCTTACTTGTATATTCATTACAATAAACTTTAATCTCTTTTCATCCGGTTACAACAGACTTTTCCGTTTAGACAATGTATCGTAATTGTTCTTCAAGTCTGTCCAGTCCACTTTCTTTCTGGTGTCTATACCATTGATGTATTTTTCAATATTGGTATATCCGTCACCGTTGCAGTCCATGTTTGCGTCAGCCGGGTCGTTCGGATTCAATCCGTTGGCAATTTCCCAAGCATCCGGCATACCGTCGCCGTCCGAGTCTACTACCGCTTCACCTTTATATTCGGGCAGTCCGCCTACCTGACGAATATCTGTGATGATACCTTGCTTGTATGAATCAGCCGGTAACCGTCTCTTCACGTAAGGAGAGACAAACTCCGGTGCATCTTTCGCATAAATGGCCTTTCCTGTTTGTACGGTTTTAATGACACGTGCATCTACTGCGTCACGTTTCGGAAAATTAGCTCCTACATTATCTAATACAAAGGTATAAGCTTTTTTGGTATCCATTACAGTTACCGGTGGCATTTTAAAAGCCTCGTCCGATTTAATTAGCGGCAGAAACTTTGCGACGTCCACCTCTTCTTTAAGTTGTACGCCTCCGTCCCAATTATCTTTTGTAACTTTGGCATTGCCATGGATAATATTTCCGTTTACGTATGCTTTTCCGAATGAAAGCGGTCTGTTTTTGTCACGTCCCGCTTCCGGTTTGAGAATACGATAAGAGATCGGTTTACCTATTGGAGTGATCGGACCGGGTTTGAAGTAGTTGTTTATCATATTGTAGAAACTGTTGTGATCGCCTCCGTCTACGGAACGGTTCCACCAGTTGAAAACAACATTATTGACGAAGTTAAAGTCGCCGTCCATACCTACCGAACTATTCCGGCTGATGTTGGAAGCAAAGAGATTACGGCAGAACATACTGTTATGCCCACCGATGGTTGCACCGAAAGCATGATTGTAGGTATCCAATGCTTCAGAGAAAATAGAATTCTGGATGGTAATGTTTACCGTCGGAAGTTTCAGCCCGTGTCCGTCTGCCCCTCTGTTGTATACATGACGGTAGATAGACATGTTTTCATCCAATCCCCAACTGGCGGAGCAATGGTCAATCATGATATTTCCAACCGCATTCCCTCCTACTGCATCATCACGGAAAGCTACGTCCTGCGCACCGCGACGGAAGCGCATGTGGCGAATCACGACATCGTGTGTATCGATCAGGAAAGATTGTCCGGTGACGCAGATACCATCTCCGGGAGCTGTTTGTCCGGCAATCGTTACATAAGGGGCACGTACGCTAATCGGGCTTTTCAAACGAATCACTCCCGCTACATTGAATACAATAATACGTGCACCTCCCGTTTCGCAGGCTTCGCGTAATGTTCCGGGGCCGGAATCTTCCAGCGAAGTGACCACGATCACTTTACCTCCACGACCACCGGGAGTATACATACCTCCGCCTTCCGCGCCGGGGAAAGCCGGGATATTACTTTTTATCAAATCTTCGGGTTTGGAGGCCCAAGGCTTATAGGGACGACCTTTCTTTGCTTCTTCTAACACTGTCGGCAAAGCTTTTTCCCATGCCGCATCCGATTTCCGTTCAAACTCCGCTTCTTGTTTTGCTCCTCTTGCTTTTACCGAGTCCGGAATTACAGGATACTGGGCTGCCACAGGTAGTACACAGGCAACCAGCATCCACGCTGATAATACTTTCTTAATGTTGTTCATTCTTTCGAATCTTAATTAGGTTTCTAAAAGGACGATTAAGAAAGCATTTTGTAATCGGTTATCTCTCTCCTTTCCGCCATTCATTCATATATTCGCGAGGGGACTGATTATATTTTTTCCGGAAACACTTACTATAATATCCCGAATCCTTGAATCCGACAGCAAAAGCAATTTCGGAAACACTTAAATCCGTATTTTTAATCAGCTCGATAGATTTATTCAAACGAATCTCTTTTACCAGATCGACGGGTGCCAGGCCGGTAAGACTCTTCAGTTTCTTGAAGAATGCCGAACGGCTCAATCCGATACCGGATGCTATGGTGTCAATGTTAAAGTCACTGTCATCCATATTTTCTTCAATGACCTGATGTATCTTTTCGAGGAACTGTACGTCTTTCTTTACCAAAAATTGTTCGTAGCTGTCTTCTTCGGTCGTCGTCTGGTTTTCCATTTGCTGACGGATTCGTTCACGGAACAGTTTCCGTTCGGCAAGCAACTGGTCGATACGTGCCAACAGATATTCCTTACTGAAAGGTTTGGTGATGTAGGCGTTCGCCCCTAAAGTGATCGCTTTGGTCTTGGCGCCTTCATCATTCTTCGCAGTCAGGATAATGACAGGGATATGGCTGATTTGGAAATCTTTGCGGATGGATTGCAACATTTCAAGCCCATCCATTTCGGGCATCATCTGATCGGTCACCACAATATCCGGATGATACAGGTGTACTTTCTTCAAACCTTCCACTCCGTTATTGGCAATATGGATATTGAACTTGTCTTCCAACTGAAGCTTTATCAACTGGCAAAGGTCTTTGTTATCTTCCACCAACAGAAGGGTCGGTAATGAAGCGTCGATTTCCGGTTCTTCTTCCTCCGTACCGTCTTCGGATATGGCATTTGCAACAGGATCTTGTTCTACCGAAACAGGGGCTGTCTCCGTATCTCCCACATAGAAGTCTACTTCCGACGGGCGGTAATGCTCTTTATCCATCAGAAGTTCTACAATAAACACCGCTCCTTGTCCTTCGGGACTTTCGGCACGAATCTGTCCGTGATGCAGATTGACGATCTCTTTTGAAAGTGCCAATCCGATACCCGTGCCCTGATAATAGGAGTTTTTCGCGTTCTCTCCTTGCGAGAAGCGTTCGAAAATCTCGGTCAGTTTATTTTGTGGAATACCTACTCCGTTATCTTCCACCCGTACGTAACAACGTTTGCCGTCGTCTGTCAATCCGGTAGTTATATAAATACTTCCTCCGGAATGAGTGAATTTGAATGCGTTGGATATGATGTTGCGGATAACAATGCTCATTTTTTCCTTGTCCGCCCATACCATAATCGGTTCATCCGGCAATTGGAAAGTAAAACTGATCTCGTTTTCTTCGGAAAGTACCCGGAATTCTTTCTGGAAAGAAGCTATCATCTCATTAAAATCAATTAATGACACATGCAAACGCATCTTGCCGTTCTGAATCTTCCGGAAATCGAGGATCTGATTCACTAATTGCAGCATTTGATTGGTGTTCTTCTCCATCAGATCCACATATTGCAATCCTTTCGGAGAGAGCTTTTCGCGTTCTCTTAGTTCCTGTATCGGACCTTTTATCAATGTCAAAGGAGTGCGCAATTCATGGGAGATATTGGTAAAGAACTTGATTTTCATCTCCGATACTTTCTGCTCAATATAAATATCATTCTTCATTTTGAGCATGAAGAAAGCCAGGCGCAGGCTGAAATAGAGAGCTGCCAAACCTAGAATTACATATATAAGGGTTGCCCACCAGCTCAACCACCACGGTGGAAGGATAGTGATGGCCAGTGTACAGTTGGAAACCAGCTCCGGATTGGCTTCATCTACGGTTTCTACACGGAATGTATAGTCTCCGGGAGGTACGTTGGTATAAGAAGCGATACGGTTCTTTCCGTTATAATGCCATTCTTTTTCATATCCTTCGAGTATATATCGGTAAGATACCCGGTTCTGATTATAGAAATTCAATGCGGCAAATTCAATCGTGAACATGGATTGATTGTAGTTCAGTTCGATTGCTTTGGCGTATGTGATGGATTCTTTCAGAATCGGACATTCGCGGAAACTACGCAGATCGCGGTTGGAAACTTTAAAGTCAACAATACGTGTATCGTAGTTCGTATGCAATGTTTCCAGTTTGTCGGGAGAGAATGTCAGGATTCCCTGCCGGGTACCAATCCACAAATCTCCATTCAAGGTACGGAGGGCACTACCCTCTTCCAGTTCTACGTTCAGGAAACCATCGTATTTGTCGTAGTTACGAAACTGTTCGGTAGCCTTATTGAAGCAGGACAAGCCAATTTCCGTTGTAAACCACAAGTTGCCGTTTTTATCTTCTACGATGGATTTGACTACATCGTTATTCATTCCTTCGCGTATGCCGTATGATTTGAAGATCGGTTCACGCTTTTCTTTATCATAGCGGACTAATTTATTCAAACCGCCTCCGAATACACTTACCCAGATTTGCGAATCAGTATCTTTGTAGAGTACATAAATATCATTATCCGCTACGTTTGAATTTTCGCTGACCTGGCGGTACGTTTCAAACTGGATCTGTTCGGGGGTAGTGAAATGTCCGTCGAAAGACATCAGGCCATCCATTGTTCCTACCCAAATACGTCCGTCTTCATCTTCCGTCATGGTACGTACCTCCATATAAAGACCGTATGCAGGATATTGTTTCAAGCCATTGTATTTATGTATAAAGGTAATTGCTCCGTTCTCTTCGGAAATTAGATTCAGACCTCCTCCCAGTAATCCTACCCAAATGCGTCCCTGGCTGTCCTGATAAGTAAAGTACACATCGTTGTTACTGATAGAATTCGGATTCTTGGGGTCATTGATATAACGGGTAAAACGCAACCCGTGCGGTGAATTCATGTCCGGTTCGGCTTTAACAAGCCCGTTTCCCTTGGTGGAAAACCAAAGATTACCGTCTTTGTCTTCCATAATATGATATACGGCTCCTAACAGATAGTTCTTATCCGAGAAGATTTGTTTCACTTGTCCGTTACGATCCAGGCGATACAAGGCTTGCCAGCGGGTTCCTACCCAAATATCCCCATTTTGCGCCTGGAAGAGAGCACGTATTCCCTGATTCCAGGAAGTCGATCTTTCGGGCACCACTGGAGATGGAGAAACTTCTGTCAGCAGTTGGAATTGCTTCTTGGGGAAATTAAGCCTGTATACTCCGCTGCTCGTAGATGCCAGCCAAAGGATACCATCTTTATCCAGCAAAAGATGGAAGAAAAGCTGATTGGGAAGATCGTCGGAGAAAGGCTTCAATTGGTTGATACGGGTCATTTCCAGTTTCTCCCTGTCGAATAGAAGAATTTCTCCTCCCGGAGTCATAAAGAACATGCCCTGTTCGCCGGCATCCTGCATTTCAAAATTGCCGATTGCGTTCTGATTGGGGAATGTAAAGCGGTGGTGGCTCCTGTTCAGGGGATCATAATAGGTCAATGCCTGGTTACCCTCCTGAAACCATACCTTATCATATTTATCATAGAATATAATTCCATTGTCCTTTTCGGGGATGGTAAAGGGGAGCTTGGTCAACTGTTTGTAGCCGATATTGTACTCGTATGCTCCTTCGTTGGTGGTAATGTACATCAGACCAGATTCCGTTACCAGCAAATTAGAAACCGGCTGTTTGATTTCCGGTATCTCGTAACGGTTGACAACTCCGTTTTGCGGATCAATGCTATAAATGTGGCCTTTCTTGTCTCCCAACCATAAGAATTTAGAATTATAGGAGGCACAAGTAAACTGATCCGGGTTGGCAGATACTTTTTTCTGTATAAAGTCGGCAGGTTTGTCTTTCAGCGCTTCCCCTTTCCGTAGGGACAGAATCTGATAATCCATACCGATCCAATTGATAAATTCGGCTGTTTCGCAGAATATGTTGTGTTTCAGACGCATGTCGTACACGTTCACGTTAGGACGCGAATCATGCAATTGTTTCATCGTTATTTTACCTTCCTTGTCGGTGTACGCACGCAAAAGGCTTTTATCTTTTGTCAGCAACAATACGTCGCCGTCCTCGGTCGTCTGAATCTTGATAATCTGAATGTTCTCGGAATATTCTTTCACATCGTCGTAGACGGCATGAAAGCTCTCATGCCGTTTATCGAACAGATAGAGTTTACGGTCGATAGTCTTAATCCACAGAAAACCATTCTTATCTTCTACGATACGCTGAATTTTACGCGGCGGAATATCTGTGGAATAAAAGCCGTCATGGTTATCGTAGGAACGGAATTTACTTCCGTCAAAGCTACATAGTCCATACCAGGTACCAAACCAGATAAATCCGTCTTGTCCTTTTAATGTACAGTTTACGATATTATTAGGCAAACCACGTTCAGCCGTGTAGTGTTCTACAATCATATTTGGATAGGCAAAAGCATACATGCCTATCATGGATAGTAATAGTATTAGAATATTCCGTTTTCTCATTGATGGCTATAATTGGAATTAAACGTACTCAAAGATAGTCTTTTTTTTTGAATAGTGCTTTAGTAACATATAAAAAACAAGTTGGCAGGTCACCCCGCTAATCACTAACCTGCTAATCACTTTATCGTACTATTTTTCAGTTCCAAATTCAGTCTGTTGACGTTCTACTTCATCCAACACCCGTTGGCGTTCTTCCTCTGTCAGTTGCACTTTTCCTTCAGATGATTCTTTGCCCAGGTTTACATTGAGAGTGGACGGTGTTGTCCTTTGTATTTCATAAGTCTGTTCCTCATAGCAGAAAGGAAATTCTGCAGGAACGCTTTCCAGTTCAATTTCAGTAGCTGTCGGAGCTTGAGTGCCCTCAAACTGTACGCGGGCTTTCACCTTTATTTTTCCGGCTTTCCGGGTAGAACGAATCAACACCGGAGCGGAGCCGAACTCCACCGTACGGGGATTAGCGCCAATAGTAGCATCTCCGATGATTTCTCCTTCACCTTCTACCGTGAAAACGATATTCTCTTTTGCCAGACGGCGCACATTTCCACTATCATCGGTTACTTCAGCAACTACGACGATAAAGTCGGAGCCATCAGCTATCAGGTTCACTTTTTGAGTATCTACATAAAGACGTAGTTTGGTGGAACGTCGGGAAGGCATTTTCTTTTGAGTGCATACCACTTTTCCGCCGATGATTCCTTCGGCAACCATGTTCACTTTTTGCCAGTTCTTTTGAGTATAGCTATATCCGCGTGCTTCCCAAAAGTCCCAGACATTCTCGAATATAACGGGAGCATTCGGCATGTGCCCTTTGGCATGAATCACCGGTTTTGTCCAGGTTTTCGTTCCATCATAAATAGAAAGACGGACTGAATCACAGTTTGTGAATACAACTACGTCCTTATCGGAGAACTGTGACATTTCATGAGCAATGAATATCATCGGGCCACATTCTGCCAATGGGTGTTGGAGGCTGGCCGGCGACTGGCTGCGAAATACTTCATACGCATATTTCTTCTGACGGAAAGCATCATAAATGCCGCCCCAATAAGGGTCCGGATGATAGCCACGCTGATGGTCGAACGGATGCCATTGAGCGCCACCGATAAACAAACCGGTCGTGCGGTACATCTCGTCATAGCTCTTTGCCAAGGACATAGCCTGTACCAGTAACGGGCGTTCTCCCCAACTGCGGCTGGCACGGTTATTATTGTTGTGAGCATACCAGTCGTCTACATTCTCCCCGAATTCACGGGTAAAGATACATTGCTCCGGCTTGTTTTCTTTTTCATCATCACCTGGCCAGCCATAAACAACGTCATAATGCTCTTTCACTCCGGCAGAATGGACATCGGCAGCAGCTACCGGACGTCCCGGATAGGGATATTCTTCTTTGGTAATCTCAAGAGCCTTCAAGGCAAAATCGAGCGGATAGCGGGTTTCATTCAAGATAGGCTCCCACATCAACACAGAAGGGTGATTACGGTCACGACGAATCATTTCGCGGGTATTCTGATGAACCAACTCTCCGAATTTCGGGTCTTTGTTCCAGTACTGCCATCCCGGAGTAGCGACAATCACGAACAGACCGAGCTCGTCACAGGCATCCATAAAGGCAGGGTCTTGGGGATAGTGGGCTACCCTAATAATGGTACATCCGGCATCACGCAGACGTTTGGCGTCACGCCATTGCTGTGAGTTCGGCAAAGCATTGCCTACGTATGCAAAATCCTGATGGCGATTGGCTCCTACCAGTTGTCCGAAAGGTTTGCCATTCAGCCAGAATCCGTCTTTACCACGGAATTCTGCCAGACGAATACCGACACGGGTAATGCCTCCGTCAATGGATTTATTTCCTTTTTTAATACGTGATTGTACCCTATATAAATAAGGTGTATCCGGTGACCAAAGAGTAGGATTCTTTACTTCCATCTGTTGACAGATGGATTTTTTCTCTCCCGGCTTTAAAGAAAGTTTTCCTGAACTGCGTTTGATTACTTTTCCATCCGCATCTGTCAAAGTCGTTTCTACAGTGACTGACTCGGAACGGGCGTCGTCATTCTGAACTTCGGTGTTTACATATACCTGCGCACTCTTTTCACTGATCTTATCAAAATGAACGAATACACCTCCACCGCCAACGGTTTGTGAATCAATAGCGTCAGTAATAGCTACCGGAGATTTGGCAATCATCCATACATCACGGTAAATGCCCCCATGATAAGCAAAGTCTAATGTATATTGACGTTTTCCGGGAGGATAGGATTTGTCATCGCTGTTGTCCGTGAAAACAGCGAGCAGACAGGAGTCTCCGGCTTGTACACCATTGGCGGTCAAGTCTAAAGTAAAAGGCAGATAACCTCCCAGATGTTCCTGGATGCGTTTACCATTCAGATAAAGAATCTGTTTGCCCATAGCTGCTTCAAAATGAAGCACCACCCGTTGCCCTTTTGTTTCGGCGGGGAGGACAAAGTGCTTACGATACCAGGCCGGTCCTTGATAATTGCGGCATCCACTTCCTTCGGCCGGCATCAACTCTACGGTATGAGGGGTGGAAACGACATTCCAGGAACGGTCATCGAAGTTTACCGCTTCTGCTCCCCGGACATCGCCTCTGAAAAAGCGCCATCCCGGATTGAAATTATAGACTTGTCGCCCGCTACCGGGAAGCTGGATGAATCCGGCAACCGATGTCTCGGGACGGTAAGTTTCTGTAGCCTGCCCTTTTTCTATCAAGGAAAATAGCAACAGAAAAGCTGATAAGATGATAAATGGTCTTTTATTCATAATTCTTTATTTATATATTTCATTCGTTAAATGGGAATTTTGCAGTTAGGCTGAAAGCCTTACAATTATATATTTATTGGGGTGCCCTGAAAGGGCGGAACCGTATACAATTATGCCCTTTCAGGGCGCAAATTCAGATTGTCGTTTTTATGTAGGGCGTTGCCCTACGCTATATAATTAAGCCCTTTCAGGGCACTCCGCAAAATTATCATTTTTCCTTTTCAATCATTATAACAATATCCTTTTTTCTACTTTCCGGTAAAACTTTCAAGTCCGTCACTTTTCCGTTTTTGAGAGTGGCTTCTACTGTTGTTTCGCCCGGAGCATGAAGTTTGAAATGTACGTTCCATTCTTTCGGCCATGCCGGGAAAAGGAGTATTTGTTCTCCATTGGTTTGCAATAGCATTTCCTGAAGTCCTATCATGCCGCTACCTCCCCAGTTGTGATCGGGTGTCCAATCATATCCCGGTCCCCAAAATGCGGGGAAACGATGCGGTCCATTCGATAATTTGGCTAAAGATAGTTTCTTTGCTTCTTCGGTCAGGCCTAAACAGGCAGCCCATATATTATCTTGTTTCCATCCGGTATGCGAACGGAACTTGATGGCATCCGGGTCATAAAAGTAGGTATTACGGGCTATATCCAGATCCTCCTTTCCTACTCCATAAATACGCCATGGAAACACTGGATAAAGTTGTGGCGTTTCAACATTATTAATTCGTTCCCAACTTACGGCGGGCGAAATTGTTTGCTTCAAGACCGGAGCAATAGTCGGATTCAACGTATCTTTTATTTCTATGTACCGCAATGGAATCGGAGGGATTGTCTTTAGCATCTCTTTTTTCTTTCCGTATGTTTCTAATACCACTTTCAAGGCGGCGATGGTGCTGCTTGCGTTATTGGTCATCTTATATGTCTCACAAGCAGAACCCGGGAAAAGAATCAGATGTCCGTTGCCATCCAACACTTTCCGTCCCCGGCGGGAAGCTAGTTGCCGGTAATGTTCGTCGAAGAATGTCAGCGAACTTTCGATCAGAGGTAAATAAGGGGTAATATCAGCATTTGCATAGTTCTTTGTTTCCAATATCATTTGGCAGAATTCAAGAACCGTATCCCATTCATATTCCAGCCAGGCATTATATTCCAATCCTTTGTCGAACCAGTCCGGTCGTTTGAAACCATATTCTGCGGGGTTCGGCAAACCGAAATTTTCGATCTGCTCGCTAAAGCAGGCTCCATTATGTTGCCAGTATACACGGCTTCGCAGTTCTGCATTCTTCAACATGCGGTTATAAAAATCAAATTGGGAAGGCATCATATCAAAGTCTCCGCTTTTCAGCATCGGCCAGTATACTAAACGTTGATTCTGTGCAGTCATCGTACCACCTCCCCATTTCCGGTAGTCGGGAGTAAAAGATTGTTTTTCATCGACATGGCAAGGATCAAAGGTAAATAGTCCGCCATTGAATTTAGTCGGTACGCTGCCATAAGCATTGCATCCCAGCATATAGCGGAAAAGGGTGTAGTTTCTGGTTATTTCTTTTGCTTCCCCTTCTGCTTCGATAAAACTGCGTTGCCAAAAGGAATTCCACCACGAACGTGTCTGTTTTTTATCCTGTATGATAGTCTTCGATGAAACTTTACCTTTGGGGGCTATTCTTTGTAAAGCAGTTTGTAGTCCCTGCTCCCATTCTTCTATTGTTTCTGTCTGATCTGTATGTAACACAATACAGATATGTTCTTTCCGGGCTGCTTTGGAAGAACGGAATTTCCAAGCACGATAGTCTGTTCCGGCATATACATCATCCGCAGTGCCTGCAAATTCTAAGTTTTCACCCAAAAGAGTTCCTCCAAAAGTCAAGTTTTTCAAAGGATTCATCATTTGAGATTTTACTTCGTTCATTCCTTGTTGAGCTACAACTACATCAAAAACGGTCTGTTCGGGATTGCGATGATAAAACAGAAGTTGGTTCCTCTTTATTGAAGTCCTATTTATTTCAGCCTTTCCTGTTGAATCAGTAATTTTGTCTAAAGAAATAAAGTCGGCCTCCGTCACAGTACCTTTCGGGGGAGCCCATTTGTAGGAACACTGTTGCCCCTCTCCTTTTCTGACAGGTCGTTCCTGATAGCGCCAATTTTCATAAAAGACTTCAGTCTGCAACGGTTGTTCATTTGTTACCTCTACATGTATAATCGGATGAAAAACATCTACCCAAAATTGTATCTGTGTGTTTCCTGCCGCGATTTCTACATATCCGTCTTTCAGCTTCAACTCCTGACGAAAATCTTTAGCGTCTTTGAAAGGATTGGGTGATAGGCGGAGACGTACACGCCCTTGCTTTAACTGGCAGTTGTTTTCGTCGAATGTACCGCTACGGCTCACATAGAACATAACATCACCGTCTTCTACCCATATATTCATCCCAATATCTCCACCACCGCAAGGCATAGATTCAGAAGAATTACGACTGGGAGTATTCCAAATGACATTGGCATGCTGACTCCAAAGAGCCGACACGCCAACAAACAGTATGGTTATAATCAGATAAAATCTCTTCATATATTTTTCATATTTTACCTTGTCTATTTGCGATTACCAATCATCTGAACGAAAAGACCCTAAAGGCAATCCGTCGCAATATACATCTCCTTCCACATAGTTTTCAAAACAATATCGAACAGCTACCGGGTGCGGCACTTTATCGCTTTTCACCAGCATTTTACTACGTTCTATCCATGCTTTGGCCGGATAAAAAACTTTATCTTCGCCAGCTACCTGAAAGTTTTTCGATTCGAAACAGTTCTTGCCGCTAATCCACATATTGGCACGTTCGAAGCTGACAACTACGGTGTCGTTCTTTATTTCAATGCTTTTATAATAAGGACTTTCGCCATTCACGCCTTCCACTCCATACGTTTTAGTTAAAGCCAAAAGTGCCAGGCGTTCGCCTGCAACCTGTTTCTTTGCGGGATGGATACCTTTTTCCATTCCTGCATCCAATAATACAGCCATACCGCTGTTAGCTACACGATGTTCTACTTTTGCCTGTGCCTCCCGGAGATATGCCGAATTTATCACTTCCTTTCCTTTTTCGGTAATAATCCCGTAATCATACGGAGCTATCTGGCAATAATAGAAAGGAAAATCTCCCTGTTTCCATTCGGCACGCCAACCGTTAATCAATCGGGTAAACATATCAGCATACGTATGGGCACGATTCCAGTTATCTTCACCCTGATACCAAATCACTCCTTTCATGGTCATACCGATTAACGGATGTAACATACCGTTATAAAGCACGGTCGGAGTACGGTTTTTAGATTTTATGTCGGCTTCTGTTTGAGGAATCTTCGCTTCCGGGAAGGCTTTCAGCCAGTCTGCTGTCATCCATGCTTCACAGGCGGAACCACCCCAGGCTGCTACAACTAACCCAACCGGAACATCTAATATTTCATTTACCAGTCTCCCGAAATAATAGGCTGTTGCACTGAATTCACGGACACTAACCGGATTGGCTTCTTTCCACGAACCGATAACGTCATTCTGCGGAGTGAATGTAGAAGTACGTTTCACCGTAAACAGACGGATTTGTGGATTCTTGCTGTGAAGAATGTCCATATTGGCATTTTCTACCGGTTGGTTTTTGAAGCCTTTCATTGGCATTTCCATATTACTTTGTCCGGAACAAAGCCAAAGTTCGCCTATCAGAATATTATTCAGTGTCTTTTGGGTTCCATCATCAAAGGTTACAGTATAAGGACCTCCCGCTTCGGGAGTAGCTACTGTCAGTTTCCATGCCCCATTTTTATCTGCTGTTGCTGCATATTGTTTTCCATTCCAACTAGTGGTCACTGTTACTTTTTTATGAGGAGTCGCCGTCCCCCAAAGGTTTGCATTGGTCTGTTGCTGCATCACCATGCCATCAGAAAAAATAGCCGGTAGCTTTACTTCTGCGTGTGTTGACAGGCAGGCAGCAAGCAGAAAACCTGCCAACATTGTACCTGTTTTAATAATTGAACTTTTCATACTTTAGCTATATTATAATGAATTGGGCACGGATTACATGGATTGCGCTGTTACTTTATGTAATACGATTCTCATAAACCGTGTAATCCGCGTAATCCGTGCCTTAAAAATCTATTTTATTCTGTGGTAGAAAAACTCAAAGGTCCGAGTAATCCTGCCGGAAGCAGCGTTTTTTCTGCCCTGCGATATTTTGCATTAGTCCAAATGCCATCAAACGGCGCTTTTCCTTCATCAGCTCCTGCCAGTGCATTCGCCCATGTATTTGTAACCTCTATTTCAAGCTCATTAATTCCTTTTTTCAAGGCACCTGTAATATCTGCACGATAAGGAGCTGTCCAGATTGTGCCACAATCTACACCATTCACACGAACAGTTGCCAAATTATAAACTGTTCCCAGATTCAGATAAATCTGTTGGTCTTTATTCGGTTTATTTTTCCAGCGAAAAGTGGTTTTATAGGTCGCTGTCCCCGAATAATAACGTATCTGTTCGTCCGATTCTTGGCTCCAGTCGAAAAGTTCTTTTCGTGTGAGCGTTTTTTTGTTAGCTGCAAAAGTTATAGTATATTCCTTTGCCTCCAAAGCTATGTTTAAAGGGGCTTTGGCGGTGTCTTTTTTCTCCTTTTGCAGTTGGAGAGAGGACTCTCCATAGCCTTCATCTACTCCCTCCGCAGGATATACGATGAATACGGACTCGTTAGGAGCCAATGTGAGAGTAACTTCCGTCCGATTTCCGTTGATATGATAGGAAGGATGAATATTCATCTCACCCGTCACCGGATTCCAACATTCCGGTTTTTTACCGTTAATACGCATACTTGCAGTAAACGTGCGTGTTTCGTCCTTTTGGTTGGCTACGAAATAGAGTTCGCCAAGTTCGCCACGACGATGCGTCCAGGCAATATCTTCCGGCACGATCATGTCACGTTCCAAGCCATACACGGAAAAATCTTCTTCTGTATATGGTAAAGAAGGCACCAAAATGCCAGCTTCTTTTAGTTCATTGATTTTCTTCTGCACTTCCGATGACAATACAGGTTCGGGATTCATAGGACGCGAAAGAGGTAGTACCAACACTTTATAACTTGCTCCACCCGGCAACGTTATTCGTCCGTTTTCTGCTTTCGCCAAACGAAGGATTGCATCTTTATTAAAACTATCGTATGCATATCCACGAAGCGGATTCACCCATTTCTCCGGATCAGCCATGTTAGCTGAATGGGTAACACCTACCGGACGTACACGTAAAGGCTGTCCCTCATTGACTAGACGGATGCGTTCACTTTCCACTCGTTCTGCACCGAAGATTCCTGGCAGAGAGGGAACCAATCGTTCCGGTAATATCGAACGCCTCGGCACTTCTTCACCTGTAAAGACTGCGATGTCTGTTACCGGATGCCCATATTGCAATAACGACTGGCAACGGGTAGCATATTCGGAAAAGGCTTTTGCCCCTTTATCCCACCAGGTCTGATCCCGTTGGAAGAAAAGTCCGATGCCATCCAATGTCATGCCGGGTTTGCGGTCCAGCCAGGGATTATGTACATATACATGGTAGAAAAGACGGTTGATTCCTAATGCGTAATTACGATCCAACAAGGCTTTCAACATTCCGGGGTATTCATCCCACGTGCCACGCACTTCGGTGAATCCTTCAGCCTGAATAATATTCTTTCCGTAGATATGCGCTCCGCTAATAGCATCGAGCATATCATTCGGTTTGTCATGTGTGGGACTGTTCAACCAAAATTCACCCATCGGAAGATCTACTTTTTGATAATGTAGTAGACCATCGCTTACCATCGTCGGAGCTACACATTCTGCCGAGAATTGGCAATCATATTCTTTCGCACAGTCCGTCAATACCTGATAGAACACATCTACGACGAGTTCTGATATGGTAGTACGTACGTCTCGCAGAACCTTTTCACTTTGTTCGACACTTTCCATCGGAATACCTGCCAATAGAGGTAGATAAGGCATCAAATCGTAGCCACGACGTTTCTGAAATTCAATAGCGAAACGTTTATTCCAGTTTTGGCTGCCACATTCCCAACTGTCGACATGCATATATTTCAGTACACGACGAGCTATTTCGGGACTGGTCTTTACAAATGCCTGCGCAAACCAGTTATCGAATTGCTTCCGTACCGTTTTCGGGTTAAACTTATCACATTCCAATCCTTTTCCACCTCCCGCTGTCGCATTGGTATGCCCGGTAGCTGTATGTCCCATGCGAAGTAATTTCCATTTTCCTTTGGGGAGAGTGGCGGTCAATGTTTTTCCATTCGAATGACCGGTATATTGCTTTGTCAGATTGATGACTTGTGAAAGTGAATAGCAATCCTGTTTCCCGACTTCCTCTTCTTTAGTCGCTTGAGCAACACGCCATACCAGTCCGACTTTTCCTTCCCATTGGTTCAGACGGGCTTCCCGATGCAGGCGTAATTCTTTTATTTTCAGATTGGGCTTCCATTTGGCAGCATCCATATCTTCACTTCCCGGTTCGCTTCCTTCAGGAGCCCAGTAGAAACGGAAGAAACGGGCAGTAGTCGGAGGAATACTATGAGTTGAGTTCTCATCCGTATTCTGCCATCCCTGACGGGCAGGGACCAACTGCTTAACCAAACGATAATTCACTCCGTCATCACTGGCCATTACTTTCAAGCGGTGTGCCTGATAATTATTACCATTTAAAACGATTTCGATGTTCCGGCAAGTGAAGGGTTGTTCGTATTCATACTGGATATAACAAGGATATGAAGAACGGATCACTCCCGCCGCATCCATATTCACTGTTTGAGCAGCTTTTACGTTTCCTGTCGTAGCTAGGTTGACACAGGTGATTTTTGCCTGCATCTCATCCGCTGCGTCTTCTACCGGCAAAGCGAATAATGCAATATCTTCATAATAGTTTTCATAGGCTTTCGGTTGTGGCAAGCGAATAGCCATCAGCTTTCCTCCGTTTACAATCGTATCGCTCCAAACCACTTTTTGCATAGATTCTTCAGGAGTAATCCAAGGGCCTCCCGCCAATGCGAAACCATCACAGATGTGCATTCCCAATTTCAGTCCCAAACGATCTGCTTCTTCCATGCTGAAACGCACCATCTCCCACCATTCGGGAGTTAGCTGCTGCGCCTTGCCATCGTATTGGGCGCCTTCATGAATACCTTTAATCGGCATCAGATAAGTACCTCCTAATCCGGCACGTTTCATTGCCTCCAAATCGGCTGTAATCCCTTCTTTAGACACGGCACCATACATCCAATACCAAAAAGTCCAGGGTTTTGCTTCATCGGAAGGACTTAAGAATTGATCGCGAAGCGAGCGTGTTTGCTGTGCATCGGCAGGGCATACGGCTGTCCATGCTAATAGAGAAAGTGCAAATATTTGTTGTTTCAGTCGGCTTTTCATTCCAGTCTATATTTTTACTTATAGATAAGACGAAAAACATTCTGTTTTGTACTCACTGTATTTTCCTGGCTCAAATTAAATTAAGCTACTTAATTTGTCAGATAGAATTGAAACGATAGTTTATCTATCTCTTCTGTAATAGTTCTTCAAACACTTCAAATACCCTTGAATATGAAGTGTGCGGATTGTTTATATCAATGGAGATATTTCTTTTATTCTTTTTTCGCGTGCCATACTTATCGTTTTTTATTTATAAAGTTATAACAAAAAAGTGAGATGCGGAAGAATATGGTAATAGATTTGATTTACAGGGGTTTCATTTAATCTGCCAATTATTCCGAAAGCCATTACAATCCTTGCCGAAGCCAAATCAAGACACCGCTGCGTTACTTGTTCGTAACCACGCCAAACAGGTGACGAAATGGGTATGAATGGCAAAACAAGGCGTTATGATATAGTGAGTTACTGACAACTCACACAACAAATCCGGTTACGGAAAAAGATTGCGCCGTTCTTCCGTGTTCTGCGTATCAAAGGAGAACTCTTCACCGACTAATTTTGAACCCAAAAAGTTAAAGACGATGAAGAGTACATTTTCAGTTATCTACTACCTCAAGCGTCAGGTAGTGAAAAAGGACGGGACAGTTCCCGTCATGGGACGCATCACGGTGGACGGCAGCCAGACGCAGTTCAGTTGCAAACTGACCGTCGATCCCAAGCTGTGGGACACCAAAGGCGGACGTGTCACGGGCAGAAGTACGGCAGCACTGGAAACGAACCGTATGCTTGACAAGATGCGTGTACGCATCAACAAGCACTATCAGGAAATCATGGAACGTGACAACTTCGTCACGGCGGAGAAGGTAAAAAACGCTTTTCTCGGACTGGAACACCGCTATCACACTTTGATGCAGGTATTCCAGCAGCACAACGAGGATTACGCCAAGCAGGTAGAGGCAGGCATGAAAGCCAAAGCCTCGTTTGTCAAATATAAGAGCGTTTACAAACACCTTCAAGAGTTCCTTTCCATCCGTTACCATGTAAAGGACATCGCATTGAAGGAACTTACTCCAGCCTTTATCTCTGACTTCGAGATGTTCCTGCGCACGGACAAGCACTGCCGTACCAATACCGTGTGGCAGTATGTCAGCCCGCTTAGGACTATGGTGTTCATCGCCATCAACAACGAATGGTTGACACGTGACCCGTTCAGGGAGTATGAAGCCAAGAAAGAGGAAACGACACGCAGCTTTCTGACAAAAGATGAGATCCACTTGCTAATGGACGCCAAATTGAAAAACGCCAAGCAGGAACTATACCGCGACCTCTATCTGTTCTGCACTTTCACCGGCCTGTCATTCGCAGATATGCGTAACCTGACGGAAGACAATATCCGCATCTATTTCGATGAACATGAATGGATAAACATCAACCGCCAGAAGACTGGCGTGGTGTCCAATATCCGCCTGCTCGACATAGCGAAACACATCATCGACAAATACCGTGGTCTGTGCGAAAACGGCAGGATATTTCCCGTTCCGCATTACAATACCTGCCTGCAAGGAATCCGTGCCGTCGCCAAGCGTTGCGGCATCACCAAGCATATCACATGGCATCAAAGCCGACATACGGCAGCCACGACGGTGTTCCTCTCCAACGGTGTACCCATCGAAACGGTAAGTTCCATGTTGGGACACAAGAGCATAAAGACAACGCAGATATACGCGAAAATCACCAAGGAGAAACTCAACCAAGACATGGAGAACCTTGCTGCGAAGTTGAACACGATTGAGGAATTTGCGGGTTGCACTATCTAAAAAGAGAAGCCATGACACGAGGAATCATCATCATAGAGGACAAGATGGTCAGCGTAACCGGTAACGATGTTTGGATGACCGCCGGAGAAATCGCAGGACTGTTCCACACGGGAGTCCCGACAGTGAACGCCACCATCAAAGCCATCCGCAAGTCGGACGTGCTGAACGATTACGAGGTATGCCGTTACATACAACTTGAAAACGGTCTGTACGCGGATGTCTATTCAATTGAAATCATCATCCCCATTGCCTTCAGGCTGAACACCTACTGCACCCACGTGTTCCGTACATGGTTAGTTGGCAAAGCACTATCTAAGGAAAAGCGGCAGGCATACGTGATGTTCATACAGAACGGCAAAGCCGGGTATTGTTGAACACAAATATAGATAACTAAAAAGGAAACGGGCAACTCCATCGGGGCTGTCCGTTTCCTTTTTCATTTTCTTGTCTTCTTTATCCCAACGGCTTGCGGTAATTTGCTTCTAACAGTTCGCGAAGTCCCGATTCGGGATAAAGTACCTTGCCCGCCAAGAGGATAAAGGGTAGTACCCTGTTGTTGCGGTACTCCTGCAAGGTACGGCGGCTCACACGGAGCAAGTCTGCCACTTCCTTGTCCGTCAGGTAACGCTCCCCATCCAGCGGCGGACGGTAGCCTTCCAAAAACGTGGAGAGCCATCTGGAACCTTTGCGCATATTCTGCACCACGGTGGCAATCGGCTCGTCCTCCATCGTGAGGATTTCATCGTTCTCGTTCATCATAACTTCGGATTCAGTGGATTGTAAATAAATCAATTTATTTGCCGCCGGGATAAAGCGTGCCGATAAGCGGAATCAGCCGTTTGACCTCCTCCGGCTTGTAATAGAACCTGCGGTTTATCTGCGAATAGCCGATAAGCCTCCTGTCACGTAACGCCTGTAATGTGCGCGGGCTGATTCTCAACTGCCCGCAGACCTCCTCGCCCGTGAGCCATCTTTCCAGCCTCCTGCCGTCGCCCTTGCTTCTCAGGGCGGCGACTTTCTCCGAGAGGGCGTTGAATGACGCCAGCATCATCTCGAAGGTCTTTTTCTCGATAGATACGATTTCCATATTCAAATACATTTAGAGTTTGCCGCAAAGGTAACGAGGCCGTCCTTAAACCGTGCCGTTTTCCACTGAAAGGCAGCATGTTTCGCCGTCTGTCCGGGTTACGGAGCCATTTCCAATAAAAATCTTACGTGAGTCACGTAGTGAGCTGTTAAAGCCCCTTTTGTTTATTGCCGAATTTTGCCGCAGAAACAACAAAAGACAACCGGATATGAAAGTGATAACAATGGAAAGTTCCGCCTTTACCGCCCTGATGGAACAGATAGCCGAAATAGCGGCACACGTGCGTGCCGTTTCCGGCGAAAGGAAGGAAGAAGCCGCCGACAGGCTGCTCACCACCCGCGAAGCGGCGCACCTGCTGAACGTGAGTACCCGTACCCTCCAGCGTATGCGCAGCGAACAACGCATCGCCTATGTCGTGCTACGCGGCAAATGCCGCTACCGCCAGTCGGAAATAGACCGCCTGCTTGCGGACTGCACCGTCATGGAGGATGCAGTGACACCCAAAGACCTGAAACATAACCACACGCTGCGCACGGGCGGCAAACCCAAAGGAAGGAGGACATAACGTATGGAACTGCTTACCCGAAACAATTTCGAGAACTGGATGCGGAAGCTGATGGAACGGCTCGACCGGCAGGATGAACTGTTGCTTTCCTTGCAGCCGTCCGGCAAAGCCCCGAATCCGCTGGAAAGTATAAAGATGTTCGACAACCAAGACCTCTGTATGCTGCTCCAGATTAGCAAGCGCACCCTGCAACGCTACCGCAGCATCGGCGCGTTGCCGTACAAGACGCTCGGCAAAAAGACCTATTACAGTGAAGAGGACGTGCTGAAGTTCCTCTCCGAACATGTAAAGGATTTCCGCAAGGAAGATATAGCCTTCTACAAGGCGCGTATCCATAATTTCTTTAATAAATAACCCATTAAACATTTTTCAAATGGCAAAGAAAAAGACAGAAAAGGATGTGCTGATAGTCCGCGACGAGAAAACGGGCGAGATCAGCGTGGTAGCCGGGCTGGATGCCGACGGCTCTCCCAGGCGCACCCCCGCGAAAGCGGAGAACGCACAGAGTTTCCTGCAATTCGACCGACACGGTGATGTGCTAGACAACTTCTTCAGGAACTTCTACCGGCAGTGCAAGGAACCCAGCCGCTTCGGTTTCTACCGCATCGCGGCAGACCAGGCCGACCATCTGCTGGAGGTCATCAAGGACTTACTGAAAGACCCTGAAGCCAACAAGGAACTGCTTGCGCCCCACAAGGTGGACACTTCCGGCTACGAAAAGCAGGTGAAGGAAGAACAGACGACTGAAAAACCGGAACAAACGGAACAGAAACAGGAAGAACAACCGAAAGAAACCCAAAAACAGGAAAACATGGAACAGAAGCAGGAACAGAATCAGGAAAGCCCGCAGCAACAGGCGCAGGGCAGACGGGGCTACCAGCCCATTGACGAGAGCAAAATCAACTGGCAGGAGTTGGAAGAGAAATGGGGCGTGAAGCGCGCCGACCTCGAAAAGTCCGGCGACCTCCAGAAAATGCTCAACTACGGCAAGTCCGACTTGGTAAAGGTGTCGCCCAATTTCGGCGGCGAATCCTTCGACCTTGATGCCCGCCTCTCCTTCAAGAAAGACGGTGAAGGCAATATCAGCCTCGTGCCGCACTTTATCCGCAAGGAGCAGAAACTCGACGAATACAAGGGACACAAGTTCTCCGACGAGGACAGAAAGAACCTGCGCGAAACGGGCAACATGGGCAGGAAGGTGGATCTGGTGGACAAGGAAACAGGCGAGATTATTCCTTCCTACATCAGCATCGACCGGAAGACAAACGAGATTACCGATGTCTCCGCGAACAGGGTACGTATTCCGGAGCGTATCGGCAAGACGGAAATCACCAAGCAGGAGCAGGATATGCTCCGCGCCGGCCTGCCCGTGCGCGACAAACTCATTGAGCGCAACGACGGCAGGAAATTCGTCACCACCCTGCAAGTGAACGTAGAGCAGCGCGGAGTGGAGTTCGTGCCGGGAACGGGCAAGTCGCCTCGTACAGCCCAGACTATTGAAGAAAAGAACAATCCCAAACAAATGCAAGGACAAGCACAGGGTGCGGGAAATACGTCATCTACCCAAAAAGAGCAACGCCGCAATACATGGACAAACGCCGACGGCAGCATCCGCCCCATCAGCAAATGGAGCGGTGTGGACTTCACCGACCAGCAAAAAGCCGACTATGCGGCAGGCAAAGCGGTGAAATTAGAGAACGTAACCGACAAACAAGGCTTCCACGCCACGATGTACATCAAGTTCAACCCGGAGAAAGGACGCCCGTACCGTTACGACACCAATCCCGACAACGCGCAGAAGGTCGCCCCGGCCAACGAGAGCCGCACGCAGGTGGCGGTAAACAACGAGGGCAAGACCAACGAGGCGACCAAGAACGTGAAAGAGCCGTTGCAGAAAGGACAGACCGCTCCGAAGGACGACAAGCAGCAACAGCGGCAGGAGAAACCGCAGAAGAAAAACAGCAAGGGCATGAAGATGTAACATCCCGTGCCCGCCACTAAATCCAAAGTAAAATCCAAAGTATCACAAAAAAATAAGACAGCATGAAGACAATCATTGCAGAAAAGCCATCCGTGGCACGTGAAATCGCCCGCATCGTGGGCGCGGCAAAGAGAGAGGAAGGATATTTCGAGGGAGGCGGCTACGCCGTGACATGGGCATTCGGACACCTCGTCCAACTTGCCATGCCCGACGGTTACGGCATACGCGGCTTTGTCCGCGACAACCTCCCCGTCATCCCCGAAACCTTCACACTCATTCCCCGTCAGGTAAAGACGGAGAAAGGTTACAAACCCGACAGCGGCGTGGTGTCGCAGATAAAAATCATCGCCCGTCTTTTCAAGGAAAGCGAGCAGATCATCGTGGCAACCGATGCAGGACGCGAAGGTGAACTTATCTTCCGCTACCTCTACCATTATATCGGATGTACCACGCCTTTCTTGCGCCTCTGGATAAGTTCGCTTACCGACAAGGCTATCCGTGAAGGACTGCGCAACCTCGAAGAAGGCAGCAGGTACGACAACCTCTACCTTGCCGCCAAAGCACGGAGCGAATCCGACTGGCTCGTGGGCATCAATGGCACACAGGCACTCTCCATTGCTGCCGGACACGGCACATACTCCGTCGGACGTGTGCAGACACCCACGTTGGCGATGGTGTGCGCACGCTATTGGGAGAACCGCCGCTTCAAGGTAGAACCTTTCTGGCAACTCCATATCGCCACGGACGGAGGCAATGGCGAGGTGGTGAAGTTCTCCTCCACCGGGAAATGGAAAGAGAAAGAACCTGCGATGACGCTATATAATAAGGTAAAGGAGGCAGGCACAGCCACCGTCACGAAAGCCGAGCGAAAGGAGAAAATAGAAGATACTCCGCTTCTTTACGACCTGACCACGCTCCAGAAGGAAGCCAACGCCAAGCATGGTTTCACGGCGGAACAGACGCTTGTAATCGCGCAGAAGCTCTATGAAAAGAAACTCATCACCTATCCAAGAACCGGAAGCCGCTACATCCCCGAAGATGTGTTTGCGGAAATTCCCAAACAGCTTGCCTTTATCGGCAACCTGCCCGAATGGAAAGAAAAGGTGAACCCGAAAGCCGTACCGACACGCCGCAGCGTGGACGGCGGCAAGGTAACAGACCACCACGCCCTGCTTGTTACGGGCGAGAAACCGCTGTTCCTCTCCAAAGAGGACAGCACCATCTATCACATGATAGCCGGACGCATGATCGAGGCTTTTGCCGAAAAATGCGTCAAGGACACCGCCACCGTTACGGCGGAGTGTGCCGGAGTGGAGTTCACGGTAAAAGGCAGCATCATCAGACAAGCCGGATGGCGTGCCGTCTATGGCAAGGAGAACGGAGATGAGAACAATAACCAAGAGGAAACAGCCATTCCCGGCTGGCAGGAAGGCGACACGCTGACACTGAAAGGCACTTCCATCACGGAGGGCAAGACCAAGCCCAAGCCGCTGCATACTGAAGCCACCCTGCTTTCGGCAATGGAAACGGCGGGGAAGGAAATCGAAGATGACGCACTGCGGCAGGCTTTGAAGGACTGCGGCATCGGCACGCCCGCCACCCGTGCGTCCATTATCGAAACACTCTTCAAACGCGGTTACATGGAGCGCAGCAAGAAGTCGCTTGTGCCTACCGAAAAGGGGCTTGCCCTCTATTCGGTCGTGAAAACGATGCGCATCGCCGATGTCGCCATGACAGGTGAGTGGGAGAAGGAGCTGGCACGTATTGAGCGTGGGGAACTGCCTGACGACACTTTCCGCAAGGAGATTGAGGGGTACACACGGGAGATTACCTCCGAACTGCTCTCGTGCGACAAACTGTTCGCCCGCAGGGATTCCGGCTGCAAGTGTCCCAAGTGCGGAACAGGCACGATGCAGTTATACGGCAAGGTGGTACGCTGCGATAACGCGGAGTGTGGGCTGCCCGTGTTCCGTCTGAAGGCGAACCGCACCCTTTCCGATGACGAAATCAAAGACCTGCTCACCGACGGACACACGAAACTGCTCAAAGGCTTCAAGAGCAAGCAGGGCAAGAACTTTGATGCCATAGTCGCCTTTGACGGGGACTATAACACAACTTTCGTGTTCCCGGAAAGGAAAACGACCAAGAAATTTTCAGGACGGAAGAAATAGTAGTAACTTTGCCACTGGTTCAGAGTAATGAATTGTTCTTCGATATCGGATTACACTCATACTTTGGATTTAGTGGTGGCACTCGGAGGGATACCGAGTGCCTTTTTCTTCCCCTTCCAGACAATTATCCCGGTCATGATTTATCCAACCACTAAAATCCAAAGTAATGAACAACAAGAAGAAAAACGAGGGGCAGACCGACTTTTCCTATTACGGTCTGTACCTGCTGGACTACCTCCGAAAGAACAAGTTTGAACAGGCTTCCGACAATGCCTTCATCCGGGAACGTGCCAATCGTGCCGCTGAAACGTATGAGCGGGCAAGGCTGGAAGGTACGACCTCCGCCGGAGCGCAGGAATTGGCTATGAACACGCTGCTGGAGGGGCTTCACTACTCCAAGTACGCCATCCTCCGCGAAGTCGTGGAGAACGAGTTTGCCGATGAAGTGCCGGAAACTGAACGTGAATACTTTACCCAAAAGCTGCTGCCGCTTGTCAAAAACGTATTCTCCATCTATGACCTCTCGGACGACAACTTCGCCCTGTCGTCCGATTACGACCTGCTCTACACAGAGCTGACGGGGGCTGTCGTCCTTTATATCGAGGAATATGGCGTTTAACCGCAAACAAAGGCTGCGGGACAACATCGAGGCGATACGGGCGGCATTCGTCCTTGACAGGGAACAGAGAACTGCAACAGCCGAAGAACGGGCGGTACTTCAGAAGTATTGCGGCTTCGGAGGGCTGAAATGTATTCTGAACCCTGCAAGGGAACTGACGGATGCCGTCCACTGGGCGAAATCCGACCTCGAACTGTTTGCCCCGACCGTGGAACTGCACAGGCTGATACGGGAGAACAGCAAAGACGATACGGAGTACAAGCGGTTTGTGGATTCGCTGAAAGCATCCGTGCTGACCGCCTTCTATACTCCGAAGGAGATAACCGGCACCATTGCGGACGTACTGGCAGATTACAGTGTCCGTCCTGCCCGTGTGCTGGAGCCGTCGGCGGGTGTCGGCGCATTCGTGGATGCCGTGCTGCGCCACAGTCCCGACGCGGACGTGATGGCGTTTGAGAAGGATCTGCTCACGGGTACAATCCTGCGGCAACTCTATCCCGACAAGAAAATGCGCATCGACGGTTTTGAGAAAATCGAAAAGCCGTTCAACAATTATTTCGATTTGGCGGTGTCCAACATCCCGTTCGGCGACATTGCCGTGTTCGACGCTGAATTTCAAAGGAGCGAATCTTTCGGCAGACGCTCGTCGCAAAAAGCCATCCACAACTATTTCTTCCTGAAAGGACTGGACACGGTGCGCAACGGCGGCATCGTGGCATTCATCACGTCGCAGGGGGTATTGAACAGCACCAAGACCTCCGTGCGCAACGAACTGTTCAGTCAGGCTAATCTGGTATCGGCAATCCGCCTGCCCAACAACCTGTTTTCCGACAACGCCGGGACAGAGGTGGGCAGCGACTTGATTGTCCTGCAAAAGAACCTGCATAAGACGGAACTTTCGCAGGATGAACGGCTGATGACCGTGATACAGACGGATGAAAGAACACAACTGACGGACAACGCCTATTTCATCCACCACCCGGAACGCATCGTGCATACAACCGCAAAGCTCGGCACAGACCCCTACGGCAAACCCGCTATGGTCTATCTGCACGAGGGCAAGACCGAAGGCATCGCAAAAGACTTGCGCCGTATGCTTGACGAGGACTGCCACATGAGGCTTGCCATGCGCCTGTACTCCGGTACTATCCAACAAGCGAGGGAGAAAAAAACGGTTGCCGTTGAAGTCAAACCCGAACCGCCTACCAAGAAGCAGGAAAAACCTTCAGTTGAGGAGAAGCCGGAGATTGAACCACGACCGCAGAATCACTCGGCAGCCGTGCAGCTTACCTTATTCGACCTTTTTGGGATGCCCATAGAAGAACCAACCAAAAAGAAAAAGACAGCGAAAAAGGAAAGCAAGGCAAAGCGTGTAACGCCCAAAACGAAACCACAGGCTACGGCTGTCCCATCGTCTGCAACCGCCAAAACTGTGCCGGAAAACAAGGAAGTAAAACCGCAGGATGCCGAAAAGCAAAGCGACCCTGACGACATTTACGCCACGTTGGACTGGGAAACCAATCCGCCTATCAACGGCTTCTATGAAACGATGATGAGCCTGACACCGGAACGGCGCAAGGCTTTACGGCTGGAAGCGGAACGACACAGACAGGAACAACTGAAAAAGTTGGGTGTCAAGGACACGCTGAATCCTGCTTTTGTGCCTTCTTCGGACAATGTGGATGAAAAACCGGAGCAAAAGAAAGACACAACACAATCCGAAGCACAGATGGGAACAATAGATAATACCATCGAGTCCACTCTCGAAACGGTTGCCACTTCCCTGTTCCCGGAACTTGAACCGGAAAAACCGAAAGAGGAAGTCATCGACCTTTCTCCCCGTCCGTTCAACGGTCTGTTGGAGCCTCACCATCGTGACGGCTCGATGGTATTGGATGCTGTCCGCAATCTCGGTTATCTGAAGGACATCACGCCTTACGGCGCGACTTTCCAACCGCTTGATCTTCGTGGCTACCAGAAGGAGAAAGCAATGCTGTATATCTCACTTCGTGATTCATACGAGCGTCTGTACCGCTACGAGGCGGAGAACCATGAGGAATACAAGCCGCAGCGCGGGTATCTCAACACCTATTACGACGAGTTTGTCATGCGTTATGGCAACCTCAATGCCAAACAGAACGTGAAGTTAGTGATGATGGATGCCGGAGGGCGCGACATCCTTTCACTGGAACGTGTGGAAGACGGCAAGTTCGTCAAGGCGGACATATTTGACCGTCCCGTTTCCTTCTCGATGGAAAACCACGCCAATGTCGGCTCTCCCGAAGAAGCGTTGTCCGCATCGCTCAACAGATACGGCACGGTTAATCTCGACTATATGCGGCAGATTACCGACGGCACGGAGGAAGAACTGCTCCATGCCCTGAGCGGGCGTATCTTCTACAATCCGCTCGTAACCGGTTACGAGATACGCGACCGCTTCATCGCGGGAAACGTGATAGAGAAGGCGGAACGCATAGAAGCGTGGACAGAGAACAATCCCGAAAGTGAAAGGTTGCCGGAGGTGAAACAGGCGTTGGAGGCACTGAAAGAAGCCGAACCGCAGCGCATCACCTTCGAGGATCTTGACTTCAACTTCGGGGAACGCTGGATTCCAACGGGTGTCTATGCCGCCTATATGAGCCGTCTGTTCGACACGGAAGTGAAAATAGCCTACTCTCCCACACTGGACGAGTTTTCCGTGGCGTGCAGCCATAAGAACTTCAAGATATGGGATGAGTTCTGCGTGAGGGGCTATTACCGCACATACGACGGCATGAGCCTTTTGAAACATGCCCTGCACAACACTTGTCCCGACATGATGAAAAGTATCGGGAAGGACGATAACGGCAATGACATCAAGGTGCGCGACAGCGAAGGCATACAGCTCGCCAATGCCAAGATTGATGAAATACGTAACGGCTTCTCGGAATGGCTGGAAGAACAGTCGCCACAGTTCAAGGAACGGCTGACAGACATGTATAACCGCAAGTTCAATTGTTTCGTGCGCCCGCGCTACGACGGCTCCCATCAGACCTTTCCCGACCTCAACCTGAAAGGGCTGGCAAGCCGGGGTATCAAGAGCGTCTATCCCTCACAGATGGATTGCGTCTGGATGTTGAAACAGAACGGCGGCGGAATTTGCGACCACGAGGTGGGAACCGGTAAGACGCTGATAATGTGCATCGCCGCGCATGAGATGAAGCGTCTGAATTTGGCACACAAGCCGATGATTATCGGGCTGAAAGCCAACGTTGCGGAGATTGCAGCCACCTATCAGGCGGCATATCCCAACGCACGTATTCTGTACGCTTCGGAGAAGGACTTTTCGACCGCCAACCGTGTGCGCTTCTTCAATAATATAAAGAACAACGACTACGATTGCGTCATCATGTCGCACGACCAGTTCGGCAAGATACCGCAGTCGCCGGAATTGCAGCAGCGCATCCTGCAAGCAGAGCTTGACACGGTGGAGGAAAACCTCGAAGTGCTACGGCAGCAGGGAAAGAACGTGTCGCGGGCGATGCTGAAAGGATTGGAGAAGCGCAAGCACAACCTTGAAGCGAAGCTGGAGAAGGTGGAACACGCCATAAAGTCACGCACGGACGACGTGGTGGATTTCAAGCAGATGGGCATCGACCACATCTTCATAGATGAGAGCCACCAGTTCAAGAATCTGACTTTCAACACGCGCCACGACCGTGTGGCGGGATTGGGAAACAGCGAGGGAAGCCAGAAGGCACTTAACATGCTCTTTGCCATACGCACCATACAGGAGCGCACAGGAAAAGACTTGGGTGCGACCTTCCTCTCCGGCACGACTATCAGCAACTCACTGACTGAATTGTACCTGCTGTTCAAGTACCTGCGCCCGAAGGAGCTGGAACGGCAGGACATAAGGTGTTTCGACGCTTGGGCGGCGATATTTGCCAAGAAGACGACGGATTTTGAATTTAACGTGACGAACAATGTGGTCCAGAAGGAGCGTTTCCGCTACTTCATCAAAGTGCCGGAGCTTGCCGCCTTCTATAATGAAATCACGGACTACCGCACGGCGGAGGATGTGGGCGTTGACCGTCCTGCCAAGAACGAGATACTGCACCATATACCGCCCACGCCGGAACAGGAGGACTTCATACAGAAACTGATGCAGTTCGCCAAGACGGGCGATGCCACCTTGTTGGGCAGGCTGCCGCTTTCGGAAACGGAAGAAAAGGCGAAGATGCTCATCGCCACGGACTATGCCCGGAAAATGGCACTCGACATGCGCATGATAGACCCGAATTACGAAGATCATCCCGACAACAAAGCGAGTCACTGTGCCAAGATGATCGCGGAGTATTATCAAAAATACGACGCCCAGAAAGGCACGCAGTTCGTTTTCTCTGATTTGGGGACATACCAGCCGGGCGACGGGTGGAACGTCTATTCGGAAATCAAGCGCAAACTGACGGAGGACTACGGTATACCGCCAAGCGAGGTGCGCTTCATTCAGGAGTGCAAGACCGACAAGGCGCGGAAGGCGGTGATAGACGCCATGAACGCCGGGACGGTGCGTGTGCTGTTCGGCTCTACCTCTATGCTCGGAACGGGTGTGAACGCCCAGAAACGGTGTGTGGCTATCCATCATCTCGATACGCCGTGGCGACCGTCCGACTTGCAACAGCGTGACGGACGCGGAGTTAGGGCAGGTAATGAGATTGCCAAACATTTCGCCGGGAACAACGTGGATGTAATCATCTACGCGGTGGAGAAGTCACTGGACAGCTACAAGTTCAACCTCCTGCACTGCAAGCAGACTTTCATAAGCCAGCTCAAAAGCGGTGCGATGGGTGCGCGTACCATCGACGAGGGGGCAATGGACGAAAAATCGGGCATGAATTTCTCGGAATACATGGCGTTGCTCTCCGGCAATACCGACCTGTTGGACAAGGCGAAACTGGAAAAGCGGATCGCATCGCTCGAAGGGGAACGCAAGTCGTTCAACAAGGGCAAGCGTGATTCGGAGTTCAAGCTGGAGTCAAAGACCGGCGAGTTGCGCAACAACACGGCTTTCATAGATGCCATGACGGAGGACTGGAACCGCTTCCTGTCGGTGGTGCAGACCGACAAGGAGGGCAACCGCCTTAATATAATAAAGGTGGACGGAGTGGATTCCGCCGATGAGAAGGTCATCGGAAAGCGTTTGCAGGAGATAGCCAAGAATGCCACGACCGGAGGGTTGTACACGCAGGTCGGTGAACTTTACGGTTTTCCGATAAAGGTGGTGAGCGAAAGGATACTCAAAGAGGGATTGGAGTTCACCGACAACCGCTTCGTGGTCGAGGGGAACTACAAGTACACCTACAACAACGGGCATCTGGCGATGGCTGACCCGTTGGCCGCCGCCCGCAACTTCCTCAACGCGATGGAGAGGATACCCTCCATCATCGACCAGTACAAGGCGAAGAACGAGGTGCTGGAGATGGAGATACCGCAGTTACAGGAGATAGCGGGTAAGGTGTGGAAGAAGGAGGACGAGCTGAAGCAGTTGAAGTCCGAACTTGCCGCCCTTGACCGAAAAATTCAGCTGGAGCTTGCGCCACCCACGCCCGAAGTCGCAGAAAAGGAGAATGAAGGGCAACAGCTCAAGCCGGAAGCGGAAGATGTGAGGAACAGGCAGGCGCAATATCCCGAAAATGCACCGCCGCAGATACGCAGTCCGGCGGATAGTATCGTTGCCAACCATGTCATAATCGGGCGTCCAGGACTGTATGCCAAGGAGGAAACCCGGTCCAAAGGATTGAAAATATAACCTTAGGAAT